>Ga0209415_10016385_pt1 | contig 11916 bp, 11 predicted proteins | sample PeaSoiSIISIP2007_FD_187696 | JGI IMG/M metagenome (GOLD analysis project Ga0209415, IMG submission 187696) | Peat soil microbial communities from Weissenstadt, Germany - SII-SIP-2007 (SPAdes) (version 2) | ecosystem: Environmental > Terrestrial > Soil > Wetlands > Peat | place: Germany... | reverse complement strand
GTCTACGCGTCCGACAACGAGCTGGTGAATGTCAGCCCCTATCACAACAATCTGCGCGAAGGGGTGATCCTGGCCCGGCAAGTCTGGGACAGTTTGATCTACCGCGATCCGAAGAGCGGCGCCTATTTGCCGATGCTGGCGACGACCTGGACCTGGGTCGATCCGGCGACGCTCGATCTCGATCTTCGCCAGGGCGTGACCTTCCATGACGGGTCGCCCTTTTCCGCCGACGACGTGGTCTTTACCTTCAATTACGTGCTGTCCCCCGAGGCCAAGGTCGTCACCAAGCAGAATGTCGAATGGATGCAAAGCACCGAAAAGCTCGGCGACTACAAAGTCCGAATTCATCTGAAAAAGCCCTTTCCGGCGGCGCTCGAATATCTCGCCGGCCCGATGCCCATCTATCCGGCGGCCTATTTCCGCAAAGTCGGCCTTGACGGATTTGCCAAGGCGCCGATCGGCAGCGGCCCCTATCGCGTCGTCTCGGTGGAAAGCGGCAAGGGGGTGAAGATGGTCAAGTCGGCAAGCTATTGGAAGGGCAGTCCGATCGGTGAGCCGGCCATCGGTAAGCTGGAATTCCGTGTCATCCCCGATGGCGAAACCCGTCTGGCCGAGCTGATGACCGGCGGTATCGACTGGATCTGGCGGGTGCAGACCGACCAGGCCAAGCAACTTGCCGCCGTGCCCGACATTAGCGTGTTGTCGGCCGAGACCATGCGCATCGGGTTTCTGCAGTTCGACGCCATGGGCCGCACCGGCGCCGACCAGCCCCTGCGCAATCCCCTGGTTCGCCAGGCGATCAGTTACGCCATCGATCGCAAAACGATGGTCGAGTCCCTGGTCAAGGGCGGCGCGCGGGTGATGAATTCCGCCTGTTTCATCGAGCAGTTCGGTTGTGCCGACACCGGCCTTCCGCGCTATGACTACGACCCGGCGAAAGCCAGGAAACTCCTGGCCGAGGCCGGATATCCGAACGGTTTCGACACCCAGCTTTATTCCTATCGCGAACGCGACTATGCCGAGGCGGTGGTTGGTTATCTTCGGGCCATCGGTATCCGCGCCAATCTCAATTATCTGAAATATGACGCCATCCGCGATCAGAATCGCGCCGGAAAAGTGTCGGTCTTTTTCCAGACCTGGGGGTCCTATTCGGTCTCCGACGCGTCGGCCTTCCTCGGCAATTGGTTCAAGGGCGGCGACGACGATATGACCAACGACCCGGAGCTCCGTCAGACGCTCGACGTCGCCGACAGTTCCATCGATCCCGAGACGCGAAAGAAATCCTATGCCGCGGCGCTGACGCGGATCGCCGAGAAGGCTTACGTGCTGCCGCTGTTCTCCTATCCGGCGAACTATGCCTTCACCTCCGATCTGGTCTTCACCGCCGAAGCCGACGAACTGCCCCGTTTCTACGCCGCCCATTGGAAGTGACCGACGAAATAGTCGCTCCCGGCTGTTCCGGAGACCCGCCATGCTCGCCTTCACCATCCGCCGGCTTGTGATTTCGTTTTGCGTCGCTCTCACGGTGTCGGTCGTCGCCTTCTTCCTGTTGCATCTGTCGGGCGATCTGGCCCAGGCCATCGGAGGCGCCGAGGCGACGCCCGAACAGATCCAGCAGATCCGCGTGCAATTCGGTCTCGACCGTCCGCTGGTCGAGCAATATCTCGTCTGGCTGTGGGACGCCGTCCGCTTCGATTTCGGCCGCTCGTTCTATTTCCGCGACTCCGTCGTCTCGCTCGTCGCCCAGCGGCTGCCGATCACCCTGGCGTTGGGCGGACTCTCCCTGGCCTTGTCGCTGATCATCGCTGTGCCGCTCGGCGTTCTGGCGGCGGTCAAACAAGGCGGCTGGATCGATCGGGCCGCCTTGTTGTTCTGCGTGCTCGGCCAGGCCATTCCCACTTTTTGGTTGGGCCTCACCCTGATCATCGTCTTTTCGGTGACTCTGCGCTGGCTTCCCGTCTCGGGTAACGCCAGTTGGGCGCATTTCGTGCTGCCGTCGGTGGCGCTGGGCTGGTACGCCATCCCGGCGGTGATGCGCTTGACCCGCAACGGCATGCTCGACGTGCTGGCGTCCGACTATATCCGCACGGCGCGGGCCAAAGGCCTGCGGATGCCCGCCGTGCTCTTCAAGCATGCCCTGCGCAACGCGGTGATTCCGGTGGTGGCGCTGGCCGCGGTGCAGTTCGGTTTCATGCTGGGCGGCTCCATCGTCATCGAAGCGGTGTTCTCGATGGACGGTGTCGGGCAACTGGCCTGGCAGGCGATCGCCCGCAAGGATTTCCCCGTGGTGCAGGCGATCGTTCTGATTCTTGCCCTTCTCTACATTCTGCTCACCTTGCTGGCCGATCTCCTCAATGCCCTTCTCGACCCAAGGATTCGCATCGCATGACCGTTCTGACCTCTCTGGCCGCCGCCGCGCCGCGCAGACCGTCGCGTTTCGCGCGATTCCGCCGCCGGGCCCTGGCGACCCCGAGCTTCATGGCCGGGGCCGGCATCCTCGCCGCCATTCTGGCTCTGGCGCTGCTGGCGCCGGTGATCTCTCCTCACGACCCTTACGCCCAGGACCTCGCCCGGCGCCTGATTCCGCCGATCTGGCAGGACAAGGGCAGCTGGGACCATCTGCTCGGCACCGACAAGTTGGGGCGCGACTATTTGAGCCGGCTGATCTGGGGCGGCCGCATCTCGCTGCTGATCGGCGTCTCGACGGTGGTGATTTCCGGAACGATCGGCACCGCGCTCGGCGTGGTCGCCGGCTTTTTCGGCGGCCGGGTCGACGCCGTCATCAGCTATGTGATCACCACCCGTCTCGCCCTGCCGGTGGTCCTGGTGGCTCTCGCTGCCGCCGCCCTGGTCGGTGGTTCGCTGGCCATGGTGATCCTGGTCCTCGGGTTGCTGCTGTGGGACCGCTTCGCCGTGGTGGCGCGAACGGCGACCTTGCAGGTGGCCCGCGCCGATTATGTGGCGGCGGCCCGCGCCATCGGCTGCTCGACCAGGCGAATCGTCTTCTCGGAAGTTCTGCCCAACATTCTCAATCCGTTGATCGTCGTCGCCACGCTGGAGATGGCGCATGCCATTCTGCTCGAAGCCGCGCTGTCTTTCCTGGGCTTGGGCGTGCAGCCGCCGCTGCCGTCCTGGGGTCTGATGATCTCGGAAGGCAAGCAATATATGTTTTTCAGCCCCTGGGTCATCACCGTGCCCGGCACGGTGCTGGTGATCCTGGTCCTGGCCATCAATCTCCTGGGCGACGGCTTGCGCGACGTCACCGCGCCCGAACAGCGGAATTGAACGCCATGGCGCTGCTCGACGTCGACCGTCTCACCATCGACATTCCCACCGACACGGGTCTCTTGCATGCGGTGGGCGGAGTCTCCTTCTCGCTGGAGCGGGGCCAGACCCTGGCCATCGTCGGCGAAAGCGGCTCCGGGAAATCGCTGACCTCGCTGGCCTTGATGGATCTGCTGCCACGCCGGGCGATCCGGCGGGCGGCGACCTTGCGGTTCGACGGCATCGATCTGTTGGGCGCGTCGAACCGGCAAAAGGAAGACCTGCGCGGCAACCGCATGGCGATGATCTTCCAGGAACCGATGACCTCGCTCAATCCCGCCTTCACCATCGGCAACCAACTGAGCGAGGCGCTGCGGCGACATCGGCGCGTCTCCCGGGACGCGGCGCGGGATCGGGCGATTTTCCTTTTGGAAAAAACCGGCATTACCGCCGCGGCCACCCGGTTCGGCCAATATCCGCATCAGCTGTCCGGGGGCTTGCGCCAGCGAGTGATGATCGCCATGGCCTTGATGTGCGAGCCCGATCTGATCATCGCCGACGAGCCGACCACGGCGCTTGACGTCACCATCCAGGCGCAGATCTTGCGGCTTCTGCGCGATTTGCAGGCCGAATTCGGCATGGCGATGATCCTCGTCACCCACGATCTTGGCGTGGTCGCCCGCGTCGCCGATCAGGTGGGCGTGATGTATGCCGGCCGCCTGGTCGAAACCGGACCGGTGGAGCGGGTCTTCGCCAGCCCCGGCCATCCCTATACCCAGGGGCTGATGGGCTGCATTCCGACGCCGGGGCGGACGCGGCCGGGCGAGCCGCTCGGCTCCATCCCCGGCCAGGTTCCCAATATGGTCGGCGATCTTCAAGGCTGCGCCTTCCGCGACCGCTGCGCGCGGAAGATCGAGGGTTGCCTGGGCGCCATTCCGGAACGCCGGCTGGCGGCCGATCATCGGGTGAGTTGCGTGCACGATATCTCGATCGGGAGCGCGGCATGAGTGAGACGATTCTCGAACTGCGCGGGGTCACCAAGGTCTATCCGGTCTCGCAAGGCTTGTTGCGGCCGAAGGCGACCTTGACCGCCGTCGGCGGCGTTTCGCTGAAGGTCGAGCGCGGCGAGGTGTTCGCTCTGGTGGGCGAAAGCGGGTCGGGCAAATCGACGATCGCCCGCATGCTGCTCGGTCTGGAGGCGCCCACCTCCGGCGATATCCTGATCGAAGGCGTGCCGATTGCCGAGACCGACCGCAAGGCGGTGGCGCGGCGTATCCAGCCGGTGTTCCAGGATCCCTATTCCTCGCTCAATCCCCGCAAATCGATCGCCGATCTGATCGCGCTGCCGCTGGTGGTCCATCACATCGGCAACGCCCAGGACCGACAGGCCCGGATCGCCCAGATGCTCGATGTGGTCGGATTGCCGCGGCGTCTGATCGACGCCACGCCCGATCAGCTCTCCGGCGGACAGCGCCAGCGGGTGGCCATCGCCCGCGCCCTGGTCATGCGTCCGGAGGTTCTGATCTGCGACGAGCCGACGTCGGCCCTCGACGTCTCGGTGCAGGCGCAGATCCTCAATCTTCTCCTTGAGCTTCGGCGCGAGTTCGGACTGACCTATTTCTTCATCAGCCACAATCTGGCGGTGGTCGAGCATCTCGCCGACCGCGTCGCGGTGATGTATCTCGGCCGCGTGGTCGAAGAACGCCCGCGCGCCGGCCTGTTCGCCGATCCGCGCCATCCCTACACGGGGGCCCTCCTCGAGTCCGTTCTCACGGCCGATCCCCGTCTGGGCTTGCCCGCGAGCGGGCTCGGGGGCGCTTTCCCCAATCCGATCGCCCCGCCGCCGGGGTGCAGTTTCCATCCCCGCTGTCCCCTGGCCGACGCGCAATGCCGGCTCGTCGCGCCGCCGCCGCGGGCCCTGGTCGACGGATTCACCGCCTGTCTTCTCGTCCATCAAGAGGTCGATGTTCCCGCATGACTCGTCAAAACGCCATCGCCGCCGCCGCCGCCTACCACGCCTCCGGGGCTTTTCTCGCCGATCTCGCCCGCCGCGTGGCGCATCGCACCGAAAGCCAGGAGGCGGATCGCCTCGCCCTGTTGCGCGGCTATCTCGATGCGGAGCTGTGTCCCTCGGTGGCCGCCTTGGGGTTTTCGTCCCGCGTCGTCGAAAATCCGGCGTCCGGCTATGGTCCGTTTCTCATCGCCGAACGCAAGGAGGACGATGCCCTGCCCACCGTCCTCATCTATGGGCATGGCGATGTGGTGCGCGGCGACGAGGCCCGGTGGCGGGAGGGGCTGGGTCCCTGGACGATCACCGTCGAGGGCGACCGCTGGTATGGTCGCGGTACCGCTGATAACAAGGGACAGCACAGCATCAATCTCGGCGCCTTGTCCGCGGTGATGACGGCGCGCGGCGGGCGGCTGGGATTCAATGTCAAGCTCCTCATCGAGATGGGCGAAGAAGCCGGATCGCCGGGGTTGCGCGCCCTGGCGTTGGCGGAAAAGGCCAGTCTGGCCGCCGACGTGCTCATCGCCTCCGACGGACCGCGCCTCAGCGCCGAACGGCCGACGGTTTTTCTCGGCTCGCGCGGTCTGGTCAATTTCGAGCTGGCCGTCGACCTGCGGGCCGGGGGGCATCACTCCGGCAATTGGGGCGGACTGCTCGCCAATCCCGGAACCATCCTGGCCAATGCCATCGCCTCCCTGGTCGATGCCCAGGGCCGCATTCTGGTCGACGGTCTCCGGCCTCCGCCGATTCCGGCGCCGGTTCGCCTCGCCCTGGCTGACATCCGGGTCGGCGGCGGACCGAACGATCCGGCGATCGACGACGACTGGGGCGAGCCCGGTTTGACCAGGGAGGAACGCGTCTTCGCCTGGAACACGCTGGAAGTCCTGGCTTTCGAGACGGGCAATCCGCGCGCCCCGGTCAATGCCATTCCGCCGGTCGCCCGGGCCACCTTGCAGATGCGCTTCGTCGTCGGGACCGATGGCGAGGGCGCCGTCGAAACGGTTCGGCGGCATCTCGACGCGCATGGGTTTCCCCATGTCGCCGTCTTGCCGACGCGGATGGAAACCTTTGCCGCCACCCGCCTCGATCCCGCCGATCCCTGGGTCGGCTGGACGTTGGCCTCGATCGCCGCCACCACCGGCAAGACGCCGGCGCTGCTGCCCAATCTGGGCGGGTCCCTGCCCAACGATGTCTTTGCCGATATCCTCGGTTTGCCGACCATCTGGATTCCGCATTCCTATCCGGCCTGTTCGCAGCATGCGCCGAACGAACATCTGTTGGGCTCCGTCGCCGAAGAGGGCTTGCGGATCATGGCCGGGGTCTTCTGGGATCTCGGCGAAACGGGCACCGCCATCGTCGCGGCCCGCCACTCATGAGTCCGCTGGCATCGAGCGCCCGGCGGTGGCTGGCGTCGCGCGGCGACGAGATGGAGGCCTGTCTCCGGCGCCTCGTCGAGATCGATTCCAACAGCCGCGACAAGGCGGGCACCGATGCGGTGGGCGCTGTGCTCAGCGGGATGCTGGAGGCCGACGGCATCGCGGTTCAGCGCAGTCCCAATGCCGTTTATGGCGACGTGCTGCGGGCCGAGGTCCCCGGCAAGACCGACGGCGCCCCGGTGCTGCTGCTGGGCCATCGCGACACGGTGTTTCCCCAAGGAACGGTGGCGGGACGCGGCTATTCCCGGGACGGTGACAGCGCCTTCGGTCCCGGCGTCGCCGACATGAAGGGCGGTCTGGTGGTCAGCCTCTTCGTCCTCCGCGCGCTGAAGGCCGGAGGGGGCGCGGATGTTCCTGTCGTCGCGCTTTTCACCGCCGACGAGGAGATCGGTTCGCCCTCGGGGCGGGCGGTGATCGAAGCGGCGGCGAAAGGGGCGCGGGCCGCCTTCAATACCGAGCCGGGCCGCATCAGCGGCAATGTCGTGACCTCGCGCAAGGGCGGGTTGACCCTGGCCATCAGCGTCGAGGGGCGGGCCGCCCATTCCGGCGTCAATCACGCCGATGGTGCCAGCGCCATCGGCGCTCTGGCGGCGAAAGTGGTGAAACTGCACGGGCTGACCGACTATGCGAGTGGCATTACCACCAATGTCGGCGTCATTCGCGGCGGGCATGCGCACAATATCGTCGCCGACCATGCGGAGGCCGAACTCGACATTCGCGTCACCTCGGTCGATCAGATCGACGCCCTGATGACGCGGATCGAGGCCATTCTCGCCGCCGAGGACGGCCCCGGCACGCGCGCGCGCTTTGTGAAAAAAGCCCAGTTCATGCCGCTGGAGGAACGCCACAGCGCCGAGCTCTTCGCGCGCTACGTCCAAGCGGCGGCAGTGGTGGGATTTTCCGTCGAAGGCGAATTCACCGGCGGTTGCGCCGATTCGGGCTTTACGGCGGCGCTGGGGGTGCCCTCTCTGTGCGGCCTCGGTCCGGTCGGCGGCCGGGCTCACACCGACCGCGAATTCTGTCGCCTGGACACACTGGTGCCGCGCGCCCAGGCCCTTGCCATCACCATCGCCGATCTTGCTTCGGAACCACCCGCAGGGCCGGTCACGCCGTAATCTCGACGAGGATACCCTCCGGGGTGCGGACGATCGCCTCATAGAAGCCGTCGCCGGTCCTTCGAGGGGACGATACCAGAAGACCTGTCTTCTCGAAGCGGCCGGCGGCGGCATCGACCGCCTCGGCGCTGCCGAGCGAGAGGGCGATATGTGCGAGCGTCATCGGTCACCCTTTCGTCGCGCGTTGTGCGAAAATCGGAACGAAGGCCATCAGGGCGGCCAGCAGCCAGAAGGCCGCTGGGAGGCTGAGGGCATGCGAAACAAAGCCCAGCAGGGCGGGGCCGGTCAGGATGCCGGCATAGCCGATGGCGGTGAGCGAAGCGACGGCAAGGCCCGCGGGCATGACGGTCTGGCGACCGACGAGGCTGAACAGCACGGGGACGATGTTGGCGGCGCCGAACCCGATCAGAAGGAAGCCGATCATCGCGATCGCCGGCAAAGGCGCGGTCAGGAGCAGGACGAATCCAGCCACGGCCAGCAAACCGCCGCCGAGCAGCACGTGATGGTTGCCGGCGCGCGCGACGATGCGGTCGCCGGTCAGCCGACCGATCGTCATCGCGATCGAGAACAGCATGTAGCCGAGGCCGCCCCACGCGGGGCCGGCCAGACGGGCATCGACGATCAGCAACGCGGACCAATCGAGGATCGCGCCTTCCACGAGAAAGCTGACGGCCGTGAGCCCCGCCAGCAGCAGCACGATGCCATGCGGTGCGACAAAGGGCGCAGGGTGGGTCCCGCGCGCCTTCAGCAAGCGCGGCCAAGCCAGTCCGAGGGTCGCCAGGGTCATCGCGCTGGCGCACAGGGCGCCCGTGAAAGAGGCCACGCCGGCCGAGAGGAGAAAGGTCATGGCACCAGCGCCGGTGATCCCGCCGACGCTGAACATCGCATGAAAACCCGACATCAAAGGCCGCCCGGCCGCCCGCTCGACCTCGACGGCGTGAATGTTCATCGCCACGTCGATCGTGCCAAGCGAGGCGCCGAACCCGAACAGCGCCGTGGCGAGGACGAAGGCGCTGCTCGTGGTGGCGAGGACCGGCAGCAGCAGGACGAGGCCGAGGCCGCCGGCGAGGATCATCGGTTTGGCTCCTGATCGCGCGCAGAACCATCCCGTCAGTGGCATCGCGCAGATCGAGCCGATGCCGAGGAAGAGGAGAAGCAGGCCAAGCTGGCCGTCGCCGACGCCGAGACGCGCCTTGGCGAAGGGGACCAGCGGCGCCCAGCAGGCCATGCCGAATCCGGCGGCAAGGAACGACAGGCGCGTGGCGAGTCGTGTCTCGATGCTGTTTGCCGAAGGACTCATGGGATCTCTTTTCGAAGGTGATGGGGTGGTCAGTCGCGCGGCGCCTCGGCGATGCGGACGTCGGCGCCCTGGCCGCGCAGGACCGAAAGAACAGCCTCCGGGGCGTCATGTTCGAAGACGAGATGCGCGATGTCGCTCATGGGTCCGATGGGGAAGGGAGCCGAGGTCTCGATCTTTGCGGTGGTCAGCATCAGGGCCGTCGCCGCGCTGACGTCAAGGAGAGCGCGTTTGAAGTCGACATCCGCCATGTCGAAGCCGGCGATCCCGGTCTCGACCGACATCGCACAGGCGCCGAGGAAACAAAGATCGATGCGGAAGCGCCGCATCTCGGCGATCGAGCGCGCATCGACGCAGCCGCCGACATGCGTGTTGACGCAGCCGCCGATGACGACCAGCGCGATGCCGGGGCGGCCCATCAGGGTTGCCGCGACGGGCACCGAATTGGTGACAACCGTGAGGGCAAGGTCCGCCGGCAACTGTGCCGCGAGGTGAAGATTGGTGCTGCCGGTGTCGAGGAACAGCGTTTGCCGCTCGCGAAGCAATCCCAGCGCGGCCTGGGCCAAGGTCCGCTTCCGATCGACGTCCTCTGCCGATCGAACGTCGATCGGCGACGCCGCCGGAGAGATCGGCAGTGCGCCACCATAGACGCGCTTGCAGACACCCTCGGAGGCCAGCGCACGAAGGTCGCGGCGGATGGCATCCTCGGAGATGCCGAATTCCAGAGCGAGCGCCGTGGCGCCGACCGCTTCGCCGCGCACAAGGCGTTCTGCGATCTGTCGACGGCGGCCGAGGGGGAGTTGCGCTAAATCGTGCATAAACAAGTATAATCATGCACGATCACGTTTGTCTAGCAAACAGGGATCAGCCGTTGCGGAAGGCGTAACTGTAGCCGTTGATGGCCGGGACGCCGCCGAGATGGGCGTAGAGCACTTTCGAGCCTTTCGGGAAGAAACCCTTCTGGATCAGGGCGATCAGCCCTTGCATGGATTTTCCTTCATAGACGGGATCGGTGATCATGCCTTCGAGACGGGCGCACAGGCGGATGGCGTCCTTGGTTTCCTCCGAGGGAACGCCATAGGCCGGATAGGCATAGTCTTCGACCAGCACCACGTCCTCTTGGCTGATCTCGCGGCCCAGTTCGACCAGTCCGGCGGTGCGTTGGGCGATTTCGAGGACCTGGGCGCGGGTCTGCGCCGGAGTTCCCGAGGCGTCGATGCCGATGACGCGGCGTTCGCGGCCGTCCTTGGCGAAGCCGACCAGCATGCCGGCGTGGGTCGAACCGGTGACCGTGCAGACGACGATATAGTCGAAGGCGAAGCCTTGCGCCGCTTCCTGGTCGCGGACTTCCTCGGCGAATCCGACATAGCCGAGGCCGCCATATTTGTGGACCGAGGCGCCGGCCGGAATCGGATAGGGCTTGCCGCCGCCGGCTTTCACATCCTCGATGGCCTTTTCCCAGCTTTCGCGGATGCCGATGTCGAAGCCTTCGTCGACCAGACGCACGTCGGCGCCCAGCACGCGGCTCAACAGAATATTGCCGACGCGGTCGTAGACGGCGTCTTCGTGCGGCACCCAGCTTTCCTGGACCAGACGGCATTTCATGCCGATCTTGGCGGCGACCGCCGCCACCATGCGGGTGTGGTTCGACTGCACGCCGCCGATGGATACCAGGGTGTCGGCGCCGGAAGCGATGGCGTCGGGAACGATATATTCCAGCTTGCGCAACTTGTTGCCACCGAAGGCGAGACCCGAATTGCAGTCTTCACGCTTCGCATAGATCTCGATGTCGCCGCCGAGATGGGCGCCGAGGCGCGACAGCTTTTCGATGGGCGTCGGCCCGAAGGTCAGGGGATAACGTTCGAATTTCTTGAGCATGACAGGTCCTTTCAGGCAATCCGGTGACGGGAAGGATTGACTCAAGGGCTACCATATTAAATATGAAAGGTGCTTTCATATTTAAGGAAGGAAAGAATATGATATTCCGAAATATCTATAAAATACTCGTATAAAGATAAAAAATTATCAGAAATATGGAAGATTCTCTCATGGACGATGAGATCGACAAAATCGACCAGAAGATGCTCCATCTGCTGCAGCAGAATGGCCGTCTGACCAACGCCGAATTGGCCGAAATGGTTGCCATCAGTGCCGCCACCTGTCACCGGCGGACGCAACGGCTGTTCGAGAAGGGCTATCTGACCTGCGTCCGGGCGATCGTCTCGCCGCACAAGGTCGAACGCGGCACCCTGGTCATGGTCGGCGTCGTTCTCGACCGCTCGACGCCGGAAAGTTTCGCCCAGTTCGAACAGGCGGTGGCCAGACTGCCCTTCGTCATCGACTGCCATCTGGTGGCCGGCGATTTCGATTACTTTCTGAAGATCCGGGTCGGTGACATGGCCGCGTTCAATGTGATCCACGGCAAGGACCTGATCGCCTTGCCCGGCGTGCGCCAGACCCGCACCTTCTTCGTCATGAAGGAAGTGGTCGACAACGCGCCGTTGGATTTTTAAGCGTGGAGCGTGTCGTCAGTTACGGCCTTTTCTCCGCTTTTTTTGTCATCCTCGCGGAGGCGGGGAACCACGCCGCAACAAGGGCTCTCTTTGATCGTATGCGGTCTTGCATGACCTCAGAAAAAGCAATTCACCACGAAGACGCGAAGAACACGAAGAGTGATCAATATGAAAGAAGCGTGACGTCACTCACTGTCAGGGCAACCCATCTGCATGGCGCCAACGTATTGTTTTTCCTTCGTGACCTTCGTGTCTTCGTGGTGAAATTAGCAAATTTAGGATG
>Ga0209415_10016384_pt1 | contig 11916 bp, 9 predicted proteins | sample PeaSoiSIISIP2007_FD_187696 | JGI IMG/M metagenome (GOLD analysis project Ga0209415, IMG submission 187696) | Peat soil microbial communities from Weissenstadt, Germany - SII-SIP-2007 (SPAdes) (version 2) | ecosystem: Environmental > Terrestrial > Soil > Wetlands > Peat | place: Germany... | reverse complement strand
CCAAGCCGCTCGGCGGCCGCGGCGTGCTGCTCGGCGGCGTCCCGGGCGTCGCGGCCGCGAACGTGATGATCATCGGCGGTGGCAGCGTCGGCCTGAACGCCGCGGCGGTCGCCATCGGAATGGGCGCGGACGTGTTCATCTTCGATGTGTCGATCGATCGCCTGCGCGAACTGGAGGCCGTCTTCGGTGGACGCTGCTCGACGGTCCACTCCTCGACGCTCGCGATCGAGGAGCTGCTTCCGCGCACCGATCTGGTGATCGGCGCCGTGCTCGTCGTCGGCGATCGCGCTCCGTTCGTGATCCGCGCGAGCCAGCTCGGGCTGATGCGCCCGGGCACCGTGATGGTGGACGTCGCAATCGACCAGGGAGGCTGCTTCGAGACCTCGCGGCCGACGACGCACCACGAGCCGACCTTCGAGGTCGACGGCATTACGCACTACTGCGTCACGAACATGCCCGGGGCCGTGCCGGTGACCTCCACCAACGCGCTCGCCAACTCGACGCTCCCCTACGTGCTCGCACTCGCCGGCAAGGGGGTCGTGGGCGCGACTCACGCGGATCCGGGGCTGCGCCTGGGTGTCAATGTCGCCGCCGGTGTGCCGACCCACCCGGCGGTCGCACGCAGCATCGGGGAAGAATGTGTGGACGTCGAAGCGGCGCTCGCCGCGGCGGTCAACTAAGGGCTACCCGTTGGTGCCCACGACGAGAGGAATCGCGATGCGCACGCTTGAGAACTTCATCGATGGTGCCTTCCGGCCGGCGCACGACGGCGAGACCGAGCCGGTGCTCAACCCGGCGACCGGCGAGGAGATCGCGCAGGCGCCGCTGTCGGGCGCGGCGGACATCGACACGGCTGTCGCGGCGGCCCGCCGCGCGTTCGAGAGCTGGTCGCAGACCACGCCGGCGGCGCGCGCCGAGGCGCTGCTCGCGATCGCCGGCGCGATCGAGGAGCACGGCGAGGAACTGGCCCGCGAGGAGGCGATCAACGCCGGCAAGCCATTGGCGGCGGTGCTCGGCGACGAGATCGGCGTGATGGCTGACAACCTGCGCTTCTTCGCCGGCGCGGCGCGCTGCATGGAGGGCCGCGCAGCCGGCGAGTACATGGAGGGGCACACCTCGATCATTCGGCGCGAGCCGGTTGGCGTGATCGGCCAGGTGACCCCCTGGAACTACCCGCTGTTGATGGCGGTCTGGAAGATCGGGCCGGCGCTCGCGACCGGCAACACGATCGTCCTCAAACCGGCCGAGACGACGCCGGTGACCACGCTGCGGCTTGCCGAGCTCGCCGCCGAGTGGCTGCCGGCGGGTGTCCTCAACGTGGTCTGCGGGCACGGCGAACCGGCGGGCCAGCCGCTCGTCGAGCACCCCGACGTCGACATGGTCTCGCTGACCGGGTCGGTCGAGACCGGCAAGCGGATCGCCGCGGCCGCGTCGGCGACGCTCAAGCGCGTGCACCTCGAGCTGGGCGGGAAGGCGCCGGTGATCGTGTTCGATGACGTCGATCTGGACAGCGCGCTGGAGACGATCGCCGGCACCGGCTACTACAACGCCGGCCAGGACTGCACGGCCGCGACGCGCGTGCTGGCGAGCGCGAAGGTCTACGACGACGTCGTCGCCGGCCTGGCCTCACAGGCCGCCGGCTTCGTGCTCGGCGACACCCTCTCGCCGGACACGACGCTCGGGCCGCTGAACTCCGCACGTCAGCGCTCCCGTGTCGAGGGCCTGCTGGAACGCCGTCCAAAGACCGCCGAGCTCGTCACCGGCGGGCGCGAGCCGGACGGACCCGGGTTCTTCCTCGAGCCGGCGGTCGTCGCCGGCCTGGCACAGGACGACGAGATGATCCAGCGCGAGATCTTCGGCCCGGTGATCACCGTCCAGCGCTTCACCGATGAGGCACAGGCGATCGCCTGGGGCAACGGCACGCCCTACGGGCTGGCGTCCTCGGTCTGGACGCGCGACGTCGGGCGCGCGCTGCGGGTCGCCAAGGCGCTGCGCTTCGGCTGCGTGTGGATCAACGACCACATCCCGCTGGTCAGCGAGATGCCGCACGGTGGCTTCAAGCAGTCGGGCTACGGCAAGGATCTCTCGATGTACTCACTCGAGGACTACACCGTCGTCAAGCACGTGATGGCGAACATCGACTTCTGAACGGCCCCGGCTCAGCGTGGCGGGAGTGCGCCAGGCTCCGGCGTGCGCAGGGCATCGGCGAGCAGCGCGAGGTAGCGATGCCAACTCGCCGGGCTCGCGCAACCGTCGTCGTGCGAGATCGTCGTCGCGACCATGCGCATCAGCACCGGCAGCTCGAGCGGGTCGAGATCCGCTCGCAGCGCTCCGCTCGCCTGGGCGCGCGCGAACAGACCGCACAGCGGCGCGAACACGCGCTCGCGCAGCTCGTTCTTGAGCTCGCCGAGCGCTCCGGCCTCGGCGAGCACCTGCACGAAAGCCATGTTGCGCGCCTGGATGTCGAGCACCGCGCGCATGCCGGCGAGCAGTCCCTCCCACGGATCGGCGGCGGCGACCGCCGTCGCGATCGCCGGCTCGAGCTCGGCGATGCGGACGTCGAAGATCGCCCGCAGCAGCTGCTGCTTGCTCGGGAAGCGGCGGTAGAGCGTCGCCGGCCCGACCTGGGCGCGGCGCGCGATCTCTTCCATCGACACGTGGAGGCCCTGCTCGGCGAAGGCTGCGTGGGCGGCGTCGATGATCCGGTCGTGGTTGCGTTGCGCATCGGCGCGCAGCGGCCGGTTGCTCGTCGGTGTTGCCATCTTGTGACCAATGCTACCAAAGTGGAGTGTTGTCTCTCACTTGTGCTAGCCTACGCCGCGAGAACGTCCCGACACAGCTTGCGAAGGTAGGTCGACATGAGAGCGCTTGCGAGATGGTGCATCACACACCGCCGGACCGTGGTGGTGGGGTGGATCGTCGCGCTGGTTGCCGCCAACGCGATCGGCTCAGCCGTCGGCTCGACCTACAACAGCAACTACAAGGGCCCCAGCAGCGCCGGATCGCAGCAGGCGATCAACCTGCTGCAGAAGAGCTTCCCGGCACGACGCGGTGACTCGGCGTCGATCGTGTTCGATGCGAGGGCGGTGGTGAGGAGCCCGGCGGTGCGCGGCCAGATCAGCACGCTGCTGGCGCGGATCGCGGCCCTCCCGCACGTCACCGAGGTCATCTCGCCATACGTTGCCGCGCACGCGATCTCCTCCGGCGGGCACATCGCCTACGCCAGCGTCCTGTTCGACGAACGGTCGTTTGCGCTGCCGACGTCCGCGATCCAGCGGGTGATCAACACAGCCGAGCACGCGCGGACCCCGTCGCTGGCGATCCAGCTCGGCGGACCGCCGATCGAGCAGGTCGAGCCGCCGAAGACCGGGCCGGCGACGATCATCGGGATCCTGGCCGCGATGATCATCCTGCTGATCACCTTCGGCACCGTCGTTGCCGCCGGACTGCCGCTGATCGCCGCGCTGCTCGCCCTGGGCACTGCGATCGGCCTGATCGCGCTCCTCACGCACCTGATCGACGTCGTCAACTTCACCCCGGAGCTGGCGGCGATGATCGGGCTGGGCGTCGGCATCGACTACGCGCTGTTCGTGGTGACCCGCTACCGCGCCGGCCTCGACGCCGGGCTCGAGCCCGATGAGGCGATCGTCACGGCGATGGACACCTCGGGGCGCGCGGTGCTGTTCGCCGGCGTGGTCGTCGTGATCGCGATGCTCGGACAACTGCTCGTCGGCGTCAGCTTCCTGCGCGGCCCGGCGGTCGCGTCGTCGCTCACGGTGCTATTGACGATGACCGCGGCGCTGACCCTGCTACCGGCCGTGCTCTCGAAGCTGGGCCGCGGGATCGACCGCTGGGATCCCTTCGGTCTGCGCCGCCGGGCCCGCAGCGGTCCCGGCTTCTGGGAGCGCTGGGCCGCGATGATCCAGCGTCGCCCACTGATCGCGGCGCTCGCCTCGCTGGCGATCCTGCTCGTGCTCGCCTCACCGATCCTCGCGCTGCGCCTGGGGTCGGCCGATGCCGGGACCGACGCGAAGTCCACGACGACGCGGCAGGCCTACGATCTGCTCGCGAAGGGCTTCGGGCCCGGCTTCAACGGCCCGATGCAGATCGTCGCCCAACTGCCCTCGGCCGGCGACAGCAGTGCCGTGGCAGCGCTCCGCGCAGGTTTTGTCGGCCAGCCGGATGTCGCCGCCGTCGCGCCGGCGATCTACAGCCCGGGCGGCAGCCTGGCGGTGATCAACGTCTTCCCGAAGACCGCGCCTCAGGACGCCGCGACGTCGACGCTCCTGACGCGACTGCGTAACAGCGTGATCCCGCCGCTTGAGCGCAGCACCAAGACAGCGGTTTACGTCGGCGGGACGACAGCGCTGTTCGCCGACTTCAGCAGCCTGCTCTCAAGCAAGCTGCCGCTGTTCATCGGAGCCGTGGTGCTGATCTCCGCGCTGCTGCTGCTGGTCGTGTTCCGCTCGGTGTTCGTCGCGGTCAAGGCGATCGCGATGAACCTGCTCAGCGTGGCCGCGGCGTTCGGCGTCGTCGTGGCGATCTTCCAATGGGGCTGGCTCGGGGGGGTGATCGGCATCTCGACGACCGCGCCGATCGCGGCATTCCTGCCGGTGATGGTGTTCGCCGTCGTCTTCGGCCTGTCGATGGACTACGAGGTGTTCCTGATGTCGCGGATGCACGAGGAGTGGGAGCGCACCGGCGACGCAGCGCACGCGATGCGCCACGGGCTCGCGGCGACCGGGCGTGTGATCACCGCCGCAGCGGCGATCATGGTCTGCGTGTTCGCCTCGTTCATCCTCGGCGACAGCCTGACGATCAAGCTGTTCGGTGTCGGGCTGGCCTCGGCGGTGTTCCTCGACGCGTTCCTGATCCGCGCCGTGCTGGTGCCGGCGCTGATGGCGCTGATGGGCCCGCGCGCCTGGTGGCTCCCGCGGCGGCTCGACCGTACGCTGCCGCGGCTGAACGTCGATCCGACGCTCCAGGAGCCGTCGCCCGAGCCTGTCTGAGCGCCGATCAGCAGCGCGCGTACATCGCGAAATCCGCGTTCGCGGCGAGGATGCGGGCCGAGCGAGACGGTCTGCGACGCTCAGCCTCAGCGGATCGAGTAGATCTCGAGCGATCCGCTGGTCAGGTGGTCGTTGGCGTTACCGGTCGGCTCGATGACGTGCCCGTCGACGACGATCGGGCTGTTCCAGTGCCCGCCCGCGCCGTTGAGCATCGTGATCCTGCGTCCGCTCCCCGGGCGATACACGGCGATCGCGCCTCCGCCCGGGTCATAGACGTAGAGCAGGCCGCCGGCGAGGACCGGGCTCGTCCCGGCGGTGCCGTTCTGCCAGATCGCTTGCAGGCGGCGCCCGGACACGCGGTAGGCGGACGTGCCGCCACCGTCGGCGACGAACAGCAGGTTGTGCCACACGGCCGGCGCGGTGAAGATCTGCTGGCCGCCCGGGGTGGGCAGCGTCTGCAGCTCGCCGCCGGTGTGGGGAGGCGTCCCGGGCGCGCTCCCGTCGAGCGCCGAGAGGGCGAGCACCCGCTGGATCCCGTCCTTGCCGGCGATCCAGGCGAGCCCCCCGGGCAGCAGCGCGGGTGAGCCGGAGCCGAGGTCGAGGTCTCCGGAGTTCAACATCGCCTGGTCGGTCGGGGTGTAGGCCTGGCGGAGTTTCAGGCCCGGCAGGGTCAGCTCGATCAGGCTGTCGCCGAAGTTGGTGGTTCCGTTGTAGGGGGCGTTGCCCGTCGCGATCAGCACGCGCGTGGCGCCGGGCTCGACGACCGGGCCGCTGCGCGAGAGGATCGCGGAGTCGCTCGCCGAGCAACTCGCGGGACCGATGATCTTCGCCCGATTCGCGCACAGCGTGTTGAAGACATGCTCGACGCGGCCGCTGGCGAGTGAAACGGCCACGATGTGGCCGACGTACGGTGGCGCGTCGCCAAAGTAGCCGCCGGTGGTCGCGAGCAGGTCGCCGTCTGCGATGTTCAGCGACGCCGTGAGCTTCTCGGTGCGCGGCGCCGGAGTGATCCGCACCGGCCAGCCGGGTTGCTCCCGCCCGTCGGCGATCGCGAGCTTGTGCACGAGGCCGTTGGGCGAGGTGGCGTAGACGTCGGTGTCGCCGGGGCCGACGATCGGGCTGGCCGTCGTGATCTGCGCGCTGCCGCTCCAGCCGGCGATGCCGCGCGGGACGAACCGCCAGAGGATGCGGCCGTCGTCGGCGTCGATCGCGAGCGTGATGCCGTACGTCGTGGTGATGAACGCGACATCGTGGTCCGCTCCGTTCACGCGGACCTGGTGCAAGTAGACGGCGGAGTTGTCGGCCGTGCCCGGCAACGCGACCGTGCGCAGCCGCAGATGGCGAACACTTGCCGCGGTGATCCCGGTCGATGCGTCGGTGGCGTTGGTCCGCTGCGGGTTCAGTCCGAACTCGGGCCAGTCGAGGAGTCGCGGGGCGGCTGCGACCGACGCGCTCGCCGCTACCAGCGTGCAGGCGGCGACGAGCAGCGATGTGAGGGCGACCGCCAGCGCAACAACCGGTCTCGGCGTCCCGCGCGACACCGCCAGAGCCTAGAGCTTCACCGCGACGCGGTGGGCGGCACGGTCAGCGAGATCGTACTTTCGCTTACCGAGCCGACCATCGGGACCTGGACCTGCGCACCGGCGCCGGGGGCCAGCGACGGGATGATGCCGCGACCGGCGCCGACGACCCGACCGCTCCGCAGCGCGACCGCGTAGACCGGCAACTGGCGCTGGGCGATCGTCGAGCGGTTGCGGACGGTGACGCTGACGTGGGGGCCGGGGAAGCTGTCGCTCGCGCTCACGGCCTCGGTGGTGATCGAGGGCACGGCGCTCGGTGCCGGGGCCGTGGCGGCGCCGAGCTGCCCGGTCGCCGTCTTGGGGACGCCGCCGCTCGCGAGGACCTCGTTATCGACCCACCACGCCGTGGCGTGGGGCGCCAGCAGCGCGAACTGTTGGATCGAGGGCTCGATCCCGCTGGTGTTGTTGCGGTAGACGGGGCTGCCCTTTGCGTCGAGCACCTCGATCAGCACCGGGAAATCCGTTTGCGCGCGGGTGCTCGTGTTGGTCAGCTTCAGCGCGACCGCCGACTGGCCGGCGGCCGTGAGCAGCGCCTCCTGTTCGATCCGCACGTCGCGGTTGTCGGCGCCGAGGCGCGTGGTGCCGGCGATCGCGCTCTGGTGGCCGAGCGTACGGGCGATCTTGGCGCTCTGCTCCTGCGTGGTCTCGCAGCCACTCGCGCCGAGGACGATCAGGCCGGCCGCGAATGCCGCGGCGGCCGGCCTCATCCGAAGGCGCCGGCGATGTATTCGCGCGTGCGGGTCTCGCGCGGTGCCGTGAACAACTGATCGGTGCTGCCCAGCTCGACGAGATCGCCGAGATACATGAACGCGACGCGGTCGGCCACGCGGCGCGCCTGCTGCAGGTTGTGGGTGACGATGACGATCGCCAGCTCGTTGCGCAGCTGGAGGATGAGATCCTCGATCACCGCGCTCGAGCGGGGGTCGAGCGCCGAGCAGGGTTCGTCCATCAGCAGGATCTCGGGGTTGGTCGCGATCGCTCGAGCGATGCACAGTCGCTGCTGCTGGCCGCCGGAGAGCCGCAGCGCGGGGCTGTCGAGCTTGTCACGGACCTCCTCGTAGAGACCAGCGCGCTGGAGCGCCTGCTTGACCAGCGGCTCCAGCTCGCGCCGCCGCGGGCGCCGGCGTGACTGCTCGCGCAGCGCGAAGGCGACGTTGTCGAAGATCGACATCGGGAACGGGTTGGGCTGCTGGAAGACCATCGAGACGCGCGTGCGCAGCCTGGTGTCCTCGAGCTCGTGGATGTCGTCGCCGTCGAGCGTGATGCTGCCGCTGTGGCTGGCGTTCGGCGTCAGCTCGGTCAGCCGGTTGAGCGTGCGCAGCAGCGTCGTCTTGCCGCAGCCCGAGGGGCCGATCAACGCGAGCACCTCACCCTGATGGATCGACAGCGAGGCCCGGCGGACGGCCGGCACGCCGTCGTAGAAGACGCTGATCTCGTTCAGGCGCATCCGCTCGGCACCGCTGAACTCCTCGACCGCTCGCAGGGCGGTGGTTGCATCCGGTCGGGCCGTGGCCGGCGTCGGCGGGCGAAAGACCAGCTGATTGATCGACATTGTGGCATTCTTGCCGATTTCGGCCGATGGCGCAAGTCCAGGCGCCGATTCTTCTCCGCGCCCGGGGCGCTCACCGGGCGACCCGTCCCGCGTACAGCCCCGCAGCGGCGCCGGCCCGCGAGATTCGTCCGACCACCCAGTTGAGCGCCAGGATCATCAGCATCAGGACGAACGCCGCGGCATAGGCCTTCTGCGGCGCGTTGCCCTCGCCGGCGGGCGAATTGTTGAGGATGTAGCTGGGCAGCGTCGAACCCGTGCCGCGCAGGAATCCCAGCAGCGGAACGCCGTTCTCGGGGCTGTTCTGCAGCGTCGCGCCGAGCAGCACGACGACGATCGCGGTGCTGCCGATGATCCGCCCGAGGCCGAGCGTCGCCCCCGTCGCGATGTCGGCTCGCAGACTTGGCAGCAGGACCCGGCGGATCGTCGTGATCCGCGTCTTGCCGAGGGCGTAGGAGGCCTCGCGCAGATGGCGCGGAATCGCGCGCAGCCCGTTGCGCGTCGCGGTGTAGGTCAGCGGCAGCGCGACCAGCGAGACCATGATCCCGGCGGCCAGGAACGAGCGGCCATAGACGCCGCCGGCACTCGAGCGAAACGAGAACGGCGCGAGGATCCCCAGCTGGAAGACCGCGAGGCCGAAGATCGCAATCACGATGTCGGGGGTCCCGGCGATCAGCTCGATGCTGGTCTCGACGATCCGTGCGAGCCAGCGTGGACGACCGTATTCGATGACCCAGACCGCGGTGGCGACGGCGATCGGCGTGGCGATCAGGGTGCCCAGCACGGCCAGCGTCAGCGTGCCCTCGATCGGGTCGAGGATCCCGCCCGAGTGCGACTGGTCGACCGACGCGCTCGGGCTCGTCACCAGCAGCTTCGGGTCGAGATAGCGCAGGCCCTGCGCCGCGAGGAAGACCACGATCGCCGCGGCGATCAGGCACAGCGCGATGCCGGCGCTCCAGGCGAGCAGATAGATCAGCTGATCACGGCGGCGCCAGCTGCGCAACGACGAACGGCGCCCGCGGCGGTGCGGCGGCACGACGAGGACCGGCGAGGACTGTGGCTCGTAGGCGGCCATCAGCTGCTCAGCTCGTACTTGCGCAGCGGCAGTCGTGCCAGGTGGGAGGCGAGCGAGAGCATGAAGCCCGAGAACAGCAGGAGCGCCGCGAACGCGTAGATGCTCGAGCGCAGCGCCGGAGCGCTGAGGCCGTCGACCTGCTCGACGATCTCGGCCGCGACCGTGCGCAGCGGCTCGAACAGGACGATCGGGCCGTCGGCGAAGTTGGGCGCGAATGCCTTGCCGCCGGACACCATCGAGAGCATGATCGCCTCGCCGATCGCGCGCGCGGTCGCGAGCCCGGCCGCGGCGATGATCGCCGGGCGGATCGCGCGAATCGAGACGGCCAGCGTGGCGCGCAGCGGATTGAGCCCGAGCGCGACGGCGCCCTCGTGCCACGAGCGCGGCACCGAGGCGAGCGCGTCGGTGATCAACGCGGTCATGATCGGCGTGATCATCACCGTGAGGATCACGACCGAGACGAGCAGCCCCGCACCGGTGAGCTGGATCACGTTGACCACCGACTCCTTTTCGCCGGCGCTGATCAGGTGGTTGCCGACGAACGGCACGAGCACGAGCACGCCGATCAGCCCATAGACGACCGACGGGACCGATGCGAGCAGGCGGATCACCGGGGTCATCAACCGCGCGAGGGGCGGCGGAGCGAAGTCGACGATGAAGATGGCCGTCAGCAGCGATATCGCCAGTCCGAAGAACACGGCGAAGCCGGCGGTCAGGATCGTCCCGTAGATCAGCGGCCAGGCGCGCAGGAAGTAGGCCGACGCGGGCGGGGTCGCCGAGGTGCTCTGCATCGAGCCGATCTGGTTGTCCAGGCTGCCGCCGGACCCGAGCCACGACAGCCCGTCATGGGAGAACGTTGGCCATGCGCGCTGAGCGACGAACACGACCATCAGCACGATCGCCAGCGCGGTCAGGCACGCGACCGCGCCGAGCGTGCGCTCGGCGCGGCGGTCAGTCCACGGCTTGCGCAGGCGCGCAAGCACCAGCGCGACCTCTAGGAACCGCTCACGGGTTGAGCGGGATCCATGACGTCTCGATGATCTTCTTCGCAACCGGGCTGTGCTGGATCCAGTTGATGAAGACCTCGACCTGGCCGGAGGCGTTGCCGCGCGTGACCTCGTAGAAGTCGGAGAACCCGGGGTAGGTGCTGGACACGACGTTGGCGACGTTGCAGCCGACGCCGTTGTAGCCGACCGCGTTGACGCCCTTCGCGAGCGCGAAGTAGTCCGAGAGGAACCCGATCGCACTGGGGTCCTTCTTGACCGAGTTCTGCATCAGGCCCTCGCTCGCCTCCTGCGTCGCGACGGAGGACACCTTGGCCCCGCCGAGCAGCGTGTTCTGGAAGGTCGTCAGCACGCCCGCGACCGAGGTGCGCGTGTAGACGTCGATCGGGCCGGTTGCGGTCGCGCCCGAAACCTGGCTCCAGTTACGCACCTTGCCGCTGAAGATCGCCAGCACCTGCGCAGCACTGAGGTTCGAGATCGGGTTCGCCGGGTTGGTCACGACGCAGACGAAGTACTTGGCGATCGGGTAGAACTCGAGCCCCTTGGGATCGGAGGACTGCGGCGGGCGCGAGGAGTCGCCGATGTCGACCTTTCCCGCAGCGGCCTCCTGGATGCCGACGGTTGCGCCGCCCTGCGAGACCTTGAACTTGACGCTCCCGTGCTTGAGCTTCGTGTACTTGGCGGTGAGCAGGGTGATCAGCGGGAACGAGGCTGTCGCACCGGACATCGAGATCGTGGTCGTCGCCGCGTAGGCGAGCGCTGGGACGATCACCAGCGCGGCGGTCACGGCGAGTGGGGCGATGAGGCGGCGGGATCTGCGCATCAGCGGGGAAGCTCCGTTTCCGAGGGTTTGACAGCCGGCGGATCGGCACCCTAGCATAATCTTCACTATACCGATCCAGTTTGCACGGTTTGCGCTACGCTGCCCGCGCACCGCTCGCCCAACGACAGACCCAGGAGGCCAAGTTGCTCAGATCTGATCCCGCCCGACGCCGGCTGGCGGCCGTGCTCGGCGTGCTCGTGACCGCGGTCGCCGTGCCGGTGTTCGCGCCGGCGCTGCTGCAGGCCGACAGTACCGCGCCGATCTCCTCCGGCACACCGAGCGCGACCGGCGCGACGGGCGCCACCGGTCCGACGACCGCGACCGACGACCCGAACAACTACACCTGCGTCGGTCACATCCAGGCCGGCGCCACCGAGCAGGGCGTCACCGGGACGCAGGTCGAGTATCAGTTCTCCTGTGACGGTCCGATCACGGCCTACGCGATCGAGACCGAGCCCCACCAGATCCAGTACTTCGACCAGTCACCGCTCGTCGCGCTCGGCGGCGTGCCCTCGCCGGTCGACGCGTTCTCGTGCACCGCATTCATCCCGGGCGTCCAGATCAACTGCAGCGGCGCGACTTCGGCCGCCTTCGAGGTGATCACCGGCCAGTTCGTGATCGCCGACAAGAACCTCTGCGCCGAGCCGCGGGTCGATCCGATCCTGACCGTCGCGGATGCCACGGCCACGGCGACGATCGGCGGCACGAAGACCGCTCCCACGGCGACCGCGGCGGTGACCCAGTACCTCGCCGGGCCCTACGACCTCGGTCGGCCGTGGGGCTGCAAGGGCGACCAATTCGGTGCCGACACGCGCCTCGGGAGCAATCCGCCGACGATCGCGCTTCCCGGCCCGCCCGAGGCGTCAAAGAAGAAGA
>Ga0209415_10016383_pt1 | contig 11916 bp, 10 predicted proteins | sample PeaSoiSIISIP2007_FD_187696 | JGI IMG/M metagenome (GOLD analysis project Ga0209415, IMG submission 187696) | Peat soil microbial communities from Weissenstadt, Germany - SII-SIP-2007 (SPAdes) (version 2) | ecosystem: Environmental > Terrestrial > Soil > Wetlands > Peat | place: Germany... | reverse complement strand
GGTCGCTTGAGCGCAAAACCCAGCGTTGAAACGCTGGGCTATTCTCGGATGTCCCTCCGGGACAAGGACCGCCGGCCAGGGCAAGGGGATTTCCGAAAGGCACTGGAGTTTGGCCGATGTCTATGGCAGCAGTTAGCTCTATATGAAAGGACGGCTATGGGAAAGAATGAAAGGACGGCTATGAGAAAGAACATTTCGCTCCTCGTTGCAGCAATCGCTTTGGCTGTTTTGCTTATCGCACAAGCCCAAAGCAGCGAACCCAAGGCAGGCGACCAGCCTCCCCCGCTGAAGCTGAAGACTCTCTTGCAAGCGCCGGAGGGGATCAAAGCGAGCTGGGGCGCCCTCAAGGGCAAGGTCGTGGTGCTCGAATTCTGGGCCACCTGGTGCGGGCCGTGTGTCGGCGCCATTCCCCATCTCAACGAACTGGCCGACCAATTCAAAGACCGGCCCGTGCAATTCATCGCTATCACCGATGAAGATGAAAAAGTCATCGCCCCGTTCCTTAAGAAAAAGCCCATGCATGCCTGGATCGGTCTGGACACCGACAAGTCCATGTTCAAGGACTACGGTATCACGGGCATTCCCCACACCGTAGTCGTGGACAAGACGGGAAGGATCGCGGCCATCGCCCACCCGGTGGGGTTGAGCGAGCAGGTTTTGAACGACGTGCTGGCCGGCAAGAAACTCGCCCTGGCGCAGCCAACGCAACAGAGAGGTATCCGCGCTGGCGAAGTTCCATACGAGTCCGACCGGGGGCAACCCGCCCTGTTCCAGGTCCTGATTCAGCCCAGCTCTGCCGACTCCCAAAATGGCATGAGTTCCGGAAACGGCAGCCTGACCATATCTGGAATGACGGTCTTCGATGTCCTCAGTTCGTGCTACGGCATCAGCCGTTTTCGGATTCTGACCAATTCTACCCTTCCCGCTGGCAAATTCGATTTTGTCGTGAAAACACCCGCGAAAGATTACGACGCCGCTAAAAGCTGGCTGCGGCAGGCGGTGGAGGCCGCGTTCGGGCTGGTGGCAAAACGACAGACCAATGAGATGGATGTCCTCCTTCTTTCCGTCGCGATGCCAAACGCCGTTGGCTTGGCGCCGACCGTGTCCAACGGCGGTTCTAGTTTCAATTCTGGACCTGGTCAATTTCAAGTCATCAACCAGCCGATCGGGTCCATCGCCGGGACCTTGGAATACATGCTCGGCAAACCCGTGATCGATGAGACCGGACTAACCAATCACTACGATTTCGAACTGAAGTGGACGGCCGGGGGCGACGAACGCGCAGCGGCCAACCCGCTCATCCGTGCCGTGCGTGAAGAACTCGGTCTGCAGTTGACAGCGGCCAGACGACCGGTCGAAGTGCTGGTTGTGGAGAGGTTGTCGAAGTGAGACGAGTAGCCAAACCCGTGGGCATCCGCAGAACCTGGGCAAAAAACGGCTGGTAAAAACCCGGATGAAGCCATTCGCGAGTGGTGCGCCAGGCATGGGCACCGGTGTTCGGGTGCTTCCTGGGAGATTTACGGCCACTGGGAGGAGAGTTCGAACACTGATTCGTCAAAGATACGCACCGATGTTTGCTATCTGCTCCACGAAGGATGCCAATGGTCTGTCACCCAGAGGCGGTAATTCTTGTCGGCCAGCCGTTGAATTTCCAGAGGAAGCCGATGGTAGTGGCGCCAGAACCTGGTCGAGGCGCGGGATTTCATTCCGGAAAAGGGCGGGTCTTCCCTTCGCTATCCTCCCGCAGCGCCTCCTGGGCGAACCTGTCCAGTTTGCCGGCGTGGATGTCCGCCTCGATCTGCCGGTCCCACTCGTCCTCATGGCGGCGCGCCACCCATCCGGAAAGCTTCCAGAAGTCTTCTTTGGGCAATTGCTCGATGGCCCGCTTAATCTCTTCCACCGTACTCATGAAAACACCGTACGCTTTTGGAAGCCCGCTTTCAACTCTCACTCCGCACTCCGCACTCCGCACTCCGCACTCCGCACTCCGCATTCGTGTCACTTGGCCTTCACGTCGTAGCAGAGCAAAACATCCTGGTCGCGGACGTAGAGTTTTGCGCCGGCGATGACCGGGTGCGGCCAGCTTTTCTGAGAGCTGCGGCTGGGCTGGTTGAAGCGGCCATGCTCGTGGTAGCCTTCGGGAGAGGCTTCGATGAGGGCCAGGGCGCCCGGATTGTCTTCCTGGCGCAGGTAGAGGCGGCCGTCGGCAGAGACCAACGAGCCCTTGCCGAACTGGTTCTTGTCCTGCCACTTCGCCTCGCCCGTTCCGAAATCCTGGCAGGTCCAGCCTTTCCCGTCAGCATAGCCATAGAGATAATTGCCGATGAGGATGACGCCGCCGTGATGGTTGGACATGACTTTGTTGGCATAGACCTGCTCGGCCGAGAACTGGCCGCCGGCGGCGGTGATTTTGAAAAGGTTGCAGCCGGCGCCGTAGCCGGAGGTGACATAGACCAAACCGTCGCGATAAATCGGGGAAGGGATGACGGCGACGTTGCCCTTGCGGGCGGCGCGCCAAAGCAACTTGCCATCGGCTGCGGCGACGCCGACCACGCTTTGCGGAGTCAGTTGGATGTACTGGCGCACGCCGCCGATTTCAGCGGTGAGCGGGGTCGAGTAATGGGGCGCATCGGTAAACCCTTTGCTGCGCCAGAGCAGCGCGCCGGTCTGCTTGTCCAGGGCGACCATGGACCCGTCCGCTCCGCCCGGCGTGACCACCACGCGCTCGCCGTCCACCAGCGCCGATTCGGAATAGCCCCACGTCGGCATCGTGCCGCCGAAGTCTTTCAGGTAATCCTTCCGCCATAGTGCCTTGCCGTCGGCGGTGGCCAGGCAGACCAGCTCACCGTACTGACTGACCGCATAGAGGCGGCCGCCATCGATGGTCGGGGTGCCGCGCGGGCCCTTGTAGTCATTCTCGCCCATTCCAACGGGGCCCCCCTTGCCGAGCTTGACCGACCAGACCACCCGGCCATCGGCGGCATTGAGAGCCAGGACGAAACTGGAATCGCCTTTGTCCCCGGCGGTATAGATGCGGTTTCCGACCACAGCGACGCCGGCGAAACCGTCGCCGAGGCCGGTGGCCTTCCAGACCAGGGGCGGTCCCTCTGCGGGCCAATCCTGGACGAGACCGGTTTCGGGGGAAATGTCATTGTAGTTCGGCCCGCGGAAATGGGGCCAGTCACCTGGCGCCGCCAAGACGGGGCCGTTCAGGGAAAGCAGGAGTGCGGCGCCGAGCGCCCCAGCAACAAAACGATCAATTATCATTCGCATAAAATCTGGCCGGCATGGTGGCCAAGCGTCTGGCCGTTGGCAAGGCCGAAAGCCCAGCGTGGCATCCGTTTCAGGGCCAATTCCCGAAGCTGCAGGGCTAGGGGCGGGGACGGCTTCGTCCCCGCTTCCTCTCCCACGGGCTGGCAGGAAGCGGGGACGAAGCCGTCCCCGCCCCTTTCATGGATTGGCCCGGCATCCGTTCTGCTGCTGCACGAAAAAGTACGGGCTAATGGTTATCGAGCTTGCCGAATGGCGGGCGCGGATTATATTGAGTGGCCGCGGCAGGGCGTTGGGGAGCGTATTTCACGCGATACGCGGCACTGAATTGAACTTGAGCGACACCAGAACCTTGAGCGCGAATCGAAGCGCCACCAACGCCCAAAGCAGGTTTTCCCTGCGGCTCAGGGCGGCGGCTGCCGTTTTGAGCGGGACAGCGATGCTGGCCGCCGGCGCCGCCAGCCCGCCGGTTCAGTTCAATCGGGACATCCGCCCGATCCTGTCTGAGACCTGCTTTCCCTGCCACGGCTTCGATGCGGGCAAACGCAAGGCCGAGTTGCGCCTGGACACCCTGGAAGGAGCGACGGCCATTCATAAGGGCCGCCAGGCGGTCAAGGGCGGAGACCTCGAGGGGAGCGAAATGTGGCGGCGCATCTCGTCCACCGACCCGAAGTCAGTCATGCCGCCGCCGGAGGCAAAGCGCCGGCTCAAGCCGGTGGAGATGGGATTGCTCCGGCAATGGATTGAATCGGGGGCGGTTTACCAGAGGCATTGGGCCTTTGAGCCGCCGGTGCGGCCCGAGCTGCCGGCAGTGAAGCAGCAGGGCTGGGCGCGAAACGAAGTGGATTATTTCATCCTGGCGGCTCTCGAATCCAAAGGGCTCGAGCCGGCCCCGGAGGCGGCGGCCCAGGCCCTGGTGCGCCGGGTCACCCTCGACCTAACGGGTCTGCCGCCGACGCCCGGGGAAGTGGACGCCTACCTGGCCGACCAGGGACCCAAGGCCTACGAGCGGTGGGTGGACCGGTTGCTCGAGTCGCCGCGTTATGGCGAGCAGATGGCGCGCTACTGGCTGGACGTGGCCCGCTACGGCGATACGCACGGCATGCACATCGACAACGAGCGCGCCATCTGGGCCTACCGCGATTGGGTCGTCGGCGCGTTCAACCGCAACCTGCCCTTCGATCAGTTCACCACCTGGCAACTGGCCGGAGACCTCCTGCCCAACCCCTCCCGCGAGCAGCTTATCGCCTCCGGCTTCAATCGTTGCAATCTCTCCACCAGCGAGGGCGGGGCCATCGATGAAGAGTTCCAGGTGCGTTACGCGGTGGACCGCGTCGCGACCACCTCCACGACTTGGCTAGGCCTGACCATGGGCTGCGCCGCCTGTCACGACCACAAGTTCGACCCGATCTCCCAAAGGGAGTTCTACCAGATGTGCGCGATATTCAACAATATCTCCGAGAACGCGATGGACGGCAACGCGCTGCTCCCCCCGCCCTCCTTGGCGCTGCCCTCGCCGGAGCAGGACAAGCAGTCCGAGGAATTGGCCGCCCGGGCAAGCCAACTGCAAAAGGAGCTCGACCAAACCGTTGCGGGGCTGGCCTATACCGATCCGGCGACCTTGACCAACGCGCCGCACCAGCCCGGATTGGTCTCGACGAATGACCCCGCGCACGACCCGAGCCTTTCGTTGGCGGCCTGGGAAAAGCAGCAGCGAGAGTCGGGCGGCCCGTCCAAGGGCCCGAAAGAAATCAAGAACCTGCTCAAGAAAGCGCCGGCCAAGCTCGAGCCCGAGGAACGCCGGAAACTGCGGGACTACTACCTGGGCTCGGTCTATGCGGACCCGCAATCACCCGTCGGTCCGTTGCGCGCGCAGCTCAAATCGCTCCAGGAAAAGCGCGAAGCCCTGGAAAAAGAAATACCGGCGACCCTGATTTCGAGGGAGCTCGACAAGCCGCGCCCCACCTGGGTGCGAATCCGGGGACAATACGACAAGCACGGCGACCCGGTCGGCCCGGGCGTGCCGGGCGTCTTGCCGCCGCTGCCCGCGGGTGAGGCGACCAACCGCCTGGCTCTGGCCCGCTGGCTGACCGACCCCAAGAATCCGCTCCCCGCGCGCGTGACGGTCAACCGCTTTTGGCAGCAGTTCTTCGGGGTCGGCATCGTCAAGACCTCCGAGGACTTCGGCGCCCGGGGCGAGTGGCCCTCGCACCCGGAACTGCTCGACTGGCTGGCCAGCGAGTTCATCCGCTCCGGCTGGGATGTCAAGCAAACGGTCCGCCGGCTCGTCACCTCGGGCGCCTACCGGCAGGATTCCCGGGTCAGGCCCGAGCTTCGAGCCATCGATCCCGAAAACCGCCTCCTGGCCAGGGGCCCGCGATACCGATTGGACGCCGAGGAACTGCGCGATTATGCGCTTTGCGTCAGCGGGCTGTTGAATTTGAAAATGGGCGGGCGCGGCGTGCGTCCCTATCAACCGCCGGGGATTTGGGAGGCCGTCGGTTATACGACGAGCAACACGGCCAAATATTCTCAGGACCACGGCGACGCCCTTTATCGCCGCAGCCTTTACACCTTCTGGAAACGCACTGCCCCTCCGCCCTCAATGACCACCCTGGACGCGCCGACGCGGGAGCAATGCTGGGCGCGGCGCGAGCGCACCGACACGCCGCTCCAGGCCCTGCTCATGATGAACGACCCCGAGTACTTCGAGGCCGCCCGCCAACTCGGTTACCGGATGTGGCACGAAGGCGGCGCCGACGATGCCAGCCGCCTGGCCTACGGCTTCAAATTGGCCACGGCGCGGCCGCCTGCCCCGCGGGAATCGGCCGTGCTGATGCAGACCTTGGCCGCCCAGCGCACCCATTACGGCGCCGACGCCGACGCCGCCAGGAAGCTTATCGCCGTCGGCGAATGGCCCGTGCCAACCGATCTCCCTCCCGCCGAACTGGCCGCGTATGCGGTCGTGGGCAATCTCCTCCTTAACCTGGACGAGGTAGTGAATAAAAACTGAGATTTATGGAACCGTTGCCGCCCACGAATCACACGAATCACACGAATGAAGACCCAGTGACGAAGAACTAAGATTTATGGAACCGTTGCCTGCCTTCTTGCAGAATCAAACCCGGCGCGCGTTTTTTAAGAGCACCGGCCTGGCAGCCGGGCGGATTGCCTTCGCCTCGCTGGCGTTCCCCGAGCTGTTTCGGGAGGCGCAGGCGCAGACCAGGACGCGCGCGCATGCCGGGTTGCCAGGCTTGCCCCATTTCGCCCCCAAGGCCCGGCGCCTGATTTACCTCTTCATGAACGGGGCGCCGTCCCAGATCGATTTGTGGGACTACAAACCCAAACTGGGCGAGCTGTATGATAGCGACCTGCCGGACTCGATTCGGAACGGCCAGCGCCTCACCACGATGACCTCGGGCCAGAAACGCTTTCCGATCGCACCCACCATCTATCGCTTTGCGCCGCACGGCCAAAGCGGCGCGATGGTCAGCGAGTTGCTGCCTCACACGGCCCAGGTGGTCGACGAACTGGCGGTCATTCGCTCGGTTTATACCGAAGCCATCAACCACGACCCCGCCTCGACGTTCATCCTCACCGGCAACCAGGTCCCCGGCAAGCCGAGCATCGGCGCGTGGCTTTCCTACGGGCTGGGCAGCGAGGCGGAAGACCTGCCGGCCTTCGTCGTCATGACGCCGCGATGGTCGGCCAAGCGCGATGCCCAAGCGCTCTACCAGCGGCTGTGGGGCGCGGGGTTTCTGCCCTCGCGCCACCAGGGCGTGGCGTTGCGCTCCGCCGGGGACCCCGTGCTCTACCTAAACAATCCGCCGGGCATGAACGCCGCCTCGCGGCGCTCGATGCTGGACGGCCTGGCCCAGCTCAACCAGGTCACTTTCGAGCGCAGCGGCGACCCCGAAACCGAAACCCGCATTGCCCAATACGAGATGGCGTTTCGAATGCAGACCTCGATCCCGGACCTGACCAATATCTCCTGCGAGCCCAAGTCGGTGTTGGAGCTTTACGGGCCGGAGGTGACGCAGCCCGGCACTTTTGCCGCCAGTGCGCTGCTGGCGCGGCGCCTCGTCGAGCGCGGCGTCCGGGTGGTGCAGATCCTGCATCGGGAATGGGACCACCATACCGACCTGCCGCGCGACCTGCCGCTCCAGTGCCGCGACGTGGACCAGGCCTGCAAGGGGTTGATCCTGGACCTGAAACAGCGCGGTCTGCTCGAGGATACGCTGGTTGTGTGGGGCGGAGAATTCGGCCGAACGGTGTACTGCCAGGGTGAGCTTAGCCACGAAAACTACGGGCGGGACCATCACCCGCGCTGTTACACGATGTGGATGGCGGGCGGCGGCATCAAGGGCGGGACTGTCTTCGGTGAAACGGACGACTTCAGTTACAATATCGTGCGCGACCCCGTCCACATCCGCGATCTCAACGCTACCATCCTTCACCAGATGGGCATCGACCACAATCGCCTGACCTACAATTCCATGGGCCTCGACCAGAAGCTGACCGGCACCGAGGCCCCGGCCAATCCAGTCAAAGGTATCCTCGCCTGAACCCGCCGCCGGACATCGTCCTGTTCTTTGGCCGCCTGCATCCGCTGCTGGTCCATTTACCCATCGGCTTCATTCTCCTGCTCGCGGCGCTCGAACTGCTGGCGCGCTTCCCGCGCCTGGCCCACGCCAACCGCAGCGCGGGCATCATCCTGGCCCTCGCCGTGCCTCTGGCGGCCGCCACGTCCCTTTGCGGGTGGCTGCTCTCGCACGGCGGCGGTTACGAAACCCGCCTGCTTTGGTGGCACCAATGGACCGGCATCGGCACGGCGGCCGCCTGCCTCGCCGCCGGGCTCCTTTACGCCTTCCATCTGCAACGGGCCTATCGCTGCTGCCTCTTTTCAACCCTCCTCCTCCTCGCGGTGGCCAGCCACTTCGGCGGCTCGCTTACGCATGGCAGCGATTATCTGGTCCGCTATGCCCCAGGCCCGTTGCGCGCACTCTTGAACCGTGGGACCCAGCCTTCCCCCGGCCTCAAAAAGGGCCCGCTGCCGCCTGACCCCAAGGTCTTCGCCGGCATCCTCCAACCCGTTCTCCAACACGATTGCGTCTCCTGCCACGGCCCGGAAAAGGCCAAGGCTGCTTTGAGGCTGGATTCGCTCGCCGGGGTGCTCAAGGGCGGCAAATCCGGTCCGGTCGTCGTTGCCGGCAAGACCGCCCAGAGTGAACTGCTCAGGCGGCTCCGCCTCCCGCCCGACGACGATGACCACATGCCGCCGGCCGGCAAACCGCAGCCGGCGCCGGACGACCTTGCCCTGCTCGAGTGGTGGGTTGCTGCCGGCGCGCCCGCAGACAAGACCGCCGCCGAATTGAACCCTCCTGCAAACGTCGCGCGCATCCTCGCCGCGCGCGCCGGCGCCCAGGCGCCGGTGGCCCGAACCCTCCCGCCCAAGCCCTTGAACGAAATCGGACCGTTGGCCGCCCAACTCAGTGAAGAACTCCAGATCGTGCTGACCCCGGTTTCTCCCGCGGACCCCTGGCTGCAATGCAACGCCGGGGTCGCCCAAGCTGCGTTCGGCGACGCCCAACTCGCCAGGCTTGCCCCGCTAGGCCCCAACCTGCGCTGGCTGGATTTGAGCGGCACGAAGGTCACCGATTCGGGTCTCGGCCAGCTCGAGGGGATGCCCAATCTGAGCCGCCTTCACCTCGAACGAACCGCAGTCACAGACGCCGGCCTGGCGCACCTGGCGCACTTGGCCAGCCTTGAGTTCCTCGACCTCTACGGCACGGGCGTAACCGACGCGGGCCTGGAACGGTTGCAGAAACTGCCCCAGCTCAAACGCGTTTATCTTTGGCAGACCAAGGTGACCCCTGCCGGCGCCAACGCCTTCGCCGACGCCCGCACCGACAAGGACCAACTAGCGCGATGGCAGGAGGACATCCAACAGCTCCAAGCGAAGATCCGCGACCAGCAGGTGCGGGTTGACCTCGGCGTCTCCTTTCCGTCCCCCACCAACGCGACCCCCGTCAACGCCCAATGCCCGGTCTCCGGCAAACCGGCAGACCCCGCCAAAACCCTGCTCTACGAGGGGCGCCTGGTGGCCTTCTGCTGCGACGATTGCAAAGCCAAATTCCAGAAGGACCCGAAACCCTACCTGAGCAAGCTGGATTTGCAACCTGGCGCCGCCAGCCAAGCCAAGCAGAAACCGTAAGGGGGCCGCAGGGCCGCTGCAACAATTGATTCCGACCCCCCTGTCGGCGCCCGCAACCCCAGGGGCGGGGACGGCTTCGTCCCCGCTTCCTGCTTGGCCGTGAGAAGAGGAAGTGGGGACGAAGCCGTCCCCACCCCTTTCGTGAACTGGCGCTGACTGCCCAGGCAATTTGGCTTTCCCAGGTTGCGGTTTGAGCTTATCCTCGACCGGACTAAGTATGTCACAGGCTATTCGAGTTGAATCCCGCGACACCCGCGCCGTCCTTGACCCGGCGCAGGTGAGTTTCGATCAGTTTCTTGTCTGGCCGGGCGAGAATCAGCACGTTGAGTGGGTCAACGGGGAGGTTGTTCCAATGAGTCCAGTCACCGAGCCACATGAGGATATCAGTGGATTTCTGTATTCCTTGCTGAGGTTATTTGCCGAGGGCCACCGCCTTGGCCGGGTGTATTCGGAGCCGTTCGTGATGAAGACCGGGCCCGATTTGCCGGGCCGCTGTCCCGATGTCCTGTTCATCGCCAAGAAGCACCAAGCCCGCGTCAAGCGTCTCTATGTAGAAGGGCCGGCCGACCTGGTCGTCGAGGTCATCAGTCCCGGCAGCCGCACGATTGACCGGGGCAAGAAGTTCCACGAGTACGAACAGGGCGGCGTGCCCGAGTATTGGCTCATCGATCCGGAGCGGAAACGGGTTGAGTTTTACCAGCGAGACCAGGACGGCATTTATCGCGCTGTGCCGGCCGGGGCCGATGGGAGTTATCGCAGCCGGGCCCTGCCCGGTTTATGGCTCAAGGTGGGGTGGCTTTGGCAGCGGCCGCCACTGCTCAGCGTGTTGGCAGAATGGAAGCTGGTCTAGCCTGCCGTGAAACAATCAATCGTGACGCTGGACATGGAGGGGGTATTGACCCCCGAGATTTGGATTGCCGTGGCCCAAAGAACCGGCATCGAGGAACTTCGGCGCACGACCCGCGATGAACCGGCTTATGACAAGCTCATGCGCGGGCGCCTGGCAATCCTGGACCGCCACGGCCTCAAGCTGCCCGACATCCAGCAGGTTATCGCGACGCTCGAGCCGCTGGCTGGCGCGAAGGATTTCCTGGACGAATTGCGCTCCCGGGTGCAAGTCATCATCCTCTCGGACACGTTCGAGCAGTTCGCCGCTCCTCTCTTGCGCCAACTCGCCTGGCCCACCCTGCTCTGCCACCGACTGATCGTCCAGGATGACCGGATTGCCGATTACCAACTCCGCATCCCGGAGCAGAAGCAGCGCGCCGTCGCCGCTTTCAAGCTCCTCAATTACCAGGTCATCGCCGCCGGGGACTCCTTCAACGACACGGCCATGCTCACCGAAGCCCACGTCGGCTTCCTCTTTCGCGCCCCGGACAATGTGAAACGCCAATTCCCCCAGTTCCGCGCGGTCGAGACCTACGACGATTTGATGAGCCTGATCAAGGAGGCGATGGCGTGAGCAGCAGGCCGGTGCGCGGCATTCCCGCGCTTGGTGCCTCCGACCTTGGTTCACTACGATGGCTCTGGCGGCGCCGCGGGTGACGGCGGCTTACGCCGGCCGATGCGGTTCTCGGTGCCGCTGAGCAACCGTTTGAGGTTGGCCCGGTGTTTATAGACTGCCAGCGCCGTCATCACGAGTGCCGCCGCCGTGAGGGCCAAATCCCGGCTCGTGAACCACGCCGCCAACGGCAGCCCGAGGGCGGCGGCAACCGAGGCCAGCGACGCGTACCGGCTCAGCGCCACGACGACGATCCAGATGCCAAAAATGATCAGCAACGACCAGGGCGCCAGCGCGCCCCAAACGCCCGCGCTCGTGGCAATGCCCTTGCCCCCCTTGAAATAGAGCCAGCAGGTGTAGTTGTGCCCGACAATGGCCGAAAAGCCGGCGCAAATCGCCGGCCACTCGTGCGGCCCCGCCCCGCCCTCGGGGAATAACCACCTCGAAAGCAACTTCGAGGCCACCGCCACCGCCAGCCAACCTTTGGCCGCGTCCGCCAGGAAGACCAGGAGACCCGCCGGCACGCCCAGGTAGCGGAACACATTCATCGCCCCGATATTGCCGCTCCCCACCGAGCGAATGTCCAGGCCGCGCGCCTTGGCCACCAGGAAGCCCGTGGGAATCGAGCCCAGCAAATAACCGACGACCGCCGTCACTATGTATGCGACAACTGACACAGCCATAGTTTAAGAGTCCCAGGCCCAGAGCGCAAAGTCGAAAGTGCGTTTTATGTAATGGGCCATTACAGTGCGCATCTCACATTTTTCCGGAGCGCGGACATTCTTGTCCGCTTCGGCATTGCGTCGCCCCCAGAAGCGGACAAGAATGTCCGCGCTCCGATTCATTCAGGCCGTCCGTCACGGAAAAATGTGAGATGCGCACTCTAATGGGTCAGTCTAGCTTGCGTCCTCGCGCCTTGCCAGCCGCCAAA
>Ga0209415_10016382_pt1 | contig 11916 bp, 11 predicted proteins | sample PeaSoiSIISIP2007_FD_187696 | JGI IMG/M metagenome (GOLD analysis project Ga0209415, IMG submission 187696) | Peat soil microbial communities from Weissenstadt, Germany - SII-SIP-2007 (SPAdes) (version 2) | ecosystem: Environmental > Terrestrial > Soil > Wetlands > Peat | place: Germany... | reverse complement strand
CGATATGCACTTGTGGTTCAAACGCACGCGCTTCAACGAATCCTATTTCGGAGCGCCGCCCTTCCATCGCGAGCGTGTCGCCACTCTGAGCGGATACTGATCAAGCTTCGAATCAAAGACCTCTGGAGATAATGACTCCGAAGCTAAAGCCTCTTCCCGCGTTGCTCGCGCTCAGCCCGATTATTATCTGCGGCCCGGCGAGAGCGCTCACCTTACGCGGTGCCGAAAACCAGGTGGTGGCGCTGCAGAAAACCCAAACCACACTCCAGGGCCAAGTGACCGCCTTGCAAAGCGCGAATGCTGCTCTTGCCGACAACGGCTGTTTGATCTACAAGGCGATTTGAAGTCAGAGGGGCAAAACGGAAATCCTCTGTGCACTCGCCCAAGTGCGCGCGGATCCGCACTCTGAATACAAAGGCCGCCCATCCTGAGCCGGGCAAGAAACGCGACGCAAAACGGTAATTCCAACTGAAACGCTCTCGTCAGGAGGTTTCGTATGGCAACCGGGCACCAGACAGCGGAATTTTCGGCCAAGTTCAGCACGATCACCTTCAGCCCTGGACCGCACGGTAGCACTATCCTGCAAGCCAATATCGAAGGGTCAGCAACGGGACTCGGCGCAGTCTGGGGTACTGGCACCTTTGTCGTGGGCGGCGGCAAGAGTGGCACCTATAGTTGGTGCGGCATCTCCTACTTGGACGACGGCGAGCAGGTTGCTAGTAATGGCCTCGGCACCTACCAGAGCATCGGCAAGCACCGCTGGCGCACACAAGTTCCGGCGGTGCATCTGTCCGACGGGCGCACGCTCGCCTTCGAGGGTGAGCTCGACCTCGTCACACGGAGCTGGACCGGCAAGCTAACCGAGAGAGGCTGAACGCAGCCCGTGCGGTCGGGGTAATCTTACTCTAGACCCATTTTGTCCGGACACGCGCGTAGGCGCTTCGGGTGCAAGGCCGTTAAAGATCTCAGGCGTCGGCAATGATGCCGGCGTCAACGCTGTCGTGTGCCTGCTGACCAGAGCGCTATGCCCGCGCCGATCGCGAAGTGGTCGCTGACCAGCTTGCAGCAGCCGTGATGAAACCCGGTGGGCGCTTAATCAAGCAGGCACGTTTCTACTGGTCGCCGCTGGCGGAGAGTCATCTGAAGCGGCGACGCTTCGGGAGCATGCTGCATAGGGAGTTGGAATCGCAGAGTCAAAAAGGGAACCCCGGTTAGCAATCAGGACATAAGTATATGACCAAGCGAAAAATCACTGAGGCGGCATCAGCGGTGGACAATTGTCTGCAACTCGGACTCTTCATGCCCAATTGCCGTTACGCCTACTCCATCAGCACGTATAAGCCCGACGTTGATGACTGGACATATGCGAGCAATCTGAAGATCGCTAAAGCCGCCGAAGAGGCTGATTTCAGTTTTCTTTTTCGAGTCGCCAAATGGCGGGATTTCGGCGGCCGGACGCAGTATCTCGGCACCTCTCTGGAGACGATGACCTGGGCCAGTGCGATTCTCGCCAACACCTCCAGGATTAAAGTGTTTTCGACCGTGCATGTACCGCTTTTCCATCCGCTCGTCGCCGCCAAAATGGGCGGCACGCTCGATCACATCGGCAACGGGCGCTGGGGCCTCAACGTGGTCAGTGGATGGAGCGAGCGCGAATTCGGTCAAATGGGTATTCCGGTGCTCGATCACGCTGAACGCTACCAGCGAACCGCCGCGTACATTGAAATCATCAAGGGACTGTGGACCGAAGAGCCGGGTACATTCAATTATCAGTCGCCGTGGTACACAATCACCAATGGCTATGTCAGTCCGCAGCCCCTCCAGCGTCCGCATCCGCCGATTGCCAATGCGGGCGTCTCCGAAGACGCCAAGGAACTGGTCTCACGGCTTTGTGATTGGGCGTTTATCAGTCCGCCATCGATGGAGTCGGTCGCCCCGATCACGTCCGAAATCAAGTCGCGCGCCGCGAAATACGGCCGGCAAGTCAAATGCTGTCTATATCCTTACGTGCTATGGCGCGACACGGAGGCGGAAGCCGAGGCCGAGCTGGCCCGGCTAAAGGAGAATATCGATCTCGAAGCGGCCCGCAATTGGGCCGATGGACTGACCGGACGCAGCGGTTCCTTCGATGGCTTCAGCCTCGAGATGTTCGCCGTCGGAGCCGGCGCCCTGCCAGTGGTCGGGACCGCGGAACAGGTCGCGATCAAGCTCGACGCTCTAAATAAGGCCGGGATGGACGGCGCGCTGATGGTATTTCTCGATTACTACAACGACACTGTGCGCTTTGCGCGCGAGGTGATGCCGCTGCTGCGCCAACTCGGCACCATAGTATAGCTAGGAAAGTGTAGCTGATGCCTCGTCGATTGGCTGACGCATCGATCACCGCTCGGCGCTATATACCGGCCTCGAAAATAGCGGGACGTGAACCGCTAAGCAGTCCACATCCCGGCAGCGTCACCTTAGCGCCCGATTGGTAATTGTGGCGACCGAACATCATAGGCCCCGCGCTCCGCCGCCCGTGCCGCGATTCGGATAGGCGGAAAACGACACCGCAAACTCATGGCGCAGTCTGCCGCTTCGATGCTAACTAACCGTAAATCGATTAACCGGCGGCATTATGAAAATCACCATACTCGACGACTACCAGAACATGGTCAGGACGCTGACCTGTTTCAGCATGCTCGACGGCCACGACGTTACCATCTGGAACGATCACACCAAGGACACCGACGCGCTCGCCGCGCGGCTCAGAGACACCGAGGCGCTGATCGTGATCCGCGAACGCACGCCCATCCGCGCGCCGCTGATCGAGCGCCTCGGCAACCTCAGAATCATCAGCAACATCGGTGGCTTCCTGCATCTCGACGAGCAAGCGTGTACGCGCCACGGCGTTATCATCTCCTCCTATATGATGTCGGGCCGTCCCTCATACGCGACCGCCGAGCTTAATTGGGGCCTGATCATCGCCGCGATGCGCCGCATTCCGCAGGAGATGGCCGCGCTCCGCGCCGGCCAATGGCAAACCCCCACGGTCGGACTCGGGCTGCACGGCAAGACCCTGGGCATCTATGGCTACGGAAAAATCGGCGCCGTGGTCGCCGGCTACGGCAAGGCGTTCGCGATGAAGGTGTTGGTCTGGGGACGCGACACCACCATCGCCAAGGCGCAGGCCGACGGCTATACCATCGCGGCTAGCAAAGAGGCGCTCTTCGCCGATTCGGACGTAGTATCGCTCCATCTGCAACTGAACGACGCGACCCACGGCATCGTGACGGCTACCGATCTCGCGCGCATGAAGCCGACGTCGCTGATCGTGAACACCAGCCGCGCGGGCTTGATTGTGCAAGGCGCTCGCAGCGGCGCTGCGCGCGGGTCGGCCCGGGATGGCGGCCATCGACGTCTTCGACGATGAGCCGGTCACCGGCGGCAACGATCCGCTGCTGAAAATGGATAACGTGGTCGTCACACCGCACATCGGTTACGTCGAGCGCGCCGGCCTCGAGGGTATGTTCCACGTGATGTTCGACCAGGTGCTGGCCTACGGCCGCGGCGCCCCGATCAACGTCGCCAATCCCGCCGCCCTCAGCCCTAAGCGGTAATCCTTTCGGCACCTCTCCCTCTCATGGAAGAGGCGCCGATCAACGTAGCCAACCCCGACGCCTGACCCGCCTCCACTAGACCGCAATGAAGGCTCTCCGTATGACAACCATTTTGTCATTCTGAGCGCGTCGAAGAATCCCGCAATTCCTTCTCGCGCCCCCTATGTTCAAAACGACGAGCCGCCGTTCTCCACAGGCTTCTTTGTTCGCCCTGATTTTTTCTTCCCAAAATGGAGTATACTCCGACTAGGAGTTAGCGCCGTGACAACTCCGACCGCCAATGAAGCGATCCGCAGCGAGCAAATGAGTCCGCGAGGTGAATATCCAAGAGGCAGAAACGGCGAGGTGAAAGACCCTACCCAAATCAAACCCAAGTTTTAGCCTTCCGCTCACCGCGGCCGAAAGATAACGTTTTTGCCTAACTACCCGGAATATGGTGCAATTCGTTTTCATGGACAAGCACATCAGCAAACATAAGGAAACGAAGCATCTCGGATCGGACGTCGTCCATTACCGCGAGTATAAAATCCTGCTGCAGCCCGATCGCTTCACCAGCAAAAACGGCTTCATCGAGTTTTGGGAACTCGCCTCCATGACGCTCAGGAAACTGGGCCTCAAGGTGGAAACCGATCCCCACATTTTCCACAGCCAGGTCCGCGAAGTGCTCTTCTATGACACCCCGGAATTCGACCTCTACAATCACCATTTCATCTTGCGCAAGCGCACCTTCTATGACGAAGGATGGCCCCGCCCCGGCCACGAGCTGACCTTCAAGTACCGGGCTCCGGAACTGAAGGATGCGGCAGCCGTCGATGTGCATCCGCATCTGGGCGGTCATGACGAGATCAAGTTCAAGGAAGAGCTGCTGCTCGAACGCGATCGCCTCGGTGGGATGCGGAGTGTCTACTCTCACGGATGCGTGCTGACGTCACCTAATATCGAACTAGATCGCGGAATCGAGGACATCACCCACGCGTTCCCGACCCTGAAGAAGATCGACATCCGCCCCCGCACCAAGATGGAACTGGTCAACAACGTAGCGGTCGAGGAAGTGCAAAATACTATCGGCATGATCCACTTCGGCCATCACTTCAAGGGCAAAACCACGATCGCAATCTGGCGCAGCCGCGCACTGGAAAAATCGCTGTCGGGTGAGTTCGCCTTTCAGTGCAAGTTCGAACGCGTGGAGGAAGTCAACAAGGAATCGATCGAGCTATCGGAAGAGTTCTACAAGCAGGTCCAACTCGATTGCGCCGAATGGATCAGGCTCGGCACCACCAAAACCGCGATGGTGTACGGACTCGGCGACGCGCGCGTGAAGAACCGCGAGTGACCCGCCGAATCACAAGTGACCTGCCAAACCGCGACTAACTCGCGAGCTAAGACCAACGCGACGATCGGGGCTTTCCGCCGGGGCCGCTATAGGTGGCAGTGAACCCCGGCTCGCGCTCGAATCTTACCTGTGGCATATGTCCACGAAGCGTCTTCCATGATGCGATCAATTCATCTTCAGCCCGGTAGTCGAATGGATCCTGCGTGATCTTTTCGTCGGGACCGTTGGGTGGTAGCGGATGTTCGCGAAGCCACTTCGCCGTGATCGCCAACCCCCGCTCCGGAGCAACGGCGTCGGTATAACCCAACTGCATGCGGATCTTGGTTAAGTCGAGGACGCGATGGGTCGTCCACGGCTGCGCGATCATCGGGCGAGCCGGCACCGCAAGATCCCATGGCATCGAAACGATTTCCAAGTCGCAGCTCAAGGTCCTCGCGATAATCTCGATTGTCTGCCGCAAAGTGAGGAGTCGCTCATCACCGCAGTTGTAGATTTGTCCCGCTGACGCCTCAGGCCGATCGATCGCGAGCAATATCGCGTGCGCCGCATTCTCGACATACGCGGAATGATTCAGCGTGAGCCCATCGTCGGGGACGATGATCGATCTCCGGCCGTCGAGAATCCGGCGGACGACGCACCATTCACGCGGCGCAATCTGGTAGGGGCCATAGAGGAACGGATAGCGAAAGTGGGTCGCGGTGCGATGCCGGTCGAAAACCGCCTGCTCGGTCTGCGCGACGCGCCACCCCTTGGCGTCTTCCGCTTCGACCGGAACCACCGGTGCGTCTTCCGGCGTGGGAACCGGCAAACCTTGAGGCTCCAGTACCGTCGGGTTCATGTAGCCGCGATAAGCGGGCGCGCCACCAATCGAGATGAAGCGGCCGGTGCGCCCGACCATGATCTCCGCGATACGCCGGAGGCGCCCATAGGCCGCGACGGTCAGATCGAATGTGCGATCGCCGAGCGCACTGCGCAGCGCATCCTCGGAGAACGGGTCAGTATGAATGTGCTCGACGGTGGCGGGAATCTCATCGAGTTCATGCTTGCCGCTGTGGAGCATCGCGACGTCGTATCCGCGGCGCAAAAGGCCGTTGACGATGTAATGACCGCTCGGTCCGGTACCTCCGATGACAAGTGCTTTCATCTAAACTTTGCTTATCCCACTTGGCGCGGGAACGCTCGGACCGGAAGGTGCGTCAGCCCCAAGAGCCGATTATTGTTCGTCCACGCCAGCGGTCCGGCTAGCTCGAAGCGCTCAAAACGATCGAGGATTTCTTCGAAGATCACACGAATCTCGAGCCGCGCGAGGTTGGCGCCGAGACAGAAATGCGTGCCGAGTCCGAAGCCGACGTGAAAATTCGGATCGCGGCCAACATCGAAGCGAAACGGATTCTCGAAAACGTCCTCATCGCGATTCGCCGACATTTCCCACACCGTCACTTTTTGACCTTGGCGGATTTGCCGTCCTCTAAGCTCGGTGTCGTGAGTGGCGGTGCGGCGCTTGTAAACCGACGGCGAGGTCCATCGTACGATTTCTTCGGTGGCAGTCTTCATGAGTTCACGATCGCTGCGCAGCCGCTCGAACTGGTCGGGGTTTTCGATTAGAGCGAGCAACCCTCCTGCGATCGATCCGCGAGTGGTTTCCGCACCGGCCGGAAAGAGCAGGTTGAAGAATGCGCGCAACTCCCGATTGTCGAGCTGCGGCGAGCCATCGTCCAATTGCGCATGCACGATCACCGACAGGATGTCGTCCGCCGGGTTGGAACGCTTTTGAGCGACCACCTGGTCCGCATAGGCACTGAGGCGTTTGAGGTACTCCGGCGACATCACCGTGCCGTCGCCGGCGCCGATCGCGAGGTCCACAATCTCAATTAGCTCCGTCCGATCTTCCTGCGGCACTCCGAGCACGCTGCAGATCATCTGCGCCGGCAGTTCCCGCGCTACCACGGGAGTAAAGTTGAAGATTTCCCCGGTCGGCACGTTATCGAGAATGCTTCTGGCGCGTTTCCGTATCTCGTCCTCCAGACGCCCGATCATCCGCGGGGTGAAGCCCTTGTTGACCAGCGCGCGCAGCCGGCGATGCTTCGGGTCGTCAGTCTGATTCAATTGGTAACCCATGCCTTTGCCGTCGGCAATCTGTGTGCCGCCCAGTTCCGAAGAATAGGTTTCCGCGTCCTTGAAAACCGCTACCACGTCGTCATAACGGCTCACGACCCAGAAGCCAACACCGTTGGGAGTTGACGGAGTCGGCTCGTGCCACCACACCGGCTCTTCCCGGCGCAACCAGGTAAAGAAGTCGTGTGGAAAGCCCTGCGCGAAAGATCGGCTATTGGAAAGATCGACGAGTTCCATGAATATTCCTTGCGCCTTAGTGCTCAGCCCCGGCTTGACCGGGTTCGCCCGCAGCCGATGGCCTGCCTGAATACCATAGCTATTCGGGCCGACCAGATGCCACCCGATAAACGTTGCGGCAATCAACCTTTCGGCAGGCCGAGCACCCGCTCGCCGAGAATGTTGCGTTGAATCTCATTGGCGCCTGAATAGATCATCGGGCCGCGCGCTTCGAGCATCCGGCGCGTCCACAAGCCATGATCGGCCGCGAATTGATCGCCGCGTTCAAGTTGCGCGAATGGTCCGAGGAGTTCCATCGCAAAGCTCGCAATTCGCAGTCCGAGTTCAGAAGCACTCAACTTGATCGAGGATCCTTCAGGGCCTGGCGGCAAGCCTTTCAGTTGGCGAGTGAGTTGCCGAAATCCAGTATAGCGAATCGCGGTCGCCTCCGCCGCGAATTGTCCGATGGTCTGACGCACTCGCGTATCGTCGGCAAGGCGCCGGCCGTTGCGCGACAGCCGCATCGCGAGCTGCCCCAGCTCGCGCACCCGGTTCGTCATGATGCGCTCCTGGCCGTTGGAGCGCTCGAAGGCGAGCGTGGTCAATGCGACCTGCCATCCTTGATTCTTCTGTCCGACGATATTCTCGACTGGTATGCGAACATCCTCGAAGAAGACCTGGTTGAAATGACGGGCACCGGTCATCTGGATCAGCGGACTGATGGTGATACCGGGGGTCTTCATGTCGAGCAGCAGATAGCTGATGCCCTTATGCTTAGGCGCGTAGGAATCGGTGCGCGCCAGCAAAAACATCCAGTGTGCATGATGAGCCAGCGAGGTCCAGATCTTGGAGCCGTTGACGACGAAATAACCGTCCTTTTCGATTGCGCGTGTTTGCAGTGCGGCGAGGTCGGAGCCGGCGTTCGGTTCGGAATAGCCCTGGCACCAGAGTTCCTCGCCCGAGAGGATCGGGCGCAAGTGACGCTGCTTTTGCGCCGTGGTGCCCCAATGAATCAACGTCGGTCCGAGCAACCAGATGCCGGGTCCGGTGAAGGGTATGCCGGTGTCGAAGCGCTCGAGTTCCTGATCGCAGATCGTCTCGTGCAGAAACGTTCCGCCGCGGCCGCCATACTCTCGCGGCCAGGTTATTCCGAGCCAACCGCCCTCGAACAACTTACGATGCCAACTTAAGGTAGCTTCCCAGCTAACCTCTTCTTCGTCGGCCAAGGGACCCAAGGCTGGAACTGAGTATTGATGATTGCGCACCAGCCATCTGCGAAACTCGACGCGGAAGGCTTCATCGTCACTGCTATAGTTGAAATCCATTTCGCTTTTTTAAACGGTCTCCGTGGCGTTCCGGCTAGCCTGGGCCGGTTGATCAATGACCGGCCGAACCGGTTGCCTGCGAGCGTTTCAGAAACAGGAAACCCGGGGCAAAAAGCGCGGCAGCCAATGCGAGCATCCGGTAGATATCGTTATACGCCAGCAGCGACGCTTGCCGCTGCACCACCTGATACACCATCGCGAGACCTCGCGCTTGCTGCGCCAGCAGGCCGTTCATCAGATGGAAATGAGGAGATCCCGGCATAGCAGGTCCGGCTTGATCGGTGCGCCACGCATCGAAGGTCGTAAAGTGCTGAGTAAGATACGCCTGATGCATCTGTTCGCGGCTGTTCAGCATATTGGTTACGAGCGAAATTCCAATCGCCGAGCCGGTATTGCGCATCATGTTGTAGAGGCTCGCAGCATAACCCATCCGCTCCTTCGACACGCAAGCCAGGGTCGAAGCCGACATTGCCGGGAAGATCAAGCCGGAGCCCAGTCCGGACAGAATCATCGCGAAGCGCACGTAGCCGATTCCGACGTCGAGCGTCCATTGGCTCATCGTCCATAACGCGTACGCCAATAGCAGGAAGCCGACACCCACTAGCCATCGGGTATCGACCGCGCGGCGCGAAAGTTGACCGATAAAAAACATACCGGCCAGCGTGCCGAAGCCGCGCGGCAATACCGCGATTCCGGATTTCCACGGCGAGTAGCCGAGTAGCTCCTGGAAGAAGAGCGGATTCAGCAGGTTCATGCCGAACACCACCAGCATCATGATTAAGATGAGCACTACCGATACGTCGAACAGCGGGATCGCGAGGATGCGCAGGTCAACGATCGGCTCAGGAAAATGGAGTTCCCGATAGACCAGTAATACCAGCGCGACTACCGCGACCGTCGTGAAGATGCATACCCACGCCGAATTGAACCAGTCGGCGCGCTGGCCGCGATCCAGGACGATCTGCAACAGGCCGAGGCCAAGCGCCAAATAGGTAATGCCGAGATAGTCGATCCTGCGGGCGCCGGCTTGCGATTTCCGGATATGCTCGGGATCGTGGACGAAGATCATTACCATGATCGCGGCAAAAATCCCGATCGGCAGGTTGATATAGAAGTTCCAGCGCCAGCTCCAGTTGTAGGTGATCCATCCTCCTAAGGTCGGTCCTAACATAGGTGAGGTCAGCAGTCCCATACCCCATACGGACATCGCGAGACCCTGCTCTTCGGGCGGAAAGGTCTCCATCATGATGGCCTGCGATGACGGGATCATCGCGGCGCCGGCTGCACCCTGGATCAGCCGGAAGATGACCATCTGCACCAATGAAACCGCAGCCCCGCATGCGCCGGAAGCGATCACGAAGGTGACCACCGAGAAAAGGAAATAACGCTTGCGGCCGAAGCGGGCCGAAATCCATCCGGTCAACGGAATCATGATCCCGTTGGCCACGATATAGCTAGTCAGAATCCAGGTGACTTCGTCGCGGCTCCCGGAAAAGCTGCCCTGCATGTGCGGCAGCGAAACGTTCACGATGGAAGTATCGAGGACTTCCAACGTCGCGCCGAGCATCACGGCGATCGCGACCAGCCATTTATGTGACGCCGGCCGCACGAGTACAGCGGGCGTGCGCAAATTCACTCCGCTCTGCTCAACCGATGCGGCCGGCGATGCACTCATACTGACTACTCGACCAACTTACTTAATGCTGAATGAGTCGAATTCGGCTGCGCGCCCTCGAACTCTGAAACGTGCCGGTGAGGTGGCGGAAGTAGCTGATGGCATGGTCCACCACGTCGAGCGGCACGTCGGCGATCAATTCGGCCAACACGGACGCGGCCTGAGTCGCAGCGGAATCGACGAACGCCTTTCCCTTTGGTGTGAGTGCGACCAGCTTCTCGCGGCCCGAGCGCGGGTCTTCGGTGATTTCGATGAGTCCCAAAGGCGGATGCATCATCGCACGAAGCGATCGTGAAAGCGCGGCATTCGTGACTTCGAACCAACGCCGAACGTTCGACTCAATATCCTTGCGACGCATGCGGATACCGCTGTCACCCTGCGATCGTATCAGCCACAAGATGGCGGCCTGCTGGCGTGAGAGCAGGTCGGCCCGCACCACGTCTTCGAGCGCCGTCCCAATCTCGTAGTGAACCGAATAGAAGAACTCCATCAACTCGGTGGCCGCGGACCTGCGATAGGCCTTGGGATTCGCAGCCATCTTCGCACGAACGATGATCTTTGGCTTCGTTGAATTCCTCACAATTGTTGATCTAGATTAAATATTGTGATGAATCAAGAGTTGGTAAAGGCTAATCATTCGCTACCCAGAGGGGTACCCGTATGCGTTTACGGAGCAGCGCCAGCTAAACTTTAAGCGGGAGTCAGCAACCGGAGAGCATCCATGAACTACGAGACCATCCTTTATGAAAAGCACGACGCGATCGCCAAAGTTGTCCTTAATCGTCCGCGCTACAAAAATGCGCAATCACGCCTGATGATCGAGGAAATGGATCATGCCTTCGTTACAGCCAACGCCGACGACGACGTGCGCGTGATCATTTTGGCGGCGGCGGGCGACACCTTCTCGTCGGGGCACGACATCGGCACGCCGGAAGAAAAGGAAGACATGCGCCGTCGACCATTTCGGAAGGGTGTGCGCGGCGAATACGCGCTTTCGCGGCACCTGTTCCTCGACACCACGCTGCGCTGGCGTGACCTGGACAAACCGACCATCGCGCAGGTTCAAGGGATGTGTATCTTTGGTGGCTGGATGTTCGCGGCTGCGATGGATCTGATTGTCGCTTCTGACGATGCCAGATTCCTACCTGCGCTGATGCAGTATTTTTCGATTCCCTGGGACCTGCCGATCCGCAAGGCCAAGGAAGCGATGTTTCGCAGCCGGTTTATCGGCGCGGAAGAGGCGTGTCGGATGGGGTTCGTCAATCTCGTGGTTCCGCGTGCGCGCCTTGAAGATGAGACCATGGCGATGGCCAAGGAGATCGCAGAGAACGATCCGTTCACGCTGCGGATGCTCAAGCGAGCCGCGAATTCGGCGCAGGATGCGATGGGCTTTACCAACTCCATTCGCAACGCTCACTCGCACTACATGGTCCATGGTCTGGACACTTACACAAAGGACAAACTGGAGGGCAAGGGATTCCCGAAAGTGATGCCCGGCGTGGCAAAAGCGATGAAATCCGCGGGAAAGTAATGAGTGAGTAATAGATATAGAATCATCGGCGAGGACGATCTTTGTTCATCTTCGAATGTGCGTAATCACGGGCGGCTTTCATAGATTCCTCTTCGACCGCCATCGCCAGGGCCAAATCACCG
>Ga0209415_10016381_pt1 | contig 11916 bp, 10 predicted proteins | sample PeaSoiSIISIP2007_FD_187696 | JGI IMG/M metagenome (GOLD analysis project Ga0209415, IMG submission 187696) | Peat soil microbial communities from Weissenstadt, Germany - SII-SIP-2007 (SPAdes) (version 2) | ecosystem: Environmental > Terrestrial > Soil > Wetlands > Peat | place: Germany... | reverse complement strand
GCGCCGGCGACGAAGGCGCGATCGCCCGCGCCGGTCACGATCAGGACGCGGACCGCGGGATCGTGGCGCACATCGCGGAGCACCTGGGCGATTTCCTCGAGCACGCGGCGGTCCAGGGCATTGAGCGCCGCCGGCCGGTTGACGGTCAGGGTCGCGATCGTGGCGCGATCGAAGAGCAGATTCTTGAGTTCCATCGGGGCGCCTCCAGCGTGGCGAATGTCCGAGAGCGTCCGCCGCAGGGGCCTGAAATGTCAAGCCGGATCAGGCTGCGAGATGACGAAGAGCTGCGGGCAATCGGAAGGACCCGTCCAGCTCGCACGGGAAGTCGAGCACCCGCATGACGGCGTCGAGATTGAGCGGGCCGTAGAGATGCGGAAAGCGTCCTGAGCGGCGTTCATCATGCGCCATCGCAGGCGCCTCATATCGAAGCGGCGCCGCGAGACGATGCGGGTCGATACAGATCACGGCGAGATCGTTCTGCCCGCGAAAGAAGCGGTTGGCGGTATCGAGGATCTGCGCGGGCGTCGAACAGTGGATGAATCCCTCCACACTCAGCGAGGGCGGCGCGTATTGGCCGCAGCGTTGCGCCGCATCCCATTCGGCTCGCTTGGCGATGTGCAGGATCATGCCGTCAGAAGGCCGGGGAAAATATATCTAACCCTTGTCCCCTTCCCGACACGGGAAGCGGAACCGGAACCGTTCACACCAACTGCTTCTCGACTTCGGCGCGGGGCTCGTCGACCAGGACGAAATCCTGGAAATTGAAATATATCTCGCAGTCCTTGCCTTCGTGCTCGTCATCCACTTCGCGCATGTAAAGCACCAGGTCGCTGTTCACCAGGATCGGGCCGCGCTTCTTGTGCGTCAACTTCATCCACATCGTCCTACTTCCTCCACTTACTTTGTTCATCGCGAGGGCGCTCGGAAATGCCCTCACCCGGCGAGCGCAACGCTCGCCGGCCTCTCCCTGGTCAGGGAGAGGCGTTACGGAGTCTCCGCGCGGATTCGAATCAATACTCGGGCTTGAAGTCGAAGTGATGGGTCGCCTCGATGAAGCGGATGGTGCGGGTCTTCGAGCGCATCACGACGCTGTTGGTGAGCGCGCCGCCGGAGAGGAAGCGCACGCCGTGCAGATAGTCGCCGGTGGTCACGCCGGTCGCCGCGAACATCACGTTGTCGCCGGCCAGCTCCTCGAGCGTGTAGCGCCGCTTGAGGTCGAGAATTCCCAGCGCGAGGCAGGCTTCCGATTCCTCCTCATTGCGCGGCGCGAACCGGCATTGCATCTCTCCGCCCGCCGAGCGGATCGCCGCGGCGGCGAGCACTCCCTGATGCGCTCCGCCGACGCCGATGAGCAGATCGATCTCGCTCTCGATGCGGGTGGTGGCGATTGCGGCCGACAGATCGCCGGCCGAGAGCAGCTTGATTCCGGCGCCGGCTTTGCGGACTTCGGCGATCAATTTTTCGTGGCGCGGACGGTCGAGGATCGCGACGCGCAAGTCCTCGACGTAGACATTCTTGGCGTCGGCGAGCGCGCACAGGTTCTCGGTCGGCGAGCGGTCGAGATCGACCACGCCACGCCCGATCGGACCGCATGCGATCTTGTCCATGTAGGTATTGGGGCATCTGAGCAGCTTGCCGCGCTCGGCCAAAGCGACGCACGAAAGCGAGTTCGGCCCGCCGGTCGCGCAGATGAGTGAACCCTCGAGCGCGTCGACCGCGACGTCGATCGCAGGACCCGCGCCGGTGCCGACGATCTCGCCGGTGTAGAGAATGTCGATGGCGCCCTGCTCGCCTTCGCCGATCACGATCTTGCCGTCGATCGGGATTGAGTTGAGCGCCTTGCGCATCGCCTCGCACGCGCTGTGCTCCGCCATCCGCTCGTCGCCCTTGCCGATGAAGCGCGACGCTGAGAGCGCAGCGGCCTCGGTCGCGCGAACCGCCTCAAGGGCGAGATTTCGTTCCATCCCGTATACCCCCATTCAGCTCGTGCTCGCGGGCAGCTCGCGGCGGCCAAAGAGCGTTTCGATAAGACGATATCCGTCGCGCACCAGCACTCCGGTTCGGGCTGCGTCGGCCTCGGTGTAGCGCCGGCGAGCAGGCGGCGCCTCGCCCCCGGCGCGGCTGCTGAGAATAGCAAAGGGGACCGGCTCGTTCGAGTGCGTCTTGAGCTTGCAGGGCGTGGGATGGTCCGGCATCAGGAGGATCGTGAATTCACCGAGCGCCGCGAGTCCGGACAGCATCGGGCCGATGATCAACTCGTCGATACGCTCGATCGCCTCGGTCTTCAGGTCGGCGCGTCCCATGTGTCCGGCCTCATCGGGCGCCTCGATATGGAGCAGCAGGAAGTCGCGCGACTTCAGCGAATCGAGCCCGTAGCGCGCCTTGGCGGCGTAGTCGGTGTCGAGAAAGCCGGTCGCACCCGGCACCTGGATTCTCTCCAGTCCGGCCAGACGGCCGAGTCCGTTGACCAGATCGACCGCCGAGATAACCGAGCCGTCTACTCCGAAACGATCGCGCAGCGTCGGCACCGCAGGACGCGTCCCCTGCCCCCAGAACCATACCGAAGTCGCCTCCGGCTTGCCGCCCAGGCGGCGCGCGCGATTCACCGGATGGTCGCGCAGGATCGCCGCGGCCTTGTCGATCAGGGCGCGTATCCGCTCGGCGCCCTCGCCCGCCGGCAGATGCGGCTCGATCGGTTTGCCGGTGATGTCATGCGGCGGCGTCAGGCGCGTCGAGGTGACGCCGTCGCGCCAGATCATCAGATGGCGATAGCTGACGCCGTTGAAGAATTCGATTCCGCCGCCGGATAGACTCGCCGAAATATCCTTGATGATCGCGGCGGCCTCTTCGCTGCTGATATGGCCGGCGGTAAAGTCGCGCATCGTCGGCGCGCCGCCCTCGCCGGGACCAACGCACACCAGATTCATCCGAAACGCGACGTCGCGCGGTCCCATCTCGACACCCATGCTGGCCGCTTCGATCGGCGCGCGGCCGGTGTGATAGCGCGCCGGGTCGTAGCCGAGCATCGTCATCGTGCCGATATCGCTGCCCGACGGCATGCCGGTCGGAATCGTCGCGACCAGGCCGAGCTGGCCGCGGGTCGCGAGCGAATCCATGTGGGGCTTGCGCGCCGCTTCGAGCGGGGTCTTGCCGCCCAGCTCGTCGCATGGCCAGTCAGCCATCCCGTCGCCGTGGATAATTACGTATTTCACTGGCCAGAGGCCTCCGCGAGCGTCACTGTTTTCCTCTCCTGGACAGAAGCAGCATTTCCGGGTCCATCACGGCCGCGATCTTGTCGAGGTCGGGCTCGACCACGATCGTGTTGCTCAAGTTCTTGAGCGCGGTGTCGGGATCCTTGAGGCCGTGGCCGGTGAGCGTGCACACCAGCGTCGATCCAGGCTTGAGCCCGCCGCTCGCGCTGTACTTGAGCGCGCCCGCCACTGAAGCGGCCGAAGCCGGTTCAGCGAAGATTCCGTGCGCGGCGATCAGGCGATAGGCGGCCAGGATCTCGGCATCGGTGACCGAATCGATCACTCCGCCCGATTCGTCACGCGCGGCGGTGGCCTGCTTCCAGCTCGCGGGATTGCCGATCTTGATCGCGGTCGCGACGGTTTTGGGATCGTCGATCGGATGGCCGCGGACGATCGGCGCCGAGCCCTCGGCCTGATAGCCCATCATCTTGGGCAGCCGCGAGCTGAGTCCCTGCTTTAGGTACTCCTTGTAGCCGGCCCAATGGGCGGTGATATTGCCGGCGTTGCCGACCGGCAAAAAGTGATACGTGGGCGCGTCGCCGAGCTGGTCGCAGATCTCGAACGCCGCAGTCGTCTGGCCCGCGATCCGGTCGGGATTGATACTGTTGACCAGCCGGATCCGGACCGGGTCGCGCTCGGCGAGATCGCGCACCATCTTGAGACAGATGTCGAAATTGCCGATTACCTCGATCACCCGCGCGCCATGCATCACGCTCTGCGAAAGCTTGCCCAGCGCGGTGGCCCCCTTGGGAATCAGGACGAAAGCCCGCAGCCCGGCGCGCCCGGCGTAGGCCGCGGCCGAGGCTGCGGTGTTCCCGGTCGAGGCGCAAATCACGGCGCGTGCGCCCTCGCCCAGCGCCTTGCTGATCGCGACCGTCATGCCGCGATCCTTGAACGAGCCGGTCGGATTGACGCCGTCGTACTTCAAGTAAAGCTTTATGTCGCCACCGAGCCGCCGGGCGAGCTCGGGACTCTCGATCAGCGGCGTGTTGCCCTCGTTGAGCGTCACGACCGGCGTGTCGTCGCGGACCGGCAGGAAGCGCCGGTAATGCTCGATCAGCCCAGGCCATCGTGTGAGCCGGGGAGGATCGGCCGCCCGCTTTGCAGGCCCGGCCTTGCCCTTTGGGACCGGCTTGGCGCTCACCCGCTTGATGCTCACAGATTCTCCTCGATTCGGATAAACGCCGGCGCCTCGCTGACCAGTCGGCGCTGGCGGATAGCGGCCAGCGCACGCTTCAAGTTGCGCTCGCGCGCCTGATGACTGCGCATTACGATCGGCACGGTCCTTTCGGCATCACGGCCCTGCTGAATCACCGAAGCGATCGAAATTGCGTTGCGTCCCAGCACCGACGCGATCGCGCCCAGCACGCCCGGCTTATCGGCCGCCATGAAGCGCAGGTAGTATTCGCATACCACGTCGTCCATCGGCTTGACACGGGCGTTCTTGATCGATCGCAGCGGAAATCCCAGCGGGTGACGGCGCGCGGATTTTCCGTCGCGGGCCGCCAGCCGCTCGCGCGCGATCTCCATCACGTCGGCGAGCACCGCGGTCGCGGTCGGCATCTGGCCCGCGCCCAGCCCGTAATACATGCTCGAGCCGAGCGCTTCGCCGTTTATATAGATCGCGTTGAAGGCGCCGCCCACGAAGGCCAGCAGATGGCGCCGCGGGACCATCGTCGGATGCACTCGCGCCTCGATTCGGCCGTCGTCGTCCTTGGCGATCGCGAGCAGCTTGATCGCATAGCCGAGGTCGCGCGCGTAAGCGATATCGGCCTGCGTGACGCCCGAGATTCCCTCAGTATGGACCTGCGCGGGCTTGAGCAGCACGCCGAACGCCAGCGTCACGAGCAGGCAGAGCTTGTGGGCGGCGTCGTGTCCGTCGATATCCAGGATCGGATTCGCCTCGGCCAGACCGTCGCGCTGCGCATCTTTGAGCGCGTCGCCGAAATCGACCGCGTGCTCGCTCATGGTGGTGAGAATGAAATTGCAGGTGCCGTTGACGATACCGTGAACGGAGCGCTGGCGGTCGGCCACGAGCGCCTGGCTGAGCGTGCGGATAATCGGGATGCCGCCGCCGACGCTCGCCTCGAACCCGACCGCGCGTCCGGCCCGTTCCGCGGCGAGAAAGATCGTCCCGGCGTGCTCGGAGAGCATCGCCTTGTTGGCGCTGACCACGTCCTTGCCGGCCGCGAGCGCCTTGAGCAGCAGCGTGCGCGCGGGCTCATGACCGCCGAACAGCTCGATTATGATGTCGATATCGGGGCGCGCGACCAGCGCGGCCGGATCGGGCGTGATCAGCGCCGCAGTCAGTCCTATCGACGGGTCGGGCGCGACGATTTTGTCGGCTACGCCCGCCAGTTCGAGCGGCGCGCCCAGCTTGTTCGCCAGCATATCGCGGTTCTGGCGCATCAGCTTGAGCACTCCGGTGCCGATCTTGCCACGGCCGAGCAAACCGATTCGGATGGGTTCTGATCGATGCACGTTGGACTCGGCTGGAGACCCGGGTTCAGGAGACCGCCGCGCGGCGATGCTCGGTTCGCACGCCCCGCGCGAGCGCATGGCGGATGCCGCGGATCGCCTGGCGGGTGCGATGCTCGTTTTCGATCAGCGCGAAGCGGACGAAGCCGTCGCCGTCGGCCCCGAAGCCGACTCCGGGCGAGACCGCGACCTTGGCCTCGGCGAGCAGGAACTTGGCGAATTCGAGCGAGCCCATCGCGCGATACGGCTCGGGAATCGGCGCCCACACGAACATCGTGGCGCGCGGCTTGTCGACCGGCCATCCCGAACGGTTGAGCCCGTCGCAGAGCACGTCGCGCCGGCGGCGGTAATTCTCGACGATTTCGGCGACGCAATCCTGCGGCCCGTTGAGCGCCGCGATCGCCGCCACCTGTACCGGCGCGAACATCCCGTAGTCCAGGTACGATTTAATCCGCGCCAGCGCGGCGATCATCTCGCGGTTGCCGACCGCGAATCCCACCCGCCAGCCGGGCATGTTGTAGCTTTTCGAGAGCGTAAAGAATTCGACCCCGATTTCCTTGGCGCCCGCCACCTGCATCATCGAGGGCGCCTTGTAGCCGTCGAAGCACAGGTCGGCGTAGGCGAAATCGTGCGCGACCAGCAGCTCGTTCTCGCGCGCGAAGGCGACGACTTTTTTCATGAAGGTGAGATCGACCGTCGCGGTGGTCGGGTTGTGCGGGAAATTCATGATCAGGAACTTGGGTCGCGGCCAGGCGCGGCTCACCGCGGTCGTCATCTCGTCGAAGAACTGCGCGCCGTCGGTGCTGAGCGGGATGCCCTGCACCTGGGCGCCCGCGATGACGCATCCGTACTGATGAATCGGGTAGGTCGGCGTCGGCGCCAGCGCCAAGTCGCCCTGATCGAGGATGGCCAGCGTGAGGTGCGCGATACCCTCCTTGGATCCGATCGTGACGATCGCCTCGCTGTCGGGATCGAGCTCGACGCCGTGGCGGCGCTGGTACCAGTCGGTGATCGCCAAGCGCAGCTTGTACACGCCGCGCGAGACCGAGTAGCGATGGTTCGCCGGCTTGGTGGCCGCCTCGACCAGCTTGGCAACGATATGCGGCGGCGTAGCCTCGTCGGGATTTCCCATCCCAAAATCTATGATGTCTTCGCCGGCCCGCCGCGCTTTCAAACAAAGCTCGCCGATCGCGTTGAAGACGTATGGGGGCAGCCGCTTGATCCTGGGGAAATCCATCGTTCTATATTGCTCCGTCGGTCGCTCACTCGCGAGCCTGGCGAGTCTCTATTTTGTAACCGAGTGATCGCCCCTGGCGCTAGTGGACCTCTAGCCCGCTTCCGGAAAACCTAACCCCTAACCCCTTCCCGACGCGGGAAGGGGAACCAATCGCGCCAGGTTCCCCGTTCCCTCTCCCTCCGGGAGAGGGTGAGGGTGAGGGCGTAGAACCGGTACCCGGGTCTTCGCCCTCACCCGCGCCGCTGCGCGGCGCGCCCTCTCCCGGAGGGAGAGGGAAGGGAAACAGGGGGTTAGGTTCCGGACTTCCTATTTCGCCGCCTCGACTGCCACCGGCGCAGGCTCCGGGCGCGTCCTCAATGCCCAATAGCAGGCGGCCGAGCCTAGCGAGATGAACGCTGCGATTTGCCATCCGAACGGAATTCCGGACGCGTCGGCTATCCAGCCGCCGAACAGCAAGCCGATCGATCCGCCCAGCGTGCCCAGCGTACTGTTGAACGAGAGCAGCGTCGCGCGTTCGTCCGGGCCGATCTGCTCGTTGAACCAGCTCTGGCCCAGCGGGCCCATCGCGCCGGTGCAGAGGTTCATCGCGAACAGAATCGGGATCACGAAGTTGGGCCGGCCGGCGGCGGCGCCCGCCACGAACAGCAGCACGGCCGCCGATACGATCAGCGCGCCGAGTGCGCGGGCGCGTCCCGACTCGTCGCCTTTGAGGCGCGCGACCGCTTCGGCGCCGATCATCCTGGCGATCGCGAACAGCGACCAGAGCCATCCGATAATCCACACGCCGACCCGATAGCTGTCGTTGAAGAACAGCGGCCATTCCATCCAGAACGGCGCCCAGGCCGCGGTCTGGATAGCTCCCGCCATCGCGAGCAGCAGGACGGTGCGGCGCTTGAAGCCCTGACGCAAGCCCTCAACCACCCGTCGCGAGATCATCGCGGGCATCGCTCGCAGCTCGACATGGACTGTGCGCGGCTTCTCGCCGCGCATCAGCAGAGCGCCGATCGCGCCGCTTGAGAGATAGCCCGCGCAGCCCAGCAGCCACGGCCATGCGATATTGATATTGCCGACGTGGGCGCCGATCAGTGCCGAGGCGATGAAGCCGATCGTCGAGATCTGCGAGATTCGCGAGAACAGCCGGTCCTTCACCGCGTCGAAGCCGGCCGCGTCGAGCGCATCCACGCCCCACGCGTCGATCGAGCCGTTGCAGAAAGTCGTGCCGATACCGTCGATAGTCTCGGCGATCAGAAACACGAAGAAGCGCCGCGAAAAAAAGTAGACCAGGAATGCGGCGGCGCGGGTAACGCATCCGAGCAGGAATGATCTTCGCCGGCCGAGCGCGTCGGCAAACGCCCCGGTCGGCACGTCGGTCAGAAACGTGACCGCAAAGTAGGTCGCGAGCACGCTGTTGATCTGGAGCTGATTGAGCCCGCGCGAGTGCAGAAAGACCGGATAGATCCCGAACAGAAAGCCGCCCGCGAACGCGTACGCCGACCACACGCCGTAATACCGGCGTGTAATCGATCGGATCGTAGCGTTGGGTTCCCTTTTCTCGTCGTTCATCGCAGCACCAAAAGAAAAAGCCCCGAGCCGCTAAGCTCGGGGCTTTTTCATGCCGAGTTCGTGGCTTTCGTTCTAACCGCTTGTGGCGGTCGCCGATCCGGCGATCTTGGTAGCTGAACTCCGCATGATGAAGGCAGGCTAACCGGCTCGACCGCCTCGGTCAAGCAGCGCCATCGTCGCCGAGGACTTCTACCTTGGACTGCGGCGAGCGTGGTCGTAGATTCTTCGCTGCGCTCAGAATGACGCCGGCGGGGCTTTGTTTTTTGAATCCAGCAAGAACTTCGCAACGTCATTCTGAGCGCAGCGAAGAATCTCATATCACCCGCTTCGGCGGACAGCCGCGGCCGATCGGCGCTCCGGGCTTCAGCCTGGAGCCGCGCGACGGCTTTACCGGCGAGGCCCGGCTGATTACCCTGACACATTCCGATAGCCGCGCGGCGATCGATCCTGACCGGCTATCGATTGAACTTGGAGACGCAAACCGAATGTCCGCGAAGCAGAAGCAGCTTGTAGCGTTAGCCGCCGAATTGGCGGCCGATTTCGCCACCCGCTCGACCGAGCATGATCGGGCCAATTCGTTTCCGCTCGAAAATATCGAGAAGATGAAACAGACCGGCTACACGTCGCTGGTGGTGCCCGAGCGCTACGGCGGCCTGGGAGCCGACTTGCTCGACTACGTGCTCTGCCAGGAGCAGCTCTCGCAAGGCGACGGCGCCACCGCGCTCGCGATCAACATGCATCTGTTCGGCGTCGGCAGCATGGTCGAGCGCGCGGACCATACGCCCGATCAGGCGCTGTTGTTCGAGATGCTCGGGCGCGGACGCCAGATCGTCGGCGGCGGAATCAGCGAGCCCGAGACCGGCGGCGATTGGGGCGTCTTCGCCACCAAAGCCCGGCGCGACGGCGAATTCTACGTGCTGAACGGCCGCAAGATTTTCACCAGCCTCTCGCCGGTGATCGATATTTTCATGGTGATGACCACGCTCGAAGATCACGTACCGCTCTCCGCCGTCACCTTCCTGGTGCCGCGCGGCACGCCGGGGCTGGAAGTGATCGAGACCTGGGATGCGATGGGGATGCGGGCGACGGCCAGTCACGACCTGGTGATCAAGGACGTTCGCGTGCCGGCGATCGCGATGACCCCGCCGCGGCCGATCGGACCGATCGACGATCAGGGCATCTCGCTGTTTGCCTGGTTCTCGCTGTCGGTCGCGGCGGTCTACACCGGAATCGCAATCGCCGCGCTCAAATTCACCAAGGACTTCTGCTCGAAATTCAAGCCCATCACGCTGCCGCGGCCGATCAAGTATCTGCCGGGTATCCAGTTCGCGGTCGCGGAGGCCGAGGCGCTGATCGCGCAGTCGCGCGCGATGTACCTCGGCGCCGCTACCGACTACCTCCGCGACCGCGCCTCGTTCCAGGGCGACCAGGGGCTGGCGCGCATGGTGATGCCGAAGTACGTCGCGACCAATAACGCGATCCGCGCGGTGGATTACTGCATGGAGGCGGTCGGCGCCCACGGCATGATGCGGCGCTATCCGATGGAGCGCTACTATCGCGACGTGCGAGCCGGCGTCAACCATCCGTTCTCCAACGCCCGCGCCCGCGAGCTGATCGGCAAGCTCGCACTGGGGATCTCGCTCGCCGAGCAGCCGCGATGGTAGTCGCGCGACGGATCCAATGACGCACGATATCGAGGCAGTCGCGATGCGGGCGGCGCGGGCCGCCGGCAAAGTCCATCTGGCGCGCCTGCTCAAGACCAGCATCAGCTACAAGGCCAACGCCATCGACCTGGTCACCGAAGCCGACCGGGAAGCCGAGGCCGCAGTGATCGGCGTGATTCGGCGCAGTTTTCCCGATCACGCCGTGCTGGGCGAGGAATCCGGCGCCAGCGCCGGGCGCAACGACGATCGCGGCAACGAGCACCGATGGATAATCGATCCGCTCGACGGCACCACCAACTTCGCCCACGGCTATCCGCAGTTCTGCGTCTCGATCGGCTATGAACGGCGCGGCCGGATCGAATTCGGCGTGGTCTACGACGCGCTCAAGAAGGAATGTTTCACGGCGCGGCGCGGGCATGGCGCGCGCCTCAACGGCGAACCGATTCGCGTGAGCAAAACGCCACGCCTGGCGACGGCGCTGCTCGGCACCGGCTTCCCGTACGATCGCCGCGAGCGCCGCCAATTCTACCTGTGCTTCTGGGAGAGCTTCATGGTTCGCACGCAAGGAGTGCGGCGGACCGGCGCGGCCGCGCTCGACCTGTGTTACGTCGCGTGCGGGCGATGCGACGGCTTCTGGGAGTTCGGCCTCAAGGCCTGGGACGTCGCCGCCGGTTCGCTAATCGTGGAAGAGGCGGGCGGCCGCGTCACCAACATGGACGGCACGCGGCTCGATCTCGACGGCCGCCGCGTGCTCGCAACCAACCGCCGCCTCCATCGCGCGATGATCGCCGCGATCGCCGAGGCCTTTCCCGAAGCCGAACGCCGCCAAGCGGCGATGGTCGCGTCGGAGGAAAAACCTCCTGAGTTGGAACTGCCTTCGCTCGGCCGACGCTTGGTTCCCTCTCCCTCCGGGAGAGGCGATTAGGTTGCAGTTGACTCATGCGCTTTGATGGCCTAAAATACAGAGCATGGAAACGCTAGATGCCTTTGACCGTCGCTTCCCCGATGAGAAGTCTTGCCGCCTCGCGCTGCAATCCGCGCGCTGGCCGGATGGCGTGCGCTGTCCGAAGTGCGGAACCGACAAGGTGTATGCGCTGAAATCCAAGCCGTTTTATTGGCTCTGCCGCGCGTGCAAGAACCATCGCTTCAGCGTGATCTCCAGCACGATTTTCGAGAACACGAAAAAGCCCCTTCTGATTTGGTTCAAGGTCGCGTACCTGATGCTCGTCGCGAAGAAGGGCCGGAGTGCGCATGAGATTCATCGGACGCTCTACGGCGATCCGTTCACGAACGATTATCACACGACTTGGTACATGTGCACGCGGCTCCGCGCTGCGATGAAAAACCAAGAGTGGACTGCGCTCATGGGCAAGGTCGAAGTTGATGAAGCGTTCTTTGGCGGGAAGGCAGAAAACATGCACGCGGAGAAGCGCAAGCGCCTCGCCTTGACCGGAACCAAGGGCAAGGTTGCCGTGATCGGCGCGATTGCGCGCAAGGGCAACGTGGTCTGCCAGATGATCGAGAATACCGACCTTCCGACGCTTGACCGCTTCGTGCGCAAGGTTGTGAACAAGGAAAAGGTTGATCTGATTGCAACCGATGAGCATGGCGGGTATCGCGCGCTCGGAACCGGCCCGGACGCTCTGCCGCATCAGGTCGTGCGCCATAGTGCTGGCGAATATGTTCGCGGCGTCGTTCATACGAACACGATTGAAGGCTTCTG
>Ga0209415_10016380_pt1 | contig 11917 bp, 12 predicted proteins | sample PeaSoiSIISIP2007_FD_187696 | JGI IMG/M metagenome (GOLD analysis project Ga0209415, IMG submission 187696) | Peat soil microbial communities from Weissenstadt, Germany - SII-SIP-2007 (SPAdes) (version 2) | ecosystem: Environmental > Terrestrial > Soil > Wetlands > Peat | place: Germany... | reverse complement strand
CTGGTACTCCACACCTCGCCCAACAGCCAACACCCTTCGGCGACGCTCGGGTATTGGAAGACGCTCGATGAGGACTACCATTGGCACATTGAGATTCTGCCCATCGTGGAGGCTAAGGCGCGGTCGTACACGTTCAAAGAGATTTATTATTCTCCGGTCACGTCCGAGACCGCAGTCAAGCGGCTGCGAAAAGCGGAAATTTGAGACATGCTTCGAAAACCCGAGTCGCCGGGCGTTGGTCGCGTGTCGTCGTTTGCAATTTCGATCGTGATCGGTGCCTGTGCGCTGATTTCGGGATCTCTGGCCGTGACTCGGGCGGAGTTTTCCTGAAGTCGCTCTTACTCCTTCTTTGCGAACGACCAGCGACTAACGACTAACGACCAGGGACTAACGACTGCCCCATGACCGTCCGCCGCTTGAAGACCTACACCGGATCGCAAGGCTACGTTTACCAGTACTACTTCGTTGGAAAACGCCCGGTTGACGATGCCAATGAGTACATTTTCGACGTCACCTCCGACCGTAAACTGACCTATGCGGTCAGCATTTTTCTCCCGCACCCGGTCGTCGCCGCCTGGGCCGAATCTCACGGACGTCCGCTCGGCGATTCGGAGCAGTACGCTGCCGTCAAGATGCGCCTGTTCCGCGCTTTCGACGAACTGGGGGACATGCAGGCCCATGGCCGCCAACTCCAAATCGATGAACAGTCTCTTGAGGAAACGCTGGCGTCGTTAGGCGTGGACTAGCTTCGAGGGATGAACACGCCACATTCTCAAAAAGAAAATCAACGTTCCCAGAGAATCCGGTGTTGCCGAATGTGCCCTGCGCCACTAGAATGACCCACGCTGAAGCAGTCCGATAGTTTATTTCACAATTTAGGAGAGAGATGAAAACAAAAACGATTGTATCGACTCTGGCTCTGTGCTTTCTTGCCGTGACAGTGGCCTTCGCCAGTCCCCAAATGGGCACTTGGAAGCTGAACGAGGCCAAGTCGAAGATTCCCGCTGGAGTCGGGAAGAACACCACAGTTGTCTACGAGGCTGCGGGCGACAGCGTGAAAGTCACGGTGGATGGCGTCGCGGGCGACGGCAAACCAACGCACAACGAGTGGACCGGAAAGTTCGACGGGAAAGACTATCCTCTGGTCGGCGATCCGGTTTCAGACACACGGGCATACAAGAAGGTTGATGACCGCGCGATGGAGTTAACTAATAAAAAAGGCGGTAAGGTTACTGCCACCGGTTCAATTGTCGTGTCGGCCGACGGCAAAAGCCGCACCGTAACTGTAAGTGGAACTGATGCCAAGGGCATGAAGATCAAATACACCGCGGTGTACGACAAGCAGTAGCGCTTCGGTTTCGACGGTCTGATCGCAAACGTAACCGTAAACAACCGACCGTAAACCATGATGCCCTTCCGCTCACCTCTGAACGGAAGGGCATTTGTAAAAATAGGGAATCCTCTTCCAGCCCCCGCTACTCGACAACCTGGCCAGTGAGTCGCCGCCGATGAGTGGCCGTCAGTCGGCGGCTGCGATCCCAGATCGGCGACGGGTGGCCGACTTAATGGACTCGCAGATTTCCTGAACCGGAGACGTCACGATCGGCGTGCTGTAGGCGGGGTGGTGAAACTCCATTTGCATGCCCCGGCCGATGAAGCGCACCTTCAGCATGGAGCCGCCCCAGGTCGAGCCGGCGATGGTCACCTGCACCGGTTGCGGACAGTATTGCGGATGTCCCGAGATCAACGCCGAACCCTCGCCTAGGAGCAGCGCCGTGTAGAAGTGGTGCTGCGTCCGAATCTGCAGCACGGTGTCAGGCGGCAGCCCTTCCAGGAACACGCCTCCCTCGATTTCGGACTGCACAATATTCCGATTTACCTCGTCGCTCAGGTTGGGATGAGGCGCGAACATTCGTTTACTCTACCCGAGGTTGGCTCCCAGTCACAACATCATAGTTGTCGGACAGACGTACTTTGGTCCACGGTACCTTCGTCTTTCGAAGGTGTTGAAAATGACGCCCCCGACGATCTAGGGCTTGGTCCCCCCACGCTTAGAGGATTTGAGAGAACCATACCCCTCGCATAAATAGCCGCTGTCCTAAAGTCCTGTCACTCCTTGCCGATATTACCCCCAAGCGGGCGTAAAAGGAACAAACAAGCGATCAGTTGCCCCAAGTACAGAATGAGTACAGCCGTATGCCCATACATGCTCTGATCGTCGACGATTCCTCAGTCATGCGGAAGATCGTGGAACGCTCGCTGCGCCAGGCGGGTATCGACTTGGCCGAGGTACTCCACGCTGGGAATGGGGCCGAGGCGCTTGCTGTCCTCAAGGAAAACCCTGTCGATCTGATCCTTTGTGACATCAACATGCCGGTGATGGACGGGCTGGAATTTATCAAGCAACTGCCCGGAGTCGAAAACGCGAAAGGTGTGCCCGTGGTCATGATTACCACTGAGGGCAGCGAGGCTCATGTGGTGCAAGCCCTCTCCTGCGGGGCGCGTGGCTACATCCGCAAGCCTTTCACGCCGGAGCAGGTGAAGGAACATGTCATCCCCGTGCTGGCAGGCAAATCATGAAATCGTTGAGTGAGATGCTGGCGGCCAACGGCAGCCACGAAAACTGGATTCCGCTGATCGAAATGTCGGCGCGGGAAGTCTTCGAGCTCATGCTGAGTTGCCAACTGACCGTACCGGCAACCGCCGAGGAGACAACCCTCAACGTTACGGCCATGGTGGGGTTGGCGGGGCAATTGTGTGGCGTGTTAAGCGTCCGCTGTGATGGGAAAGCGGCCGAGCTCATGACGTCCAAGATGCTGGGCGTGCCCCTGGACAAGGTCGGTCCCGAGGTGTCGGACGCGCTCGGCGAAATCGCCAATATGGTGGCCGGCAACTTCAAGAACAAGATTGCCGGTTTGGCGGAAGGCTGCATGCTCTCTCCACCCACGGTAATCACCGGCAGCGACTACGATCTGCACTCCCCGGCGGACTCCGCGGCCCTTGAGGTCAGGCTGCTGTTTGAAGGCATGCCCATCGTCATTTCCCTCCTGATCCGCAGCTAAGGAAACTCAGGCTCAGAACGGGCGCTAATGCAGGCGCGGGCGCCCGCGCGTCACCCTGACTGCCGTCCCCGCAGCAGTTAGAATTCATACTGCATCAGAGTCTCCCGCGTCCCGCTTGTGAAGGTACACTGCCGTCGAGCCTCGCTCAACCGGACAGCCGGGAGCGGCTGTCCCCCATACTCAGGTCCGCGCCCGTGCTGACCCGAACACCGTGGATACCAACGCGTGGATTTCTTCGACAGCTTCATCGAGCTCAAAGGTAAACCGCACCAGGTCCACCCCTTCGAGATCGCGGTGTTCCTTCAGAAGAATGGCCCACGCCGGGTCGGAGATCAAGTCTACCTTGTGGCGTTCATAGTACCCGTAACCTAAGCCGCGCATGCGGCAGAGCAGGTCGCTCAGATGCACCAGCGCCACCAGTGGCTGTGCCTTCTGGCTTTGCGCGATGGCATGATGATAGGCGATGACTTCAATGATATCGTCGGCCAGTTTCCATTTTTCAGCCAGGGCCCGTCCGCTCTCGCAGTGCGTGAACCCCATGGTGGCACATTCCGCCTCGTGCAGCGGAATCTCCTGCTGGTAGGCGTGTTCCATGGCCGCCGCAAATTCCTTGGAAAAAACCAGGCAATTGACCATGAACCCGATATCATGCAACAGCCCTGCCATATAAGCGTTCTCACCGTCCGCGACGGCCAACTTCTCGCTGAACTTTCGACACACCATGGCGCAACCCAGCGAATGTCTCCAAAATACAGCCGGATCCAGCACCCACTTTCCCGCTGGGAAAGCCTGCCCCAGGCAACAGGTGAGAAGAATGGTTTCGACGCGACGCAAGCCCAGGCTTATCACCGCTCCCTTAATGGACTTGGGCGGCTGCACCAGTCCGAACAAGGGGGAGCCCGCCACGCGCAGGCATTGCGCGGCAATGGTGTTGTCGTAAGACACCAGGCGCACCACTTCGTCCACTTTCACTTCGTCCGTGGAACCGCTCAACAAGTTCAGCAAGGGCAGAAAGACTGCCGGCATGGCGGGCGTGCTATCGATGCGCTGCACGCGCTCGCGAATCGCCGCCGTGAATGATGTGGTCATAGTTTGCCACTGCTAAGGGACGGTTTCCAATATGCGATCGCTCCCGGAAAATGCACCAGGTGGAACTTGTCGTTTAATTTCATCAGCGATTCTGAGGTTCCGAGGAAAAAATAACCGCCAAAATTGAGGTTGCTGAAAAAGTGGTCAATCACTTTCGACTTCGATGGACCGTCGAAATAGATGAGCACATTGCAGCAGAAAACTAAGTCCATTCCCTTCATGAAAAGCATCTTCGAATCATCCTGCAGGTTCAGACGGCTGAAAGTGATCAGTTTTTTTACCTCCGGACGCACCTGCAGTTTCTTCTCGTCGACCGGCGAGAAATATTTGCGCTTGAAATAGTCGGTGGTCGTGCGTAGCGCGTAGTCACCGTAAATGCCGGCTTTGGCGGTTTCCACGGAACGGTCATTCAGGTCGGTGGCAACTATCTCGACCGTCCAGCCCTTCAGCAGAAGCTCGCTTTCCTCGAGCATGTTCATAGCCAAGGTATAGGACTCTTCACCGGTGGAGCAGCCCGCACTCCAGACCCGCAGCCTCTTCATAACCTGATTGGCTTTTTCGGCCACGATCTCCGGCAGGATCACCTTACGCAGCGCGTCGAGTTGCGGCTGGCTGCGGAACAGACAAGTCTCGCCGATGGTGACTTCATTCAGCAGTTGCCGGAGTTCCGCTTCCCGGCTGGCATGCGCGGTCAGACGGTCCCAATACTCGCGGGAGCTTCGCAGTTCCAGTACCTTCATCCGCCGTCCACAAGCATCAGCCATCAGATAGAGTTTTTCCTCCAGTTGAAAAATGCCGCACACCTTGTACACCAGATCACGGATTTGGCGGAATATGGGGTCGATGGGTTCGCTGACCTTGGGGGCAAGCGGCGTAGTTGCAGTTCTGGTGCTGACTGTCATTTTGCTCGGGGCTCCAAGCTCGCATAACTGTTCAGGCTGACACTGGCGCACGGCGCGCGGCCCTGCAGCACGCGGCGAGTGATCTCCGGCGCCAACTGATCAAGCCGATAAACGGCATCCGCCTGCCCGGCCGCATATACCAGGCCCGGCATCCCCCAGACCACCGAAGAAGATTCGTCTTGAATGATTACCTCTCCGCCCGCTTCGCGAATGTGTTGGGCTCCCAGCACCCCGTCGGAGCCCATGCCCGTCATCACCACGCCCAGAACATTGGCTCGACAGACCGCTGCCACCGAGCGAAACAGCGCGTCGACCGCCGGACGGCAGGAGTGCTCGGCTGGAGCCTGGTTGAGTTCCAGATGCCAGTTCGTGCCGGCGCCGGCCACCGTCATGTGGAAGTTTCCCGGCGCAATCCAGGAGTGTCCGGGCGAGAGAACCACGCCTGCTCTGCCCTCTTCCACGGAAATCGCCGAGCGGCTCGCCAGCCGCTCCGCCAGCATGCGGGTGAAAATCGGCGGCATGTGCTGCACCACGACAATGGGGACCGGGAAGTCCTTCGGAATCCGCGGCAAGACTTCCGCCAGAGCATTCGGGCCTCCGGTGGAGGTGCCGATCGCCACAATCTCAAAGCGGCGGTTGGACGGTACTCGGACCCGCACGGCGGGACGGGGTGGCGGTAGAGACTTGAGCTTTGTGGAAGTACGCGCGCAGAGCGCCTTGATCTTGGGAAGGAGTTCGGCGCGGATCGCTTCGATGGCTACCGCCGGGCTGCCGGTATTGCTCGGCTTGGTGGCATAATCCGACGCTCCCAGCGAAAGCGCATCCAGGGTCGCCGCCGCACCGCGCTCGGTCAGCGTGCTGAACATGATGACTGGCAGTTTGGGGTACACCTTGCGCAACTCGGCAAGCATCTCCAGACCGTTCATCACCGGCATCTCGACATCAAGCGTGATGAGATCGGGAAGGAGCTGCGAGATCTTCGCCAGGGCAATGTGTCCGTCGCCGGCGGAACCGACCACCTCTAGCTCCGGGTCCGTGGACAAGGTCTCGCACAGCAGCTTGCGAATCACCACCGAATCGTCGACTACGAGGATACGAATTGGAAGCATGGCTGTGGTGTCCCTCTCCGGTTCGCGTTCCGGCCTGACTGCGGGCCGGAAAATTTACGAGCCGGCATGGGTCGCCATGCTTCTAAGGCGATCCTGACCCGACCCGCCTCCGCCAGCGACGTGGCCACTGCTGCCCGCGTTGATCTTGAATTGCTCGATCAGGCGGCGGAGTTCGGCCGAGGTCTCCACCAGCTGCTGCGCCGCCTTCTGTGTGTCCGTGGCGCCGCGCGACGTGCTCTCCGCTGCCTGCGCTACGCCTGCTATGTTGCTGGTGATCTCGCCGCTGCCGTGCGCCGCTTCGCTCACATTCCGCGCCATCTCATTCGTCGTCGCGTTCTGCTCTTCCACCGCCGTGGCAATGGTGTTGGAGATGCCGTTGACCTGGTTGATGACTTCGCTGATCGAGGCGATGGCATCCACTGCGGCTTTGGTGTCGGTCTGAATGGCTTCGATCTTGCGGCTGATGTCTTCAGTGGCTTTGGCGGTTTCTTTGGCCAGTTCCTTGACTTCGTTGGCCACCACGGCGAAGCCCTTGCCAGCTTCGCCGGCGCGTGCGGCTTCGATGGTGGCGTTAAGGGCGAGCAGGTTGGTCTGCTGGGCGATGGAGGTGATGACCTTGATGACCTGACCGATCTCGTTCGAGGATTCACCCAGCTTGGAGACGGTGGCCGTGGTGGTCTCGGCGACCTTGACGGCGGAGGTGGCGACTTTGGCGGCTTCGGTGGCGTTCTTGGCGATTTCCTTGATGCTGGCGCCCATTTCCTCGGCGCCGGTGGCGACGGTCTGAAGATTCTGGCTGACCTGGACCGTGGCGGCCGAAACCACCTTCGCCTGGGCGGAGGTTTCCTCGGAATTGGCGGTGATCTGCTGGCTGGTGCTGGAGAGTTCTTCGCTCGCACTGGCTACCTGCACCGCATTTTCCGCGATGGCGAGGATCATTTTTTTCAGGCTGCCACTCATCTTATTGATCGCCGTGGTCAGATCACCCAGTTCGTCCCGGCTGCGGACTTTAAGGTCGTCACGGGTCAAGTCTCCTGCCGCGATGGCCTCCGCCTGGACCAGAACCGACTGCGTCGCCCCAGCGATCCCGCGGCTCAGGAAAATGGCCACGAAAATTCCGATGCCCAGCGCCGCGAAAGTGGTCAATGCCATGGTCAGGGTGAGCGAGTGGTTGTCCGCTTTCAAATCTTCCTTGTTCTGCTCCACGAGCGTGACGAACGAGTCCATCATGGTGCCGACGATTTTCTTGACGGCCTCATTGGCCGGTGTAGCGTGCTCGGCGTATTCGTGACCCGCCTTAATGACCGCGTCGCGCTCGCCGCCTGCCGCATAATTCATCGCAGCCTCCTGGGCGGCGCGGAGCAGGGGGAGTTGCTGCTTCACCTCAGCCAGATGGTCACGGTTCGCCTGATGGGTCCATTTGGGAGCCAATTCGTCGAACTCGCCCATGTCCTTTTCGACCGCGCCCCAAGCTGCCTCGAACAACTGCTTCGCTGCCTCCTTCCTGACCGGTTCTGTGGCGAGAATGACTTCGCGGCCTTTGTTCTGTGTTCCATTCATGTCCCGCTGCAACTTTTCGGCGGTTACGAGCGTGGGGAAACGCGTATCGAGCGCACGGTTCTCGTTTTGCTTGATGTCCCCCGACTTCAGGTAGGTCATCGTAGCGCTGAAGGCCATCAAGGCAAGGATCACTCCAAAGCCCAGTCCCAGTTTCTTCCCAGGTGTAAGTTTCATTTGTTTCTCCTAAGGAGTTACAGATTCGAAACCAAATTTCCTGCCCGCTGACTGCCCAAACGTCCGCAGCCGATGCGCATCGGTCCGTGCTAGGCTCCAGCACGATCAGCGCCAAACAAGAACTCCATCGGCGGTGAAGTCGCGAACTTTAAACCAAATGGACACTAAGTCTAAAGGAGCCTTGCAGGACGGTCGAAAGGTAAGGTTAGTGGAGGCGCCGCGCTAGGCGATGAGTACCAACATGAAAGTCCTGTTGGCCGTCGATGGTTCCGGGTTTTCCGAGGCCGCTGCGCGCGCCGTTGTGAAGCAGTTGCGCGCAGAGAGCAACGAAGTATGCGTTTTGCACGCACTGCAGTGGCAACGGGCTATCCCTTCCTGTTTTGCGTTTGCCCGCGGCGCTACCTATGGACCTCAGTTCTGCTCGGCCATGAAACAAGCCCGCCAGCAGGCGGCCGCTCTCGTGGCCGGCGTGGCCGGCATATTGCGGGACGCTGGCTTCCGGGCCACCACGCTGATTGTAGAGGGCGATCCTCTGCGCGCCATCCTTGGCCGCGCTGCCGAATGGGGAGCCGATCTGATCGTCCTCGGCTCACACGGCCGAACCGGACTCGACCGGATATTGTTCGGCGACATATCGGAGAAAGTTGCCAAGCAAGCTCCTTGTTCTGTCGAGATCGTCCGCACATCGAATCAAGACCGAACCGTCGCATTCGGACGACTAGGAGCAATCGATGGGGACTCAGTCCAGCGGCCTTGACTAACCGAAGGCCATAGCGAATCCGCCTCGTCGTTCGTAAGTACCTGACGCGAGGCCGAACTATACCAATTAACCCCTATAAGTTCTGGGAAACAACGTTTCAAAACCCTCATTAGATCTTTCTAATCTCTGCCGTTGCACTGAAGTTCCGCCCCCCTCAGCCGAAGAATCCCTTGTGTGCCCTACAGGAGGGATCAGCCATGAGTTTTTCAAAGTGCACGTCCTATCTCGTCTTACTTGCTGCCGTAACGTTTACAGCAGCGGCGGCGGGACAAACGCCAGCCACCGGAGCAGAGGCGGAGGCTCCTATCACTTACGGATTCGACGAACGATTCCGTTTCGAGGGCTACAACAACGCCGACTTCAATAGCGCGAAAAACGACCGCTTGAATCAATTGCGCATGAGAACGCGGCCCTATGTTGACATTAATTTCAACGAGTATCTTGAGGGCTACGTGCGCATGGGCTGGGAGGGAATCAAGCGCACCAACGATTCTTCCTATCCGGTGGCGACGCCTGACGAGCAAGCTTCGCCGTTTATGGCCGGCGAACTCTGGTTTGACAATGCCTACCTGAAACTCAAGAAATTTCCGGGCGTGGAGAATCTGTCGCTGCAGGCCGGACGTTTCGAAATCCTCCGGGGAGACGGCTGGCTCTTCAGCGATCCCAGCGCCGTGGATGGATCCCGAGACGCATACGACAACGCGTTTGACCTGGCCTACCGGCATAAGAACTCGAATCTGGAGTTGATTGGCATCGACAACCCGAAGTACGACGAGTTTTTTCCGACCTGGAATAAGGCTCCGATCGTCGACGCCTCGAATTCCTCCAATTCCGGAACGATCAAGAACGATGTCGCTTCACTGGCGCAGACCGGGAAACAATTGCAGGAGTGGGACCAAACTGCAATTGGCATGTACTACATGAATCGCGAGCTCAGGAACACGGATATCGACGCCTACACGTTCTTCAACAAGAGCTACGGTGATATCCGGAAACCAACCTACTACACGTACCTGCCCGACCGGCATTACACATTGTTTGGCGGCCGCGCGGTGCAGCGCCTGAAGCAGGTTTCCGGACTGAGTCTCACCGGGGAATTTGCCTACGAGGCCGGGACGGAAGACAGCATGAAGGCGGGCGTGCCAAACTTCGACATTCGCGCCTGGGGCGGCTACGGCTACGCCAAGAAGAAATTCAACGTGAAATGGAACCCTTACGTGACGGCGGGATTCTGGGCGCTGTCCGGCCAGGACCCTAAGAGCAGAACTGTGGGCAACTTCGATCCGCTGTTTTCGCGATCGACGAATATGTCGCTCACGGGAGACGCGCCGAGCTGGAGCGAGTTTTACGTCTACAGCGAAGGGTACGAAGAGGGCTCTTATTACTGGACGAACCTGAAGATGGCGCAGGTGGAATCGGGTTTCACTCCCGTAAAACCTCTGACGTTCGTCGGCGGCTACGCGCACCTGGACGCGATGCAGCCGTTTGCCGTCAACCCGTACCACGCGGTGGGCTCGGTCGAACCGGCAACGGCTTCGGCCGGCGTGTTTGGCAGCGGATTGGGGCGCGGACAACTGGCCAAAGGGCGGATGCTTTACCGGATCAAGCCCACCATTCAGGGGTATGTCAGTCTGGAAAAGTTCTTTCCAGGCGACTTCTACGTACCCCATCACAGCGGCTATTGGTTCCGCGGCGAAATCACTTACAGGTTCAATGGATTTATGCCGCTTCCCAAGTTGTAAAGCTGGGCATTCCCGATTGCTTGTTCCCTCCGGTTCGATTACAGGTCTCAGACCCTCACCCGGCAAACGGCTCCGGGTGAGGGCATTTTATCTGGGCAATTCGTGCGGATCCGAGCACTGGAGAATTAATCAGCCTCCTGACTGGCGCGGGAGATGGAGCATATCCACGGGGCGGTTAAGGGTTCGGACTGCCTGCATTTCATTGCTGGCGATGGGACGATATTCGGAGCAAACGCTGGGTTACCTTCGAGAAGCGTTGGGTGTGCAGACACACCTTGCTGGAATGAACCAGCACGCTTCGCAGCCGGAGCCGCTATCGACCTGCCGCCGCGGTCTCCACCACATCCGTCATCTGGCAGGCTTTTTCGATGTCCAGCACGTGCATGAGCCGCTCATTCAGTTTGTGGACCCCCAGGATCACGGTCCGGACCGAGCCACGCAGGGTCTCCGGCGGGGGCTCGAAGGTGGTTTCCTCGACTTCGACCACATCGCCGATTTCGTCGACCAGCAGGCTGACCGAACCGTCCTCGGAACGCACCACCACATTCATGGCCAGCATGCCCGCTGAGCGGGGCTCCAGTTCCAGCCGCCGGCGCAGATCGACCGCGGTCACAATTTGGCCACGCAGGTTGATCAGTCCGCTGACCACCGCAGGCGCCAGTGGAACCTTAGTCATGTCCAGAGAGCGCATCACTTCCTGGACCCCCTTCAATTCCACGCCGAACAGCAACTTTTCCAGATAGAACGTGCAAAACTGTGAAGTTTGAGCCATGGCTTAGTTCGCAACCTCCGCCGATTTCATCGCCAGGCCGGGCCGCGCCGCGCTGACATCCGCGCCGCGCAGAATAGCCGGGATATCGAGCAATTCCGTGACCCGGTCACCGATCACAACGGAATAGAGAACGGCCGCCCGGGTCGCCGCCGTCTTCACGTCCGCTCGGTCTTCGACAATGTCCAGAATCCGTTCCACGACCAGGCCGAAGGAGCGTCCATCGTGATTCAGCACCAGCGCCTGAATCGGTGGGGAATCGGCCGTGGGCGGTGCTTGCAGGGCGCGCAGCCGATTGCGCCGCTCTTCCAGCACGACATTGAGACGGATCAACGGCAGGATCTGGCCGCGATATTGCGTCACCCACTGGCTGCCCGACATCTCCACTTGCGCCACTGGAAACTCCTCCAGTCGCGCCAGCGTGCTGAGCGGTATGGCCATGCGGGAATCGCCCGGGCCAGCGAACAGCAGGAAGGTTTGCTTTTCTCCAGCGGTCGCCGCCGATTCCGTGGCTTTCTCAGCCAGGGCGCGGTCCCTGGTTTCCGTGACCACGCTGGCACGCTGCGCCAGACCGAGTACGTCCAGGATGAGAGCTACTTTGCCGTCACCCATGATGCTCGAGCCGGCAAAGGTCTTGACCGTCTTGAGCTGTTTCCGTAGCGGCTTCACCACAATCTCTTCGGTGTCGTTGATCTGATCCACCACTAGCCCGAATTGCCGCTCATCGGCTTTCAGGACAACGATGTTAAC
>Ga0209415_10016378_pt1 | contig 11918 bp, 10 predicted proteins | sample PeaSoiSIISIP2007_FD_187696 | JGI IMG/M metagenome (GOLD analysis project Ga0209415, IMG submission 187696) | Peat soil microbial communities from Weissenstadt, Germany - SII-SIP-2007 (SPAdes) (version 2) | ecosystem: Environmental > Terrestrial > Soil > Wetlands > Peat | place: Germany... | reverse complement strand
AGGAAGCATCCGAATGAGTTCATGTTCGTCTTTTCCAAGCATATAAAACACCGTGAACGTCGCAGGCTTTTCTCTATGATTGATTGTCAAAGCGTGCAACGTGCACATTCGCGGGTTCATAAAAAGCATCGCCGGCTTCGAGGTACTGAACAGCCTCGCCTTCGATTTGAAATGCAATGGTTCCCTCCGTAATGATGCCAACGACTGGGCAGGGATGCAGGTGCAATGGAACTTTCTGTTTTGGGCCTAAAGTGACTTCTTTGATCTCTACGCTAGAAATCGATTTCTCTGGAGTAATAGTTGCTGTAAGCAGCGCCTTTCTTGTTACTGATGATGTAGTCGGCATGGTTATCTCCTCAGCATTGGCATCTCAGTCCGCTAGGCTGGAGTCACAACTTCAGAAAATTTTATGTAAAAAGATGGATATTGAACTGCAAGCTACAAACGATATCCGTCACTCATCAGTAATCTCGGTACTCCTCAACAACACCTACAAGTCTGTAGTTTTCATTGTTTGAAACAATCAATAAATTCTGGTTGAAAATTAGCATTAAAGGTGAGCAAGCCCGCGCCCTTCATGTACCGGGTTTGGCTACAGGTTAGACATCTATAATGCTTGTAGGGAAAGACCTGACCTGTGCAATTCAATCTCTTTTGATGTAGCTTTACTGTATGCCGTTCGACTTCCAGTAGTCTTCTATTTCAGTTTTCAGCGATTTGGGAAGAGGAACATAGGCAAGCGGTAACCGTTGTCATATGGAGCTTCCATGTGCTCGCATTTAACGCCCAAGGCGGCGAGGCCATTGTAGAAAGCCGATAAGTTCTTCTGAGTCGTGATGCTCCGTCTGGGATCCGACGGAGGAAGGAATAATTGCTGAAATGTTTTTATCTTTACACCCTGTGCGAAAGAACGATTTCATACGGAAAACTGTCATCCGTGGTCACCTCAATTTAGAACTGAAATGGCTGGTTCACCATTATCTGGACGTCGCTGCCTTGGGAGGAAACGGCCAGGTCGATCCGGACCACCAACCCCTTCGCCATGGCGCGAAGCCCGATGCCGCCGTCAAACTTCATGCTCGAATTGAGTAGGTCCGGGCTCCATGCCGGGGCAACCCGGCCGGCCTCCACGAAAGGAACAAACTGCACCCACTGAACGCCAACATAGTTCTGGAGCCAGGTCCAGTTATTGAAGGGGTTCCATTCCGGAATCATGCGATATTCGGCCCCATAGTAGATGCCGGCCTTGTCACTGAAGCGCTGGAAGTGATAGGCCCGCATCTTAAACAGACCGCCTAATGTAGCACCAGCAAAAGTCGGAGGCCGGTCAACGATCGTGCCGTTAGATTGAACCTGCCAGGAGGGAGAGTAGGCTGTCCACACATCGAGGGCGATGACCCGCTGACGAAATGAGTCCGACGGACCAAGCGAAAAGTATTTGTCTAGTTCACCTGTATAGACCTTCCAGACGTTTGTGCTGTCAAACCAGCCGAAATCCCGCGACGCTTTCAACAGCAATGAATTGCCTTGGGAAGGGTTGACGATAAAATCCCGGTTGTCCCAGAACAGGGAGAAATCAAAACCGTTGGTCTTCTGCGTCACGCTGACGGTGTCACCGTCGATCTGCTGCGCGCGGTAGAACGGCCGCACCTGCAGGAAGGTTCTGCCGCCCTCAACGGGGTTCCATGATTCCCCGCCGCTGGCGCCGGATTCCAGAAGCCCCCCTTTGACATGATAGTCGTTGATGATCTGGTTCTTGCCGTTTCCGATGGGGAGCAGGTATTTGAAGTTGACCCGGAAGAAATTGTCCGATCCATTTCCCTTGACGTAGTTGTTTTTATCGGAACCGTTGTTTCCTGCTTGCTGGCCGGCATATTGGGGATTGCCGTTGATATAGGCGTCGGTATCAACAAAATATCCCACGGAACCAATGGGGTCAAAGAACAGACGGTCAAGGCCCGGCATCAGGATATCCTGCCCCATGAAGAACAACATTGCAGAACCGTTGCTGCCGACCATGGCCGTGGCCATCAGCATGGACTGCTGCTGCGGATAGCCGAAAATGCTGTAAACATAGCCAACCGCCGCGCCGAAAATGTCATTGTAGAACGCGTAGGGGAGACTCAGCTGATTCTGTTCCGGCATTTCTCCGGCTGGGACCATCTTGATTTTGTCATCGGCAAAAGCCGCGTTCCCACAAGACAAAATTATATACGCTATTGTGAGGAATGCAAATCGTTTCATTACGATCCCTCCCTAAGGGAATGGGTGTGTAAAATAATTAGGCAGAGATGTCATTAATGAAAGATCTGGTGTCTAATATTTGCATTCGACCTCAGTCTGCGATTCCATTATGCGCTTGAGGTTCCTGAGGTCGTTTTTCATTTGCACGTCGGTTATGACCTCAAGAATTTTGTCCTCCAGGAACGAGTCATGCCCACCCGGGGGGTTATAGTGGAGTTCCACAGTAGCCTCGGTGGCATTGCATCCCTCCTTTTCTTCCAGGCTCAGGGATCCGCTATTTTTAACGCGTGAGTCCGGCATCGAACGCCACCGTATGATCTCGTTTTCCTTCTCCTCGATAATTTCCGATTCCCAGCTTATATTTCCCACCGGCGTCTTGATGGTCCAGCGGTTATGCCCTTCTCCTAAGTCTTCTACGGAGTCAATGTGGTCGATGAAACGTGGAAGATTCTTTACATTACGCCAAAACCTGTAAATGTCGCCTGTCTTACGGTTTATGGTGATGTTTTCCTTGACGTGTATTTCCGTCATATCTCTCACTCCTTTCTCTGGAGTTATTCATCTCCCTTTCCCTCCAGCATTGCGTAAACGACGCGCTCAATGGCAGTCGCTGCAGTTCATCTCTTAGTAAGAATCACCGATATCAACGGGATGGGGATGCGTCCCCTCGGTCAGAACTGCGCGTTTCTTCTCCTTCTCCATCTCCATCTGCTTTTTTATGAGTAGGTGACAAAGACTTCAGCAGAACTTTACTTCTTTCTTAATAAGAAGAACCGAGCATGGCATGTTGCGGATGATTTCATCGGTGCTCCGACCCCAGAGAAAATGCTCGAGCTTTCCTTCCTCATGGGCCATCATGATAAGCAGATCGATACGTTCCTCCCGAACGGTTTTCAGAATCACGTCGGTGGGTTCGCCTTCCCCGACAAGTTCCTTCACGCCGAGCCCCTGTGCCCGTTCGCGTGCCACCATTTCATCAAGCCCCTTTTTGGCCTTTTGAATCTCCCTCCGATAGTCCACATCGAGGGACGGCATCGGGAGGTTCCAACCCTCGATGCCGAAGGGATCATGCAACACATGAATAAGATAGAGTTCCGCACCATACATTTTTGCAAGAGAAACGCCGTTGTGAACGGCCTTTCTATCGAATTTTGTCATCCTGCTCGCAACTAGAGTTTTCTTTATGTCGTCCATAATCATACTCCATCATGTCGCTACAACAGCGACAAGAACCAGCATGCGGATCATACATTCTGTCCGCTGAATATTGTCAATTTACCGATCCCCCTGGATATATTCCTCCCGCCGTACAACACCGATGACCGGCTTGTTTTCCAGAAAGCGCTTCACATTTTCAACAGCCCCCTTGGTTGCTTCGTCAGCGATCCTCGGACCATTGCTGAATTATGCGGCGAACCAATCAGGTTGGGCAACTCAAGGAGGCGATAACTCGTATGGAGCTCCCCGTGCGAAAAGGCTCGCCATGAATCGTGGAGATTCACCCGCATACGTAGAAACATTTTCTCTCCTGTTTAAATTATTTACGATCCCTTCATGACCATCCCTCCTTCCTTCGGGTCGAATCCTGCGTCCTCCAGCCCCACGCAGAAGCACGGTCCCCTCAATGCCACTCCTATGATCTCTATCTTTGGTTTCATAAGCGTCACCCCGCTTCGTCAGCCGCTGCCGGGTTATATCATTTCTTCCAGGGCACTACGAAGCATCTCACGCCCGCTCGCGGATGATCTTTCCTTAAATTCATTACAGCCTCTTTGACCATGGTGGGCTCTTCGGTGTTGATAACGACAGTCAAGACATCGTTTTCCCCGAACCAGGGCTGTGATCCCATTTTAGGGTCAGTTTCAGTGCCGCAACCTAAAACGTTAGTCCACTTGGCATATGCCTTAATGCCGCTTTTTGTGACGGCCTCGATCACGTCCTCGTCAATCGCCCATGAATATACAATGATAAACATCTTCATCAGATTCACCTCCCGGTGATATATTCAGTCCGAATTTAGGCCGGGGGATAAGTTTCCTCACCCTTTTACGACCATATAGATGACGAGGCATAGGGCGATAAGGCTCAGCCAAATGCGCAAGGCGCCTTTAGTCAAGAAAAAGGGGAAAATATCTCTCATCATTCTTACTATCTCCATAATTCTTCTCCTGCCTAACCTATGAACTACACTCCTCCCCGCCGAGAACCTTGTAGAGGGTCGGCTGGTTGATAAGCCGATCAAGCTTGACCCCGATCAGATTCTGCTGAGCTCCGTAATAAGAACGCTGAGAATCGAGCACGTTGAGATACCTGTCCACGTTGTATAGACTATCCACGAGACGCTGTCGTACTAGAATTCCCGAAACAAACAATTCCCGAATATTTTTTCGTCCTCCAAATAACTTTCTTACGGTGATTAAGCTAAGCCCACCGTGTTGCTATTTGCAGGTATCCTTACATAAATGCCGGTAAGAAAGAGGGTGATAAAAATTACCTTCGATAACCCCTCAGCAATCCTTCAACCAGAGTATGAACCAGCACGTTGCGGTCGACCCAGGGGAAAGTTGATTTACTGACGGTCAGTGCGAGTCCCCGCGTTGCCACGGTAAGGACCTGTGTCAGAACTTCGATATCTATTTCGAGAAGCTTCCCTGTTACTATGCAATCCTTCACTATTTCCCTGAGTACAAAATAGGAATTCCGTGCCATCGATTCCTTTGCCATGAATTCGTCAAGGGTGCCGTACACTTGAGAGCCCGTGATGAAAAGAACTTTATATTCGTCAGGGTAATTGAATCCGAACGCTATAAGGTAGAGCAGTGCTTGACGAAGGGACTCTAGCGGATCACTATGTGCCGTTCTGATATTGGTCAGGTCAGCAAAAAAGCGTTCAGCAACTTCTTCACATATTGCGAAAAGCAGATCATCCCTATCCCTGAAATAAAAATAGATCGTCGTCGGCGAATACTCAGTTTTTTTGGCAAGCTTACGCATGGAGAACTTTTCGTAGCCTTCATTTGCAAAAAGGTCCTTGGCTGCATCGAGAATCTCCCGGCGAAACTCCTCTTTGTACGTGGCTCTTTTTCCCTTGGCGTCCATCAGAACCTCCTTAGACAGTTTTTGTGATAATCTGTACTTAGTATCTTTTTTGCATTCCATATTCTTCTATTGCCACGGTCGTGCCAGACAATAAAAACCATATTTTCAGCGAAATATATAGGATGGAATCTCAGAGTGTCATAGATCACATTTTTATTATTATATTTTGCATAATCGCACACTCGCGCCCCGTTCAGACCATCAGTAGGATGAGTCTTCTACGGAGTGAACGGGGACCTGCCGACGAGCCGGTCAAGTTCTGCCCGGGCAAGCCGATATCCTAAAGTAGCCTGGAGCTCTTCCCATTCCGCCTTCTTGACTGCTGCAACCGATTCGTCATATTGCGCTTTCTTAATGACACCATCTTCCATGCGGTTGGCGCTTAGTCGCTGATTCTCTTTTTGCAGCACAACTGCTTCGCTGGCAACTTCCGCTATCAGCTTGGTGCGCTCCAGCTTTCGATAAACTTTGGTAATTTCAACCGTGATGTTGTCTTCTAACCGTTTTACATTTTCTTGGGCCTGAATAAGCTGTGCCCCTCGCTCACCAACGACGCCACGACGGCTCCCCCAATCGAAAATATTCCATGTCATCTGTACACCGAATATCCCGATGTTATGCTCGAGGAACGCCGAACCATTCTGATAGGTATGGCTCGCAAACAGACTGACATCGGGAATATATTCATCGCGGGCAGCGCTGACAGCATGGCTTGCCATTTCCACATTGTCCTTTGCCGCTTGCAGCTCCGGATTGCTGAACAGCGCTTCCTGAAGATACTGTTCGAGGGGTTGTGGAGCTGGGTACGAATCAGGAATATCAGCCAGATCCAGCACTGTTTCCAGGGGCAGCCCCAGAAGATCATTCAGCTCTGATGTCGTATCGGAAATCTGGTTTTCCGCCGTAAGCAGAAGTTGCCTGCTTTGGAGGAGTTGTACCCGACTTCCTGTTGTCGCAACATCAAGCACATTACCGGTCCTCACTGCATCCTCGCTTTCGCGTAATCCTTCCTGTGCAGCATCCAATACGGCTTGCGCTGCATCTTTTTGTTTTTGAGCAATCAGCAATTCATAATAAAGCTGATGTACATCAAGAATTATTTCCAGTTCGGTCTTTCGCTCATCCGACTCTGATATCCTATGATCAGCCTTTGCGATTTCGTTGGCTTCATCGATTTTGAACAGTTGCGTAAGCGGCTGAGTCAGCTTCGTGGTTGTGAGCAGAATCGTGTCCGACCCTTGATTGATCGGGGTGTTATGACTCGGGAATGGTCCCAACCCGGGAACCGTGCCCATGCTGCCGGCAGGGATGTTGATTATTTGGCGACTAGAAAGGTCAACATATGACGTTTCGTTTGATAATAGTGGAAAATATTTAGCTTTTGTGGATACAATGCGCTCCTGGTTTTCAAGAACCTTCGCCCGGGAAATTTTCAGTGTGGTGTTCTGTTTGAGTGCCAGATCAACAGCTTCGGGAAGGGATAGTTTTAACGGTTCCGCTGAAACCTGTCCTGCCCCAAAAAGCGAACAACATACGATAATTGTGAGAATATGAGCGTAAGACCTGGTCCTTCTTGATTTGACAATCACATACAGGACCGGAACGACCAGCAGGGTGAAAAACATGGAACATATCAGCCCTATGGCCATGACGCTCGCCAGCGGGCTCCAGAGGCTCGATCGGGAGAGGATCATGGGCACCATCCCCACGGCGGCAGCCATCGTGGTGAGGAAGATAGGCCGCAGCCGCCGTGCCCCCGCTTCCCGTGCAGCCTGTTCCAGACCGTCCCCTTCAGCGATCTTTTCGTTGCAGTATTCGACCAGGATGATCCCGTTTCTCACAACGATGCCGCACAGGCTGATGAGTCCCATGAAGGCCGTGAAACCGAAGGGATTACGGGTGATGATGAGACCTAATATTGCTCCGAAGAGCGTAAGCGGGATCGATGCCATCACCACGAGCGGTTCTGAGATGCTTCTGAATTGCACGAGCAGAACGAGGAAGATCGCGACCAGGCTGATCGCAAGGGCGCCGATCATCTGGGGGAAGGTCTCGTCCTGGTTATCTTTTTCACCACCGTAGTAGATCCGGTAGCCCGCCGGCAGTTCCAGAGCCTTGATCTGCGGCATAGCCTTCTCCAGGAGCTGCGAGGCGTAGTACCCCGGCTTCACGAAGGCACGGACCGTCAAGGTGCACACGCCGTTCCTGCGGACGATCCTGCTGGTCTGCCACTCAGGTGCCAACGTGGCAATTGCGCGGAGCGGGACCCTGGCATGGGTGAGTTCCGAGTTGAGATAGGTGTTCCCGATGTCGGCGAAGTCTGAGCGCGAGGACGGGTCCAGTCGCAGCTTGATGGGGACGGCGCGGTCTCCTTCCCAGAAGGTACTCACCGCAACACCATCGAATCCCCCGGACAGGGTTTGCGATACCGACGCGTCCGTTATCCCCAGCCGGTTTGCCAGTTCGTCGTTGACGTTAACGTCCACCCTGAATGAATCGTTGAAGTAGTCCCGGTATACGTACTGGGAAAACGGTATGCTCTCCAGGATCTCCTGCACCTTTTCCCCCAGCCGCTTCAGTTCCGCGATATCGTTACCGGAGATGCGCACCTCTATGGGAGCCTCCATCTGGGCGCCCTGCTGGAGTTCCTTCACGATCACCATCGCCTCAGGCGCCAAAGCGGCCAGCGATGGGCGCAGCTCTCTGACCAGCCGGTCGGTATCCTTGACCGAGGCGGTATTGACGAGAAACTGGCCGTAGGCGCCGTCAGGCTGCTGCGGGTTAACGTTGTAGTAGAACCTCGGAGCGCTCTGCCCGACGAACGTAGCATAGTGAACGACCCCTTTCCTCGAAGCAAATTCTTTTTCGATCCGACCCATGACTGCGTCGGTGGCCTCAATCCGCGTTCCCTGCGGCATCCACACATCGATCACAAACTGATCGCGCTCGGCTGAAGGGAAGAACTGCTGCGGCACCAATGCAAAGAGCGCGACCCCAAGGGCGACGGCACCCACACCCAGGGAGAGAGCCAGCCACTTTCTCTTCATAAAGAAGTTGATCCAGACCCCGTACTGATCCTGGAGCCGGTCGAGCAGGCCTTTCTTCTTCGTGCCGGGGGCTTCCGCGGCAGCGTTGTCGTGCAGTCCCTTCTCGATGAAGAAACTGCAGAGCAGGGGGGTTATGAAGACCGCCACGATGAAAGAAACCGCCAATGCAACGGCTACCGTAATGGGGAGCGCCATGATGAACTCGCCGGTAGAGCCTGTGATGATCAGGAGCGGCAGGAACGAGGCGATGATCGTTATGGTCGCAGTAAGGACCGGAACGAAGATATCGCTCGCACTCCTCCAGGCCGCCTCACTCTTCGGCACTTTCCGGTCCAAAAGTTCCACGTAGTTGTCAACAATCACGATGGCGTTGTCCACCACGATCCCGAGGACCATGATGAGCGCCGCGATCGAGACCTGATGCAGGGCTATCCCCATCGATTCCATGACTCCGAGGGTTCCGAACAAGCTTATAGGGATGGCCAGGGCCGCGATGAGAGCGACCCGCAGGGGGAGGAGTACGATGGTGACGATGATCACGGCAATGATCGCGAGCAGGAATTCATGGCTCAGCTCCGTAATCCGCTCCTTGACGACCCCCGGCTGGTTGGCGACCAGGTCCAGATGAACGTCGGGTGGAAGAAGCACCTTGAGACGCTGGAATACCTTTTCCAGCTGTTCGCCCAGTTCGACGATATTATTTCCTTTCTGCATCTCGACCGAGAGGAGCAGGCACGGGTCGCCGTCGTAGCGCACCATGAACGTCGGGTCCTGATACCGGCGCTCCACGTCGGCGAAATCCTTGATGTATACCGGATGGCCGTCCTTGGAAACGTCGACAAGCACGTTCCGCACTTCATTTTCGGTGTTTAAAATACCGGTGGTCCTGAGAGGAATCTTGGACACGTCGGCCTCGAAATGTCCTGCGCTCTGTATAACGTTTCGCTGCATCAGGGCATTCGCCACTTGGCGTGGGTCTGCGAAATACTGTGCCATTCTTTCGAGGCTGCTGGCGATCCAGATTTCCTCTCCCTGCGTTCCGTACGTTACAAGTTTCCCCACTTCAGGGACAGTGCGCATCTCATCTTGGATCTTGTCCGCATAATCGCGCAGCTCGCGGTATCCGTACCGTTTACCGTGGACGGCTATCAGCATCGCGACCGTATCGCCGAAATCGGAATCGACCACCGGCCCCATGACACCGGAAGGAAGTTCGGTGCTGCGGACAAGGTTCATCTCATGGCGCAGCTTCGCCCAGAACTGGTCGGAATTCTTGACGTTGTCCTCCAGTTCGACGTTGATAATGACGAGGCCGGGACGGCTCGTTGAATAGGTCTTTTCCTTCCGCACCTCGGGGAATTTGAAAATGTGCTTTTCAAGGGTTTTCGTTACCTGTTTTTCCACCTGCTCGGAGGTCGCTCCCGGGTACATCGCGGCCACAATTCCGGTTCTGATGGTAATCGTCGGGTCTTCCGTTCGTTGCATTTTCAGGAAGGCATGAATGCCGACCAAGACGACCATTGCCGTCAATATCAGCGTTACGGCCGGGTATCGGAGTGCAAACTTTATGGATCTCATTTCCGCCCTCCTCCCCCGATAGTCGCTTCCGGCCGCTCTGTTGTTTCTGTAGCTGATACGACAGAACCTTCCCTGAGCTTCGTTTGTCCTGCCAGCACGATCCATTCGTCACCGGTAAGCCCGCTTCTTATTTCCAGATCTCTTTCGCGAGGCGCGCCGACTTCGACCCGCTTGGCGTACACACGCTTCTGCTCGGGAAAGTAGACGTAGACCATCGTGGCGCCCTGTGGATCGCACACAATCGCTTCTATTGGCGCGGTGAGCATCTTGACGACTTTATCTCCTTGAATTCGTGCTTCTGCAACCATACCTATCCGAAGAGTGTGCTTCGGATTCGGAATGCTGATGCGCGTCATAAAAGTGCGTGTGCCGGGATCAGCAGAAACATTCACGAGCCGGACGACCCCCTCGAATGACTCACCCGGCAATGCCGGCAGCGTAATAGCAGCCTTCTGTCCGACACGAACGAGATGCACGTCCGTCTCAGGCACTCCGACACTGACCTCTACCGTGTCAAGGTTAACTATTTCGAAGACCGGGCGCCCTGGGCTTGCCATTTCCCCAGGTTCGATGGACCGTTTTGAAATAAATCCATTTACCGGCGAGTGGAGCTCCGCATCGGTAAGACGTTTCAGGGATATTTTTTCTGAAGCTATGGCCTGCTCGTACTGTTGTCTGGCAGATTCATATGCTGACTTGTATTTTTCATAATCGTTCGGAGCCAGGCTCTTTGAGTCGTACAGCATTTTCATCCGCCGATGCTCATCCTCGCCGCGTTCAAACGCTATTCGGGCCATGTCAGCTTGCGTCGTGGCCGTTGTAAGCGCCAACTGGTAATCGGTCGGGTCGATGGAGGCCAACAGCTGCCCTTTCCTGACATAGTCACCTTCTCGTGGCGAAACTTGTATTACCTTGCCGGATACCAGGAAAGAAACATTGGAAGGCGCAGCAGGAGAACCAATGGTACCGCTGAGCATCACTTCCTCATGATCCTCTATTGGATGCGCTTTGCCGATTTTGACAGGTATTGGTGTACTAACTGCCTGTTCGGCTGTTTTGCTCGACGAACACGCCAGAAGCGTCATGACCAACAAACCTGCCGCAATGATAACTATTTGTCTCATAATTTTTCCTCGTTGCTAGTTAGCTGAATTTGACAATGCACTGCCTTACTGCCGGAATGGTTTTGTCTTTACACTCGGGATGTCACATGTCCTTTTCTTACTTTTTTAAAGGATAGATGCACATTTCGTAAATGATAATAAGTGCTCGAAACTGCCTGCAGCGTTGCAGGCAGTTTCGGGAAGGCTGTTTCTTACTCATCTATGTCTGCATCTGCTTTCTTACTTAAAAGACTGTGACGCCGTTGTAAGGTTTTTTGGCCGAGCTGTCCGGCTGTTCTCCTCCAGCAGCGTAGCCTTTCGACCCGGATTGGGTTTGTACCTGGCCAAAATAGGTAATCCCGTTATATAGCATCCAATTTTCGCTTCCTGCCTCAGTTCCGCTCTTTGAAGCAAGGCCGAGATCGAAATAGGTGACGCCGTTACAAAGCGTTGCGCTTGTTTCCCGGGCAGCAGTGCTGTCCGCCGCAAAAGCAGATCCAAAAGCAAATACACTCACGATCATCATCAAAAATATCATTATCTTTTTCATTTTAGTTCTCCTTTTTTTAAATGCATTACTTCTCAATGAACTGCCTTACTGCTGAAATGACTTTGTCTTTGCATCCCCGTGATCTTACCTGTCACTCCCCTCCCTTCCTGATTGATATCTCATTTTTCTGCTCTACAGCATTTCTCTATGCATTTACCCCTTCTGCATTCTGTATTCTGTATTCCTCTATTGCCACTATCGTGCCAGACATAAAAAACCGTATTTTCAATGAGATGTATAAGATGGAATCTCATGAGTGTCATATGTCACATTTTTATTGTTATATTTGGCAATAAT
>Ga0209415_10016377_pt1 | contig 11918 bp, 10 predicted proteins | sample PeaSoiSIISIP2007_FD_187696 | JGI IMG/M metagenome (GOLD analysis project Ga0209415, IMG submission 187696) | Peat soil microbial communities from Weissenstadt, Germany - SII-SIP-2007 (SPAdes) (version 2) | ecosystem: Environmental > Terrestrial > Soil > Wetlands > Peat | place: Germany... | reverse complement strand
TTTGCATGGCTGTGGCCGGTGTTGCTCTGGTCGGCGATGGGGACGCGCGAGGCGCGCAACGCCACGGGACCGTTGATTTTCTCCTCCGCACGGGCGCTGGAGCGGCAGTTGCCGGCGGTGTGGGCCGCAGGAGCGTGCCTGGCCCTCGTCACCGGCGCGGGCGTCGGAGTGCGCGCGCTGGCCGCGCGGGATTGGACGCACCTGCTCGCGTGGATCGTCGGGGCGATGTTCATTCCCGCACTCGCCCTGGCGCTCGGCGTTTGGAGCGGTACGAGCAAACTCTTCGAAGGCCTATACACGGCGTTCTGGTATGCCGGGCCGGCGCAGCCCACGCACGCGCTCGATTTTATGGGGGCTTCGCCGCAGCTCAGCGCGCGCATTCCCATGTATTATCTGGTGGCCACGATGGCGCTGCTCGCCGTGGCGGCATTCGGCCGGCGACGTCAGATCCGCCGGTGACCGTGGCACAGACTGAACTCTAGGCCACGGACGAAACCAGCGAGGTGAATTGCGCGTCCATTGCAGCGGCAGTCGAGGAGGGGGAGAGACAATGACAACGAGCACTTACAAACTGATGTTCGCCGCAGGCGCAGGCCTCGCCGTTTGGCTGGCCTGCGTGCCTTTTGCCGGAGCGCTACCGGCTCGAGCTGGGGGCGCATCTCCGCAGGCGGCGCAGGTCCCGGCAACCACCAATCCGAACGAGGGGTTTCTGCGCACGTGGAAAGATATCTCGGGGAAGATCGCCGTGATGGCGGAGGATTTTCCCGAAGACAAGTACGATTTCAAACCGAAACCGGAAGTGCGCACGTTTGCCGAGCAGTTGCTGCACGTCACTAGTTCGGTTTACTACTTCCAGGCGATTCTGGAAGGCAAGAACCCCACCGAGGAGGGTCCCAAGCGCTCCGATTTTAAGAGCAAAGCAGAGATCGTGGCCTACGCGAAAAAAGCCCTGGCGGACGGGACCGCGCTGCTCGAGAAAGCGGACTTCTCCAAGACGATTCCAAGGCCCAAGCGGCCGATCAATCCCTACGCCTTCTGGAGCGATTTCTGCGAGCACGCTGGAGAGCATTACGGGCAGTTGGTGGTGTACTACCGCCTCAACGGGCTGGTGCCACCGGAATCGCGGCCAAAGAAGTAACCCGGCCGGCTGTCCGGGACGTGGGCGCGGACCCACTTTCGGGCGCTTCACGCCAAGTCGTCGTGGTGCTTCAGCATGCTTCCGGCCCACACAGCCGCGCCCCAGTTCGTGTTGCCGGGTCCGTTGGTGATTAGCGCCTCCAAGTAGGCGTTGGAATTCATCGCCGGGCACTTGCGCACCGCCTCCCAGAATTCCGCGGGGGGCGCGTAGCCGTGTGCATCCACGAAATGGGCGATCATGGGGTGAGCCACGTAGATGCACCCCCCTCCCGGCACGAACAAACTCGATGATTCGTGCGAGACGTTTGCGCCGCTCTTGAGGAGGCAATACGTTTCCACATGGGCGCGAGTCTCCGGCGTGTGCATATGGACGAGGTCCAGGCCATCCGCCACACCTCGCTGGATGACCCACCAGGGTTGCTTCTTCTTGCCGTGGTCCGGATTGATGATCGCGCAGAACGGGCAATCCATTCGGCGCGGGAGGCAGACCGCCGACCACGGGTCCGACAGCAGCGCATGAAGTTTCTGGAAGCTGGCGGAGTCGACCTTGCCGCGCTTGTAAGGGCTGTTTTTCACCAGCCAGCCAACGGCCTTGAATTTTTGCGGGTCATCATCGAGCCACTGATAATAGAGGAAGGGCGAGAAGTCTGCGTAGGTGAAGCTTTTCGCGGACGCCGCGGCGTGCTCTTTCGTGCTTTCGGCCGTCACTTTTTCCCTCGCGGCCGGAGCAGGCTTCGAGGCCGGCCTGTCCTTTACACGGCCGGGCAATCTCCGCCACAAGTTCAGGAGAACGAAGCCGGCGGTGGCTAGGAGCAGGATTGCAGATACGAGGATCCAAAGCCCGGAAGTCGTCATTTTGTCGCCGCAGAAAGCGATTCTTTCCACCTCCATCGTATAACGCCCCGCGGGCGTCGGCCAGCCCGATCCCCACGGCTTGTTTCTGGATCCTGGGACATCTCGGCGGCTTGAAGTCAGTCACGGTTGCATATAGATTGCGCGCCATGGCTGGAGAGCGGATTCACCGGATGCTGATTCGGGATGACAGGGAGGGGACATGCGGCGCGGAAGATTTTTGCCTGTGCTCGCGGCGGCCGGGCTGGCGGCCATGACTATTGCGCCAAGTGCGAGCCCTCAACGTTCCGATCAGGGGCGCTCGATGACCGTAACGCGCGGCGGAATCGTCGCCGCGGAGTCGCCGCTGGCGGCGCAAGCGGGGGCGCAGGCGCTGGCGCGCGGCGGCTCGGCCGTGGACGCAGCAATAGCCGCGAATGCGGTGATGGGCGTGGTCTCGCCCATGATGAATGGGATCGGCGGCGACCTTTTCGCCATGGTCTACGATGCGAAGTCTGGCCGGCGATTCGGTATGAATGCGAGCGGCTGGGCCCCGCGCGGCCTGACGCCGGAATTTCTGCACGCTCACGGGTTCGACAAGATGCCGCAGCGCGGGATTCACGCGGTCACGGTGCCGGGTACGGTGGACGGTTGGGCGAAACTCCACGAGAAATTCGGCCGGCGTCCGCTGGAAGAGGATCTTTCCGCCGCGATCCGCATCGCGGAAGAGGGTGCGCCCGTCACGGAATGGGTGGCGCAGTACTGGGAAGGAAGCGCGCAGGCTCTGAGCGGAGATCCGGCGGCGCAAAAGCTCTATCTTCCGGGCGGCAGGGCGCCGCACGTCGGCGAGGTCTTCAGCAATCCGGACCTGGCCGCGTCGCTGCGGGCCATTGCCAAGCGAGGCCGCGAGGCGTTCTACCACGGTCCGATTGCCGAGAAAATCCTAGCCACAGAAGCGCACTTCGGCGGCACGATGGCTGCGGATGACCTGGCGGAGTGGTCCGCGGAGTGGGTCGAACCGATTTCCACCTCGTATCGCGGCTGGACGGTGTACGAAATGCCGCCGAACGGGCAGGGAATCGCCGCGCTGATCATGCTGAACATCGCGGAGAATTTTCCCCTCGCGGCGATGGGGCACAACTCCGCGGACGCCCTGCACGTGCTGATCGAGGCCAAAAAACTGGCCTATGCTGACATGCTGCACTACGTGGCGGACCCGCGATTCGCAAAGGTTCCGGTGGCCGGGCTCCTGGCAAAGGAATATGCCAAGAAGCGTGCGGCGCAAATTGACCTGGCCAAGGCCAACTGCGACGTGAGCGCCGGAGCGCCCGCGGCGGGCGACACGACATTCCTGGTGGCCGTGGACCGAGAAGGAAACGAGGTGTCGCTGATCCAGAGCAACTACGACCTTTTCGGCTCGGGGATCGTGGCGGAAGGCGCGGGGTTCGTTCTGCAGAATCGCGGAGCGCTGTTCAGTCTGGACGCGCAATCGCCCAACTTGCTAACAGGAAGAAAGCGGCCCTTGCACACGATCATCCCGGCGCAAATGGAGAAGGGAAGCCTACGCATCGCGTTCGGCATCATGGGCGGCTGGAACCAGGCGCAGGCGCACGCGCAGTTTGTGGCCAATGTGGTGGACTTTGGCCTCAACATCCAGGCGGCGCTGGAAGCGCCCCGCTTCACCAAGCCTTCATTCGGCGGCTGCGATGTCAATGTCGAGAGCCGCATCCCTCCTGAGGTGCGCGCGGCTCTGGAGGCGCGCGGCCATCAACTGGCGGTGACCACTCCCTATGCGGCCGCGATGGGCGGAGGGCAGGTGGTATTGCGCGACTACGCCACGAGCGTGAACTATGGCGCGTCGGATCCGCGAAAAGACGGCGCGGCCATTCCGGAGCCGGTCCAGCCGTAGACGCCCCCGCTGAGGTGAGGGAGATCTGCGGTCGGGACCGTTACGATCGAATCATCGTTAACAACATTTTGAAGCGGATAAGGGCCTTTAGGGCGTGTGGTTGATGCGCGGGCAGGAGAACGGCTTCGCCCGCTTTCGCCAGCAACGTCTTGCCGGAGATCACGATCTCCGCCTCTCCATCCAGCAGATGGACAATCGCATCGAAGGGTGCCGTATGCTCGCTCAGGCCCTGACCCTCGGCGAACGCGAAGAGCGTGACCGTTCCGGTGGGCCGGCTGACCAGGGTCCGGCTGACCACTGTTCCCTCCTGGTAGCTCACTAGGTCGTTCAAGCGTACAACTTCTGCCGCCAGAAGTTCGCCTTTTCCTTTGGGCTGCTGTGAAGTCATCTTTGTGCTCCTCCACCGCGGTTTATATTCTGCCTCGCGCCCGGGCTTCCCCATCACACTGCACGATATCGTGTCCACAACGGCAGTTCCACGCGCAAGGGCGGCCTTTTGCGCCGCCGGCACGTTACTCACTGTCGCGCAGCTTGACGCCTCTTGCGAAGGCCGCTTATTCTGAAAGTCGTGAGATGCGTGCTCGCACCATGCCATGAAGCCTGTCTACTTGGACTATAACTCGACCACGCCTGTCGCCCCCGAAGTGTTGGAGGCGATGCTGCCGTATTTTACGAAGGAGGCGGGGAACGCGAGTTCCATCCATTCGTTTGGGCAGCGGGCGCGCGCGGCCGTGGAGCGGGCTAGAGAATCTGTTGCGGGACTGTTGGGAGCGCGGGCGGCGGAAATCGTATTCACGAGTGGCGGCACGGAATCCGTCAACCTGGCAATTTTCGGCATTCTTGCGCCGTGGCCCGAAACGCGAAAGCATGTGATTACTTCGCAGATCGAGCATCACGCCGTGCTGAACACCTGCCAGGCGCTCGAGCGCGATGGCGTGGAAGTGACCTACGTTCCGGTGACCGCGGATGGCGTCGTTGACCCGGCAGACGTGCGGCGGGCGCTTCGGCCGGAAACCGTGCTCATCACCGTGATGCACGCGAACAACGAACTCGGCACGGTGCAGCCCATCGAGGAGATCGGACGCATCGCCGTGGAGGCCGACGTCTACTTCCATTCGGACGCCGTGCAGTCCGTCGGCAAACTTCCCATCGCGGTCGAACGGCTGGGTGTGGATTTGCTCTCGCTTTCCGGCCACAAGTTGCGCGGGCCAAAGGGTGTGGGCGCTCTCTACGTGCGCAAGGGGACGCGGCTGCGTCCGCTCTTCTTCGGCGGCCACCACGAGCGCGACCGGCGCCCGGGCACGGAAAATGTGACGGGAATCGTGGGGTTGGGGCGCGCGGCGGAGTTGGCCGCAGCGAACCTCGCGGCCGATGCCGAACGCGTGGCGGCGCTGCGCGACCGCCTGGAGCGTGAACTCGTCGCGCGTGTGCCACACTCCCACGTGAACTGCGGGCGGGCGCCGCGCACGCCGAACACGACAAATATCACCTTTCCGTATGTCGAAGGCGAAGCTCTGGTGATTGCCTTGGATTTAAAGGGCGTGGCCTGCTCCACCGGCGCGGCCTGCTCGGCGGGGGCGGTCGAACCCTCGCACGTGCTCACAGCCATCGGACTCGCGCCGGAAGATGCGCGGGCCAGCCTGCGCTTCAGCCTGGGACACGAAACAACGGCGGAAGAGATCGAGTACGCTCTCGACATGGTGCCGCGGGCCGTGGAGCATTTGCGGGAGCTCTCGCCCGCCTATCAGAAGCCCGCGGCGGTCAAATAACGCCACGGAAATGTAGAGGCGGGTTTGTCCCGCCATGTAAACTGACGGAACGGCCTGGCCGCCGTTGCGTTTCTGGCGGCGTAGAGTCTTCTCAACGGTTTTATATGACCAATGCCGCCACAACCGAAACGATCGTCGTCGCGATGAGCGGCGGCGTGGACAGCTCCGCGGTGGCGGGCTTGCTGCACCGGCAGGGCGCTCACATCATCGGGCTGACCATGCAGCTCTGGAACCAGCGACGTCTGCCGGAACTGGCCGGCGACGGCCCCGTGGCGCACCGTTGTTGCTCGCTGGACGACGTGTACGACGCGCGCCGCGTGGCCGAGCACTGCGGATTTCCCTACTACGTGGTGAACTTCGAACGCCAATTCGAAGCCGCGGTGGTGCGGCCGTTCGTCGAGGATTATCTGGCCGGCCGCACGCCCATTCCCTGCGCGCAGTGCAATTCGGCGGTAAAGTTCGACGAGCTGTTGATGACCGCGCGGCAGATCGGCGCCGAGCGCCTGGCCACCGGCCATTACGCACGCGTGCGCTGGAACGAAGCGACGCGACGCTGGGAGTTGTGGCGGGCGCGCGACGCAGCGAAGGACCAGTCGTACTTCCTGTTCGGGCTCACGCAACAGCAGCTCGCCCGCACCATGTTTCCCCTCGGCGAGCTGACCAAGGCGGAGGTGCGCCAGACGGCGCGCGATCTCCGCCTGCCCGTGGCGGAAAAGCCCGAGAGCCAGGAAATCTGCTTCGTCCCGTCGGGCGATTACGCGCAGTTCATCTCCGCCTACCTCGAGGAGCAGGGCAGCGCCCCGGGGGACACGGGCGGCGAAATCGTAACAACCGAGGGGCAAGTGGTCGGCACGCATGCCGGCGTCCATCAATTCACCGTCGGGCAGCGCCGCGGCCTGGGCCTGGCCACCGCCCAGCCGATGTACGTCGTGCGCATCGAGCCGGAGACGCGGCGCCTGGTGGTGGGCGGCGACCGCACGCTCTTCCGCGACACCTGCGAAGTGGGCGATGTGAACTGGATTGCCCTGGAGCGGCTGGACGAGCCGATCCGCGCCGACGTGAAAATTCGCCACAGGCACGAGCCCGCGCCGGCCTGGGTGGAACCCGACGCGGACAAGGCGCCCTGCGACTGCGCGCACGATGCCGCGGGCGCTGCGTCGCCCTCAAGCCGCGTTCGCCTGCGTTTCGACGCGCCTCAGCGCGCCATCACCCCCGGCCAGGCGGCCGTCTTCTACCAAGGCGAATGCGTTCTCGGCGGCGGCTGGATTCGCTGAATCGTAATTTCCATTTGACAAACAGCGCGGGAGCGAAGGGGCAGCCCTTTGGATGCCGTTTCAGCGGACTCGACTGCCTAAATGAACAGTTCTTCTTCTGAGGATTGCTGGCGGGAGCGCTCGCCCTTTGGCGTCTTCGCGCTGGTGAACATGTCGAGCCCAGCCTTCAGCCCGCGCAGTACGGCAGCTACCTGAGAGACCGGGCCGGTCACGCTCTTGCGCACCTGCGTGTGGGCTTCTTCCAGCGATTCGAGCACGCCGGTGATCACCTGGTCGGCGCGCACGATCTGCGTGCGCAGGAGTTCCAGCCCTTCCTCCATCACTCGGTCAAAGCGGTTGGCCTGGTTCCGGGCGATGTGCACGATTTCCGCAGTGTCGGCCACCACGCTGGAGAGCCGCAGCCGCGAATCCTCCAGCAAAAAGTTGGTCTTGTCCAGGACCGGCAACAGCTTTTCATTGATTTCCGAGGAGACTCGGATCACGTGCTCGCTCGTCTTCTTCATCGCCAGGAACATCCCGGCCAGGATGAGCGCCTGCATTACGATGGCCAGGCAGGCGACGATCACGAAAATTGCGACCCAGTTCTCCATGGAAGTTTCCGGACCCGCTCCCGGGCGCGCCGCTGGCCGGAGCCGGCGGGCAGCGCTGCGTCAGTTAATTCTTGGACTTGGCCTGTCGATAGGCGCCCTTGCCTGCCTCAATCGCATCGTTGATGGTGTCGCGTCCGGTCTCTACGGCGTCGCGGCCGCGTTCCACCAGGTCGTCGGCGCGCTCGCGCAGTTCGCGAGCCTTGCGTTGCGCGTAGTCTTTGCCTTCGTCGGCGCGCCGCACCAGAAGGTCGCGCGTCTCTTCGCCGGATTTCGGCGCGAACAGGATTCCCAGCAGGGCGCCAATTCCCATCCCCACCAGGAAGTAACTAACCTTATTACCGCCATTGTCACTCATAAGAATCCCCCAGACAGCCACGCTAACACGAGCGACTGGGTAGTGCAAGCGAGCGGGGTGGAGGTTTCCAGAGGGGAGAATTCTGAAGTGCGAGATGAGTACAAATATGACTGGCGGTCAGCGTTGCGGTCGGCCGGGAAAGGGGGGAAGAAAGAAAAGCAAAGAAACGAAAAGCAAGGAACGTAAAGGCCGAGGTCAAAAAATCACTGACGGGGGCTACCCGTGATGGAAGTGCTTGGAGAGGCGCTCCGCCAGGGCGCGGCTGACCACCGCGCACAGCTGATCGACAGACGCCTGCTCGACCTGCGCAGCGCTGCCGAAGTGTCGCAGCAACTTCTCCGCGGTGCGCTCGCCGATGCCGGGAACATCGAGAAGCGCTGTGCGCCGCTGGCGGGCACCGCGGCGATGCCGATGGAAGGTCACGGCAAAGCGGTGGGTTTCGTCGCGGATCAGTTGGACGAGCTGCAGGATGGGGGAATGCCGGTCCAGCCGCACAGGGTCGTTCTCCTGGCCCAGCACGTAGAGAATTTCCTCGCGCTTGGCGATGCACGCCACCGGCTGGTTGATGATGCCGAGCTCCTCTAGTGCCTGCGCGGCGGCGTGGAGCTGCCCGATGCCGCCGTCAATCAGGATGAGGCCCGGCAGAGATTTCTGCGCGTCACGCAGCCGCCGGTAGCGGCGAAGCACAGCCTCGTGGATGCTCGCGAAATCGTCGTTTCCGGCCACGTCGCGGATGATGAATTTGCGGTACTCACTCTTTCGCAGCTTCCCATCCTCCCACACCACCAGCGAGGCCACCTTGTCGGTTCCCTGGATGTGCGAGACGTCGAAGCATTCGATGCGCCGCGGCTTCGCCGTTAGGTTTAGAGCAGCCTCCAGCGCTTCGACGATGGCCTTCGATGACGGCCGCAGCATCCGGAAGCGCTGGTCGAAGCACAGCTTCGCGTTTTTCTCCACCAGCTCCACCAGCGCGCGCTTGGGCCCGCGCTGCGGCGCCAGGATTTCCAGTCGATGGCCGGCGCGCTCCGTGAGAATCCCTTCCAGCAGCCCGCGGTCTTCGAAATCCATGGGCACGTGCACAAACCGCGGCAGGTACGCGGAATCGAGGTAAATCTGCTTGAGCAGCGCCGGCAGGAACTCTTCGGGCGCGAAGGTTTCCTGGTTCTCCCAGTAGAAATCGCGGCGGTCCACCACGCGTCCGCCGCGCAGGTGGAACAGGTTCACGCAAACCAGCGGCGGCTCGGCATGCCAGGCGAGCACGTCCGTATCGTCCCCTGCGGCCGCCGCCATCTTCTGCCGTTCTTCCACGTCTTCCAGCGTGGCCAGAAGGTCGCGCAGCGCGGCGGCTTCTTCGAAGAGCTCCTCGTTGGACGCGCGCTGCATTCGTTCGGTCAGTCCCGCGCGCAGTTCGGTCTTTCGGCCCTCAAGGAACAGGCGCACGTCTCGCGCGGCATCGCCGTAGCGTTCGTCCGTCACCAGCCCAGGCACGCAGGGACCGTGGCAGCGGTGGATGTGATATTCCAGGCAGGGGCGCGGGTGCGCGCGCGTCAGGTCCACGGTGCACGACGGAACTTTGAACCATTTGTGGATCAGCCGGACGATGCGGTACGCCAGGCTGGCTGGAAAGTATGGGCCGAAATAGAGTGAGCCGTCTTTCTTGAGCCGCCGCGTCACGTACACCCGCGGGAATTTCTCCCCGGCCGTGAATTTAATGTACGGATAGGTTTTATCGTCGCGCAGCAGGATGTTGAAGCGTGGCTGGTGCTGCTTGATCAGGTTGTTCTCGAGCGCCAGGGCTTCGCGCTCGTTGTCTACCACGATGTATTCCAGCCCGGCAGCTTCGCGGAGCAGTGCGGCGTTTTTCGGGTCGGAGGCCCGGGCGTCGGAGAAGTAGGAACGCACGCGCGAGCGCAGCGAGACGGACATCCCCACATACAGCACGGTTCCCTGCACGTCCTGGAAGAGGTAGACTCCAGGTTGGGTAGGAAGCGTCTCGGCTTTTTCCCTGAGGTCCACGGCGCGGGGCGAAGGCGCTCCGGCGGGCCGGAGCAACGACGATGATAGCAGAGCGCATCGAAAAACTACTGGAACCATGAAACTCCCCGGCACAGTCCTCGCAGCGGCATGTGCGGCGGCGCTCGTCTGGCCGATTGCGGCGCGAGCGCAAAGCAGCGGCTCGCAGGACACCAGTTCGCAAGGCTCCGGCTCGCAAAGCTCCAGTTCACAGGATTCCAGCTCCAGTTCTAGCTCCAGTTCCAAGTCGTCGCAGAAGACCAAAGGGCAGGGGCCGCAGCCGGCTCCCCCGGCGGCGCCGGATGGAAGCGACAAGATTTCGCGCCGCATCAACAACTCCGCCCCGGCGCAGCACGACGTGGAAGTCGGCCAGTACTACATGAAGAAGGAGAAGTACGACGCTGCGATTGACCGCTTCCAGGATGCGGCGAAACTCCTGCCGGACTACGCCATCACCTATCGCCTGATGGGCGAGGCCTACGAAAAAAAGAAATTCCTCTCCGAAGCCATGGCCGCCTACCAGAAATTCCTCACCGTAGCACCAAACGACAAGGACGCGGAAGAGATGCGGAAACGCGTAGCCCGCCTCCAGGGTGAAATCCAGGAAGAAGACCGGCGCCGGGCCGCTGCCACAAAGCCGTAAGAGCCCATCCGAAATCCTGAGCCTTGGAGTGCGGCGGCTCGACGCCGCTTTTCTTCGCCGGGGCTTGCCCCGGCGTCCGGAGGGTGGGACGGTCGCACTTGGCACGCACGCGAGAACGAGAGCGAAGGCGGACGCGACGCAACAACGGGAATCCAGGCGACTCCGCGCTACGGGTGCGCGAAGGCAGAAGGCGGGAGCGCCACGGCTTCCTTCAGCATGGCGTCGAGATTCTTGCGGACCGCGTCGGCCTCGCGCCCCAGCCGCGCTTCGCTCGCGGCGCGCAATTTACCGATCGTCTCCTGCTCTTCGCCCCGCGTATTGCGCAGGAGATCCTCCGCGTGCAGGAAGCTGGCGAAAGAGAGCCGCTCCGGCTGTCCGCTGCTGCGTAGAAACTGGCCGTACTCGGCCCAGTCGGCCGCAACCGCCTGGGCGTCTTTGAGCCCGGCATCCAGAACCAAAGCCCGCTGAAAAAACTGCGCGGCGGACTGCGGGCGTCCCTGGGAGATCTCGAGATCGGCGTGATGCACCAGTGCCAGGCTTTCCATCATCGCGTCCTGATCTTTTTCGGCCAGCACGATCGCGGAGTCGTAACCCAGGGCGGCATCGGCCGGGCGGCGCGCCCGCGCGTCCGCGTCGGCGATTTTGATCAGCGCCGCGAGCTGGATGCGCCCGTCGTTGGCATGCTGCTCCGGATGGTCGTGCACCAACTGCAGGTAGGCGCGGTAGTGCCGCGCCGCGGCCTGATCCTCGCCCTGGGCCGCCAGCGCGTCTCCCAAGTACAACTGCGCATTCCCCTGTGTGGGATCGAGATCCACCGCGCGGCGCCAATCGTCCACGGCCTCGTCCCGCTGTCCCAGCCGTTGCGCCACCAGCCCTTCGTTCACCAGCGCGTCCACGTCGTTGGGATAGCGCGCCAGCAAATCACGATACACGCGGTCGGCATCGGCGTACCGCCCGGAGGTGAGCAGGGCCCGAGCCAGAGAGTGCCGCAGTTGACGCCGCTCGGGGCGCAACGAGATCGCCCGCGTCAGCATGGCAATCGCGTCTTTCGAGTCGCCCGCACCCTGATCGATGTGGGCGATGCGCGACAGCAGCACGCTGTCGAAAGGGTTGAGCCGCGCCGCGCGTTCCAGCGACTTTGGGTTCTCTTCCACCGACGCCCAGTAATACCGCGCCTGATCCATCAGGCCCCAGGCGCATAGCAGCAGTGCCACGGCAATGCGGACCGCGTGCGCGCCCCGCGAGTCCCCGGCGAACCAGCGGGCCGTGTCCAGCGCGCTGCGGCCACGAGAGGCGCTCTCGGGAGCGGCGGCCGGCGCCTTTTCACCGCTGTCGATCAGCAGCGCGGCCACCCGCGAATCGCGCAGCTTCCAGATGGCGCCGTCAAGAATGAAGTG
>Ga0209415_10016376_pt1 | contig 11918 bp, 10 predicted proteins | sample PeaSoiSIISIP2007_FD_187696 | JGI IMG/M metagenome (GOLD analysis project Ga0209415, IMG submission 187696) | Peat soil microbial communities from Weissenstadt, Germany - SII-SIP-2007 (SPAdes) (version 2) | ecosystem: Environmental > Terrestrial > Soil > Wetlands > Peat | place: Germany... | reverse complement strand
TGGACGCGCGCATGATTCGCGTCGGCGATTTGAAGGGGAATATCTGCGTGCATCCAGAAACGGACGAAACGTTCCCGCGGCTGAAATCGCAGCAGCGCGGCGTGCTGCAGCAGTTGTTTGGGCTGAAGGATCCGCTAATTCAAGAGGCGCTGGCCGACCCGGCGAATCTCGGCTACATCAAAAATGTGCTGGGCTTGACGGAGTTGGTGATTCCGGGGGAGGACTCGCGGAACAAACAGTTGCGAGAGATCCAGGTTTTGCTGAGTAGCGCGCCGATTGTGGTGGCGGGGGAGGCTCGAAAATCGAAAATCGAAAATCGAAATTCAGAAGAAGGCTCCGAGGCGAATTCGCAACTTGGGCCCATTGTGCTGCCGTCCGTGCCGGTGGATTTGCTGCTGGATGATCACGCGGTGGAGTTCGAGGAGTGCAAACGCTGGGCGAATTCGGAGGCTGGCCAATCGGCAAGAATGACCAATCCCGCAGGCTTTGCGAATGTGCGCGCCCACGCGGAAGCGCATTTGCGGGCGATGACGGCATTTGCACCACCGACTGATTCCTCGATCCAGCAGCCGCCCCCCGTGCACGGACGCCGAGTTGTTCCGCCGCCAGCCCCGGCTCCGGCGCACGAGCCGGCCGCGCCGATCGCAGCTCGGACGCCCAGATAATCCTCACCACGCGCCGACGCGGAGCGTGATGGGGCGGGGGACCACTGGGTTACGATCAACGGCAATCACATCTTGATTAGCGAGCCCCAGGGGAAGCAACCGGCGCAGGCGCAGCCGGCTGAGTCGGTAATGGTTCTGGACAAGAAGGTGAGAATCGATTACGAGCCCAGGCTCTCCGCTGAGGAAAAGCTCAGAGCGAGCAACGCGATCACGGCTGCCGCGGACCTGCTCAACAAGAATGCCGACAAGCTAACAGACGACGAAAAAAAAGCTATTGCGCAGATTTCCTCGTTTTTCGAGACTACTCTGGACAAGGAGAAACTCGGCGCGACCGGCAAGGGTTCCATGACCCTGTCCAAGGACTACATGGAGAATCCAGGCGTTTCAGCGGCCTGGCTGGCTTCAATCTTTAAACATGAGGGACAGCACTACTTGAACTCTGGAAAGTATTCCGGTGCGGATCGATGGAGAGACGAACAGTCTGCCAGCAGGGTTCAGCTTGAGATCGGTAACAAGATTGGTTTCAGCAACAACGAGAGAAGCTCTCTTCAGAACTGGATGGATGACAAAAACCGAGCAAACATGCAAGAGCACATGGAGAAAGGATACACTTATTGACAAGAGGGAGCCGCCATGCTTGCCCTGTCAAGATTTTTCCTGCGGATTTGTCCGTTAGCCGCGGCTTCGATCTTCCTGTTTCAAACCGCCGGGGAAATAGCTTCATCACAAGTCTCACAACGGCGCGAGGATTCTGGCCCGGGTCGGCATCTGCGCATGGTCATCTGTACAGACCATGAGAAGTATTCGCTGAATGACTCTTTGAGGCTGAATGCACTGCTGGAAAATACCGGAGACTCCAGGGTCTATGTAGACAGGAGGATGTTCTGGACGGGGCTTTCAGGTGGCCTAAAGCTGGTGATCAGCGACGAGAAGGGAAACTTTCTTCCGGCGGAACTGTCCAGTGACGCGATGATGCCCCCGCCGGTGCAGGGAGACACATCGATTCTTATTCCACTTGAGAGCGGGTTCCTCTATGGAACTTCCGTGAATTTATCGGTGAAGGGTTTCTTCCCAAAGCCCGGTAGGTACTCCCTGCGAGTCATCTACCACAGCATGCTTCCCAAGGAACTGGTGGCACCGGAACTGCGCGAACTTCCGGCGCTTTGGTTCGGTGCGCCGTCGATCCCCTCTAAACAGGTCTGGATCGAGGTGACTCAGTAGACGCGCGGAATCTGCGCGGGCGCACGCGGAGGCGCATTTGCGGGCGATGGGGAATGTGACTCGTGGTTCGTCACTCGTGACCCGTCAAACGCGAAGAGAACGCACATCTTTGGGAATATGCAGACCTGGCTCCAGTTGTCGGGGCCCTTTCTATTTAGAGAAATTGAAATCAATGTGGGTGCGCCGGATATGGGTGGAACTTCAAGCGAAGTGTTTGTGCTGACGGATGAACAGATTCTGGGGATGGAGCCGGAGGGGGCGCCTGGCACCGGGCTCACGGATGAGCAATTGCTGGAGGATACAGGCACAAGCACCGAGCGCGGCGAGGCAGAAAGCGTTGCGGACGGAAAAGCGACGACGGGGGACCTGAAGCGGCAAGAAGTTACGGAACCGGGGAAAGCGAGCACGGGAGACAGGCGCGGGTCGGATGAACGTACGCCAAGAGCACAGACAGGAGTGTCTGTGCCCCCGGCGCCGCCGCAATGGCTGGCGGAGAGGATGCGCGATCCCTGGCATGGGGAGGAGGCGAAGGAGTTGTGGGAAGGCGCAGTGCAGGCTAGGCAGGAGGCGGCGGCTTATCGCGAGGCGATTGCCACGCCTGCCGAAGCGCGGGCGCTGAAGGACCTTTATCCCGGCGGCGTGAACGAGGCGAAATCGGCGGCGGAGCGCGCTCGGCAGTTGGATGAGTTTGATGGGGCGTACTTTGGCGTGGCGGGGAAGCCGCCGGAGGTGTTGAGCGCGGCGCGAGTGCAATTGGCGCAGAGATTGATGGAGCAGGATCCGGCGGCGTTTCGAGAGATGGTCGCGGCGGGAGTGCGGTTGCTGGAAGGGCGCGGCCAGTCACTTCCGGGCAACGAACAGAGGCAAGACGCAGGGAGCAAGCCGGGATCCCTCGACTCCAGTCTGCATACTGCGCAGACTTCGGCTCGGGATGACAATCGTTCAAAGGAAAGTGAAGGGCAGACGGCGGGAACGGCACAGACTGGAGTATCTATGCCATCTGAGGTCGCAAACCGCTACGTTGCATTTGAGAAGGCCACGAATGCGGAGTTGGAGAAAAGCGTAGGCGGAGCCATCGCGCGGGCCATGGAGCAGGCGTTGCCGAATCTGAAGAGCCTCGATCGTGAGGGGCGAGGCGCGGCCTCGCAGGGCACGCCCTTACAAGAGAGATTAGGCGCCGCGGTCCGTGAGGATGTGGAAGCGGCGCTGAAGAGCGACGCGCAACTCGGCGAGCAGGTGGCGAAAATCCTCACAGCGCGGCGGTTTGACGATGCCACGCGGGCCCAGGTGGTGCGGGTAATTGATGCGCGGGCGCAGCAGTTGGTGCCCGGCGCGGTGAAACGCGTGGTGGGGAGTTGGACGACGGCCACGCTGGGCACGACAGGGAAGAGCCGCGTGGCGGAAGCGGGATCGGGTGCCTCGCGATCGGCGGGAGAATCCGCTGCGAAGCCTGCGCCGCAGACGGGGAAGAACAGGACGATTTCCGCACGAAATGAGAACTCGGAACCTCGCTCCGGCGCACGAACGGGAAACACAGGCCGAGTGGATTACGGGAAGTTAAGCGACGAACAGATTTTGGATATGAGCTAATCGCGCGAATCAGGTGAGCACGGCTGCTCCGCTCCCAAATCACGCTGCCGATCAAACAATCCTTTTGGCGGTCATCCTATGGGTTATCATGCGTCCGAGACCTGATCGTTCCAACTTGAAATTCCCGAATGGCACACCCGAGGGCGTCACACTGAGCACGCAGTCCGGGCCGTATGACAATTCGTTTCCGAACAAAAACGCGCCTGCACACACTACTTGGTTAAGCACGTATTTCCCGGACGAGGAAGAAAAAAAGACACGGCGAAGGCATTGAATCTCTCACCGGGCGGGAAGCTCAGTAGTCATTTTCTATGAAGATGTTCCTAGCCGATTCGATGCAAACAGGTTGCATCCAACCCTCGTGTTCAGGCTCCAGAGGGCAAATTTCAAAATCGGCGAAGACAGGAGGGGGGACAGCCCACATGATTCCCGTCGCCCTCTTGTGGGCGCGGTTGTCGGCTTCAAAGGCCCTATCCAGTTCGGGACCCAGTTCTGGGTTTTCGATGTCCTCCTGTCCTGGAGGAAAATGCGAAGGCCCATTGAGCACGCCGAGTATGCGGTGCGTGCCGATTTTCCAGATGCGCATCGACGGGTTGCCGTTATAGACCGATAACCGGCCGTGCGTCCAGTAGCAGAGCGCGGCGTTCTCCGGCGTCTTACACGGAATCTTGCGCGCGCCGGTACTCGGAGAAGCCTTTGCGGATGGCTTGGCCTGATCCTGGGAGCCCTTTGCTGCTCCTCCCGCCGCGGGCGTTTGAGGTTTACGTGGCAGGTTGGCCGTGAGCGAGGCCGCCAGAGCGAGGAGCATTAGCGTTCCACTCGTGAGCATAGTTCTCATGCAGTCAATATAACATACCTGCTAACGAGCGCAGGCCTGAACACCTAAAGCTAGAGTTTTGGCGCCTTCTCGCAAGACGCCTGCCTGCCCTTCTGAAGCGGGGCGGCACATCTAAGGAGAAAAACCAATGCCAGCACAGCAGAACGCGAATGTCATCGCGTTGCAGCTCGAGAAGGTGCGCGACAAAGTACCTTTGCTCTATGAGCGCGACGACATTCTTCTAACCATGATCCAGCAGCGCGGCGACGTGGAGAAGATTTCTTCACGTAACCTGCGCCTGCCCTTGCAGGTCAATCCCGGTGGGAAGGCCGGGTCGTACAACGCGGACGGCGGCGACCTGGGCCGCGGTTCGGGAACACAGTACGACATCGCGCAGGTCTCGCCGATTTTCTTCCGCTTCGCGATTGAAATCACGAAGCTGGTGGAATACGCGACCACCGGGCGCGAGCGCGCCATCGAAAATGCCGCCAAGCGCGAAGTGGCCAACGGCATGAAGCAGTTCCGCGCTTTTCTCGACAAGTTGATCCAGACCGCCGGCAACGGCGTGCTGGGCACAATCAGCAATGTGAACGGGACCACGTTCACAATGACGGTACCCTACGGCGCGGCGCTGGTGTATCCCGGACAAACGATCCAGATTTACGACACTACGTTAACGACCAACCGGAACATCGCCGCGAGCGTGACCACCAGCGTGGTGACGGCGGATCCCATCACCACGCAGCAAATCACCGTGGACAACGTTCCGACAGGGACGGTGGCGACGGACGTGATCGTGCACGACGGATTGAGCGGGGCGCAACCCGTTTCGTTGTATGGCATCAAGTATCACCAGAACAACGCTACCACCGGCACGTGGCTCAACTTGAACCGCGCGACTTATCCCGTGCAACTGCAGACGCCGCGCGTAAACGCGGGCAACGCCGCGCTGACCCCGGCCAACGTGCGCCTGGCGATCAACAAGGTGCGCAAGGCGTTGGGCATCAACCATCTCAGCAAGCTCATCGCCTACATGGCGGTCGAGCAAGAGCACGCCTGGGAAAATCTGGGCATCACCGTGAGTTCCATCATCAAGGAAGGCGGCGGCGGAAACGCCAACGACCTGGACTTGCTCTTCACCGGCCGGAAAACCATGAGCGGCATTCCCATTAAGTCCAGCGTCAACGCAGACCAGACTCGCGTGGACTTTTTGGACCTGGCGCATTGGGGCCGCGCCGTGTTGAAAGACATTGATTTCTACGAGGTCAATGGCAACACGGTGTTCCCGATCTACGGGGCGAGTGGTGGTCTGGCGGCTTCTTATATCTTTTATTTTGACACGGCTTTTCAACTTTGGTCAGACAGCCCGCGCAGCGGCGCATACATCGATACGCTGGCACGGCCAAGCGGCTACTAAGAAAGGGAAGTGAAGGAGATTGTGGAGGTACAGGAAGTGAAGGAGCAAAGTCGACTCGCCATTGTAGTGCGAGTGGTTTTCCTTTACTTCCTTCGCCTCATATATCTCCTTCACCTCGATTTGCTCCAAGAGAATCTCATGATCCGAGTCTTGCGGGAGACCCACGACACTCCGGAAGAGGTTGCGCGCCGTCTGGATGCTGCCGGCGGGCGCAATCGGTTTGGGGAGCCCAATTATCGTGTCATTTGGGGCTGGAACCGCCTGGCGTGGATTGGCGGGAAGTTTGAAGACCGCGATGCGCAAGGGGATTTGCTTCGAGAAGTGGTGGAACTTCGGCTCGAACCGAAATATCCGCAGGTAAACCGCTGGCATCTGGAACGCTGGGTGCCACCGGAAATGTATGGGTCGCCTCGCGACTGGTACGCGAACACGGCAGAAAGCGCGAACGGCGTGAGCGTGCCGGCTCTGGGACCCTACCCAGCGCGCGGCGAGTACGAGCACTGCTTCACTTTGCAAGGGCCAAGGGGCGAATTTGTGCAGTTGACGCCGACGATTGTCGAACATGTGGCGCGGGCCATCGAGTGGGCGCGGCGTTTCCCTAGGGCCAAACAACGCGGGACGTTGTATGAGAGGGAAGCGCGGGAAGATCGGAAGTACGAGGAGTGGGCGTACACCCTGATGGACGACGCGGTGCCGGCGCTGCACGGCCAGCCGTTCGTGACGGTGAAGTGAAAGAAGAAGTTAAGGAAGTAAACGAAGTAGAGAAAGTAATGGACATAGAGAATCCACCCTCTTTACTTCAGTCACCTCCTCTACCTCCTTTGCCTCATCCAGTTGGAGCTCTCATGAATCGTCTTCGCGTCTGGCTTAAGGGCATCGTGGCGGCAGGAATCAGCGGAGCTGCAGGCGGGGTGATGACGGGACTGGCGGCGGTGGGAATTGACCCGGCGCATTTTAATTTGCAGGCAGGGATGGGAGCGACCGTCCGCATTGGTGCCGCCGCAGCGTTGATCAACGCCGTGATCGGCGTCGCGGCGTATTTGCAGAAGTCGCCCTTGCCGGACTCAAACTGAAACAAAAAGGGGCAGTCAGTTAAGACTGCCCCAAAAAGCACTGCGTGCGCTGGACACGCCTCTCAAGCAAATTCAGTTTAGGGCGCTGTGCGGTACTTGTCAAGAGTATCCATTCGGACTTGCCCGGAGCGCGCCGACCCCATTCTTCTGTATATCCATATAGTTAGTATGTCAAGCACTTAACACTGAAACAGTTTGACGGGAGAATGTGCGATGCCAGTAGTGGGATCGAGTGCGTATAACACGGCGGGACAGATAACCTCGCTGGTGAGGTCGCTGCTGAATGATTCGCAGGGCAACCTGTTCACGGATACCTTGCTCTTGCCGTATCTGAATTCGGCTTATCGGAAATTGCAGCGCGCGATCGGAAATGCCGGCGGCGGCGGATTCATCCAGGATGACGTGCTACTTGTCGTGCCCGCGGTGGCGCTGCAGGATGCTTCGTTGCAGGTGTCCATCAGCGATGCCAGCGCACCGCCGAATCAGCTTCCGACAGACTTGTTGGTGCCGCTGAAGCTTTGGGAGCGGCCGAATTTGTCAACGCAAGAGTTTGACGAAATGGTGGACCTGACCCGGCACGGCGGGCTGCCCTCGCGCGTGCAAGACGTCACGCTGAGCGTGTGGGAATGGCGCGCCGACGGGCTGTGGTTCCTGGGAGCGACGCAAGATACGCAGATCCGCTTGCGCTACTTGAAAGCCTATCCGGATTTCACCGATGCGACTTCGCCGGTGCTCGTGCGCAACGCCCAGGAAGCGCTGGCGTATGCCACGGCGGCACTCGCGGGATGGGCCAGGGGCAGCCCGCTGGCGGAGAAGTGGGACGACGCGGCAAGCGATGCGATCGAGGACCTGGTAGTAGCGGCAGTCCGCCGCGAGCAGCAGAGCGGGCGGAGGCGGCGGCCGTTTTCGGCGAGAAGCGGTTACACGCCGCTTTGAGGCAGTTTTCAGTTGTCAGTTTCAAGTAAGGCGTTTTCGGAGCAAGGAGAGGGGTGCAGGAATGGCGATTACGATTTCGTTGAGTGCGCAGAATGTGGACTCGAGCGCGAGCAACTTTGTGTATGCGGTGGCGTCGCTGACATTTTCCGGGAATTACGTGACCGGAGGAGACACGCTGGATTTCACGCAGGTGTCGAACCAATTGCCGTCGGACACCATCGTGCAGGTGTTTGCCGAAAGCCAGAACGGCAACAGCGGCTATTACATCCCGATCCAGGGAACCGCGCTGAATAACTGGAAGCTGAAAGCCTTCGTTGGCGGCGGAACAGAGATCAGCGCAGGCGCATATCCGGCCGGCGTGACGTCGGACATCGTCCAGCTCAGCATCACTGCGCGGAAGCTGCTGTAGGCAGCGACCAGGAAGCAAGTCTGCTTGCCACGTTCGGAACGTGTGCTTGAGCCTGGCGTTGTAGCCGCACTCGTCATTACAGAATGGAAAAAGAAGAACCTCAGGTCTGAACTACAGGATTGCGAAGCACATGATACGATCAAAAGTCAGTATGGGAATTCTGTGGGCGATATTAGCGCTGGCGCTGCACGTGCTGCCGAGAGTTGTTGGAACGGCTCAAGGACAGGGCTCGCGCAAGGACGACATTGTATTCAACACGCGCGGTGTGCCGCTGGCCGGAGCCACGGTGCGAGTGTGCGCCATGCCCGCGACCGGGCAGCCGTGTACGCCGCTCGCGCTCATTTACTCCGATCCGCTTCTCACGCAAGCGCTGGCGAATCCCACGACCACCGACGGCATGGGGAATTACAGTTTCTATGCCGCTCCGGGGAAATATGAGATCGAAATCTCCGGCCCAGGAATCACCACAAAGCAATTGCCCAACGTGATTCTGCCCAGCGATCCATCCTCGCCCACATTCAGCAGCCTTTCTTCCACCGGCGCAATCAACGCATTTACCTTGAGCCTAACCGGCAACCTGACGGTGAATGGCAGCACGACGGTGGCCGGAAATATGGCCAGCGGAACGCTGAGCCTCGCGAACCAGAGCACGCCTCCGGGCACGCCGGCCGCGGGCTCCGTGAACTTGTACACCAAGACGGCGGACAAGCGCCTGTACTACAAGGATGAAACCGGCACGGAAGTAGGCCCGATTGCGAGCGGCACCGGCGCGCAGACGAATACGCCGAACACCTTTACGGCGCAGCAAAGTTTCAACGCCGACACGCAGTTTGGCGGACCGAATCCCTATTACGACCTGCGGAAGTTCGGCTGGTACACCTCTCCGACCTACTACCGCAACGGCACGACAGGCACCATGTCAGCCTCGTCCTCTACGCTGACGCTGGCAAATGCCCTGGATTTCGTCAACGGGCAGGGGCTTGTCGTTCTTGGCGCGGGGCCGACGCCCACGATTTCGACGCCCACCGGCGTGACGGCAGCGGCGGTAGGTGCGATCGGATCAACGACGTATTACTACTGCGTGGTGGACGAGGACTACCAGAACGGGCGCACCGCATGTTCTTCGGCGGGCAGCGTGGCGAACGCGGTAGCGACACTCGGCATCCAGACGTACACGATTACCGCCGGGGCGCGGGCTTCCGGCGTGGTGACGATTACCGCCGCCAACAGCATCATCTCCGGCTCTCAGATTGAAGTGCAGAACGGCACCACGGGCGACCACAGCTTTGAGGGCGCGTTCACGACAACCTCCGCCTCCGGCGCCGCCATCACCTTCAACCAGTATGGTGTGAGCGATGCCAGCGGCACGGTCACAAGCGGCAATCTTCGTGTGGTGGGCATGGTGGCGGTGAAGTGGCAAGCGCCGACAACCTACACCGTCCTGAAGCACCTCATCTATCGCTGCACGGGTGGTTCCTGCGCACTTCCGGCGAACGCGGCCAATTACAACCTTGTAGGCGTGGCCACGGGGCAAGACAGCTATTTCCTCGACCGTGGCTATACGATGACCGCCGCCAACATTGACAACGGCGACGCTTCCCAGACGGCTCCAACGACACCCTCGAACGGCTGGCTGGCGACGACCATCACCTCGGGCGGCGGGACAACGACGCTGACGCTCGCGACTTCATCCACGAACGCGGTAGCTGGCGTGGCCGTGAAGCACGACAACGCGCCCGTCATCAAGGCAGCGTGCGCCGCAATTCCAGCAAACACGGGCGCGCCCATCCTGCTTGCTCCCGCAACGCCGAGCGCCGGAGCGTACAATTATGCGCCGTTCTCCTCATTCTTCACCTTTAACGGCACAGGCTTTCCTGCGGGAGTTGCTGCAGCCTGCCCCGGTGGAACGGAGGTTGATTTTCAAAGCGCGCTTTGGCTTAACGCGCCCATACAGCTCGGCCATAACGTCACCATGCGTGGCGGCGCTGGGGGCCAAACATCCGGTCCGTCCGGTTACTTCGAGGCCCCTACCACGGTGCTGAGCGGTTATGCCTACCCGATGGTCTACATCAACGGCGAGGCTTCCACGAACGATTTCATGGCGCAATTCAAGGTCACGTGCAATCAGCCCTACCAGACCTGTCTGTACGAAGACGAAGCATCGAACGGCGATGGCCCCACCGACTTCCGCTACGACGATGTGTACCTCGTCAACACGAACGGAAACTCCAACGCCTATGTCGCCAAATCGGGTTTCGGGCGTTTCTGGACTCGCGGCATCTGGCAAACCAGCGCAAATGACTTTAGCTCGCCAACGGCGGCGCTGTTCACCATGAACTGCGGCACGGGCCAGTCGGGGCCTATCTGGCCTTCCATTGGCTATACCAACTACACCTCCATCTACGGCGGACTGCTGATAGACGGGTGTGGCGTGGCAAGCAATGGGTTTGGCCATTGGAGTTTTACGGAACTCCTCACCGAAAGCGGCTACATACCCGCAATTCGCGTGAACAATCCAAACTACGGGGCAGGTTTCAGCGCCTCAAGCTTTAGCTATGCCGACGTTCTCGGTGGCTACTCGACGCCAGCGATTGACCTGACCAACGCTTCGGGCAGCGCTATTACGATTACGAATGCTGCCTGCGCGACTGGCTTTCAGCCTCTTTTCGAGGTCGGGACCAGCGGCTACTATCCTGGCCTGCAAGTTGTCGGTCAGCCCTGCGCCTATCTTGGCGCGAACAACGGGACAGTGAGTTATATCAATGGTGTTTACGCTAACCTCAGCGACCAATTGGGCTGGAACACGCGCCTTCAGAACACCGCGCACGTCGCCTATCAGATGGTACTCCCCGCAGCTCCAACCGCCGCGCTCACCTCGGGAACCTCGGCCCTCACCATAGGCGCGCACACCTACCAACTCACCGCCGTGGATGCGGACGGCAACGAAACCCTGGCGGGTCCTTCCGTCAGCGTGACGGCAACATCGGGCAATCAGAACGCCATCATCACCGCCCCAGCCACTTTCCCAGCAGGGGCCGTAGGCGTGAACGTGTACCGTGACAGCGGAATGATCAATCCTGGTGGCGCGAGTTGCTCCATGCCGCAAATCACCACTCCAGGTGGCGCCATCACGGACAACTATTTCTATCGGTGCAGTTCCAACACGCCGTATTTGAATCAGGCGGGTTCTTCACTGTTTTCCTCGAGTGGATTATCCACCTACAAGCTCCATCTGGGCAGTGAAGCCCTCACGGCCTCTCCACGCGGCGAGCAAAACATCTTTCTTCCCGGTGCCCTGACTTCCACTTGGACAGGTTCGACGTGGACGCCCGACAAAGCCGTGACGGTCACCCGCGTGCAAGTCCAGGCGAAGACCGCGCCCGCCGGATGCTCGACCAACGCCGTGGTGCGCCTCACGGATGGCGCCTCTCCCATCAACGTAACCATCTCCGCGCCGGCCAACGATTCCGGCGTGATCTCTCAGAATTACGCCGCCGCAGCATCGTTGACCCTCAGCGTGCAGACGGCCGCGGCGGGATGCACCACGTCTCCCGCGGACGCGAACGTGACCGTCCAGTATCGCATGCAGTAGAAACGCGCTTGCCGGTACGCCGCTCGCTGGATAACCCCCGGACTTCGGAATTCACGAAAACAATTTGAGGAAAATATGAATACGCAGAACGATGTCGTTGCGTTGGTGAATATCTCCACGCAAAAGTGGCCACCGCGCCACCGCACCTATTTTGGCTCGTTGGAGATACGCTCCCCGGAGCCCAGTGAGCCTTTCGCG
>Ga0209415_10016375_pt1 | contig 11919 bp, 8 predicted proteins | sample PeaSoiSIISIP2007_FD_187696 | JGI IMG/M metagenome (GOLD analysis project Ga0209415, IMG submission 187696) | Peat soil microbial communities from Weissenstadt, Germany - SII-SIP-2007 (SPAdes) (version 2) | ecosystem: Environmental > Terrestrial > Soil > Wetlands > Peat | place: Germany... | reverse complement strand
GGTCTCTGCCGGCGGCGATGCGCGTTTCCTATATGAGTTTTCCGGGACGACTGAACCCAGAAGCGTCATGCCCAGCAGCAATTGTCCGATGGTCCACCGGCGTTTTGAAGAGGCAGGCAAACTGAATCACACATGGGCAGCGTGCCCGGAGCTCAAGGTACCACTCACGATTCGTCACTGGCGCCGAGGAAACGGATGGCAGGATCAAAAAGTCCCCTGGCGGGCCACCACCGGCAGCACATAGCTTGAAGGATGGCAAAGCAGTAGGTCTCCCTGTGCCTGGGGGCTTTTTGTTGCAGCGACTTCCAAATGTTGATCCAGCTGCATCTTCTAGCTTTCCATCAGAATCTGAATAGCATGGATGGGCCGCTCTGCGTGCTGGCCGAGGCTCCCCGCCAATACCAGGCTTTGCTGGAAGTAGCGGAGCCGATCGCCTCACGCTTGGATGTATACTGATTGGCACTTGGGAGCAGCGATTGGCTGCGCGGGCATCAGCCGCGTGGAGGTGATTCGTGCCGATTGGACAAACTGTCGTACCGTACGCGACTTTTCAGGAAGCATTCCAGAGCAACCCCGACCAGATGAACAGCGCGGTGCAAACTGCTGCGGCGCAGGCCGCCGGAGGCGATCCTGATGAGCAACAACGCCTGACTGCAGCGTGGCATGACGCCATCGGCGTCCTCTCGCAGGACGCGAAGTCTGTTCTGAAAATGGGCGACCAAGGCAATGCCATACTGCACACACCGCAAAACGAGCTGGCTTCGCGGTTGCAGACGATGTTAGCGAAGCAGGCAACCGCGGCTGGCCAGGTGCAGACCGTCCAGCAACCGCAGACCATCGCAATCCCCAGCGGGGACAGCTTTACGCTCGGGGTGCTGTCGGTGAAGTTCGACAACGACGACATCGCCGGCTGGCTGCAAATGGCGCCTGAGCTGATCTTCAAGCCGCCGAAGGCCGACTGGATCGACCCTCCTCCCGTGCCGCAAAGTATACCCGACAATGCGCGAATCGCCCTTTTCGCGGACTGGGGAACGGGGCTCTACGGCGCGCCAGCCATCGCAAAATGTATCGAGGGCCTGGATCGCTGCGACGTAGTGCTGCACCTGGGCGACACCTACTATTCCGGTGAGAGCGACGAAATCCGGGATCGCCTGGTGGGCAACTGGCCGAGCCGGCCCGCCGGCACCATCAACCGCGCTCTCAACGGCAACCATGAGATGTACTCCGGCGGCAAAGGATATTTCCAGGCTCTGAGCAGCTTTTTTCAGCAGCCCGCCAGTTGCTTCGCCTTGCAAAACGCCGGGTGGATTCTGGTCTGTTTGGACACTGCCTATCAAGACTTCGACCTGGACGGCAAACAAGTGGCATGGCTGAAGTCGATTGTGGATGGCGCGGGCAGCCGGAAGCTGATTCTGTTTTCCCATCACCAGCCGTTCTCCCAGCTTGATGCCCAGGGACCCAACCTGCAGATCGCTTTGGCCGACTTGTTGAACACCCAGCGGATCTACGCCTGGTTCTGGGGCCATGAGCACCGCCTGGTCCTGTACGATCCGCACCCCACCTGGGGCTTCAAAGGACGTTGCATCGGGCACGGCGGCTTCCCCTCGTTTCGAGACGATCTTCCCGACGCGCACGGCAACGTCTACCAGTGGCTCATCCTGCCCGCGCAGCCGCAGGCGCCCAAGGCACAGCTTCTGGACGGTCCGAATTTCTGGATTCCTCAAGCGGCGGAGGGATTCAGTCCGCACGGCTTCGTGGTACTGGATTTCGACGGCGACACCGCGTGGGAAACGTATCACGTGCCGAACAACATTGGTCTGCTAAAAACGCAGCTCTAAATTGGGGGCGATTCCAGATGTGATCGGCTAACTCTACAGAAAGTGCGCCGTTCCACTCCGTGCGGACGTTCAGCGACACCGGCAGTTATCCGGCCGGCTTCTTACAGCGCACCTCATGGGCTATCGACGTGGGCGTGCAGGGCGCACCATCCAACGAGGCCGGCGTCGGAGTGCAGGTATGCTTCCGCTCGACCTCCTCCTTGAGAGTGCACAGGGCATGATTCCACACTACGTCGTGCACGAATCCCGGGAACAACACCCTGGCAACTCCCCACAGAACCCTGCCCGCAAAGCCCTGGCCTTTCTTGTAGTCGAATGCCGCGTAAATGGACAGCCTGCTATTTCCATCCTTGGCCGGTGCGACATTGAAGATGAGTTGCCCGTGGTCCGCAAGCCGCTCGGCGACCTCATATAGCAAGGTTTCCAAACCGACCGTCTTGGTTAAGCGCAACTCCGTGCCGAATCGGGCGAGCGGCACGCTGTATCGAATCACCGATCCGACCTTGTTGGCCTCCCCCTGGATCCGCCGAACGTCCACAAATCGCAGGTCGAGGAACCGCGCATCGGGATCACCGAACCGGGCCAGCTCGTGCATAATCTCTTGCTCGGAGCCCCGGATCTTGATCACGTACATCCGTTCGAAATCGGGTGCGGCACCGAGTTCCATTCCCAGACTCAGCGATAGGCGCTGCTTCAGCGCTTCGCGCTTCTCCTTCAGGACCACCGTCGGATACCGTCCGTACTCGCCCCATTTCAGACCAAAAAGCGATTCGAACGCCACGTTTCTCAGGGTGACCGCCGCACCCATGACAATGGATCGCAGCACGCCGTAGCCGCACATTTCCCGGAACACTTCCCGATAGTCGGCTGTCCCGCTGGCGATCTTCCATAACACGTCGCTCAGAGGCCGGCTGTCCTCGTCCCGCACTTTGCACTCGATAGCATACGCCTGGTAAGTGATACGGCCGACCACCGGCCTGGTGAACGCCACCCGGCTCAGGCCAAACACCATCCGGCCGAAGCGATTGTCTGCCGCCAGCCACTGAATGGCCTTCCCGTATCCTTTTGCGAGGGCCTGGTGGTCGATTCCATCCCGAAGCACGGTCTCCGCCAGCCGGCTTGCTGTCACGTGGGCCGAGAATAGCCCGTCCTTATTCAACCGCGACCCGACCGCGTCGCCGATAATAGCGAACCGGTGGCCGAAGGGGGATCTGGCGATGGCGACGGTCATTCTCGGAGCGCAGGCACAGGCGAGGGGGGCCGCTGCGATGCCTGGCAGGATGCGCTCGATCTGCGGCAGCGTCAGGAAATCGTGGACGATCTGCCGGCTGTCTCGCGGCAGGACCGCCTCGTCGACACATTTGCCGAGCATGGCGACGGTCAGGAACCTGCCTTTGGGAACCAGAGCGGTATGTTCCAGCGCGAGCTGTCTCGATCCGTACTCGATGAAGTAAACCTCCCGGTTCAGATTGTGTTCGAGATAGTCCTCGCCTACGTCTAGCTCGAAAATGAAGGCCTTTCGGGACCTGCCAGGAACGAACGCCGGATTCATCCCCTTAATGGAGGCGATCAGGGAATCGTCACGATAATCCAGGCCGCAGTGGGCGTTGATTCCGGTAGCGATGGTCACGAAGCTGGCGTCCAGCGGCGTGCTCTCTCCGGATTCTTCTCTAACTGTCAGCCTGGGCAACCCTGACGCGCCATAGGACATGGCCTCAACTCTGCCATACAGAATGTGCGCGCCTTCTTTGACCGCCTCCCCCAGCAGAAACCCATCGAAGCCTGCAGGTTTCCCGCTCCGCCTGCCGGGCAATGAGCCCCTGAATACGGAGTACATCCGCATATCTTCGGGAACTCGCAGCCGGAAGTTCTTCCATTGCCCTTGTATCCAGACGTAGTCGAAGCGCCCCTGGACAATCTCGTCGGGAACGCTGAGGTGTTGCTCCTCGAGTATCTGGTCCAATCTGGGTGAGATGCCGCCCGCGCAGAAGGTGCATCCCCTGCACCCAAGGGCGGCGTCCATTTCGATCGGACCACGCTTCTCAACGATGACGACTTCGATCGGTCGATTGAGACGCCGGGCTTCCCGAAGAAGATAGATGGCAAAGAACGAACCGGCAGGCCCACCGCCGACCACGGCAACGCAGTCGTTGTTCTGGAGGCTCACCGATTGAGAAAATGCGCGGTGCATGGTCTGACCCCGTCAGGAGGTCACGGAAGTTCACGAGCCAGCTTCCGCCATTTGCAGATTCAGGCTGACGCGCTCGCCGTTAATCAGGACGAAGCTCGCGTCGATCAATTGCTGCCCGGTACAGTCGAATTGCGCGTAAGTGTGCAGCAGGATCAACGGGAAGATGAACTCCACCGCGACTGTGCTGCCGTCCGAGGACTGGTCTTCGGCCAATCTCACGGAAGCGCTGAAGTCGATTCCGTCAAAACCTTCATGGGCTTTCAGGTGCTCGAGTACAGGACGAATGAGATGTGCGATGTGCTGATCGAAAGCCAGCGCGGCTAGCCGGTATTGTGAGCCGGCCGCGGTTTTCGGGAGTGTGGTGGTGACGGAGATCTCCAGATAAAGACCATTGTGAAATGGGACGAAGGCGGGCGGAGCATAGCGCACAAAATGCGCTTGCGAGTTGAGCTCCTGGATCATCCTGTCGAGGTCCGGCTGATACGAGCTCTGTAAGGTCTTCACCGCCTCGAGAGAAGTATCCCGTGGAGAAGGCCCTTGCACCGAAGGGGGGGCCGGCGTGGGCTGCTTCGCCGCGAGCCCGGCAGGGACCTGGGCGAGGCGATCGGGGATGCCGGCATCCTTTGTGAGACGCGGTGAGACCGCCGCCGGGGGCAGCGCCTGGACCGTCTTTTCAGGCGCCTGCTGCGCTGGAGCAACCTGTTCCTCAGGTGGCGGCCAAAACGAAACAGGAACGGCGTTGAGGAAGGCTTGACCTTCGAAGATCGCAGCCTGGCGCGCGGTGGGATCGACTGCCGCTACCAGGCGTCGTGCCGAATCCCTGGGAAGGATCAGCACGACGTTTTCGACGCCTTCCGAAGAAACTCCCAGGACTTTTCTTCGCACGTGGTGGGAAATCTCAAACGCAAAGGCTTGGGGCACATCGGCCTTCTCCAGTGCCTTAACGGACGCCTGCAGCAGCGGGAACATCACTTCTTCGTAAGTTTGGCGGGCCCGCTCCTCTGGCTTCATCAGTTCTGCCGAATAGGCGGCAAAATAATTGCCGGTGATTTTGAGAACGGTCTGGCCTTGATAGCGGTCAAACTGAACCGCGCGCTGATCGCTTCGCTGCTGTTCTTTCTCGGCGAGATCCAAAGTCCGGCTGAAATAGAAATGATAGGGAAAACTGTGCGACGCGGCGGCCTTGGTGATGAGCTTCAATTCGGGCAGATACTGCCGTTGCAGCGCGCTCATCTGAGGATCGCGGATCTCTTCGGGCGAGAGCACCTGGGCCGACGCCGGCGCTTGCAACAGCAAAGCACAAAACAGGATGTTACTTGCCCGCATAGAAGATCCCCTGCGGCCGATAGGGAGGATCGGCGAGGGCGCGCAGCAAGCCGATCAACGCGTCAATTTCCGGTTTGGTGAGTGTATTTCCGTAAGGCGGCATCTCGGCGGACTTGCCCAGTGCGGCGCCGCCGTGACTGATGATCGCCGCCAGGTCGGCATCGCTCATCGCATTCGGTGTTGCGCCATCGGTGAAGGCATGGGCCTGAGCGCTCAGGTTGTCGTGATTGGAAACCCGCTCCGGCGTCGACTCGGAATCATGGCAGCGCACGCAGTGAATGTCGCTCACCTGTTTTCCCAGCGTCTCCTGATATCCGAGCGCGATTTCATCGACGCGAATCTCAGCCTTCCTGCCCGCAGAATCTCGGGTCGTGGCGACGATCTGATACCGTCCGTGAACGCCGCCGAGGCTTACGTTGGTCGAGAACTGTCCGTCGGATCCGGTCAATCCATGATCGGGATCGAAGGTCACGCCTCCCGCTCCGGCGAATTTGACGAGCGCGCCGGCGACGGCAGTTCCCTTCTCGTCATTCGCCTGGACGACGACCGGTTGGTCCAACAGCGACCCGACGCCCGCCGCTTGTTTATCGCCACTCACCAAAACCAGTGCGGCGCCGAAGGCTTTCGGCTGTGCCTCCGCGGGGCCGGTTGCACGCCGCGAGCAAGCGCCCGTCATCCCCACTGCCAGAACGATCCACCCCAACCATGCCCGGTTCACCTTTGAGCTACCTCCTTGCGGGGCGCGTTTTTTTGCGCCACCAGGAATGCCGTCACTGCTCGGGCGTCTTCGTCACTCATGTTCCAGACCGGCTCCGAGGTGCCCGGACGGAGGCTCTGTGCGTTCTTCAACCAGTGGGAAATCCAGGAGGCCGTCAGCCGCGCTCCCACCTGAGTCAGAGTTGGGCCGATGTATCCCCTATCCTTCTTTGGATCGATAATGTGGCAGGATTGGCAGGCGTATTTTCCATAGAACAGTTCTTTGCCGTGCTCTGCATCGGCAGCGGTAAAACGGGACGCATCCGTGGTCTCCTGGTCGAAGGCCGGCGTCTGATAGACCGTCATGATGTAGTCAGTCAGAATGTTTGCCTCGGCATCCGTCACATCGAACTTGGGCATGCGGCGGATCAGGGCCGGGCGCAGTGTGTTCGGGTTTTTCAGGAAGCTGACCAGCCAGGCGCGCTGCACGGAGCTCCCCTCCCAAGTCAGTTCCGGCGCCATCCCCCCGCCATACCCGTTGATTTTGTGGCAACTGAAGCAGCGCATGTCGTCGATGAGTTGGCCGGCTTTGCCCGCGGGCCTGTAATTCGAAGATGCGCGTCCCGGAATGCGAAGAGAGACGGGCAGAGTCTGCGCCAGTTGGGTCTGTGCGAGCAAGGCCGTCTCCAGCGCGCCGATTTGCTGGGGCGCCAGGGTGTACTGCGGCATCTTCAATGCGTTTCCGAACGATCGTGGCTGGCGGATCTTGGCGCCGATGTAATCCGCCAGGGTATGGGGCACACCGGGCGCGAAGAGGATTTTCTCCAGAGGCCGGCTCCCCACCAGGGTCAACTCTGGGGCGAAATTCTCCGGCTTTTTCACGCCGTTGATGGCGTGGCAGTTGGCGCAGCCGCGCTCGATGACCAACGTCTTCCCGTGTTCGATCTGTGCCGCTGTCGCCGCAGCAAGCTGAGTGGTCCCGAGAAAATCGGAGTCGGATTTGCTGGAAAGGAACCCAATGAGAAGCCCCACCTGCCTGGCGTCCAGACGGTAGCGCGGCATCCGCGTGTCCGGGTCGTACGTCTTGGGGTCGCGCAGCCACTCGGCAAGCCATCCGGTCTTCACCTTCGAACCGGCACGCGTGAGCTCCGGGCCGAGATTGCCGCCGACCAGCATGCCAGCGGCATTCTGCATCGCGTGGCACGAGGAGCAGAAGGATTCGCCGTAGAGGCTTGTGCCTGCCTGTAACGCGGCGGCATCCTGGCTCGCCGCCGGCGCGGGCTCGGGTCCCTGGTGCGACGGATAAGACGTGCTCTGCGCGATCAGGAACGCCGAGATGTCGCGAGTCTCATCGTCCGCCAACTGGAAGTTCGGCATGGTCGCCGAGCCGGCATAAGACTGGGGATTCTTGAGCCAGGCGGCGATCCATTCGCGGGTGGTCTTCTCGGCAATGTGCAGAAGCGGAGGCGGAGCGTCGGACCCGGTCATGATGACGCCATCCGGGCTCTTGATGGTGTGGCAACGCACGCAGCCATATTGGGCGAGCGCGTCGCGGCCCTGGTTCAGCCGCGGGGTTCCCATCGGCCGGTCGAGGTGGCACTGGCCGCACGAGGCCTCCAGATACCGCGCCGGCAGGATCGGCTCTTCCCATGACTTGGTGCTGCTATGCGCCTCTTCTACTGTCGTGGCGGCGCCTTGTCCGCGGTGGCAGATCACGCAGCCAAATTCCGTGAGTCTGTGCGGGATTGCCGGATGCGGCCGGAACGGCTCTGTCTTTATGTCGACCAGGCTCGCTTCTTTGAGCGCCGTGTGACATGTGGTGCAGCGGTCCACTACGCCCAGGTCCGGCATCCAGATCTGCTGCAGACCGCCCTGAAAACGGCGGCTCAGCGAGGTGGCGTCGCCGCGCCCGCGGATCAATCGCAGGTACTGTTTCTGGTACCCGAGCCACTCCCGGAAATAATCCTTCGCGGGGACGATCGCGAGCACGATCAGGAGCACCGCGCTGAGCGTGCCGAAGGCGCTCGCAGCGTCGCCGAACAGATACCTCCAGGCCGAACGGACTCTCTGCGGGAGGCTCATATCTCGCCGCTCCAGGGCAGCACGAAGGACCAACCGGGGCCGCGGAAGAACGTCCCGATCAGCGTGAGGATCGCGGCTTGCACCAGAAACCAGGACATGATCCAGAAGGAGAGCGGCTTCGAAGCCAGCCAGATCTGAAAGCGGCCCGACGATGGCGTACTGCGGGCGGAGAAAAACATCAATCCGGCCACGAGCAGCGTTGGGATGAGTACCGCGTAAACGTGGAAGACGGCCAGGAACAGCGCAAAGACCGCAGTGACCACGGCAAGGATCCGAAGCCGCTCCGTCCGGTTGCGGGTCCACAGCCCTTCGGCCTCGATATTGATTTTGAAGTACGGGATGACGATCAGCCCGAGAATCACCAGCGTCGGAATCAGCACACCGGCGACAACCGGCGGAAAGTAGTGCAGCAGTTCTTGCAGCCCCAGGAAGTACCAGGGCGCCTTGGCCGGATTGGGCGTCCTCATCGGGTCGGCCAGTCCTTCCAGCGGCGCGTCCCACAGCAGCGCAATCGCCACCAGAATCAGCAACAGCACCTCCACCGCAACTGCCGCCCGAAACAAGCCCTCCGGGAAGGTCATCACGGTGTCGTCGTCATGTGCTTTGACGTGCGGAGAAGTGCGCCGCGTGACGAACGCGACGCGCACCGGGGTTTTGCGGCTGTTCGAGTCCATCGCCGCGACGAAGTCCTTGGGCTCGCTCATGGCTTCTTGCTCTCCCCTGAATAGATTCCGCCGTCTTTGCGAATCCGCCAGAAATGAATCGCCACGAAAACAGCGGCAGTCAGCGGCAGAATCACGCAGTGCAGCACATAAAAACGCAGCAAGGCATTGGCGTTCACCGTGTGGCCGCCCAACACCAGGAAGCGGATCCTGGCCCCGAACACCGGCACCGCTGAGATCAGGTTCGAACCCACGGTGATTGCCCAAAACGCCAGTTGATCCCACGGCAACAGGTAGCCGGTATAGCTGAGGAACAGCGTGAGCATCAGCAGCACTACACCGACCACCCAGTTGAACTCGCGCGGCGGCCGGTAGGCGCCCCGGTAAAACACCTTGAACATGTGCGCAAAGACCAGCAGCACCATCGCGTGCGCCGACCAGCGGTGCAGGTTGCGGAGGAACACACCGGCGGAAACCGCAAATCGCAGGTCCTTCATGTCCGCATAGGCCTGTGGCACCGAAGGATGGTAATACAGCATCAGCGGGATGCCCGTCGCCACCAGGATCAGAAAGGTCCCAAGGCTGAGCGTGCCGAGGAACCAGGTGACGCGGAAGTCCAGCGACCGTTTCCTGATTTTGACAGAGGACAGGTGCAGGAACACGTTCTGCTGGACAGCGAGCGCCCGGCGCAAATTCGTTGGCCCGAACCCGCTTCGAAAGATCGAGCGCCAGACGCGCGTATCCCGCAGGTTTGCGAGTTGCTCAGCGAGTGAATTAGCCACGTCAGGTCCTCACGAACTGCTTTTGAGCGAGGGTCTCGGAGCGATCGATCAGAAGGTCTCCATCCTCGTTGATCCAAGCCCGCAGCCAGGGCAGCGGGCGGGGCGCCGGGCCCTCGATCTTGACGCCCTCCCGGGTGAACTTGCTGCCATGGCAGGGGCACGCGACAATGCCCAGCTCCGGCTTCCAGGCGGTCAGGCAACCCAGATGCGTGCAGACGGCGGACATTGCATAGATGCCTTCCGCGCCGTGCACGATGTAAACCCCCGACTGCTGATCCTGCGTCACCGACCCAGCCGGGTAGCCGTCCGGCTTTCCGGCGTTGACCACCGGCGATGGCTCGTAGAGCACATTCGGCGCCAGGAACTCGTAGCCAAACACGCCTGCCCCTGCACATGCGGCACAGATGGAACCGACCCCGAGTGTGACGAAAGCCTGCCGCCGGCTGACCGCGGCATCCTTTTCGGGAGCCCCTTGTTTCCCGGCGTCCTGGCTCATTTTGTCCCTCGCATCGAATAGGCTTCCATGGTGATCACGCTCACCGGACAGCGCTCGGCGCACAGCCCGCAGCGGATGCATCGGGTCTCGTCCTTTAACATCGCCGAACCGGTGATGGTTCCCAGCTCCTCGGCCGCCACGTCGTCGAGTTCCACGCGCAGACTTGCCGAGTTGGCCTGGATCTCCTCCAGCACTTCAGGCGTGAATTCGATTGATTCCAGCGGCACGAGCTGAATACAGTTCTCCGGGCAGACGTCGACGCATCCGCCGCACAGAACGCACTGGGAGCCGTCCGGCTCATTCCCTTCGAAAACCGTATTGATCCAGCACCGCAGGCAGCGGCGGGCCTCTCGCATGGCGGAAGCTTCGTCGTAGCCGATCTCGACTTCGGTTACGCCGGTGCGGCGATCGAGAGGAAGCATGGGCACCGGCTGGCGGCTGAGGTTCATATAGTCGCCGGCCATATGATGATGATCGAAGACTTCCACTTCGATCTCGGGCGCGGGGCGCTCACGCCCGGTCAGGTAACGATCGATGCCCGCCGCGATCCGCTTCCCGTCCCCGACGCTGTCGATGATAAGCCGGGGGCCGAACACACAGTCGCCACCGGCAAACACGCCCGGCGCGGTGGTCATCAGCGTGTTCCGGTCGGTTACGATCAATCCCCGTCCCGAGACTTCCACGCCGTCCTCCGCGGTCAGAAAGTCGAGCCGCGGAGCCTGTCCGATCGCCAGGATGACGGTGTCACATTCAATGGTCGATTCGCTGTTCTCCTCAAACGTGGGATTAAACCTGCCGCTCGAGTCGAAAACCGACAGCGTTCGAACCGTCTCCAGGCCGATCACCCTGCCGTCCCGGCCGAGCACACGCTTGGGGCCGCGTCCATCCCGCATGACGATGCCTTCCACCTCGGCCTCTTCGATCTCCTCCAGAGCAGCCGGCATCTGTTCGCGCCGTTCGATGCAGACGATGCTCACTTCGCGCGCGCCCAGGCGCAGGGCGGACAGAGAGATGTCCATCATCTCGTGGGTGGCTACTGCGCTGATGTTCTCTTCATTGGGCACGGCCTCATCGGGGCGATGCTGCTTGAGAACTTCTCGCGCCGCGGAGCGCGCCACATCCATGGCGACATTGCCGCCGCCGATCACGGCTACGCGCTTGCCGATGGTGAAGCGATAGCCCAGGTTGGCGTTCAGCAGGAAGTCGATGCCCTTGTGGACGCCGTCCAGATCCACTCCGGGAATGGCGAGGTCCCGGCTGCGCTGCGCACCGACGGCGAGCACGACTGCGTCAAACCCCTGTTCGCGCAATTGCCGGACGGTGAAATCGCGCCCGGCGGCCTGATTCGTCTTCAGGGTTACGTCGCCTGTCTCGAGGATCTCCCGGATCTGGGCTTCCACCACGCTGCGGGGCAGACGGTATTCGGGAATGCCCAGGCTCAGCATGCCGCCCGCCACCGTTGCCGCTTCGAAGATGGTCACGGAGTAGCCCAGGAGAGCGAGATCGTGGGCGGCCGAGAGCCCCACCGGTCCGCTGCCCACAATAGCGATACGATGCGGCAGCTTGGCTTCCGGCGCACGCCGGATCTCGAGCGGGTGCCGCGATTCCGGGCCGTATCGCTCGGTCAGAAAACGTTTGAGCGCGCGGATCTGAATCGGCTTGTCGATCTCGCCGCGGCGGCAGGCGGTCTCGCAAGGATGTGCGCAGACGCGTCCGCAGATGCTTGCCATTGGGTTCGGATCGCGCGCGTAACGATAGGCTTCCTCAAAGCGCCCTTCCGCGATCAGGGACACATAGCGGCCCGCGTTGGTGCCCGCGGGGCAAGCCATCATGCACGGGAAGTTGG
>Ga0209415_10016374_pt1 | contig 11919 bp, 7 predicted proteins | sample PeaSoiSIISIP2007_FD_187696 | JGI IMG/M metagenome (GOLD analysis project Ga0209415, IMG submission 187696) | Peat soil microbial communities from Weissenstadt, Germany - SII-SIP-2007 (SPAdes) (version 2) | ecosystem: Environmental > Terrestrial > Soil > Wetlands > Peat | place: Germany... | reverse complement strand
GCTCGATCTGCGCCGCCGCCATGGTCGACAGCATGCCGATGAAGAGACCTGCTGCCAGGACCCGCCTCAGCGCGGCAGATATTCTGATGAAGCCCAAATCTATCATCGCAGGAACCAGTCCCTTGCCGCCGATCGTCGGCGTTCCGATCGAGGATCACCGGCGTTCGGCATGGTGTCGGCGAATTCGCCGGAACGACAACCTGCGGCGGGACGCATCGCCGCAGCTCACAACTTTTGTGACAGGCCGACGAAATAGCCGCGGCGCGGGCCGAACTGCGGGGCAAACACGCCGATGCCCGAGCCATCCCGGATCTCGTAGATCGAGTCGAACACGTTGACCACGTCGAAGCGGACCGTGAACGGCTTGCCGTCGGGGATCTGGAATTCATGGGAAATCCCGGTGTTGACCTGGGCGTAGGCCGGCACGTGATCGGTGTTGGCGAAGCCGGATCGCAGCCCGCTTCCATAGATCATGTCGGCGCTGACGCGGGTTCCCTGCCACAGCCAGGATGCGCCGGCCGATGCCGACAGGGTCTGCGAATGGTCGGTGTAGATCCAGTTGTTGGCGATGAAGGCGAGCTCGTCCGGGGCGAACAGGAACTGGTTGGATACGACGGTGGTCGCCTTCTGCTGCGCCCAGGCCAGATTGCCATAGGCGCGGAAGCCGCCTGATGCGTACGTCAACTTGAATTCGACGCCTTCGTTGATGCCCCTTGCGTAGTTGAATCCGTCGAGCACGTAGGCCTGCCCGAACTGTCCGTCGTCGAGCAGGTCCCGGGCGACCTTGTAGTAGGCGTCGACGCCGAGCTCGAGGCCCGGCATGATCCGCTGCACCACACCGACGTCGTAGACATTGGAGCGCTCCGGCAGGACGGGATCGTTCTGGCTCACGGCGGGTTGCGCCGTCGTGTTGGTGAACAGGGCGACGTTGGTCGGCGTGGCTATCACCTGGGTCGGCGGCGTGAAGTTGCGCGAATACCCGGCGTGGAACGTCGTGCCGTCGAACGGCTTGTAGACCAAGCTCAGCCGCGGGCTGAACTGGTTGGCATCGACGAACTGGTCCATCTGGTCGAACCGGAGCCCGACATTCATGGTCAGCTGGCTGGTGATTTTCCACTCGTCCTGGACATACACCCCGGCCAGCCAGCCGAGCTTCGGTGTCGCGTCGACGATGGTCGGCGGCGGATTGGTCATGATATCGAGCGGGTTGCCCATGCTGTCCGTTTGAAAGACGACGTTGCTGCTGGTGACCTGGGTCTGCTCGCCGCTGAAGATGAATCCGGTGCGCAACGTATGAGCGTCATTGAGTCGATAGGCCGCATCGCCTTGGATGCCGTTGAGGAAGCTGCTGCGGAACACGTCGGATGCGATGCCGTTGAAGGCGAGGTCGCCGACCGTGTCGGGAATGAAGTTCACGCTGCTGTATCGGGAAAAGTAGGAAAGCTGCAGGTCGAGATTGCCGACGGACTTCTGCACGGCGAGAATGTTGTAATAGTTGCGTTCGATCTGGCTTTCGTTGAGCAGCGATGAATCGAAGTTGTCGACGAAGCCGGGGACTATCGTGGTGCCCGGTCCGCCCGGACCGGTGAAGACCGGAACCTGGCCGGGATTGTTCGGGATCTGCAGCTTGTTCACCGCGACCCCGCTGATTGCGGTCAGCCGGGTCGTGTCGTCGAGCAGCGTCGACGCATAGCCGAAGAACTTGACCTGCTGCGTGACGTCGTGAATGGCATTGAGCGTCGGGGCGGGATTCTCGATGCCTTCGCCGTTGGTCAGATAACGGCCGGTGACGAAATACTCGGTCTTGCCGAAGGTGTTGCCGTATTCGAAGCTCGGCGTGAGGGTCTGGCGACTGCCGCCATAGAGGCTGACGGTGCCGCCGGAATCGAGCGCCGGGCTCTTGGTCGTGATGTCGACGATGGCGACCGTATGGAGGCCGTACTGCGCAGGAAGCGCCCCGGTGAGCAGCGCGACATTGCCGATCAGGCTGGTCTCCAGCACCTGGCCCATGCCATTGACGCCGTCGGGCAGCAGGATGCCGTTGATGCGGTATTGGACGTTGGCGTGGTCGTTGCGCACGTGCAGCGAGCCGCTCGCCGCGGAGTCCTGATACACGCCGGGCATTTGCAGCAGCACCTTGTCGATCGGCGTGTTGATGCCCTGGGGCAGCGCCTCGATCGCCTGGTGGCCGACCTCGTAGGACGCGGCACCTTCCCGCGGCAGCACCCGCTCGCGCGCCTCGTTGAATCTCGTGGTCTCGGTCGCGAGCTGGCGCGCGGCGACGGCGGCCGCGCTCTCCGTGCCGGCCGGCGCCTGCGTCGCCTGCGTCGTGGTCCGTGACGGACCGGTTGCCGGCCGCCTGACGACACGTCGGGCCGGTGTGCGTTTGGCTGTTTGTTTCGGCTGGGTCACGGTGATCTGCGGCAGGTTGGTCTGGCCGATCGCGGCATCGTCGCCGGCCGACAGGGCAAGGACCGAGCCGCTGAGGACCAGCGCTCGGCGAATGTGACTGCGCATTTTCTATTCCCCCGACACCCGTCTGGGTGCCCCGTTGAACGACTTGCACTCGAGCTTCCGCGGACGCCGGTTGCGTCCGCGCCGGAACGCGGGCTGCGATGCCGACCGATCCGACTTTCGCCGTGGCCGAACCGGCAGCGCAGACGTCGCTTCGGTCCGATCAGGCGGGAGGGGAGCGGGCGCGGGGCTGGAGGGGGTGGTCGCCGGGAGCAAGCGCCGCCGAGCGATCGGGCGCCGGGGCATCGAGAACCCCGGCCGGGAGCGCGAGCGCGGGCGCTTCCGGAAGGACTAGCGAGCTGGCCAGCGCCATGACGGCGCAGATGGCGCAGGTGTCGTCGGCAAGCCCGTGCGGCTCGTGGTCGGCGGGCCTCGGGACGGGGCCTGCATCCGTCGGGACGTTCCCGCCGGACAGGGCAGCGACGATCGGACCTACGATTCGATGGCCGTCGTCATCTGCATGGAGGTGCCCGAACGACAGGCCGATCTGGACGGCGAGCGCGAACAGCGCGAGCCACCCGCAGGAACGCCTGTTCGCTCGGAACCACCGCATCACACCTTCCCCGGAACCGCGGGCAAATGTAACATTATTACATTGCCTCGCCGCGTCAAGCCATCAGCGGCAAACCTTCACGCCGATGCATATCTTTTTGAATCTTTTTGAAATTCCCGGTCCTATTGCCAATGTCTGGCGACACGCATAGCCTCCCGCACTGCGAGCAGGAGCTGCCGGCGGCTCCTGCCAGGGTGAGATGCTCGAAAGCATCAGAAAAAGCTCAAGGATGCGTTGGTTCCGGTCGAGGCGGTGGATTGGCGGGTCGCTCGCGCTGTTCGCGCTGGCCGTCCAGCTCGGTGTATCGTTCGGCCACATTCACGAACGCGATCTGCTTCCGGGAAACGCTTCGGCTTCGAAGGTTGCGGGTGCATCCCGGCAGGCGCCAATTACCCCTGCGCAGCCCTCCGATCCTGACGGGTGCGCGGTCTGTGCCATCGTCGCCATGGCGGCTTCTCTGGCCATCCCGGCCCCGCCTGCGATCGTTCATGCGCCTGTGTGGGTTTCCGCGTGGCTGCCGGATCGCGCGACGGTCGCCGCGCCGAGCAGCCGACGCCAGCAATTCCAGGCCCGCGGTCCGCCGGTGTGAGACCCGACCAGCGTCCGGCGCCTGCGAGTCGGGCACGGATGTAAGGGTCGACGCTCGCGGTTGGTCCGACGTCCGACGAGGATGATCGTCGTCAGGCTCCTTCCACGGGCGTCTCATAGCCTTCCCATTTCAAGCAGTGTCGAGACGCACCCGTGAGCACCGCGCAACCAGCGCACTACAGCAGCGCGCATCGTTTTACGTCGACCTTGATGGTGGCGGGCCTGGGCATGGCGATCATCGGCCTGGTCCTGGCCGTCGCCGCGAAAACCGGCGGTGTGCTGCTCGCGGCCACAGCCAAGCCCGATCTCGGGCTGCTCGGGATCATTGGCGCGTCCCTGCTGATCGACGCGGCCGGATTTCTCACGACGGCGCTGATCAGCGACCGCCGCCACCAGCTCGTGCTCGAGCAAGAGGACGCCACCACGTCGCAGCCGCCGACGGAGTCCGGTCCGGTCGAGCGACGGCCGACGATCCGGGAGCAGCTTCGCGGCACCCACCAGCCACAGCCGGTGCGCCAGGACCCACCTTCCCGCCCCGACACCATATCGCTCCTGGCACTCGCTCGCCGCTCGGAGCAACTGGCCTGGGTGGCAGGATGGCCGCAGGCGCTGCTGGCAGGATCCCTGGCGCTGCTGGCGGGCGCCATCGTGCTCCTGTCGTGGCCGCGGCAGCCGCTCGTGGGCGACACCGAAACGCTGCTGCTTTGCAGCGTGATCGCTTTCGCGGCCGCGTTTCCCGTCCTCGTTCTCGAACGCGTCTATGCCAACACGGCGTCCGCCGACTTGCCGGAAGCCGCGCACCTCGCGCGCTTGTCGCGCGTGCCGCTGCTGGCGCTGGTCGGCGGCGGGGTCTCGATCGCCGTCGCGGCGGCCGGCTTCCGTGCATCGCTGTGGATCGCGTGGGTGATCGGCGGCGTCACCTTGATTGTCGCCGCGGAGCTGCTCGGCCGCGCCGTCGTGGCATTGTTCCTTCCCGCTCCTGACGCCACAGCCGCGCGGTCGATCGCCGACAGTTCCGCCGCCGCCTTGATACGGTTCGAGCTTCCAAGCATTCGCCGCATCGGCGCGGCGACCCAAAGCCGGCTCGGCATCGATCTCTCGCGCAGCTGGGCGCTGCTGTTCGTGCGCCGAGCCGCATTGCCTGTCGCGGCCGGCCTCGCCCTGTTTGGCTGGTGCCTGACCGGCGTGACGACGCTGGCGCTCGACGAGCGCGGCATCTACGAGCGCATGGGCGCTCCCGTCGATGTGCTGGCGCCGGGGCTGCACGTCCGCCTGCCCTGGCCGTTCGGAAACGTGCGCCGTGTCGAATACGGCGTCATCCACGAGGCGGCCGTCGTCCCGATCCAGCAGGCGGTCGCCGCATCCGAGGACGACGACGAGGCCGGGCGACCCGCCGGGGCGGAAAGCCCGGCGCCCACGAGCGCGGATCGGCTCTGGGACATGCCCCATCCTTCCGAGGTGACCTACCTGATCGCGAGCGCGGAGAACGGCAAGCAGAGCTTTCAGGTGGTCAATATCGATGTCCGGCTGATCTACCGGATCGGCCTGTCCGACGCCGCGGCGCTGATGGCCGCTTACCAGGTCGACGCGCCCGAGGCCCTGGTGCGGGCGGCCGCCAGCCAGCTGCTGGCGCGGTATTTCGCCAGCCACACGCTCTCCGGGGTGCTGCGGGAAAGCCGCGAGATGATCGCCGGCGATCTCAGGTCGGCGCTGCAGCAGCGACTCGATGAGCTCTCGAGCGGAATCGACGTGTTGCAGGTCGTCATCGAGGCGATCCACCCGCCGCAGGGCGCCGCAAACGCCTATCACTTCGTCCAGGCTGCCGAGATCAATGCCCGGACCGCGATCGCGCGGGAGCAGGGCGACGCGATCCGGGCCGCCAAGCGCGCCAGCCAGGAAGCCGTCAGTGCGGGCAACCGGGCGCGGATCGCGGCGGCCGAAGCGGTCGGGGCCGCCAAGGGCGATGCCGAGCTCTTCCACGCGGACCGTCTCGCCGAGCAGACATCCGGGCGCGTCGTCCCGTTCGAACGCTGGCTCGACCGCCTGAGCCGTGGCCTGAGCCGGACGCAGATCGTACTCCTCGATCACCGGCTCAGCGGTCCCGACGCGCCGACCATCGACCTGCGGACCTTCACGCCTCCGACCAGCAAGCCACGCCAGTAGCGGCGGCGAGGCGACACGACCAGGACGGGCACAGATGACGTTCTTGCACACACATCATCACGGTCATGACCACGCGCACGACCATGTTCATGAGCCGCCGTCGCCCGGCTTAGACGCATCCCGCAGCACGCAGCGCCTGCTGATCGCCGCGCTGGTTCTGGCAACCGCGATCGCCGCAGCCTGCCTCGTGATGGTCGAAGCCGGACAGGCCGTCGTGATCACGCGCTTCGGCGATCCGGTTCGAGTCGTGACCCGGCCGGGCCTCACCTGGCGCATTCCGTCCCCCATCGAGGACACCGTCAAGGTCGACCTGCGGCTGCGCACGACATCGAGCGGCCTGCAGGACGTCGGCACCCACGACGGCCTGCGGGTGCTGGTCCAGGCCTACGTGGCCTGGCAGGTCCCGGACGATCCGGACCACATCACGCGGTTCCTTCGCGCGGTGCGCAACCAGCCCGACGCGGCAGCCCAGCAGTTGCGGTCCTTCCTCGGGTCGGCGCTGCAAATCACCGCGGCCGATTTCGATCTGGCCAATCTCGTCAACACCGATCCGCACCAGGTCGCGCTCGACCGCTTCGAGCTGCGGCTGCGCGAGCGGATCGCCGCGGAAGTGCTCGAGGTCTACGGCATCACGGTCCGCCAGGTCGGAATCGAGCGTCTGACCCTTTCGAGCGAGATCCTGACAGCGACGGTCGCGCGCATGAAGGCGGATCGCGAGACGCTGTCGGCCGAGCGCATGGCCGAGGGCCAGCGCGTCGCCGCCGAGGTCCGCTCGAACGCCGATCGTGACGCCCGGGTGGCGGTCGCCCAGGCCAAGGTCGATGCCGCCGCGATCGAGGCGAAGTCGCGGCTCGAGGCCGCGGAGATCTACGCCAAGGCCTTTGGCGAGAACCCCGAGCTCTACACGCTGCTGCGATCGCTCGACACGCTCGACACCATCATCGGCAACAACGTCCGTCTGGTGCTGCGAACCGACGCGGCGCCGTTCCGGCTGCTGGTCGAGGGACCCTCGGGCGCCGAAAGTCGGATCGCCTTGCCGCCCAGGGAGGGGCGCTGAATGAGCGTCGTCGCCAGCGGCGCGCGCCCGCGCGGTGCCGACGATCTGTGGACGCAGATCGCGCGGGTCGCGTTCCGTTTCCTGTTCGTGGCGGCCGGCGCGGTCGCCGTCGGATGGGCGCTGTCGAACGTGCGCCAGGTCGCGGCGGACACACGCGCCGTCGTCCTGCGCTTCGGCGCCATTGCCAGGGCGCAGGGTCCGGGCCTGCTGATCGCATGGCCGCGGCCGATCGAGGACGTCGTGATCATTCCGGCGCTCGACCGTCAGATCGAGCTGACCGCCGAGGGCGCCAACAGCCTGCTGGCAACCGGCGTCACGCCGCTCTTCGCAGAGATCAACCGCGACCCTCGCAACAACGCGGCGTTCCTGCTCACCGGCGATTCCGGAATCGTCCGCCTTCAGGCGACCTTGTTCTATCAGATCACCGATGCGGCCGCCTACGTGGTCGCCGCCGATCACGTCAAGCCGGCACTCCAGCGGCTGTTTGCCGCCAGCGCGGTCGCCGTCTGCGCCGGGCGCGATCTCGACGCGATCCTGGTTGCGCGGACTCCCGGCGAATCTGATGCCGACCGTCTTCCCCGGGCCAAGCAGGAGCGCTTCAGGCTGGACCTTGTCGCCGCCGTCAACCACAGGCTCGCGGCGCTCGCCTTCGAAGGAGCGGGGCTCGGCATCACGGTGAGCCGCATTGATTTGACCGCATCCCTCCCGGGTCTGGCCAAGCTCGCCTTCGAACAGGTCCTGACCACGATCCAGACCGCCGAGCGCGACGTCGCTTCGGCACGGGCGGACGCGACGAAGATCACGCAATCGGCCAACCAGGAGCGCAACCTCATCCTGGTCGAGGCGGCGGCGCTCGCCGCCGAGCGGCGCACCGAGGCGGCGACCCGCACCGCAGGCATCGCCGCGCTCAACACGCAGTATGCCGGCAGCGCGCGGGGCACCCTGATCAGGCGGATCTATTATGAGCGCATCGCGGCGTTGCTCAAGAAGGCGGGACGCATCGACGCCTTCGATCCGAGCGCGGGCGCCCAGCTCAGTCTCCCCGGGAGAGGCGAATGACCGACATGGTGGTTGCGAGCCCGCTCGACGCGGCGCCTGGCGCGGCCCTGCTCAGCCTGTCGGAGCGCCGCTCGCTGTCGATCCAGTTGACGCTGTCGATGATCGCCGGCGGCCTGCTGATCCTCTCGGCGATTCTGCGTTTCGGCGTTTCGCACGGGCAGGCGGTTGCCGACCTGGTCGCGGGGGCGGGCGCCGCCCTGGTGGCGATCCCGGTCCTCTCGGCGGCATGGCACAGCCTGCGTCGCCCGAGCCTCCACGGCGTGACCGACCAGCTGATCGCGCTGGCGCTCGTTGCGGCCTGGGCGAGCGGCGATCTGACGACGGCAGCGCTGCTGCCGCTGGCGATGATCATCGGCCACGTGCTGGAGGAACGCAGCCTGCTGGGCTCGCAGGAGGCGATCCGTGCGCTCGGCAGGCTGACCCAGGGGTTCGCCCGCCGCGTCATCCCGCGCGGAGAAATCGAGACCGTTGCGACCGAGGCGCTCCGCGCCGGCGATGTCGTCGAGTTGCGCGCGGGCGACCGGGTACCTGCGGACGGCGTCGTGCGTTCCGGCAGCTCCAATCTCGACACCGGTCCGATCACCGGTGAATCCGTTCCCGTCGAGGTCACCCTCGGAGCGCCGGTCTTTGCCGGCTCGATCGCGCTCGACGGCAGGCTCGAGATCGAGATCACCCGCGTCGGCAAGGAGACCGCCCTCGGGCGTGTCGTCTCGCTGCTCCAGTCGGCCGAGTTGGCGAAGCCCCCGATCACCCGGCTGCTGGAGCGCTATGCGGGGCAATACATCGTCCTCGTCCTGCTGGTCGCCGGCGTGCTCTGGCTGGTGACGAGCAATACCGCGGTGACGCTCACCGTGCTGGTCGCCGCTTGCCCCTGCGCGCTCGTGCTCGCCGCCCCCGCAACGGCGATCGCCGCGATCGCGGTCGCCGGCCGTCACGGCATCCTGATCAAGGGCACCGCTTTTCTGGAGGAGCTGGCGACGGTCGATTCCGTGATCTTCGACAAGACCGGCACCCTCACCCTGGGGGAGCTCAGGCTGACCGCACTCGAGCCCGAGCCCGGCGTCACCGCCGGCGGGCTGCTGCAGCTGGCAAGCTCGATCGGCGCGGTCAGCAATCACCCGGTCAGCCGGGCGCTCGCAAACGTGACCCGACCCGAGGAGCGGACGGTGCTCACCGACGTGCGGGAGACCCACGGGCTCGGCGTCGTCGCCCACGATGGCGAAGCCCGTGTCGCGCTCGGCCGGCCGGAGCTGTTTTCCCAGTTGAACGTTGCGGCGGGCGCGCCGCCGCGGCACGACGGCCCGATCGCCGGCGTGGCGCTGAATTCGACGTTCCTCGGTTGGGTCCTGCTCGCCGACGAGCCGCGGGCCGAAGCGCGCCAGGCGATCGCCGACCTCAAGTCGCTGGGGCTGCGCCGGCAGCTTCTGTTGACGGGCGACCGCTCCGAGGTGGCGCACCGGATCGGCGCGGCACTCGATGTGCCGGAGGTGTGCGCCGAGGCGCTTCCCGAGCAGAAGATGCAGCGGGTGATCGACGAGGTCGCCGCCGGCCACCGGCCCCTCGTGGTGGGCGACGGCATCAACGACTCGCTCGCCCTCAAGGCCGGCGCGGTCGGCATCGCCATGGGCGCGCAGGGCTCCGACGTCGCGCTCGCCTCGTCGGACATCGTGCTGATGACCAACGACCTGCGCCGGCTCGGCACCTGCATTCGCCTCAGCCGCCGCTGTCGGCGGACCATCCACGCCAACGTCGCCATCGGGCTGGGCTGGACCGTCGTCATCGTCGGCTTGGCGGCAACCGGTATCCTGGGGGCTGGCGGACCGCTGATCGCCGCCGTCCTGCACAATGTCAGCACGCTCGTCGTGATGGGCAATGCTGGGAGCCTGTTGAAGTTCGACGAGAGCCGGTTCCCGGCGGCAGCAAACGGCACTGCACACGGAACCGGCATCCTGCCGGCGCGGATCGGCGAAGGCCCGCCGGCCGCGACCGCCGCCGGCGGCGAAGCGGAGATCGGCGCTCGATGATGGGCACAGTCAGGGTGGCGCTCGTTCGCACCATCGTTCTTGCCGCAATGGTCGCCTTGTCGGCCGGCCAGAGCCGGGCCGCCGACAGGATGAAGGTCGTGGCGACGTTCAGCGTGATCGGCGACATGGTGGCGAACGTCGCCGGCGATCAGGTCGAGCTGATCACCATCGTCGGGCCGGACGGCGACAGCGAGCTCTATCAACCCACGCTGGCCGACAGCCGCTCCGTCGCCCAGGCGCGGGTCCTGTTCATGAACGATCTCAATGACGAGTTCGAGCCCTGGCTCGAGCCGCTGCTCAAGCAGGCCGGATTCGCCGGCACCAAGGTCGTGGTCTCGCGCGGCGCGAAGACGATCGCCGCCGAGGACGAGCATGCGATGAGCGGACGCAATCTGCCTCCGGTCATCGACCAGCATGCGTGGCTCGATCCCAGGAACGGGATGGTCTACGTGAAGAACATCGCCGACACGCTGGCCCGAAGCGATCCCGACAATGCGGCCGGCTATCGGACGCGCGCGGCCGCCTACGTCAAGGAGCTGCAGGCCGTCGAGGCCTGGGCCAAGGCCGAGATGGCGGCCGTACCGGCGGCCAAGCGGCGAGTCATCTCCTCTCACGATGCTTTCCAATATCTGGCGAAAGCCTACGGCATCACGCTGATCTCGATCTACGGCTGGACCAACAAGCGCGAGCCGTCGGCGGCCGAGGTGTCGCGGCTCGCCCAGCAGGTCGAGCAGGAACACGTGCGCGCGCTGTTCCTCGACAACATCACCGACCCGCGCATGATGGAGCGGATCGCGAAGGAGACCGGCGCTGCCATCGGCGGCACCCTGTACGGGGATGCCCTGTCGCAGCCCGGTGGCGAGGCCGACACCTATATCCGGATGCTCCGCCACGACATCACCACGCTCAAGGCCGGCATGCTGAAGAATTGACGACACGCGACCAACGCCAAAACTCTCATCCGTGCGTGCGCATCGCGGCAGGTCCGAAACCTCGTACCGCGGGCGTTGGCGTCAAGCTTCGGCGTCATGCCGGTCATAGCCCTTGAGCCGATAGACCAGCATCGAGGCGCCCCAGCTTGCGGCGAACAGCGCGACGATGACATAGCCGAGCGTCCCGAAGCTCTCGTTCACGGCGGCGATCGACCTCCAGAACGCGCCGTTCGAATCGATGTGGTCCGCCAGAAGGCCGAGCGCCTCGATGCCGCCGATCACCAGCGCCACCAGCACCGATACCGATGTGATGGTGAGGTTGTAGAGCAGCTTGCGCATCGGCTTGACATAGGCCCAGCCATAGGCGCCGAGCATCAGGATGCCGTCGGCCGTGTCGACGAGCGTCATGGCGGCCGCGAACAGCGACGGGAAAACCAGGACCTGCCAGGCGGAGATGCCGTTCGACGCCTGCGCCGACAACCCGAACAGGCTGATCTCGCTGGCGGTCTCGAACCCGAGCGCGAACAGGAGGCCGATCGGGAACAGGTGCCAGCTCCGCGACACCAAACCGAACAGCGGCCGGAACAGACGGGCGAGCCAGCCCCGCTGTCCGAGCAGAATGTCGATGTCCTCGGCGCGCAATTCCGCGCCGCCGCGTGCCTGCCGGAATGCGCGATAGACGCCGCGCAGCACCACGATGTTCGCGATGGCGATGGCGAACAGGAACAGGGCGGACGCCGACGTGCCGATGACGCCGCCCACCATCCGCAGCGCTGCAAACCGCTCGGTCAGGGCGTTCGCGGCGAGCGCAATCGCGATCGACGCCAGCACGACGACGGTCGAATGCCCCAGTGCGAAGAAGAAGCCGACCGCGACCGGCCGCTTTCCCTCCTGCATGAGCTTGCGGGTCACATTGTCGATCGCCGCGATATGATCCGGATCGAGCCCGTGACGAAGACCGAGGCTGTAGGCGAGAACGGCAGTCCCGAGCAGAACCGGCTGCCCCCTGAACAGAAGCAGTGCCCACAG
>Ga0209415_10016373_pt1 | contig 11919 bp, 16 predicted proteins | sample PeaSoiSIISIP2007_FD_187696 | JGI IMG/M metagenome (GOLD analysis project Ga0209415, IMG submission 187696) | Peat soil microbial communities from Weissenstadt, Germany - SII-SIP-2007 (SPAdes) (version 2) | ecosystem: Environmental > Terrestrial > Soil > Wetlands > Peat | place: Germany... | reverse complement strand
CGTACATGAAGGCCTACGAGGAAGCCCTCACGAAGACCAGCACTCGGTGGGCGCCGTGGCACGTGGTCCCTTCCGACCGCAAGTGGTTCCGGGACCTGAATGTCTCCGAGCGGATCGTGACCGCCCTCGAAGAGCTCCGGATGCGATACCCGTCGCTCCCCGCGGAGTACCGGACGGTTCGGGTCGGATAGGCCGAGGCGGCGTGCCCGCCGCGGGACGGATACGTCCCTCCAGATTCGACCAGGGTCCGATCGACCGCACCCCGTCGGCGGAGAGGGGAAACTGGCGAGCGGAGACTGTTTAACCCCCTCCTGTCTGGGTCGCCTTCGTCATGCCCGGAATTGCCTCCCTGCAAGCGAACCAGAATGCGACGATCGACGCGACCATCACCGCCATCTCCGCGGTCCGAGACGTCACCACCTCGCGCGGCGCTTCCCAAGTGGCCGACGCCACCCTCCAGGACGAGACCGGAACGATCACCCTCACCCTGTGGGGGGAGGACACCAAGCGATTCACCGTCGGTCAGAAGATCCGGATCACCGATGGCTGGGTCAAAGATTTCCGAGGCAAGTTGCAAATCTCGATGGGTCGGACCGGCAAGATCTCGGTTCAGCCCTGAGGGGCGGCGGTACTCTCCCCAGGGAAGACCGCCGCGCTGCGGCGGGCCCGCTCAGAGCGGAGTTACTCCTCGGATCAAGGAACCGTTGACCTCTCCGACGACCTCAAGACCGCGACCGGTGCCGGCGAGCGATTCGTGGGTGACCAGGACAATGGCCGAGCCGTTGGCGACCCCGATACTTACCGCCCCGTGAGAGACCGAGCTCCACGAACTGGCCACGGAATACGTGAGAAGATTCGTCCCATCGGGTGCGACCAGTACGACGTACCAAATGGACGTCGAAGAAGGCGGGGGGCCGGCGCACACGTCGGAGGCGGTCGCATTGGCCACCACACCCGGGTCGCCGATGTAGTCTCCGTCCCAGATCTCGGACACGTGCACGACGAGCTCTCCCGTGACGACCTTGGAGGAGGCGTTCGCCCACGGAATGTGCTCGGCGTACGCCGTACCTCCCGAGCCGCACGAGACCGTACTGACGGACGGCGGGCCGAAGTGGATCGTGATCACGGGCCCGGAGCCGGGAAAGTCGTAGGACGAAGAGGAGTACGGGTGCGCGGTCGCAATCGTGTAGACTCCGAGAACGATGATCGCGGCGGCGAGCAAGGTCCCGATGACCTCTCTTCGACCACCGCGGCGCTGGGTCTGTTGTTCCCGGAATGCCCGCGCTCGGCCCTCGTGACGCCCTGGCTGCGCGAGGTCTCCCGACCCGTGCTGTTCGGGTCTCTCAGCGAGAATTTCGGGGCTTGACGGGTTGGCGGGGAAGGACGAGGTTTCCGGCGGAGGGATGTCCGCGGTCATGTTTCGTCCGCGGTCTTGGGGATCAGCTCGAGATACGCCTCTTCGAGCACGAGCGAAGTATTGGCGAACTGGACCACCGGACCGAGGGATTGGCACAGCTCGAGGAGCCGAACCCTTGTTTCGTCCCTCCCATCGAAGGAGATCCGCCATCGTCTCTCGGATAGGGCGACGATCTGCGCGCCGACGGCGAGAAGGGTGGCCATCGCGTCCTGAGGCATCGGGCGCTCGAACTCGACATCCACTTGCCGAGAACGGATCCGGGCCGCCACTTTGTCGACGCGATCCCTCAGCAGCACGCGTCCGTGATCCAAGAAAATCAGCTGGTCGCAGACTTCCGTCACCTCGAGCATCTGATGCGAGCTCATCAGCACGAGGTGGTCGCGTTTCAGTCGGTTCAATAGCCGGCGCACCAGAACCCGCTCGGCCGGGTCGAGGCCGCTCGTCGGTTCATCGAGGAGGAAGACCGAGGGGTCGCCCATCATGGCCGCGGCGAGAGTGACCCGCTGACGCTGCCCCTTCGACAGCCATCCGATCCGGTGGCCGAGCGGCGGCAGGTCGAGGAGCTCGTGACAGCGGTCGATCTCCCGGTCGACGTCGTCGCGGGAGAGCCCTCGGGATCGCCCTACTGCGTCGAGCGCCTCGTGCACGTTGAGCGTTGGGTACGGTTCGGGTGTCTCGATGAGCGCCCCTACGTCCCAGAGAGCGCCTTTCCGGTCGACCGTCGGGTCGATCTCGTTCACGAAGGCGTGCCCCTGGGATGGGCGCAGCAACCCGACGAGCAGCTTCAGGAGCGTCGTCTTACCGGCGCCGTTGGGGCCGAGGCAGCCGACCGCCCCCGCTCCCGAGTACTCGAACGTGAGATTGTCGATCGCGGGCGGGCCCGTGCGGAATGTCTTCGATAGCCCGGAAACTCGGATGGAGCCCATGGTTCAACCTGTGGACTCCTTGCGCTGGTAGAGGTAGGCGCTCAGCGGCAGGAAGACCGCGATGTAAGCGGCCATGATGGCGAGGCCCTCGCTCACGGTCGCGACCCAGATGGTGTAGTATTGGTCCTCTCCGAGCGGAATGTTCTGGATATGTACGAAGTCGGTGTCGAGGACCGCGGCCATGGCCCCGCCCGCGTAGGTCAACGAGAACCACGGTTCGACCCCGACCAATTCCACGACCGCTTGCAGGATCGTGAACCCCACGTAGAGGGCCAGGATCGTGAACAGCACGCCCGCCGGTGGCGACCGGACGAAGGCGCTCACGCAAAAGGCGACGCTCAGGGCCGCCAGCGCGAACAAACAGGCGATTCCTAAGGACGCGGCCAAAAGGCCCCAGGGGATGCTGGGAGCCCCGAAGAAGTAGATCGCGCCGGCGGTGTCGAAGACGTAGTTCACGCCGACGATGGCCAGGGTGACAAGCGTGGCGGCCGCGTAGCGCCCGGCGAGAAGGACCGGCCGCTTGATCGGCAGGACGAGCATGTAGTAGCCCGCCCCGGTCGAGAAGTCGACGCTCAACGCGTCGCCGCCGAAGAACGCTGCAGCGAGAATCACCCAGAGACCCGTGTACATGAGGCCGTTGCTCAGGTACTCGGAGCTTCGGTAGAGCTGTTGGACCTGGACCGCAGCGATTCCGGCGTCGACCTGGCCCGCGAGCGTCAGCGCCGAGATCAGTACCACGAAACCCAGCAGTCCATAGAATCGATTGGTGCGAAGATAGTGTTCGAGTTGATGCAGCGTGATAATGCGCCACTGTTCAAAATCGGAGACGCGGTCTCGCGAAACGGCGCCCACATCGAGTGTTCCCGGAGGGTCGGTTCGAGCTTGGAACACCTTCTACTCCTTCTCTCCGAAACGTACTGTGGGCGATTTCCCCGGTCGGATGTCGCATTGCGCGCTGTGGGTCGTCGCACCCTCGCGGTCGCCGGCTAAAACAGCCCTTGTCGTGGGTTTAAATCTTGGGTCAACGGGAATCTCGGAGGCTGCTTCGGCGAAGTGTCGAGTAGGAGCCTACCGCCCCGAAGGAGCGCTCGCCGCCCCGATCCGCCGCGCCTTGGAGGGACTCCTGGAGGATCGAGGGACCTCCCACCCGATTCAGGATTCGCGAGTCCTCCGACGCGTTTGATTTCGTCCGGTCCAACCCAGCCCCGTTTCACTCGCTTCGGCGTAATTCACGGAGCGCCTATGTAGCGAGAAATTCATTTCACCGGTAACGCGAAGGATTGGAAGGCGAATGGCGTGGAATGGTGTGGCGAAGTTCGCAGTCGTGGTTCTGCTCGTACTGGGGACCGTGGTCATTCCCAGTTCTACCGCCTCTGGCCACACCGGGGCCAGCGGCTCGGCCGCCGCGACCGGTTCGATACAAGTTGCGGCGACCAAGGACTACGGCTACCAGCCCGGCACTTTCCAGCAAGTGCCGACCAACGCGACCATCACCGTCACGTTCACGGACGACGACGTGTTGCAGCATTCGTTCGTCATCGCATCGCGGGAGGGTTTCGTTATCCCCACCGGCGACACGGATACTCAATTGGCCCAATTCTTTGCGACGTATCCCGCGCTCTATTACTCGGTCGTCAACGCCCTAGGCGACCAGGCCGTAGGCACTTTCCATTCGCCGTCCGCTCCCGGCTGGTACGAATTCGTTTGCAACGTGTCGGGCCATTTTGAGAATGGGATGTACGGATTCGTCGCATTCGGGGAGAACCTCCCCTCGAACCTGACTCCTCCCTCCCGCGTCGGGGTGGGGGGATCGAATTTGAGCCCGCTGGACGAGGCGGCAATCGCGGGATTCGTGGTGGCGCTCGCTCTCGTGATCGTTGTGTGGCGACGTCACCGCACGGCTCCCAAAGTGCCGCCCTAGCGTTTCGGTGGACCGGAAACCCCGCCGAGAGAACCGTGGCACAGGAGTATTCCTCCGGGGGTCGTCGCTGTTTAACAAAAGGGGGCACCCCCCGCTGTTTAACAAAAATACACAATACATAAATATGTGTTAAATTTGTGTTAAACACGTGCGGAACGCCCGAGCCGACGCTCCCGCGATTCGATTTCTCGGAGTGCGCCTAACCTCCGAGGAGGAGTCGCTCCTCGACGGCTTTCAACGGGACCGCGGGCTCTCGACCCGCTCCGACGCGGTGCGAGCGCTCGTACGAACCGCGAGCGAACCCCAACCGGGATCGGTGTCGGTGCCACCGACCTTGCAAGGGGAGCTCGAAGAGCTCGTCGAGAACGGCTATGCCCGAGACCTCGAGGGCGCGATCGCTCTCGTCACCAGTCTCGGACTGACGGAGCTGGCTCGGACCCACTCGGAGCGACTGCCGGCCCTGCGCGAACGCGCTCGGTCGGTGAAGGAACGACGAGACGGACGACGCCGGGCCGACCGCGAGGGACGGGGGCTCCTCAGGCGCTAGCTCTCGAAAACAGGGAAAGGTTGCAAAATGGAGACGATGGCGATCGCCTGGAGCGAACGGAGCGGGTTCATCTGCCGACTGTGCCGACAGGACGCCAAGCATAATGAGGTGCTGCACATCTCGTACTGTCCCGTCCACGGTCTCAGCTCTCCTTTGGACCAGCTGCCGTGGAGGCCGGAGGCGAGAATATCGCGCGTCTCTATACCGGGTCGGGCGATCGTGGAACCACCGCTCTCGCCGGCGGTTCGCGCATAGAGAAGGACGCTCCCCGCATCCGCGCGTACGGCACCTACGACGAGCTCGGGGCTTTCCTCGGGCTCGTGGAGGTCGAACTTCCGCCGGAGCTCTCGGAGATACGTACCATCGTTCGCCGTCTTCAGAACGAGCTCTACGTAGCTCAGGCCGAGCTCGCCACCCCTCCGAACGGGAGTAAACCCAGCCACCAGATCGAGGCTCGCCACGTGGCTCGGTTGGAAGCCACCATCGAGCAGTTCGAGGCATCTCATGGACGCCTTCATTCCTTCGTCCTCTCCGGTGGCACTCGCCCGGGCGCACTTCTTCAGGTCGCGCGAACGATCGCCCGCCGAGCGGAACGCGAGGTCTGGTCGCTCCATCGCACCGAACCGCTTCGACCCGAATTCCTGAGCTGGGCCAATCGATTGAGCGGCCTCTTGTTCGCGCTCGCGCTCGCGGTGAATCGGGCCCTCGGAGTTACCGAGGTAGCCCCGGACTACTCGGCCTGACACGGGCTGGGGGATACGCCAGATGGAGATCGGGATCGTCGGCAAACCCAACGTCGGGAAATCGACGTTCTTCAACGCGCTCACGCTGCTCGACGTGCCGATGGCCCCTTACCCGTTCACCACGGTCAGTCCCAACCGGGGGGTCGCCGCGATCCGGGCCCCGTGCCCACACGTTGAAAAAGGGACGGCGTGCACCCCCGGAAACGCGAAGTGCGTGGAGGGAACCCGATGGGTCCCCGTCAACCTGGTCGACGTCCCCGGCCTGGTCCCGGGGGCGCATGCGGGAAAGGGTCTGGGACACAAGTTCCTGGACGACCTGCGAGCCGCGGACGGGTTCATTCAAGTCGTCGACCTTTCCGGGGCGACGGACGAAGAGGGACGACTCGCCGAACCCGGTAGCCACGACCCCGCCGAGGAAGTGACTTGGCTCGAGGACGAGCTGGTCGCCTGGGTCGCGGAGATCTTGAGTCGGGATTTCCTTCGTCACGCGCGGGGAACGGAGCTCGATGGAAAGAAAGTCGAGGACTTTTTGGCCGAACGACTGACCGGACTTTCAATCTCTCCCAACGTCATCGCCGCGGTCCTCCGCGGCTCTACGGTCGAGCGGGAGCACCCCGCCCGATGGAAGGAAGAGGACCGCTCTCAACTCGCGCGACAGCTGCTGGAGGTCTCGAAACCTCGCCTCGTTACGGCGAATAAGTGCGACCGGGTTTCCAAGACGGAAGCGGAGGCGCTTGCGGTACGGATCGCGCCGATCCCCTCCGTGCCGACGGCGGCCGATGCGGAGCTCACGCTCCGTCGAGCGTCCCGCTCGGGACTGCTCGAGTATCGCCCGGGCGATCCGGCCTTCCAGGTGAAGGATCCCGGACGCCTTTCTCCTCCGCAGCAAAGGGCGCTCGATGGAATTCGTGCGATCCTCTCGGCGTGGGGCTCGACCGGCGTCCAGCAGGCGCTGGAACAGATGGTCTACTCTCGGCTCGGCATGATCGTGGTCTATCCGGTCGAGGACGAGACCCACTGGACGGACAGCAAGGGGCGGGTTCTTCCCGACGCGTTCCTGGTGCCGGCGAATACCCCCGTGCGGGCCGTGGCGTACCGGGTCCACACCGATCTCGGCGAGCACTTCCTTCGCGCCATCGACGGACGGACCCATCGTGCGATGGCGGCCGACCATCCCCTGGGGCCGAATTCGGTCGTCCGAATCGTCGCGAAGAAGTGACCCGCGGCCCGTCGCTCAGCCTTCCACGAGGGAGGCGCCGTCGGGGACGGGTCGCACTACGAACGGCAATCCCCCGGCCCGGGCGAGTCGCCGAACGAGCTCCGCCTCCTTGCCGGGAACCGGGAGCGCCACGACCGAACCACCGGCGCCCGCGCCGGTGAGCTTAGCGCCCTCGGAAGCCGGGGCGGCCGCCTCGAGGAGGGCCTCGAGACGCGGGTGGGAGACGCCCACCTCGCGGAGCAACTCCTGGTTCTTCTTGAGGAGCTCCGCCACGGAGGAACGGTCCCCCCGCCCGAGGGCGTCGATGCCGTGTTTCGCCACGCGGCGGAACTCCTCGAGGAGCTCGGGCCCACCGGGGGCCCCGAGGCGGGCTCCGACGGCCCGCACGGCTTCGGCGGTCGACCGCGGGATCCCGCTGTAGGCGACGACCCAAACCCATCCGGGGTCGCTCACGCGACGAACGTCCCACTGGCGCTCCGGGGCCCGGATCGACCAGAGGAGTTCTCCCGAACCCCCGTTGATCGCCACGAAGCCGCCCGCGACGGCCGTACTAGTGTCTCCGGGACTCCCGACCCCTTGGGCGGCGCGCTCGATCTCGAAGCTTTGCTGGGCGAGCCGGGGGCGGTCGATCCCCCCCGACGCGGAGGAAAGCACGGCGGCGAGGCTGGCGACGAACGCGGCGGAGGACCCGAGTCCGGCGGCTTTCGGGATCCGGGAGATCGCTCGCACGTCGACCGGCGAATGGTCCTTCCAGGCCAGCTCGAGAGCGGAGCGGAAGTAGTCGTTCCGGCGCGTACCTTCAGAGTCGGCGTTGAGCCGGTTCGTCTCGCTTTTCTTCACGAAGACTTGGGTCGATAGGTCGATCGCGAAGACCAGTTCGGGCGCTCCGTGCACGACGGCGTGCTCCCCGAAGACGATGCACTTTCCCGGAGCGCGAGCCGAGAGCGGGAGTTCGCGGGCAGGAATTCCATTCGACCCGACGTTCATGGGCGGCTCCGACCCCCGATGAGGCGCTTTCCTCGAGAGGAGGGGACGATCCGCTGCGGCGCTTCGCCGGCTCGGACCGGGCGCGGTAGTCCGAGCAGTCGCTCGAGCGTGACGGCGACCGCGGCGACCTCACTGTGAGGTTGGTGTCCGACGGCCACGTTGTACTTCGCCTTCCGATAGAGATCCGGGGGTACCTTGGCACCGCCCACGACCAGGAGGATGTGCCGGAGACGGGCCAGCCGGGGCAGGCTCCTCTCGAGCGGAATCCCGTACATGGTGAGGTGGACCACAGTCCCAGGGAAGGAGCGCACGAGGCTTTTCCAATCATCGACCGGGACCACGGCGAAGTCCCCGCCCCAGCGGTGGCTCACGGCCGCAATTCGTTCCGCGAGGTCGTCATCCCGTGGATGAAGATACATCCGGCGCGCGCCGAACGCTCGCGCGGCGAGGGCCACGTGGGTCGTGAGGCGGGGGTCCCGGCCGGGTCGATGTCCGACCCGCAGGACCGAGACCTCAGGGAGTCTCCTACGTGCCGAGGGGCTCTGCAACGAACCGCTCGATTCGGTGGCCACGGTACTCCAGCTTTTCCGAACGTTTGACGAGCGCCTTGAGTCGGGTCGGGCTCATCCCGAGTTCCTCGGCGACGTCCGAGAAGAACCGCCCCTCGGTCCCCACGGCGTCGTAGATCCGCTGCTCGAACTTCGCATACTCCTTGAGGGCCATCGTCGCGATCGCAAGTACCTCGGAGATCTCGGCGAGAGGAGACGTAGTGCTGATGTTGATGGTCGAGTAGTAGAAGTGGTAGCTCTTGTCGGGTTGATGGCGACCTTCCCGGGCCACCCACCGCGTGTCAATCAAACGGAGCTTCTCAAAGAACGCGAGTGCCTTGACACCCTGTTCGCCGAACTCCCGTTTCACGTCATCGAGGGTGAGCCAGTTCTCCCCGAGCCGCTGGACGAGTTTCAGTTTCACCGGCGAATCGACCGCCCGAAGGATCGGGACGAGGTCGCTCACGTCGTTGACGACCTTGATCCGATGCATGGTCGCGGACACGTCGGTCTACCTCGTCTCCGGCGCGACCCGGAGCGACTCCAGCAACATTCGGCGATACTTCCCGTAGCGGTCTCCCGGGTCGAACCGGGCCGGGTGAGGGGTCCGGGTCGGAGCCGAACAATTCGGGCACTTGGCTCGGAAGGAGTAGCGCTCGCACGACCGACAGACGCGCAGGATGGAACTCGTCATGCGCGGGCGAACGTTCCCTCTCCCCCGGCGCCCTTGATCGATTTGAGGGCCGCTTCGGTCGCCTTCTTCAGCGTTTCTTCGGCGATCTTGTACTGCGTCGCTTGAACGCGGATTCGATAGCGCGGCGCCCCGACGTATTGGACCTCGACGGCCTCCGTGTCGACTTTCTCAGCGGCCAAGAGCGCGGCCCGTACGTGCTCGAGGCCCTCGGGGGCGGGGTCGGAGACCTCGAGAGTTCCGAGGATCGTGACGTGGGGCGGGACGATATTCTCTCGGGCCACTTTGAGGAACGCGGTCGACCACGGTGCCTTCTCGTTCTCCTTCTGGAATCGTTTCGGGTCGGCCGAAGCGACCTCAAAGGCCCCGAACAGCGAGCCGTACTTCTCGACGAGCGCCGGCCCGAACTGGTCGGCCGCCTCGACGGCGGTGACCTTGAGCGATTGCCCGACTTGTTCCAGGAGCCGCATCGCGCGCTGCTCGTTCTTCCACGCCTGGACTTTCTCGCGACGCTGGTGGTCGTTGATCCGCTTGAGCGAAAGGTCAATCTGAGATTTGGCCGGGTCGACCCGCAGCACCCGCGCGACGATCTTCTGACCTTCGCGGATGTGGTCACGGATGTACTTGACCCAGCCCGTGGCGACCTCGGAGAGGTGGATGAACGCCTCGCGCTTGTTGTATTCGTCGAGAGTGACAAAGGCGCCGAAATTCCGGATCGACGTTACGGTACCGACGACGAGTTCGCCTTCTTCCGGGAGCTCCGGGCGAAGAGGCATCCGACGTCCGCGTCCCGGGCTAGCCCGACACCGGGCGGACGAGCTCCCCCCGGAGTTTGGCCTGGCCCCCCGTCGGCGTCGCGAGCGTCGCGCCGCAGACGGAGCAGTTCACGACAGTAGCAGGCCGGCTGAAGATCGTCTGCTCGGTCGAGCAGTCCGGACACTTCACGACCCAAAAGGGCGACGGTGCTCTCATCCGTCCGCCTCTAGTGGTGCTCCACGAGCTCGAGCTGGCTCGCGCGCCAACTGGCCGGTTGCACGGTATACTTGCATTTCTTGCAGCGATACTTCAGGTAAACGCGGCGCACCGCCTTCGCCCGGCCCTCGGGCTTGGGTCGGGGGAACCCTCCGTAGCCGCGCGTCGCGCGACGGAACCGCCGCTGCCCCCACTTGAGTTCGGAGGCGGGGCGCTTCTTTCCTTTCTCGACTTCGTGCGCCGTGTGCGTCTTGCACTTGGGGCAGTACGTCGAGACGGTCTTGGGGTAATGCATCGGCGGGCGGCGAAACCGGCTTCGTATAAAGGCATTGGGGCGGGCGCTGACGTGACCGAGCGCTCCGGGACCGGTCGACGACCGCATCTACGGGCCGGCCGATCGCGTGCGAACGGAGATCTCGAACAGCCTCGTCGAAAACCGCTCGACGGGCTTCCGCCGAGAGAGCGCGAAGCGAACGCTTAAGTAGGGAAGCCTTCTCGGCGCGGCCGCGTTTCAGCGTTTCGGAGGAGACGATGCCCGACCGTTCTGCCGTTGAAGTGGTTACGGAGGCCCTCGCCAAGGCCACCGAACGGAAGTTCCCCGAGACGGTCGAGCTTTCGATCAACCTCAAGGACCTCGACCTCACCGTTCCGAAGAACCGGCTGGAGGACGAAGTCCCCCTGCCCCAGGGTCGGGGCAAGACTGTGAAGGTCGCCGTCTTCGGGTCGCCCGAACTTTGCCAGAAAATGCGCGGGGTCGCCGACCTCGTGGTCGCGGCGAACGAACTCGATGATTTCGCCAAGGACAAGAAGAACGTCAAGAAGGTCGTCAGCGACATCGATTTCTTCCTCGCCGAGGCGCCCTTGATGCCCACGATCGGTAAGCGCCTCGGTGTCGTGCTCGGCCCGCGGGGGAAGATGCCGCGCCCGGTGCCGCCGGGCAGCGACCCCACCAACCTCGTGAACGCGCTCAAACGCTCGATCCGGATTCGCTCGAAGGGCAACCGGACGTTTCACGCGCCGGTCGGCACTCGCGGCATGAAGCCCGAGGAGATCGCTCAGAATGTCGACGCCGTCTTGACTCGGGTCATGGGAAAACTCGAGCGGGGCCGCACGAACATCGAATCCGTGTATGTGAAAACCACGATGGGACCGGCCGTCCGGCTCTGGTAGGCTGGTCAACATGCCGGGTCGTGGTTCCGTTCCGCCCGAGAAGATCGCTCGCGTCGATGCGATGGTGACCGAGATCCTTGCAAAGCCAATGGTCGCGGTCGTCGGGATCCGCGGGGTGCCCGCGTCCGCCCTCCAGACGATGCGCCGAGAGTTGCGAAATCGAAAACATCCGATCACGGTCAGCACGAACAGCGCCATTCGACACGCTATCGAAAAGGCGGCTGCCAAGCGACCGGAGTTCCGACCACTCCTCGACCAGGTCCAGGACCCGACGGCGGTCCTTTCGGCCGAGGGGAACCCGTTCTCCCTTTACCAGGAGTTCCTCCAGACCCGATCGCCGACCCCGGCCCGGGGGGGAGAGATTGCTCCCGCGGACATCCTCGTGCCTGCGGGAACGACCAGTTTCAAGCCGGGGCCGATCGTCGGAGAGCTCCAGCACGCCGGGTTTCCCGCGGCAATCGAAAAGGGAAAGGTCATCCTGAAGAAGGACACGCTCATCGTCAAGGCGGGCGGCACGATCTCCCGCGAGGTCGCGGGCCTCTTGACCCGACTTGAGATCTTTCCGCTCGAGGTCGGCCTCACGCTTCGCGCCGTCGTGGACGGTTCCACCTTCTACCCTCCCGAAGTCCTTTCGGTCGACCTCGCGGAACGCCGCGCCGACGTGGCGCGAGCTGCTTACCGAGCAATCGGACTCGCGGTAGAAATCGGGTATCCGACGCCCCAGAGCCTCCCGCGACTCGTGAGTCGCGCCCACCGGCGGGCGCTCGGGGTCGCCCTC
>Ga0209415_10016372_pt1 | contig 11919 bp, 8 predicted proteins | sample PeaSoiSIISIP2007_FD_187696 | JGI IMG/M metagenome (GOLD analysis project Ga0209415, IMG submission 187696) | Peat soil microbial communities from Weissenstadt, Germany - SII-SIP-2007 (SPAdes) (version 2) | ecosystem: Environmental > Terrestrial > Soil > Wetlands > Peat | place: Germany... | reverse complement strand
GTGGCCCGTGGGCCGCACCTCGTCCACGATCCGGCGCAGGCGCTTGCGCTCGTTGTCGTCGAGGCGCTTGGAGATGCCGAACGCCGTGGAGTTGGGCACCATGACCACGAAACGCCCCGGCAAGGAGACCTCTTGGGTCAGGCGTGCCCCTTTGGCCCCGATGGGGTTCTTGGTGACCTGGCACAAGATGACCTGGCCGGGCCGCAGCATCTCCTCGATGCGAGGCGAGGCACCTCTCGGCGATTCGATGTCCTCGAGGTCGTAGCGGACATCGCCCCGGTAGAGCACGGCGTTCTTGGGGGTGCCGATGTCGATGAAGGCCGCCTCCATGCCCGGAAGGACGTTCTGCACCCGGCCGCGGTAGATGTTGCCGTCGATCTGAGCGGCGTCGTCGGCTGCCCGTGACACATAGTGCTCGACCAGTGTCCGGCCTTCGAGCACGGCGATCTGGGTGGCGTGCGGCCGGACGTGGACGCACATGAGATAGCGCCCGACGGGACGCCCCCGTCGCTCCCGTCCGCTGCGCCGGCGAGACCGACCCCCCGACGCCTTGGGCTCGGAGCCCGGCCCGCCGGCGTCGTCGGCTTCGAGGACGCTCGGTGGCATCGCCTCGCCCGCAGGCGCACGCGGGGCCCGGACGGCGAGTGGTGTCACCGGCACGGGAACCACAGGCGCGGCCGGTGGTCGAGCCGGCCGGGTGTCACCGATCCGGGGGCGCTCCAGGGCGGGTTTCGGGGCCCCGACCGGGGGGGCCTCGGGTCCCGGGTACGCAGATCCCCCCTCCCCCTCTCCCCCACGGCCGCCTCCCGAGGTCCCCTCGCCGGGCTCGGGAGCTGGCGAGGCACCGTCCGCGGCGGGCTCCCCCGAGGCACCCGCGCCTGTACCCGCCGGGCGCGACCCCGCGGGGCGCCGCCGGCGGCGACGTGGGCTCGACGACGCCGCTGTGGCCGGGCCGTCGGCGGCGTCAGCGGGGGTGGTGGTGGAGGAGGAGCCGGGCTCGCCGGCGTTGTCGGGGGCTCGGTCCCCAGGCGGGCCGGCCGGCCCCGGCGGGGTGCCGCGCGGGGACGAGTCGCCCGCTTCGAGGGCGTCGGGCGCCCCGGGGTCGGTGGACGGGGACGCAGGGGGCGAGCCCGTGGGCTCCGCCGCCGGCAATCCGGCGCTCGTATCGGACATGAGAACGATCCCTTCTCGTACTGCTCACGACGCGCGCTCCCACATGACCGCGGTACCCGTGGGGTCCGCAAGGAGAGGCTCCGAGCGGGAGCCATCGCGTTCGATCCATTGACAGGTTCTACGGGCGAGCCCGAGCTCGACACCCAGGGCCAGGGCGAGCTCGGAAGGACGGACGCCGCGCGGTCGGGTACCGAGCTCGGCCAGGAGCACGGCACCGTAGGCGTCAGCACCGGCACACGACAGCGCCAGCACCGAGGGACGGAGGTCGTCGACCACGTTTCGTCCCTTGCGCTCGCGCTGGATGGGGAGTGCGTCCGCCTCGAGCACCCGCTCGATGGCCACGTCGAGGTCACCGGGGCCCACGGTCGGCACGCGGATCTCCCAGGTACACGAGGACACGTCCTCTTGCAACGACCTCGTGCCGGTTTCGACGACACCGGCGCCCACCACGTCGACCCCATCGGGCAGGAGCGATCCCACGCCCTGGGCGAGCTCGGTGAGGTCGACGGGATCGTCGAGCGCGATGTCGAGGTACTCGGCGACCGACTCGCACCCGGTGGGAAGGGCGAGCCCGAAGCTCAACTGGGGACGAGGAGTGAACCCGGCCGTGTAGGCGACGGGCACCCGGGCCCGGCGCAACGCCCTCTCCCACATGCGGGCCACGTCGCGGTGGCTCGTCCACCGGACACGACCGATCTTGGTGAACCGGGCCCGGACCTTCACGGGACGCGCCCGCCTACCAGGCTCGACGGCGCGCCCGCCCCGGCGGTCTCGAGGAACCGGACGGGCACTGCGCCCGCTGTGGCCAGGTCCTGACCGGTGCCCTGGCTCCCTCCCGCCGGCGGGGTGGCCGAGGCCACCATGTGCTCGACCCCCAGCCCGGTGCAGGCACCGCAGTCGTAGCACGGGGTCCATCGGCAATCCTCGAGGCCGTGCTCGGCCAAGGCCTCCTGGAAGTCCTGCCACAGGAAGTCCCGATGCAGGCCGGCGGAGAGGTGGTCCCAGGCGAGCACCTCGAACTGGTCGCGATGGCGGTACACGGCGTCGTCGAAGTCGAGCCCGGCGGCCTCCAGCCCGCTCGTCCACAAGCCGAGGTCGAAGTGCTCGGACCATTCCTGGAACGTGCCCCCGTGACGCCAGACGTGCTCGATGACCGCGCCCATGCGCCGGTCGCCGCGGCTCACCAGACCCTCGGCCGCGGTGGCCTCGGGGTCGTGCCAGCGCAGCGTCACCCCCCGCGTGCGCCGGGCGGCGTCCTTGAGCATGCCCACCTTGCGCCGGAGCTCCTCGATGGTGTTCTGGCCGAACCACTGGAAGGGGGTGTGGGCCTTGGGAACGAACCCGCCCACCGAGGCGGTCACCGTCACGCCGGGGTGATAGCGACGGCCGATCTCCGCACAGGCACCGGCGAGCCGGGTGATGCCCAGCACGTCCTCGTCGGTCTCGGTCGGCAACCCGATGAGGAAGTACAGCTTCACCCGCCTCCAGCCCTGGGAGAAGGCGGCGTCGACGGCGGCGTAGAGGTCTTCCTCGCGGATCAGCTTGTTGATCACCTGCCGCATCCGCCACGTCCCGCCCTCGGGGGCGAAGGTGAGGCCGGTCCGGCGCACCTTCTGGATCTCCGCCGCCAGTCCGACCGTGAAGGCGTCCACCCGGAGGCTGGGAAGGCTCACCGACACCTGACCCGAGCATTCGGGGTCGTTGATGACCGATGACACCACGTCACCGATACCGGAGAAGTCCGCGCTCGACAGCGACGTCAAGGTCACCTCGTCGTAGCCCGTGCGGTCGAGGCCGTCGCGCACCATCTGGTCCACCTGGGCGGCGGGGCGCTCGCGCACGGGCCGGGTGATCATCCCGGCCTGGCAGAAGCGACACCCTCGGGTGCATCCCCGGAACACCTCGACGTTGAGGCGGTCGTGGACGACCTCGATCAAGGGCACGAGCTGTTGCTTGGGATAGGGCCACTGCCCCAGGTCGGCGATGGTCCTCTTCTCCACGCGCTCGGGCACACCGGGCACCCGGGGCGTCACCCCGGTCAGGCGCCCGGCCTCGAACCTCGGCTCGTAGCACGACGGGACGTAGACCCCGGCGACGTCGGCCAGCGCCCGGAGAAGCTCATCACGCCTCGAGGCTCCCGACGCCCGCCACGAGCCGATCACGGCGGTCAGCTCGCCCACCGCCTCCTCCCCGTCCCCCAGGACGAAGGCATCGACGAAGTCGGCCAGAGGCTCAGGGTTGAAGGCGCAGTGCCCGCCCGCCACGACCAAGGGGTCCGAGACGGCGCGCTCGGAGCTGCGCACGGGCAGCCCGGCCAGGTCGATCATGTTGAGCACGTTGGTGTAGGTGAGCTCGGCCGACAGGTTGAAGGCCAAGACGTCGAACTCTGCCGCCGGCCGGCTGCCCTCCAGCGAGAACAGCGGGACCGAGGCCGCTCGCATGGCGGCCTCCATGTCCGTCCACGGCGCGTAGGCACGCTCGGCGACGGCATCGGCACGCTCGTTCAGGATCTCGTACAGGATCTGCAGACCCTGGTTGGGCAGCCCGATCTCGTACGTGTCGGGGTACAACAGGAGCCAGGCCACCCGCCCGGGGGCGTGGACGGGCCGACGCGCCCCGAGCTCACCACCGATGTACCGGGCGGGCTTGGTGACCTGGGCCAGGAGAGGCTCGATCCTCGGCCACAGAGAGGTCATGTGGCCGAGGAGTCTAGAGCGCTCCCCGAGCGGGCCGGCGCGGGGCGGCGGCGAGGGCCCCCGTGGTCCCCGGGGTGGTCGAGGTGGTCGTCGTGGTCTTGGGGGCGGTCGTTGGCGGGGTGACGGGCGGGGCCGGGACCGACGCCGGTGTCGTCGGCGAGCCCAGGTGGACGGGGGTCTCGGGGTGGGCCAGGAGGTAGTTGAACCCCAGGCGCACGACCGGGGCCGCCGCCGACGCGCCGTAGCCGCCTCCTTGGACCACGACGGCGATGAGGTAGTCGGGACTGGGCAGCGGGCCCCACCCCACGAACCACGAGTTGGGCTGTTGCTCGTTGGTGGTGGCGGTGCCGGTCTTGCCCGCCAGCGGGAACGTCGAGAGGGGGAACCCGGTGAAGGCGCCGACGGCGGTCCCCTTGGGGTTCTGCACCACGCCCTCGAACCCTTGGAGCAGGGACTGGTAGTTCTCGGGGGAGATGGTGATGTGCCCGGCCACCTTGGGGGTGATGGTCCGCACCACCTTGCCCTGGGCGTTGACCAGCCCGGCGGCGACCTCGGGGACGTAGCGGGTGCCCCCGTTGGCGAAGGTCGAGTAGGCCACCGCCTGCTCGATCGGCGTGATCACCGTGCCGCCCTGGCCGAAGGCGAGCTCGACGTTGTTCCCGGTGTACCAGTCGTCGTTGGGGTAGTCCTTGGGGTCCTGGGCGTGCTCGCGGTCGACCACCTTCTTCGAGTCCACCCGGGCGTCTTGGGTCTCGTTGGGAAGGTCGATCCCGGTCACGTCCCCGTAGCCGAGCTGGGCGGCGGTGTCCTGGATGGGGTACTTGCCGTAGCGGTTCTGCTGGACCCAGAACTGCGCACCGAGGTTGTAGAAGAAGATGTCGCTCGACACCGTCAGCGCCTGGGACACGTTGACCACGTGGGCGGCCTCCCCCTCGTTGTCGTGGTACGTCACGCATCCCGCCCCCCCCACCGTGCATCCGGGGATCGAGTACGAGCCGGTGTCGTCGTAGGTGGAGTAGGGCGTGATGAGGCCGCTTTGCAGCGCGGCGACGGCGGTGGCGAGCTTGAAGGTCGATCCCGGCGTGTACAGGCCTTGGATGGCGTTGTTGTTCAACGCGCCGGTCGACTGGATCTCGCCGTAGTGCGCGGTGGAGATGCCGTTCGTCCACCACGTCGGGTCGTATGTCGGCGACGACACGATGGCCAGCACGGCGCCCGTCTGCGGGTCGAGGGCGACCGCCGCGCCACCCTTGGACTTTCCCTGCAAGGACGCGATCTCGGCGTCGAGTGCCTGCTGCAGTGTCTGTTCGAGCCCGGCGTCGATGTTGGTGACGAGGTCGTCTCCCGAGGTGGGCGGCGTCTCACCCAGACTTCCCACCACCTGTCCGTGGGCGTCCACCTCAACCCGGTCGATGCCGGGCCGGCCCCGCAGGGCCGACTGGTACTGGCTCTCGAGCCCGCTCTGGCCGTACAGGTCGCCGAGCTCGTATCCCCGCGACTGGTTCGCCTGGAGCTCTTGGCTCGTGATCTGGCCGATGTACCCGAGCATCTGGACACCGGTCTGGCCCATCGGGTAGGTGCGGTTGGTATCGGCCACCGTGGACACACCGGGGAACATCGATGCGTGCTCGCCGATGTACAGCACGTCGGGCAGCGGGGCGCTCTCGAGGATGGGGACCGGCTTGTACAGGCTGTATTGGACGTTGGCGAGGTCCGCCTCGATCTGCGCCGAGGAGATCCCGAGGAGCGCGGCGAGCTGTCCGACCACCGCCGGGTGCTCCTGGGCCGACACCCGCGACAACGTGATGTCCTGGGTCACCTGGTCGCCCACGATGATGCGGTCGTTGCGGTCCGTGATGAGGCCGCGTGGCGCCGGGATCTCGACGTTTCGGAGCTGGTTGGCCGTGACCTTCTTGGTGTACGCCGAGGTATCGAGCACCTGCAGGTACCACAACCGGACGAACATGAGCGAGAAGAGCGCCGCCGCGAACAGGCCGAGCACCCGCAGCCTGATGACCGTACGCGGCGGGGAGGGCTCGCTAACCGACATGACCCGGTCGACGACCGAGCGGCGGGGTCGCATGCGGGGGCCGGTGGGATCGTGCTGGCGGGCCGGGCGGGGGGCCTTGGGCTTGGGATAGAAGCGGGTACCGCGAAATGGGTGGCGCAACCGGCCTCCGATGTCCCGGGGCTGGCGCGGCGCCCGCCGGGGGGAATCGGCGTGACGCAGGGCCAGCGCGAAGCGCCGGCGGCCGAGCTTCATCGCAGTCCCCCGCCCGTCGGCACGTGGTGAGAGGGCCCCGGTTCGGGCACCGCCCAGGACACAAAGCGCAGGACGGGCACGGCCGCCAACGCGGCGAAGGGCGTGGACACCACCAGGGCCGGCGCCAGGTACGCCTTGAGCATCCCGGGATCGCCCAGCACGGCCCCCAGGATCGCATACGCTCCCATGCCGGCGGCCGTCGCCGCCACCGCCACCACCGCCGGCAACCACCACGAGCTGCGCACCAGCCCCCTGGTCGCCGTCCCGGTGGCGAAGCCCAACAGACAGCCCACCAGGGCGGACAGGCCGAAGGGGGTGGGAAGGAACAGGTCGGCTACCAGCCCCGCGAAGAACCCGAAGACCGCACCCCGGTCGGGGCCGGCGCGGTAGCCGGCGGCCACGGGCAGCAGCAGCATGAGGTCGGGGTGCGCGCCACCGACCCGCACGGCGTCGAGGACGGTGTTCTGCACCACGAGGACGACGAGGATCACGATCGTGGACCGGGCGACGTCCCCCGTGGTGAGGGCGCCGCTGACGCGAGGGCTCGCACCCGAGCGCGTCACGGTGCCGAGCTCCACTGGAGCACGTCGACGTACTCCAGGTCCGACAGGTTGGCAACGGGTTGCGCGGACACCGACTCTTGGGTCGCCGAGGGGGTCGAGGAGTCCGACGTGATCCTGGCCACGGGGATGTCGGCGGGGTACTGGGCATGCTGGAGGCCGCTGGTGGTGAGGATCTCGCCCCGGTGCAGCGCCGTCCCCGGGGCCACCAGGTTCACCGCCAGAGGTCTTCCCAGTCCCGATCCCTCCACTAGGGCGAGGTTTCCGCCCGACCCGAACCGGACGCCGATTGACGAGTCGACGTCGGTGACGAGGCGCACGGTGCAACCCGACGACCACACCTCGATGACCTGTCCCACGAGACCGGCCCCCCCGACCACCGGCATGTCCAGCGCGACACCGTTGGTGCTCCCTTTGTCGAGTTGTACCGTGGCCGCGAAATCCGACGAGTTCAAGGCGGTGACCTGCGCGGTGACCGTCGGGATGCCACCGAGCCACGGCAACTGGTCGAGGCGCTGCAGAGCGCGGAGCTGGTTCCGGGTCGCCTGCGTCATGAGCGTCTGTTGTTCCAGCGCGCCGATCTCTCGTCGGAGCTTGGCGTTCTGAGCCTCGAGGTCACCCCCGTGAACGGCGCCGGAGAGGAAGCTCCCCACGGGGTGGGCCACGGCGTCGACACCACGTTGGATCGGCGCGAAGGCATTGTGGGCGTCGCGCTTGACCCCCGAGATCACTCCATGGGCCTGGCCGCGATAGTCGAGGGTGATGATGGCGATGGAGGCCACCACGAGCAACCCGATGGTGAGCCCCCGCCGAACCCGCCGTGCGCGCCGTGTCCTCCTCGGCATGCAGGAACCGCCTCAGGGACTGGTGCCGGCTCCGCCGGCGCGCCGCCGTCGCACCAGGCAGTACCGATCTGCGGGGGCGTCGGGGGGGCCGCGCCGGGCGCGGTCGCCCATCACCCGGCAGAGGACGTGATGAGGACCTGCTTGAGCGCTTCGAACTCCTCGAGGCACTGGCCACTCCCGATCGCCACGCAGTTGAGGGGATCCCGGGCGACCACGATGGGCATGCCGGTCTCCTCCTGTAGCCGGGCGTCGAGGCCGTGGAGCAGGGCGCCGCCACCGGTGAGCACGATCCCCTGCTCCATGATGTCGGCAGCGAGCTCGGGCGGGGTCTTGTCGAGCGTCACCTTGACGGCATCGATGATCGCCGATACCGGTTCGTCGATGGCCTTGCGGATCTCCTCGGTGGACACCACCACGGTCTTGGGTAGACCGGTGACGAGGTCCCGGCCGCGGATCTCGGCGTGCAGCTCCTCTTCGAGCGCGAAGGCCGAACCCAGCGCGATCTTGATCTCCTCGGCGGTGCGCTCGCCCAGAGCGAGGCTGTACTCCTTCTTGATGTAGGAGATGATGGCCTCGTCGAGCTCGTCACCACCGATGCGCACGGACTGGCTCGTGACGATGCCGCCCAGCGAGATGACGGCGACTTCGGTGGTGCCACCGCCGATGTCCACGACCATGTTGCCGGTGGGCTCGTGCACGGGAAGGCCCGCCCCGATGGCGGCGGCCATGGGCTCCTCGATGATGTAGGCCTTGCGCGCCCCCGCATACTCGGCTGCCTCCATCACGGCGCGCTGCTCGACGCCGGTGATGCCCGAAGGAACGCAGATCACCATCCGAGGCTTGGCGAAGCGTCGCTGGTGCACGCGCTGGATGAAGTAGCGCAGCATCTTCTCGCAGATCTCGAAGTCGGCGATGACCCCGTCCTTCAAGGGACGGATGGCCTGGATATGGCTGGGCGTCCGGCCGATCATGCGCTTGGCCTCTGCCCCCACCGCCAAGGGGCGGCCGTCCTTGACGTTCACCGCCACCACCGACGGCTCGTTCAGGATGATGCCGCGACCGCGCACGTACACGAGGGTGTTGGCCGTGCCGAGGTCGACGGCCATGTCGCGTCCGAGCAAGAAGAACCGGTTGTCCCGCATGGCGTCGATCTACCTCGTGATGGAGCGGGGACCGTCACCGAACCCGGGCGGCCTCCCGCCTCTGTACTGGGGGTTGGGGACAAGGCTACGGGACCTCGCCCGACCACACAAGGCGACGCCGCGCGCGTGCGCGGGGCTACACCGTTGTCACTCGCGGTCCCGGGGTGTCAGTCGAGGCCCGGAAAGAAGATGGCGATCTCACGCGCCGCCGACTCGGCGGAGTCCGATCCGTGCACGAGGTTCTCGGTGAGCACCGTCCCCAGATCACCGCGGATCGTCCCCGCAGGCGCCTCGGCGGGGTCGGTCGGGCCCATCAGCGTGCGCACGATGCGCCACGTGTCCTCGGGGCCCTCCACCACGAGCACCACGGCCGGGGACCGTGTGATGAATTCCACCAGGTCGGCGTAGAAGGGCTTGCCGCGATGCTCCTCGTAGTGCGCCGAGGCCGTCTCCACGTCGATCAGGCGCAGCTGCGCCGCCACCAGGCGCAGTCCCTTGCGCTCGAGACGATCGATGAGCTCCCCCACCAGGCCCCGCTCGACGGCATCGGGCTTGCAGATCACCAGAGTGCGGCTCATGGCTCGGAGAGGCTATCGGGATCGGCAATTTGGGTCGATCCCAACAGAACCTGCCGGGCGTCGGCCACCACGTACAGCGAACCTGTCACTACAAGTGTCGAGGTCGGCGAGAGCCGGCCGCGGGCCAGGTTGAGGCCGTCGATCACCGTGTCGGCGGCCAACGCCTCGAGTCCGAGGGCTCGTGCCGCCTCGGCAATCGACGTGGCGGGAAGCGCCCGAGGTGACGGCGCCGTGCACGCCACGATGGTCTGCACCCCGGTCGGGCGCAAGGCCTCGAGCATGGCGCTGGGGTCGCGGCCCTGGAGCATCCCGACCAGGGCGACGGTCTGGCCGGCGGGAGGCAGCTCGGTCTCGACGGCGCGAGCCAGCGCGTGGGCGCCCGCCACGTTGTGAGCCCCGTCGAGGATGATGAGCGGCGCCCGCCCCACGATCTCCATCCGCCCCGGGACCCGGACCGCTCCCAGGGCGTGCTCGACCACCTCGGGAGCGAGCGGAGCACCGAAGAAGGACTCCCCGGCGGCCACGGCGCACGCCGCGTTGTCGGCCTGATGGGCCCCGTGCAGTGGGAGGTACACCTCGGGATAGCGGGCCCCCGGTGTCCGCAGGTCGAGGACCCGGCCGCCCACGGCGACATGGCTGGCCTCGCAGTCGAAGTCCTCGCCCCGCACCCACGTCTGCGCCGCACCGCGCTCGTGGGCGGCGGCCACGAAGATGCCCCGGAGCTCGGGGTCGGTCTCTCCCACCACGACCCGGCACCCCGGCTTGATGATCCCGGCTTTCTCGGTGGCGATGTCGACGAGCGTCGGCCCCAGGATCTCCACGTGGTCGTAGCTCACGTTCGTGACCAGCGCGACGTCGGGGTCGACCACGTTGGTGGCGTCCCACCGCCCGCCCAGCCCAACCTCGACGACGGCGACGTCAACGGGGCTGTCGGCGAACCACCGGAAGGCGGCCGCCGTCAACAGCTCGAAGCGGGTCGGCCTCTGGCTCAGCAGGGGCTCGATCATGGCCAGGGAGCCGAGCACCTCGGCCAGCTCATCGTCGCCGATGGGCTCGCCGTTACGAGCCAGGCGCTCGTTCACACGGGCGAGGTTGGGGCTCGCATAGGTTCCGACCGTCAACCCGTCGGCGAGAAAGAGCTCGGTCAGGATCCTGGCCGTCGACCCTTTGCCGTTGGTACCCGTCAGATGCACCACCGGGCACGAGCGCTCGGGGTCTCCCAGCAGGCGGCACAGCTCCCGTATGCGATCGAGCGTGGGGGCCCCCACACGGGTGGGCATGGACTGCTCGTAGTCGGTGTGGCTGTCGAGCCAGGACACCATGGCGTCACGTCCGGGGCGCGCCGCGCTGCGCTCGGAGCGGTCCGACACCGCCGGGAGCGAGCCGGTCAGGAAGCGGCCCGGCGCGTACGCACCTTGCTGGCCGGCTCGCTTTGGGGGACCAGCGTGGGGTGAACGCGGTCGAGCACCACAGCCCGGTCGATGACGCACTTGCCGACGTCGGTGCGGCTCGGCAGGTCGTACATGACGTCGAGGAGGACCTCTTCGAGGATGGCCCGTAGGCCGCGCGCCCCGGTGCCCCGGAGCAGGGCTTGCTCGGCCACCGCCTCCAAGGCGTCCTCACCGAGTTCGAGCTCGACACCGTCGAGCTCGAACACTCGCCGATACTGCTTGACCAGCGCGTTCTTGGGCTCGACCAGGATCCGGATGAGGGCCTCTTTGTCGAGGCTCGCCACCGCACCCACGACCGGGAGCCGCCCGATGAATTCGGGGATCAGCCCGAACTTGATGAGATCCTCGGGAAGGACGTGTCGCAGGACCTCGCTGTCGCGAGCTTCGGTGCTCCGCCGGACCTCGGCCCGGAACCCGATTCCCTTGCGGCCGATGCGGCTCTCGATGATCTTGTCGAGCCCGGCGAAAGCCCCACCGCAGATGAACAGGATGTTGGTGGTGTCGATCTGGATGAACTCTTGGTGGGGGTGCTTGCGGCCACCCTGGGGGGGCACCGACGCCGTGGTGCCCTCGAGGATCTTGAGCAGCGCCTGCTGCACTCCCTCCCCCGACACGTCACGCGTGATCGATGGGTTCTCGCTCTTGCGGGCGATCTTGTCGATCTCGTCGATGTAGATGATCCCGGTCTCGGCCCGTTTGACGTCGTAGTCGGCCGCCTGGATCAGCTTGAGGAGGATGTTCTCCACGTCCTCCCCGACGTACCCGGCCTCGGTCAGCGCGGTGGCGTCAGCGATGGCGAAAGGCACGTTGAGCATGCGGGCCAGAGTCTGCGCCAGAAGGGTCTTGCCGCAGCCGGTTGGGCCCAGCAGGAGGATGTTGGACTTCGACAGCTCGACCTCGGACGCCTGCGTCGTCCCCGCCTGGACACGCTTGTAGTGGTTGTACACCGCCACGGACAGGATCTTCTTGGCGTACTCCTGGCCGATCACGTAGTCGTTGAGGAAGTCGAAGATCTCACGGGGCTTGGGAAGCTCCTCGAAGGAGAACTCCGGCGTCTCGGCGAGCTCCTCGGCGATGATGTCGTTGCACAGGTCGATGCACTCGTCACAGATGTAGACGCCGGGGCCGGCGATGAGCTTCTTGACCTGCTTCTGGGACTTGCCGCAGAAGCTGCACTTCACGAGGTCCCCGCCGTCGCCGAACTTCGCCAC
>Ga0209415_10016371_pt1 | contig 11920 bp, 7 predicted proteins | sample PeaSoiSIISIP2007_FD_187696 | JGI IMG/M metagenome (GOLD analysis project Ga0209415, IMG submission 187696) | Peat soil microbial communities from Weissenstadt, Germany - SII-SIP-2007 (SPAdes) (version 2) | ecosystem: Environmental > Terrestrial > Soil > Wetlands > Peat | place: Germany... | reverse complement strand
AAGGCATGTTCTTCACCGTCGAGCCGATGATCAATGCCGGGCGTTTCGAGGTGAAGGTGCTGAGCGACGGCTGGACCGCGGTCACCAAGGACCGCTCGCTATCGGCCCAGTTCGAGCACACGGTCGGGGTGACCGCGACCGGGTACGAGATCTTCACGATCTCGCCCGCCGGGCTGCACCGCCCGCCCTACCCCCCGGACGGACGGCCCTGACGGGCCGTTCCGGGGGTCAGCCTTCCGGCAGAAAATCCTCGGCCAGAATCTGCTCGGGCGTGAACGGGCAATCGGCGGGGAAGGTTGCCTCCGGAAGGCCGGTGTCGCCCAGCGCTTTGCTGACTGCCAGTCTATAGATTTTTGTCAGATCCCGCTCGGGCATCGATTTTAGACTCGGCGACTCCTCTAACAGGTCCACGATCTGCTCGCGCTGTTCTCTAATCGTCCCCGACCAACTCCGCGAGCGGTATCCGGGCTGATACCGCCATTTTAAGAGATGCATCGTCAGTACTGACAGCCTGTTGCGCAGCTCACGACGAATGCTCCTCCCCATGTCATCGATTTCCTCCGCAATGTTCGCAATATCGAGCTGCGAGAATTCGCCGGCCCGCAACAGGCGTGCCTGCTCCTCGGTCCACGCGAAGAAATCCTCCTCATAAGCGGCGGCGTTGCGCGGCATGCCAAGCTCCCGGACCCACAGCCTCGTAATATACACCCTCACGGCGCGAGGCGCACGGTGGCGCGCGCGCTGTGCCCTTGGGCGTCGATAACGGTCAGCCGGACGAAGCCGGGTTCGGCGGGCTGCCAATAAAGCGTGCGCCTAGGTTGGGCGGGCGGCAGGGGCCTTCCATCGACGAGCCAGCGCAACGGCCCCTTCCCGCCGGCCGCTTCGAGCGGCAGCGACGCCCCATCCCAGGCGACGGTGGCGCCATCGGGGGGATAAAGGATTTTCGGGCCGCCGGCCTCGCGCCCTCTGCCGGCATCGAGCGGCGCCGGGTCAAGCCGGCGCAATGCCGGCGGCAGCTCCTGATGGCTGACCCTGTGGACGCCACGCGGCGGCTCGGGCGCGAGGTCCGGCGGCGCGGGGCCAAGCAGATCGGCGATCTTGAACAGCACCGGGGCGGCGGTCACCCGGCCGCTGCGGCCGGGCAGCGGCGTGCCGTCCGGCCGCCCGGCCCAGACCGCGATAGTCACCCGGGAATCGTAGCCGACGGCCCAGGCGTCGCGGAAACCATAGGAGGTCCCGGTCTTGAACGCGAGATGCCGGCCGCGCCGAACCTCCGCCGGCAGCATTCCGGGCGGCGGCGGCGCGCGTTCGAGGATGTCGTTGACGTACCAGGCAGCGGCCGGGCCGAAGATCGTCGGCCCGTGCGCGGGAGGATCATCGGCGCGGCTGCGCAGCGCGGCGATTTCGCCACCCTGCGACAGCGCGGCATATAGCGTGGCGAGGTCGTAGAGCGATATCCCGGCGCCGCCCAGCGCGATCGCGAGCCCGGGTTCCGCGTCGGGCGTCGGCAGGTGCAGGCGGATCCCCGCGGCGGCAAGAGCCCCGGTAAATCGGCTGGGTCCGAGGCGATCGAGCACGGCGACAGCCGGCACGTTGAGCGAGTATTGCAGCGCTTCGGCCGCGCTGACCTCGCCCTGGAAGCGCCCGTCGAAATCACTCGGCGCATAGTCGCCGAAATGGCGCGGCCGGTCGTCCAGCACGGTCTGCGGGTGGATGATCAGGCGATCGAACGCCATCGCGTAGATGAACGGCTTCATAGCCGAACCCGGCGAGCGCACCGCACGCGCCATGTCGATCGTGCCGTGCCGATCGATGCTGGCAAAATCGGCGTTGCCGACATAGGCGATAACCTCGCGCGCGCGGTTGTCGACAACGAGGGCGGCGAGCGTCGCCTGCGGATCGAGCGCGGCGGCTTCGCGGGTGAGCAGCGCCTCGACCTGGCGCTGCAGCATCGGGTTGATCGTCGTGCGCTGCACCAGGGCAAGCGGGTCGGCCGCGCGCAGCGCCCGCGCCAGATGCGGGGCATGAAACGGCAATGCCCAGCGGTGGCGCGGGACCGGCTCGGCGCGCGCCTCGGCGAGGGCGCGGTCGGAGATGACTCCGCGGGCTCGCATCCGTTCGAGAACGGCGTCTCGCGCGAGCCGCGCCGCCGCGGGATGGCGGTCCGGGCGCAGACGTTCCGGCGAGCGCGGCAGCGCCACGAGGAGGGCCGCCTCGGCCGGCGACAAGTGCCTTGGCTCGTTACCAAAATAGGCAAGGCTGGCGGCTCGCACACCTTCGAGATTGCCGCCGAACGGGGCCAGGGTCAGGTAGAGCGAGAGGATTTCATCCTTGCCAAGGCGCCGCTCCAGGCCAAGCGCCTCAGCCATCTCGATCAGCTTTGCCGACACTGTGCGCGGCCGCCGTTCCAAGAGGCGCACCGCCTGCATCGTCAGGGTCGAGGCGCCCGAGACGACATGACCGCTGCGCAAGAGTTGGCCGAGCGCGCGCACCGCGGCGATCGGGTCGATCCCGTTGTGCCGGGCGAAGCGCCGGTCCTCGGCGGCGATCAGCATGCGGCGGTAGATCGGGTCGACCGAATCCACCGGTACCGGCAGCCGCCATTTGCCGTCGGACGAGAGGAAGCCGCGCAGGATCGAACCGTCCCGCGCCAGCACCAGCATCGACACGAGGCGGCTGCGCTCGAGAGCGGGAGGCGGGAGGGCGAGATAGGTGGCGGCGAGGGCCGCTAGCACGATCAGAAGCGCGCTGAGCGCCCTGCGCTGCAAGCCCCCACCCCTGCCCTCCCCCGCAGGCGGGGGAGGGGGCGCAGCTGAGATGCCCTCCCCCGCTTGCCGGGGAGGAAGAGACCCGCCGCGAAGCGGTGGGAGGGCGGAGGCTCCCGTCACCGCGGCTGCACGCTGAGCGAGCCGATCGCGGTGCGGCCGGTGGTCTCCGGCTCGTACATATCCTCGACGACGAGCGCGGGATATTTGAACTGCCCCGGGGTCACCGCGCGCACGACATAGGCGAGCGTGAAGTCGCCGGCGCCCTCCTTGAGGTCGAGTGCGGCGATGTAGCGGTCGTCGCGCTCCTCGGTATAGGCCGTATCGGTGAGGTCCTTGAGCCAGGGGTAACTCGTGGCCGATTGGCCGCTCAGCGAGACGGTGGCGATTTCGAACCCGGCCGGCAGGAGGTCGACGACGAGCGTCCGCGCGGCGCGCGCCGGATCGGTTCGCTTGCCCTTAATGACGACCACAAAGAGATCGGTCTGCCGAACCTTGGTGAGATCCGCCGGCGAGCCATCCGCCCGGAAGATCCATCGCCCGGCCCAGTAGCCGCTACTTTCGGCCGGCAGATCACCCCGGGGCACTCCGGTGATCGACACCGTGCGCCAGGCCGGGGCGGTGCCGCGATTTGCCACCGCGACCGGCGGCGCGGCGCTGCCGAGCATGCGCCGGAAGTAGAGCGGCTCGCCGCGCGTCTGCGCGGCCGCATCGCCGACCGCGACATTCATCTCGCCGCCGGTCGCGCGCACCGCCGCCTCCGCCGCCATCAAGAGCCAGGCCTGCTCCTGCGTGCTGGTGCGCCGGGTGCGGGCGAAGAGCTCGGCAATCCGGTCGATTACGGCCGTCAATCGCGGCTTCACCCCGGGGTTATCACCGGCGAAGGCGAGAAGCCCGGCGCTATCGCGCAAATCGCTGCCGTAATCGACGGTGTGGAGACTGGGCGAGCGCCTCGGCGGCGGTGCGAGCGCCGCCGAATAGGCGGCCTCGGCGCGCGACATGTCGCCATAGGCGGCAAGCGCCGCGGCGAGCTGCGCCCGGGCGAGCTGGGTCGGCAACAGGGCGAGCTGGGTGTCGTTGAAATAGCGCAAGGCGGGCAACTCGCCGGCCTTGGCGCGGGCCAGCACGTAATGCGCGTACGCCATGGCGGGGAGGTTTTTCGCATCGGTTTTCTGCTGCCGGACAAAGTCGCGCAACCAGCTGATCGCCGCGGTCAGCGCGTAATCCGGCACCGTCTTGCCGTGCTCCTTGGCGCGCAGCAGGAAGTCGGTGGCATAGGCGTCGAGCCAGGGCACCGTGTCGTCGCTGTCGCTCCATACCCCAAAGCTGCCGTCCGGCCGCTGCAGCTCGACGATGTGACCGATCGCGCGATCGAGCGTTTCGGCCGGCGAGAAGCCGGGATCGGTGCGCCACAGCCGGGCAACCGCATCGACGTAGAGCAACGGCAGCGCGCGGCTTGTCGTCTGCTCGAGGCAACCATAGGGATAGCGGTCGAGCGCCCGCAACAGGCCGGGGACGTCCCAATCCGGGCGCGGGCTCACGGTCAGCAGCGCTTCTGCCGTGCCGGGCAGGAATTCGTCAGCGGCGCCGTCGTCGAGCGTGATGCTCTGCCCCGGTTCCAGCTTGGCGACAAAGCGGCGCAGCTGGTAGGCCTGCGCCGGCCGCACGCCGAGGGTGAAATCGCGCGCGATGCGCAGATCACCGGGGCCGGTCAGTTCGAGATGGAGGGCGATGTTGCCGCTCGTCTTCGCCGCCAGCGGGAAGGCGCCCTTGAAGCCTTGGCCCGGCGTGAGCGGGATCGTCCGCTCGACCGGCGCGGTGAAGGCGCCGGCACCGTCGGCGGCAAGTTTGAGCCGGTAGTCGCCGCTCGGACCTTCGAGGTTGTTGATGACGACCCCGATCTGCGCGGTGTCGCCCGGCGCGAGGAAGCGCGGCAGCGCGACCATCGTCACCACGGGATCGCGCACGGTCACCGCGCCGCTCGCCGAGCCGAGCTTCTTCGCCGAGAACGCCACGGCCATCAGCCTGAGCTGGCCCTGGAAATCGGGAATGTCGAAGCGCACCTTGGCAGCGCCATCGCCGTCGAGCCGCACGATCCCGGAATAGAGCGCCACGACGCGGCTGCTTTTGTCGGGGAGGCCGGCGACCGAGCGCTTGGCAAACTGGTCGCCGCCGCTGCGCAAGACGCCGACGCCGCCGGCGCCGGGATCGATCAGCCTGCCGTAGAGATCGCGCAGCTCGACACCGAGCTGGCGCTTGCCGAAATAATATTTCTCCGGCGCTGGGCTCTCGAACTCGGTCAGCTTTAAGACTGCCTCGTCGACTGCCGCGAGCGTCAGATAGGCCTCCTCGCCCGGTGCGAGACCGGCGATTTTGACCCCAACCTCGACGGGACCGCGCGGCCGCGCCACATCGGGCGCGGTGAGCGCGACCGACAGCATCCTCGGGCTCGGATCGATGCCGAGCCATGCGACCCCGACCGCACGGCCGGGCCCGCGCGGCGCCGGTCCTGTCGCTGCAATGTTTTGCGGGCGATAGGCGCTGACCAACGCGTAGACCCCGCTGCCCCACGCCGCATCGACCGGGATCTCGACGGTCGCCCCGTCTTGCGGCAGCTTCACCGAGCGCAGCGCCAGGATGCGGTCCGAGGCGATCGCCAGTTCCGCTTCGCCGGCGAACGGCGCCTTGATCAGGAGCCGGGCGGTCTCGCCCGGCTGATAGCTCGCCTTGTCGAGCGTCGCGGTGAGCTTGTCGGGGACATCCGGCAAGGCCGCCTCGACCCACCAGCCGACACGAAAGCGCAGGCTCGATTGGGCACCGGTCGCGCCGTCCACGACCTCCCAGCGATAGCGCCCGGCCGGCAGGGTCCGCGACAGTGTCGCGAGGCTGCCGCCGGCGATATCGAGCTTGCCGGTTTCGAGCGGCTGATCGCGGACCTGCACTTTGTGCCGCCACGAACCGTTGACCGAGTACCAGGAATATTCCGCGGTCTCGCGCAGCAATTCCCAGCGCAACCCCGCCGCGCCGATGCGCTTCCCGCCGCCATCGAGGGCAACGATCTCGAGGCTCGCCGGCTGCCCCTCGGCGACCGCATCATCGCCCGCCGGGGAGCGCAGGCCGATCGCCAGGGGCCGGGTTCGGATCGGCCGGGTCAGGGTTTCGCTGACCGCCCGCCCGCTCGGCTCGAAGACGCTGATCTGGACGGTCGCGGCGAGCGGCTTTGTCAGATCGGGCAGATCGGCGAGGTCGAGCGTCACGCTCGATTTGCCGGCATCGTCGGTCGCCGCCGCGTCGAGGTCCTTGCGGTCGCCGGCAAATTCCTCGCCGGCCAGACCGAAACTGAAGCCGGGCTCATTCGGGAAGGGGTTATCGTCGAGCGCGATCGTCGCCTGGGCCTCGACCGCGAGCCCGGCCCCCGGCGCGCCATAATAATACGTCGCCGTCGCCGCGACCGGAAACGGCTCGCCCGGCTGGATCGGCTTGTCGGCGGCGGTGAGCTCGAGCTTGAGCTGCGGCGGGACGAAATCCTCGACACGAAACTCGGCGCTGCCGATCGCCGGCGCCTTCGGATCGAGCTTCAGCTCGACCCGCCAGGCGCCGATGCGCGCATCTCGGGTCAAGGAATAGGTCTCGTCGAAGGCGCCGAGCTTGCCGCCGGTCAGCTGGCGGCGATCGACCTCGACGCCGTCCGGCCTGAGCAGCCGCAGGGTCAGCGGCAGGCCCGCCACTGCCTCCGCCTTGTCGTCGCGCACCAGCGCGGTCAGATGGACCGCCTCGCCCGGGCGGTAGATGCCGCGATCGGTGTAGAGGTAGGAATCGACCGGCCCCGGCTGCGGCCGCCCGCTGACGCCGCGGTCCGACAAATCGAAGGCGGCGCGGCCGACTTCGAGGAAATTGAAATCGCCGCCGGGACCATTGGCGATGACCGCGAACGGCTCGTCGCCGCCGCTGCCGTGCAGGATACCGCCGGCGATGCGGGCGAGCCCGTCGGCATCGCTGGTGACCGACGCCAGCTCGCCGTTATTGCGCGCGTAAAGGCGCAGCGTGACCCCGGCCACCGGCTTCGCATCGGCGAGCGAGCGCACCGCGACCGCCATCCCGTCCGTCCCGGTATAGGTGCTCAGGCCGAGGTTGGAGACGAGCACCCAGTTCGTCGCCGGCTGGCTGCCGTCGCCCGGCTTCGCATCGCCGCGCTCGACGACGGCGAGATAGACCCCGGGGCCCTTGTCGCGCAGCAAGGGGGCGAGCGGGATGGCGGTGACGACCGGGCGGTTGCGTTCGCCGGTGATCGTCATCTCGCCCTGCCAGACGAGGCTGCCGCTCTGGCTGATCAGCTCGTCGACGCTGTCCGGGTCGAAGCTCATCGTCAGCTTCTCGCCGTTGATGCTGGGCACGAGGTTGCGCTCGTTGATCCGCACCAGCCGCAGCTTGACCTTGTCGAGGTTGATCGTGGTGACCGGCAGCCCGGTGCTGCCCTCGCGCGGCAGCACATAGCCGGTGCCGGAAAAGCTGATCGCCGGCTTCCGGTCGGGCACCACGATCCGGCTCTTCCAGCTCTCCTTTGTCTTCTCACCGGTGATCGCGGGAAAACCGGGGAGCAATTCGACCTCATAGCTCTCGCCGTGCTTCAGCCCATCGAGACACAGCGTGTCGCCGCGCGCGGTGACGATGCCGGCGAGATCCGGTGTCGTGCGCACGAAGTCGCCATAGGTAATATCGGCGCCGGTAGCGATCTTCTCGTTGAAGCGCAGGCACGCGCGCGGCGTATCGGCTTCGGCCGCGATCTCGACCTTGGTCACGCGGAACGCGACAAGCCGGCGTAGCTGCTCGACCCGCTCGGCGACATCGGCGGAACGGGTAAGCGCGAGCCCCGCCTCGAAGGCGGCGAGCGCCTCTTTCGGCTTGTCGTGGCGGTCGAGATCGCGGCCGATCAAGAAGAGGGCGACGCCGCGTTCGACCGGGTCCGTTGATTTGCGATAGGCGTTGTAGGCGCTGGCCGGAAAGTGGTCGTCCTGGGTTTCGGCCTGGGCCTGGGCGAGGCGCAGCCAGACGAGCCCGTCATCGGCGCCATTCGCGATCGCCTGGCCGAGATCGTCGATCGCCTGGGCGTAGCGCTTGGCGCGGTATTCCGCGTCCGCGTCACGGCGCAGCCGGGCAATCAGCGCCGGCTGCTTCTTAGCGGCGGGAATGCTGTCGATCAGCCCCTGGCGATATTGCGTGGCCGCGTCGGCCAATTCCTTCGACTGGTACTCCTGCGCCGCCGCCGGCGCGGCGATAATGACGAGAAGCAGCAGCGAAAGCGCGCGCAGCATCGATTGTCCCCCAAAAGGTGTCCCGAGAGGCTATCGCGGTATTCGATCAGATTGAAACCGTCATTCCCGCGAAAGCGGGAATCCAGGGCAGGCATTACGTCGCCAACCCCTGGACCCCGCTCGCGCGGGGGTGACGAGGAGGCGTTCTCTTTGATGACCCCGGATATCGCCGAGCGATCGGCTCGCCTATTGCGCCGGCCGGCTGGCGAGATAGCGCTCAACCAGCGGGCCCCAGATCTGCGAGCCTCCCGGGCCGAAGAACAGGCGATGCCCGTCACTGTCATAAGGGCCGAGCTGCGCAAATTCGGCCGTGCCGCCGTTCTGCGTGTAAGCGGCGTACATCGCCGCCGCGATCGCCGGCGCGAAAAAGCTGTCGTTTTCGGCATAGATCCACAGCATCGGCGTCGTCGCGGTTCGCCCGAAGCGGCCGGCCGCTTCGGACAGCAGCTCCGGCTGGCAGTTGCTGTTCGGCTGGTTATGCGCGTGGCCGCCGCGGCCGCCGGCCATGCTGACCAGGGCGGTGACGATCGGATGCGGGAGCGAATTATAGGCGAGCGCGGCCAAGCCGCCGGCGGATTGGCCGACGACAACGACCCCCTGCGGCAAGACGAAGGGCAGCGCCGCGGCATAATCGACCGTGGCCACGAGATCGCGTGCGGCTTCGATCCCCGAGTGGACGTAATCGGGCTGATTGCAGGACCCGGCAAATTCCGCCTCAACGCCGCCGGTCGCGCCAAATCCGCGGCGCATGCTCGCGATCACGGCATACCCGCGATCGAGAAACCAGCGCGCCGCCTCGCTGTCGCAGGAGAGCGGCGTCATCCGCGGGCGTGCTGCGACCGAGGGCGGCGATCCGTGTGCGATCACAACGGCCCGCGCCGACGCATCGCCGGAGGGGCGGCAGATGCGGGTATAGAGCAGATACCGGGTCCCGGCGATGTCGAGCGGCACCCAATGGATCTGCGCGCGCCACACCCCTTCCGGCTCGCCGACCGGACCCGGCATCTGTTGCGCCGGCGCGAGGCCGGGCCAGGCGAGGAGGACAAAGATGAAGGCAGGGCTCAGCCACCGCCGCACGGCCAGCACCTCCTGATAGCTTGAGACTCGTCCCGCAACTGTAGCACTGTGCCGCTTATTCGCGAGCCACCCCAATCGGAGAAGAGCCATGCAGATCGGTTTTGTCGGCCTCGGCATCATGGGGCGGCCCATGGCCACCAATTTGATGAAGGCGGGGCATCAGCTGTTCGTTTACGGAAAGCGCACGGTGCCGCCGGAAATCCGCGAGGGCGCGAGGGTTTGCGACACCCTGAAGGCCGTCGCCGAGCAGGCCGAAACCATCATCGTCATGGTCCCCGACACGCCCGATGTGGAGAACGTGCTGTTCAGCCCCGACGGGGTAGCCTCCGGTCTTGCGCCGGGAAAGACCGTCATCGACATGAGCTCGATCTCGCCGATCGAGACCAAGCGGTTCGCCGCCGAGATCGCCAAGAAGGGCTGCGACTATGTCGACGCGCCGGTGTCTGGCGGCGAGGTCGGCGCCAAGGCGGCTTCGCTGACGATAATGGTCGGCGGCACCGAGGCGGCCTTCAACCGGGTCAAGCCGCTCTTCGAGCTGATGGGCAAGAACATCACGCTGGTCGGCGATGTCGGCGCCGGACAGACCACCAAGGTCGCCAATCAAATCATCGTCGCGCTGACCATCGAGGCGGTTGGCGAAGCCTTGCTGTTCGCGTCGAAAGCAGGCGCCGACCCGGCCAAGGTGCGCGAGGCGCTGATGGGCGGGTTCGCCTCCTCGCGCATCCTCGAAGTCCATGGCGAGCGGATGATCAAGCGCACCTTCGATCCCGGCTTCCGCATCGAGCTGCACCAGAAGGATTTGAGCCTCGCCTTGTCCGGCGCCCGGGCGCTCAACCTGTCGCTCCCCAACACCGCCACGACGCAGGAACTATTCAACGCCGCCGCCGCATTGGGCGGCAAGGGCTGGGACCATTCCGGCCTGGTCCGCGTCCTCGAACACCTCGCCGGGCATCAGGTGGCGAAGGGTTAGGAGGCCTTACGTCAAATCAACGAACTCGATCCAGTTCGGCATCTTGCCCATCGGGTACTGCTTCTGAGGATCGAGAGCGCCGGTGTCCCGACGGATCGCGTAGACCGTCATCCGGTTCGAATCGAGCCCGACCGACAGGAGAAACCGCCCGCGCGGGTCGATCGCAAAGCCGCGCGGTGTGGCTTCGGTCGGCCAGCTCCCGATCCGCGACAGCGTGCCCGTCCCGGGGTCGATGCGGAACCCGGCGAGGCTGCTGGTCCGACGCTCGCTGCCGTAGAGGAAACGCCCATCCGGCGTGACATGCAGGTCGGCCGCGGCGATCGGTCCCGTGTAACCGGGAGCCAGCATGTCGACGAATTGCAGCTCGGTGAGTGTGCCATTCGCCTCGACGCGGTAGGCGCCGATCGTCGCCGTGGTCTCGGTGATCAGGTACAGGAACCGCTCGTTCGGATGAAAGGCGAGGTGGCGCGGGCCGGCGCCCGGCTTTGTGCGGATCTCGCCAGGGCTGTTCGGCGTGACCCGCCCCGTCGCCGCGTTGAAATTCAGCTGCAGGATGATTTGCTGGTCGAGGACGGGGCAGTAGACGTGTTTGTTGGAGGCGTCGACCACGACGCAATGCGCCTTGGGTCGATCGCGCACGATCTGGTTCGGCGGCGACTTGACTCGACCCTCGCCATCGATCGCGTTGATCGTCAGCTTGCCGCCGGGGTAGGAGGCGCAGAGCAGCCACCGTCCGGTCCGGTCGACCGTCATGTACGCCATGCTGTCGTCGAGCGGGGCGTTGCCGAGATGCCTGAGCCGCCCGCTCGCCGGATCGATCGCGAAGCTTGCCGCGGCGAAGGGCTCGCTGCGCAAGGCGGCGTGGAGAAAGCGCCCATCGGGGGTCAGCGCCATTGGCATGCTGGTCGGCGACGCCGCACCGGGGACCGGGACCGCCTCGATCAGGTCGAGAACGCCGCTCGCTCGGTTCATCGCCATCACATGGATTTCCGGACCGCCGGCATTCGAGACATACGCGACGGTCTCCGGGGCGCCCTCAGCCACGGCGCTTAGCGCTGCAGGTCGCGAGAGGCGCGGGCCGCCGGCCGCTCGGCGCAGCGCTTGAGCCAATCGGCTGCCTTCGGAACATGGCTGAAATCGACCCGCGCCGGCCGCGCCCAGGAGAGGATGCTCGCGACATTGAGATCGGCGACGGTGAAATGCTCGCCCAAAAGATAGGGCGAGTTGGCGACCGCACCGTCGAGCACCATCAGCGGACGCCCGAGCTGGTGTTCGGCTTCGTCGGCGAGCTTTGGATCGCGCTTGTCCTCTGGCAGGATCGCGCGGTTGAACATCGCGGTCAGGACCGGGCGCTCGATTTCGGTCATCCCCCAGAAGCTCCATTGCCAGGCGCGCGCCTCGTCCTCGAAGAGGATCGGGTAGAGGTCGCCCCGCCCGTATTTCTTCGCGAGATAGAGGTTGATCGCCATCGACTCCCACAGGATGAACCCGTCATCGTCGATCGTCGGCACGTGGCCGTTGGGGTTGACCCTGAGGTATTCGGGCGTGCGGGTGCCGTCATTGGCGAAATCGATCGGGATGTTCTCGTACTCGAGCCCCAGCTCCTTCGCCATCCACATCGTGCGGAAGGCGCGCGAGCGCGGGATGCCATAGATCTTGAGCATGCCGATGATCCTTTCGGGTTGACCGATGCCCGAGCCTCGCACGATGCCCGGCACGGGGCAATCGCCCTAATCGCCGACGTCATGGCCGGGCTTGTCCCGGCCATCCACGCCCCTTAAAGACGTGGATGCCCG
>Ga0209415_10016369_pt1 | contig 11921 bp, 4 predicted proteins | sample PeaSoiSIISIP2007_FD_187696 | JGI IMG/M metagenome (GOLD analysis project Ga0209415, IMG submission 187696) | Peat soil microbial communities from Weissenstadt, Germany - SII-SIP-2007 (SPAdes) (version 2) | ecosystem: Environmental > Terrestrial > Soil > Wetlands > Peat | place: Germany... | reverse complement strand
TGGCTTCCTGGACTTGCTCGTCTGTAATTATGGCATAAATGGCGGTGCCAGCCCAGGCACCAACGTTTTCTATCGAAACAACGGCGACGGCACCTTTACCAAGATCTCTCAAGGAGATCCCGTCCAGGACGCTGACTGGCACATTTACGCCGGCGCGGGCGACTACGATAACGACGGCTTTCTCGACCTGATAGTCTCGGCGGGGGTTGGCGCCCCTTCGGCGCGCCGCAATATCCTCTACCACAACAACGGCGACGGCACCTTCAGCCGAGTGAGCGGCGGCAGTGTGACCAACCGGCTTGGCTTCTTCGGCCCCGCATTGTGGGGGGATTACGACCATGACGGGTTTCTCGATTTATTCTTCGCCAACCATGGGGACCAGAATAACGACGGCGGCAAGAACCTCCTGTTCCACAACAACGGCGACGGCACGTTCACCAACCTCACCTCCGGAGCTGTCGTCACCGACGTCGGGGTCGGCTACTGCGCGACCTGGGAGGACTATGACAATGACGGGTTCGTCGACTTGCTCGTCATCAACAATGAGCCTAACGCAAAGAATTTTCTCTATCATAACAACCGGGACGGCACTTTCACTCGGGTCCTCACTGGCATCGTGGCTACCGATCTTTGGTCTCAGGGCGCGGCGTGCGCCGCCTGGGGAGATTATGACAACGACGGCTTCCCGGACTTGTTCGTCACGGATGCAGGAGGCGGTCGCAATCAACTCTACCACAACAACGGCGGCGGCACGTTCACGCGGGTCACGTCGGGGCCGGAGTTGGCGCCGTCCGCCGCGGGCACTTTCAATGGCTGTGCTTGGGGCGATTACGACAATGACGGTTACCTCGATCTGGTTGTGAGCGGTGTCAATGAAAAGAACGCCCTGTTCCACAACAATGGCGACGGCACATTCACCCAAATCCTCTCCGGCCCTCCGGTGCAGGGTGGCGGCCCGGGCATTGTTTGCGGTGCCGTGAGCTGGGTGGACTACGACAACGACGGCTTCCTTGATTTGTTCGTGGGCATGTTCGCTAACAATAACTCTGCCCATTCTCAAGGCACGAACTTGCTTTATCACAACAATGGCAAAATCAACGGCAACACCAACGCCTGGCTTGAGGTGAAGCTGGTCGGCACCGTTGCCAACCGCACCGCCCTTGGGGCCAAGGTCCGCGCGCACGCTACCATCGGCGGCAAGACCTTCTGGCAACTGCGCGAGATCAATGGCGGGGGCGGGTATGGCACCGCGCCGCTGGTGGCGCACTTCGGGTTGGGGAACGCCACCAACGTGGACACGCTGCGGATCGAATGGCCATCCGGGACCGTCCAGGAGCTTGCCAACGTGGTCCCCAGGCAAATCCTGACCGTCACCGAGCCGCCGCGCTTGCTGCCGAGCATAACCAACGGCATCCCGCAGTTCTCACTCAAAGGCGGACGCGGGTTCCAATACGACATCCAGGCATCCACGGACCTGGCGGCCTGGTCCTCCATCGGCACGGTGACCGTCACGAACCTGAGCGGCACGGCCCGGATTATTGACACCAACGCGCCGGGCTCCGGCGGTCGGTTCTACCGTGCCGTGTCGCGCTGAAGCCTTCTCTTCTCGTGTGGCTAGCATCCATCAGCACATGGCTCGCAAAGGACTCGCGAGTTCCGGACCCAAACCGGGATTCGCCCTAATCGCCTTGAGTCTGGCGCTCGGGCCAAGTCTGCGAGCGGACATGGCGACCGACTCGAACACCCATACGGGCGCTAAAGTGATGCGGCGAGTCAGGCCGGCGATCGTGGAGCCCGCGGGTCCTGCTTGCGGATGCGTTGGTCTTATTCGTATCATTCTGCGCGATGAATCTAGCTGGCGCGTTTGCCGACTCGGCGCACAAGCGTCCCCGGAAGGTTGCCCTGTACTGGGGTGAGCGCCAGTACACGTACGGGGAGCTCTGGGACCAATCCTGCCTGGTTTCGGGGCGGTTGCGCCGGGATTTGGGACTCAAGGCGGGTGATCGGGCCGGACTGTGGCTCAAGAATTGCGCTGAGTTTATTCCGGCGCTGTTCGGGATTTTGCACGCCGGAGGGGTGGCGGTGCCGATCAACAACTTCCTCAAGACCGACGAGGTGAATTACATCCTGGCCGATGCCGGCATCGACGTGCTCATCACGGATGCGGACTTGAGTTCGCACTTCCGGGCGCTGGCCGCGGCGCGGCCCCAATTGCGGTTACTCGAGGCCGGGGCGGCCGCGGCCGGGGGTCGAGACCCGGAGGCGGGGGCCAGGGGCCAGTCCCGGCACGCGGGCGATCTGGCGGTGCTGATCTACACCTCGGGCACGACCGGGCGGCCCAAAGGGGCCATGCTTTCCCACGGCAACCTCCTGCACAACGTCGAGAGCTGCCGCATCGTCCTCCAGACGGTGGAAGCCGACCGGTTTGCGGTGCTGCTGCCGATGTTCCACAGCTACATGCTGACCGTTGGGCTGCTCCTGCCGCTGCTGGTGGGAGGGTCGATCGTTCTGGTCAAGTCGCTGCACCCGGTGCGCAGCGCCTGGGAGGAGATCCTCGAGCGCCAAGCCACCGTCCTGCCGGCCATCCCGCAGTTTTACCGCAGCCTCGTCAATGCGCCGCTCGGGAGTGCCTTTCCGCTGCGGTTCTGCGTGAGCGGGGCCGCCCCGCTGCCGACGCAGATCCTGCTCGAGTTCGAGGCCAAATTCCATATTCCGCTCATCGAGGGCTACGGGCTGAGCGAAGCCAGCCCGGTGGTGACCAAGAACCCGCTGGATGGCACGCGCAAGCCCGGGTCCATCGGGCTGCCCATCCCCGGCGTCGAGGTGAGCATTCAGGACGAGGCCGGACGCGAGTTGGGCGCCCAGGAAATCGGCGAGCTGTGCGTGCGCGGCGGCAACGTCATGCTCGGCTATTGGAACCAACCCGAGGAGACGGCCAAGACGATGCGCCAGGGTTGGTTGTTGACCGGAGACATCGGCTACCGCGATGCCGAAGGTTTCTATTTCATTACCGACCGCAAGAAGGACATGCTCCTGGTCAATGGCATCAACGTCTATCCCCGTGAAATCGAGGAGGTTCTCTACCAATTTCCCGGCGTCAAAGAGGCCGCCGTCATCGGCAAGCCCGATTCGCGACGGGGGGAACAACCCGTGGCGTTCGTGGCGCCCAACGATGGGGCGGCGCTGGACGAGAAAGCCGTGCAGCAGTTCGCGCGCAAGCGGTTGGCCGACTACAAAGTGCCCCGCAGAGTCGTGGTCCTGCCCGCCCTGCCGCGCAATGCGACCGGCAAGATACTCAAAACGACACTGAGACAAATGCCACTGGGCCAATAGACCGCGAGCGGTGAACAGCGAGGTTTCAAAACCTGCCGGCCAATTCTCCACTACCCACTGGAGCGTGGTGTTGCTGGCGGGGCGCGACGGCTCGCCGGGAAGCGCGGCCGCACTGGAAAAGTTGTGCCGCATTTACTGGCCGCCGATTTGCGCGTTCGCGCGGCGCAAGGGGCGGGGGGAAGAGGAGGCCAAGGATTTAACCCAGCAATTCTTTGCTTTGCTGCTCGAACGGAAAGATTTCAGCGGACTCGATGCCGGGAAGGGGAAATTCCGGACCTTTCTGTTGGCGGCGTTCAGCCATTTTCTGGCCAACGAATACGACCGCGCGAACGCCCTTAAACGCGGCGGCGGGCAGGAAGTTTTTTCCCTGGAACAATTCCCGGCCGAACCGTGCGAGGGCGGCTCGCCAGGGGAAGACGTTTCACCGGGAGACGTCTATGATTTGGGCTGGGCGAGGACGATTTTGAGAACCGCCTTGGGGCATCTGAAGGAGGAAATGTCCAGAGCGGACAAACCGGGCCGGTTCGAGGAATTGGAACAATTCCTGACGGTCCAGGCCGGGGCGGACCAATACGGGGCGGCCGCCGAAAAACTCGGCGTTGAGGTTTCCTCAGTGCCGGTGCTGGTGCATCGGTTGCGCCAACGATACCGCGAGTTGGTGCGGGCGGAGGTGGCGCAAACCGTTTCCAGCCCAACCGAATTGGAAGAGGAAATGAGGCATTTATTCGCCTTGCTCAACCGGTAGGGGCCGCTGGCCGGCTGATTGTCTTGTAATCGCGCGCGGCGTTTGCTTCTTAACTGAGTGTAGGCTGAAACTCCGGGTAATGACCGAGGCGAGAAAATGTCCGACTTGCGAATCAGAAATATCCGCCGACGTCCTTGACGGGCTCTGCGTGAGATGTCTGGGGCGCCTGGGATTCCTTTCGGAGGCCGCGCAACCGGAGGACGGCGTGCTTCTGCGGCTGGGGGATTATGAGTTGCTGGAAGAGATTGCGCGCGGCGGGATGGGGGTGGTTTATCGCGCGCGGCAACTGAGCTTGGACCGCATCGTCGCGTTGAAGGTGGTCCTGCACGGCCCGTTTTCGAGCCCGGATTTTGTCCGGCGGTTTCGCCGCGAGGCCCAAGTGGTCGCCGCCCTGCGGCATCCGAACATTGTGGCCATTTACGAGGTCGGCGAGCACCACGGGAGTCATTTTCTTTCGCTGGAATTCGTCGAAGGCCGGAGCTTTGCCGAACTGGTGCGTCCGGGGCCTTTGCCGGCCAGGCGCGCGGCCAATTACCTCAAGCTGATCGCCCTGGCCATGGAACACGCGCATCAACGCGGGGTGCTGCATCGCGATTTAAAACCCTCCAACATCCTGCTGGATGTCTTCGATCAGCCGCGCGTGACGGATTTTGGGCTGGCCAAACTGGTCAAGTATGACTCCCAACTGACCGTCGCGGGACAGGTCTTGGGTTCGCCCAATTATATGGCGCCCGAACAGGCGGCGGGAGAATGCCCGGACAGCGCGCCCCAAGCGGACGTCTATTCGCTGGGCGCGATTTTGTATGAGCTGCTCACGGGCCGTCCGCCGTTCCAAGGTGAGACGATTCAATCCGTGCTGGCCCAGGTGCAAGACGCCCAACCGGTGCTGCCGCGCCGATTGAATCCCGGCGTGCCGGTGGATTTGCAAACGATCTGTTTGAAGTGCCTGCAAAAGGAGCCCGCGCGCCGTTATGCTTCGGCGCAGGCACTGGCCGACGACCTCGCCTGTTTTCTCGAAAGCAGACCGATCCTTGCGCGCCCAGCTTCCTCGCTCGAGAGGGCGTGGCTTTGGTGCCGGCGGCGGCCCTTGGTGGCGGCGATGTCCGCGGGATTGGTGGCAGCGGTGATTCTAGGAATGGCGGGAATCGCGTGGCAATGGCGGCAGGCGGAGTTTCACGCCCAAGGCGAATTCAGACAACGGCTGATTGCCGAACTGGACGGGGCGCGAATGCGGCTCAATCTGTACGCGGCGGACGTGGCGGTGGCTTCGCAGGCGATACGGAATGGCAATCTCGGCGTGGCGCGCCGCACGTTGGACGCGTTGCGTCCAGAGCCCGGACAGAGCGATCTGCGGGGTTTCGAGTGGCGTTATCTTTGGCGTCTCTGTCGCGGCGATCAACTGGCAACGCTGGCGGGACATGAACGCACCGTGACGTGCGCCGCGTTTTCCCCGGAGGGCAACTGCCTGGCCACCGGCAGCATGGATGGCACCGCCAGAATCTGGGCGGTGACGAACTCCAACTGCCTCGCAGCGCTCAACGTGAGCAGCAACGCCGTTTGGTCGGTGGCCTTCACGCCCGACGGCAAATACCTGATGACGGGGTGCAACGAGCAAGTTGAATTCCGGGACACGGAATCATGGCGCGTGCGAAGCCATTTTCCCGGCGAACTGGCGGCGCTTTCAAAGACCGGAACCTTCCTGGCCACGGCGGAATCAAGCCCGTTTTTTTGGCAGCCGGCCGGCACAGTAAGCCTTTGGAACTGGCGCACGGGACAACGGCTCCGCCGTTTTGACCAGCCGGGGCGGGCGCTGGCCCTGTCGTCCGACGGCCAACTGCTGGCCGTCGCCGGCACCAACGGCGGCATCACGGTGTGGGAGGCCGGCACTGGAAAACTGACGGGCGAATGGACGACGGAGCGTCCGGTCTGGGCGCTGAGCTTTTCGCCGGATGGCCGGAGGCTGCTGAGCGCCGGCTGGTCGAGCGAAGTTTCGGTTCGTCAATTGGACGGCGATTCCGCTCCGCGGATGCTTTCGGGCCACCAACTCCACGCCTGGTCAGCGGCGTTTTCAGAAGATGGCACGACGATCGCCACGACCAGTTCAGATCAAACGGTGCGTCTGTGGGACGCCGCGACGCTCCAAGTGAAATCCGTCCTGCACGGACACAGCAGCGAGGCCTGGTGCGCCGCTTTCAGTCCAGATGGCAAACTGCTCGCCACCGGCGGCAAAGATCGAAACGTCATGTTGTGGGCGGTGGCGGCGGCCCATCCGCCAAAGGAGTTGCCGCACGACATGGATTTTCGCCCCGCTTTTTCGCCGGACGGAAAATGGCTCGTCACGGTCAGTCCCGGCTCCGGGAGCTCCCGGTTGTGGAATGCGGATGACAGCACGCTGGTCGCCCGGAACCTGGCCGAGGGCAGACAAATCGTGGGTTTTTCGAGCGACGGGAAATATGTGGCGACTTTCGACGGCGAGAGTTTAAGCTTGAAATACTGGCTGCCCCAGGGCGTGGTTCCGGAAAAACAGACCGCGCTCGAGAGGGTGGCGGCGAACCAAACGGCGTTCGTTTACCTGGGCATGTCGCCGGAACAGGGCTGCTTCTTTGCGATCGACGCCACGGGGCTGATTGAGGTTTGGAAGACGGATACGGGACGGTTGTTGCGCGCCATGAAAGGTCCCGCTCCGCGCATTCGCAACGCCGTGTTGTCGTGGCGTGGGAAAGAGCTCGCGGTGTGCGTCGAGCGGGAAAACGTGGCGCGGCTTTACAACTGCGCCGGCGGCGCGGAACGGCGGCTGGCCGGGCATCGTGATTTCGTGAGCGGACTGGCTTTCTCACCCGACGGCGGGATGCTCGCCACCGGCAGCATCGACGGCACCATCCGGCTCTGGGACGTGGCGACCGGACAAAGCTTCGCGTCGCTGCCGGGTCACATGCAGGAGACGACGGACGTCGCTTTTTCGCCGGACGGCCGGACGCTGGCCTCTTTAGGGCAGAATGAATCGCTGAAACTCTGGCATTTGACGACGTTGCGGGAGGTGGTCTCGGAGCCGGAGCCGCGCGCGGGGCTGTGGCTGCGCTTTTCGCCGGATGGCCGCCACCTGGCCGTAGAAACCGCCCCCGATAAACTTCGCCTGCTGGCCGCGCCAACGGAATAGGCGCGGGCGATGACCGGCCCGGAAACCCGAAATCCGAAGGCCGAAATCCGAAGGAAATCCGAAATCCGAAATCCGAAGGCCCGAATCTGAACCGCTAATCCACGCTAATACATTGAACTTTGTTGAACTTTGCTGAACTCTGAGATACGGGTGATTGAGCAAGATGCCGCGCACGGCTCTCTCTTCGGATTTCCCTCGGATTTCGCGCCTTCGGGTTTCGGGTTTCGAGAGGCATTGAGCCTAAAGCAGGTCAAAAACTTTGTAATCCCCCATTTGCTTTTCTTCTTACATAGATGAGGACCGATGCGTCCGGTTGGCTGAGGGCGCATCCCTCCTCGCGATCATAGATTCTATGCAAGGCGAACTGACATGAAAACGAAGCTCCACTATTTACCCGGCGCGCTGGCGTTGCTGGCGTTCTCGACGGTGAACTCTGAACTGTCAACCGCGCAGGCGCAAGGCACCGCGTTCACCTATCAAGGACGGCTCAATGACGGCGCCAATCCGGCTAACGGCAGCTATGATCTGACCTTTTCGCTGTTTAACGCCAGCAGCGGAGGCAGCCAGGTTGGCAGCACGCTCACCCACACCGCGGTGGGCGTTGCCAACGGGCTGTTCGCCGTAACTGCGGATTTCGGGGCGGTGTTCGACGGCACGGCTTACTGGTTGCAGATCGGCGTGCGCACCAACGGCTCGACCACGTACACCACGCTCAAACCCCTCCAGGAATTGACGCCGGTGCCCTACGCGATCACGGCGGAAAACCTCACCGGCGTGCTGCCGCTGGCGCAATTGCCGGCTGGGGTGCTGACCAACAATGAAACGAGCGTAACGTTTGGCAATGTGGCGATCGGCGGCAAATTGACTCTCGCCGCTGCGGGCACCATTTCCTCCGGTGGCAACAGCTTTTTAGCCGGGCTGACCGTTGACCCAACTGCTCAAAACACCGGGAACGTCAATTCCAACGCTCTGGTCTTTGGCGGCGCCTACGGTGTTACCGGCGAGGGCATCGCCTCCAAACGGAGCGGGGCCAATCCATACGACTTGGAGTTCTACACCGACTACCAAAATCGGATAACCATTATCAACAATGGCAACGTCGGCATCAACGCCACGACCCCGACCGAAACGCTCGAAATCAACGGCACCAGCCGCATCGACGACAATGATATGTACCTGCGCACCGGGACCGACCGCAACCACGGGCTGGGCTATCGGGCGACGGTTTTGGGCACTGGGGTCGATGGCCCGTTCCTCTACGGCTTCAACGGGGGCGTTCTGGGGACCTCGAATCCGGACTCCATCGCGCTGAGGTGGGATTATCTGGGCAACACCTGGGTCAGCAACAACGCGTCCATTAACGCCGGCCTGAACGTTGACCTAACCGGCCGGAACATTGGCAACGTCAATTCCAATGCCCTGGTCTTTGGCAGCACCTTCGGTAACACCGGCGAGGGCATCGCCTCCAAACGCAGCGGCGCCAATGCCTACGACTTGGAGTTCTACACCGACTACATCAATCGGATGACGATTTCTCAAAATGGCAACGTGAACGTGCTCGGCACCATGGTTGCCAACAACCTAACGATCAGCGGCAATTTGAATCTGCCCGCAGGCGCGACCCTCGCTGCGGGCGGCGTGCAGATAGCAAACAACCAGCTCTCGTTGGCGGCAACAACCTCCGGCGAGGTTGCGCTGTCTTATGTTCCGAGCGGGCTCAACGGAGTCGATCAGGGAACCGGGCCGTTTCTTTCCGGTTATTATGGCGGTGCGCTGGGCACCGCTAATCCCAATAATCCGGTCCAGGTCGCTTTGAGTTGGACTTGGAACGGCGATGTCTGGGTCAGCAACAACCTGACGACGGCGGGTCTGAACATTGATGAAAATGGTGCAAACACTGGGGTCGTCAATGCCAATGCCTTGACCTTTGGCATCAGCAGCGGCGAGGGCATTGCCTCCAAACGCACCGCCAAGACCTTCGACTTGGAGTTCTACACCGGGTTCAACAATCGGATGACCATTGCCAACAATGGCAACGTCGGCATTAACGCTACGACCCCGACCGAAACCCTCGAAATCAACGGCACCAGCCGCATCGACGACCATGATATGTACCTGCGCACCGGGACCGACCACAACCACGGGCTGGGCTATCGGGCAACGGTTTCGGGCAGCGGGGTCGATGGTCCGTTCCTCTACGGTTACAGCGGGGGCGTCCTGGGGACCTCGAATCCGGAGTCTATCGCGCTGAGCTGGGACCGGAGCGGCAATGCCCGGGTCAACGCCAACCTGTCAACAGGGACGTTGACGATTCGCGGCGGCGCGGACGTGGCGGAGCCGTTCCCGGTGACGGGCGGCCAGGTCGAACCGGGCACGGTGATGGTGATCGACGAAGCCAACCCGGGCCAACTCAGCCGCAGCGCGCGCGCCTACGACACCCGCGTGGCGGGCGTCATCAGCGGTGCGGGCGGGGTCAAGCCCGGTCTCGAGTTGCAGCAGGAGGGCGTGCTCGATCAGGGCCAGAGGCTCGCCCTGAGCGGCCGTGTCTATGTCCAGGCCGATGCCAGCCTGGGCGCGATCCGGCCGGGTGACTTGCTCACGACCTCGGAGGTGCCGGGTTGCGCGATGAAGGTGGGCGACCACGCCCGGGCGCAAGGGGCGATCCTGGGCAAAGCGATGACCGGTTTGACGGATGGCCGCGGCCTGGTGCTGGTGCTCGTCACCTTGCAGTAATTGCGGAGCCGCTTATCAACCCGAAGCCTAACTAAGGAAGCATGAAAACAGCCAACTCGGCGGTTCGCATTGCCCGACCAGTGCTGGTCAGGGGAGGCCTGGCGGCGGCGCTTATGGTGTCGTTACTGGCTGCGGCTACGCCTGCTCTGGCAGGGGAAAGACGCATCCTGCGCAATCCGGTGCCGGAGACGGTGGCGCACTTGCAGTTGCTGGCTCGTCTGGCGGCCACGAACCGGTTGCAATTCGCGATCGGCCTGCCTCTGCGAAACCGGGACACGCTCACCAACCTGGTCCAGCAGATTTACGATCCGCGCAGCGCCAACTTCCACCGTTATCTCACCCCCGAGCAGTTCACGGAGCAGTTTGGTCCGACGGACCCACAGTATCAAAGCGTCATGGATTACGCGAAATCGAACCGGTTGGAGGTCGTGCATACCTTTGCCAACCGGGGTCTGGTGGATGTTGCAGGAAGTGTTGCCGACATTGAAAGAATGTTCCAGGTTCACTTGGGCACGTATCAGCACCCCACGGAGAACCGGCAGTTCTATGCCCCGGATGTTGAGCCGTCGGTGGATGCCGGCTTGCCGATCCTCTATGTGAGCGGCTTGGACAACTATGCCATTCCGCGGTCGGGTGTGCGCAAGGCCGACGCTCTCAAGAGACCGAAACCAATGATAAAAAACGGCTCAGGGTCGGGTGGTTGGTACCTCGGTTCCGATTTCAGAAACGCCTACGTCCCAGGAGTCACCGCCCTGCAGGGCGCCGGGCAAGTGGTTGCATTGTTCGAGATGGACGGCTACACCCCCGGTGACATAACCAAGTACGAAGGTTTGGCAAGACTGCCGAATGTGCCGTTGCAAGCGATCATGGTGCCTCCTGGGCCCCTCTTCAGTCCTGGGGTCCAGAATGCTGAAGTGACCTTGGACATCGAGATGGTGATCTCGATGGCGCCGGGGTTGAAGGAGGTGCTCATCGTTGAAGGCAACGATCCGCCGTCCATCATGAACGAACTGGCTTACCCGCCGCCAGGAAGCGGCGTGCCGCTGGCAAACCAGATCAGTTCTTCATTCGGCTTAAGCTCGGAAACCAATATAGAGCCGCAACTCATCGAGATGGCCGTGCAGGGGCAGACGTTTTTTCGTCACTCGGGCGATGCCGGCGCCCCTGCCGGGGGCATAGGCACTGACTTCTCGGATTTCAATTACCTGACGTTGTGTGGCGGAACTGAATTGTCCATGAGCAACAATGGTGCTTCCTGGGCGTCAGAGGCGTCCTGGCAGCACAGCACCGGAGAGATCGACCCGAAGATTGCCATTCCGGAATACCAAAAGGGCATGAACATGTCGGCAAACCACGGCTCAACCCTTTACCACAATAGTCCGGACGTGGCCATGTGCGCGGACTGGATCGAGGTAGTGGACACGACAACGGATGCCAAGGGAAACTATACCGTGACGGGGAACGTCGAAGCTCTGGCGGGCACCAGCGCCGCCGCGCCGCTCTGGGCTGGCTTTACCGCGCTGGTCAATGAGCAGGCGGCGGCCCAGGGCAAGCCAACCGTCGGCTTTCTGAACCCGGCGATCTACGCCATTGGCAAGGGACCGCTGTACACAAGCTGCTTCCACGACATCACGGTCGGAAATAATACCAACGTCAACAGCGACGACCTGTTCTTCGCCGTCCCCGGTTACGATCTTTGCACCGGATGGGGCTCGCCCAATGGCCAAAACCTCATTGACGCCCTCGTCGGTTTCGCCGGCCCCGTCTTTGTTGACTTCAACTACACCGGTACTACGCAGGATGGGAGTTACAACCACCCGTTCAAGACCCTGGCCCACGGAGTTAATGCCGTCCGCACGGGAGGACCCATTTTCATCAAGACTGCGGGCTCCAGTTCGGAAACCATGACCATTTCAAAGGCCATGAGTATCAATGCCAACGGCGGAGCGGCTA
>Ga0209415_10016368_pt1 | contig 11922 bp, 10 predicted proteins | sample PeaSoiSIISIP2007_FD_187696 | JGI IMG/M metagenome (GOLD analysis project Ga0209415, IMG submission 187696) | Peat soil microbial communities from Weissenstadt, Germany - SII-SIP-2007 (SPAdes) (version 2) | ecosystem: Environmental > Terrestrial > Soil > Wetlands > Peat | place: Germany... | reverse complement strand
CGACAAGTGCTGCACGACTACTTCGCTTGGGCGACCACGACAACGATGTCCCGCTACCACCAGTCCGCTGATGATGTACCGAACGGCCTCAGCATCCCACACTGGTCATGGGACGGACTCCAGGTTTAGGACCCCACGGCTGGCCTGCACTGCGCCGGTATCAGCCCCAACTTCGAACCTGTTCGGCACTTCATATGGACCACTATGGCGAATCAGCCTGCCAGCCGAAGGGTAGATCCTCGCTGGCGGCGAAGTGGCGATCTGGAGCTTTCACGCGCACCGGCGCCCGCAGTTGGGCCGCAGCCCCGCTGTTGTTTCGTTGGCAGACTCAGTAATGCGGCCCAGCCTGATTCGGAATAAAATATCAACGGGTGACGGAGTTCCCCAATGGGACCAGCCTCCAGGATTTTCGCCTTCTTCGTCCTTTCACTGTCTGCAACTGCCCAAACCATCACAACGGTCGCAGGCGGGGGCCCGGTGGATGGCGCTCCTGCGCTGAATACAGCGATTGGCCTCGCGGCCGGCGGAAACTCGGTCGCGGCCGATAGAGCCGGCAACCTCTATCTGGCGGCCGCTGCCTTGAACCGCGTGTTCCGGGTTTCACCGGACGGCGCCATCGCGACCGTCGCCGGCAACGGCACGGCATCATACTCGGGTGACGGCGGGCCGGCAACGCAGGCCGGCCTGTTTACGCCATTTGCCGTCGCTCTCGATGCCGCCGGCAACCTTTACATCGCCGACTACAACGACAACCGGATTCGCATGGTCTCGAACGGCATCATCACCACCGTAGCGGGCAACGGAGGCTGCTGCTTCGGCGGCGATGGTGGTCCGGCCACCAGCGCGCCTTTAGCCGGTCCGGTCGCCATCGCCGTAGATGCCCGCGGGCGGATTTACATCAATGATGGCGGGGCGCTCCGGATGGTCTCCGGTGGCATAATCACCATGATCGGTCCCAGCGGTACCGGTCTTGCCGTGGATGCCGCGGGCAACATCTACTGCGCTGATGGCAATCACAATACCGTGTACAAGGTGTTGGCGGAGAGCACTGCGCAACTCACCCAGCTCGTGACTATCGCCGGCAACGGCAATTCCGGCTTCTCCGGCGATGGTGGGCCCGCCGTCGAGGCCGCCCTCACCGCTCCTTCCAGCGTAGCCGTGTCGGCCAGCGGCGCCATTTTCATCGCCGATTACGGCAACAATCGCATCCGCAAGATTGAAAACGGAATCATCAGCACCATCGCGGGCAATGGAGCCTCGACCGATTCCGGAGATGGCGGACCGGCTGCCGACGCAGCCCTCCTCGAGCCGATCGCGCTCGCGCTGTTCGGCGCGGACGATCTCTACGTCGGAAAGCAGGACAACCGCGTACGTAAGATTTTGAACGGCATCGTCACCACCGTCGCCGGCAACGGGAACACGACCCTCGGCGGCGAGGGCGGCCTGGCTATCAGTGCCCAACTCGGGGCTCCAAATGCGGTGGCTGTTGACTCTTCCGGAGACCTCTTCTTCCTCGACGGCTCTCGGGCTTACGAAGTCTCGCGCGGGATCGTCACCGTGGTGGCCGGCAACGGAACCTCGGGCTACGCTGGTGACGGCGGGCCCGCTACCAGCGCGCAATTCCAGAGCCCCGGCGGGTTGGCGGCCGACCATGCGGGCAACCTCTTTATTGCGGATAGCGGCAACAATCGCATCCGCATGGTGTCGAACGGCGTCATCACCACCGTGGCGGGTACCGGGTCCCAGGGCTACACCGGCGATGGCGGGCCGGCAACCAGTGCGCAGCTTTGGTATCCAACCGGCGTGGCAGTGGACAGTGCGGGCAGTCTCTATATTGCCGACTTCGGCAACCAATGCATCCGCAAAGTGTCGGGTGGCATCATCACCACCGTCGCGGGCAACGGGACCTTCGGCAGCAGCGGCGATGGCGGGCCGGCCGTCAGCGCCCAGTTCGGTTTTCCCGAGGGTGTGGCAGTGGATGACGCCGGGAGCCTCTACATCGCCGACACCTACAACCGCAGCATTCGCAAGGTCTCGGACGGCATCATCACCACTGTTGTGACCATCGACGATCACTGTGGCGGTTCCAATCTCTGTCCGGCGGGTGTCCATTCTCCGCGGAGCGTCGCTGTAGATCCTTGGGGCAGCGTCTACTTCGATTTGGGCTCTGGGTCGGTCCAGAGGTTTTCGGAAGGCGTCCTCAGCACTTTTGCGGGATCCGGGCAATTCTCGACCGGCTTCGCTGGTGACGGCGGACCGGCCCTCGGAGCCCTGCTCAACTACCCGCTGGGCGTGGCCGCCGATGACGCCGGCAACATCTCTATCGCCGATTCCAGCAACGGCCGCATCCGCAAAGTCGCCCGCCGCTCCCTGCGATCGCGACAGATTCGCTGACGCCCACCGAGCGGCACCTGCTCCCTACGCGTTAGCTGATTTACAAATAGCAAAATGCTTGACCGGCATCGGCCTGATATTGAGCATGAACGCCCCACGCGGCGGAGCCGCTACCGGATGCCGATCACCGTCCAGCCCGGCCCTACGTTGATAACGTTGGCGCCGCATCGGCCCGCGACCGGGGGTCTTGCCGCTGTCCACCTATGGGAAAATAGTCCTGGTGATTGTAATCGATGGCATCTACTACGCGCTCGGTCTCGCCGGCGCGGGCGCGCTGGTCTGGTGGCTGATCGGCGCCTGGTTCGCCGCGCCCTTATGGATCCTGGCGCTCTTCTGCCTCTATTTCTTCCGCGACCCCGACCGCACCGCCCCCGCGGGACCGGTGGCCGTCGCCCCCGCGGATGGAAAAGTCATCGCCGTCAAACCCGAGAGCCCCACCCTGAACCGCGTCACCATCTTCCTGAACATCTTCGACGTCCACGTGAACCGCGCGCCTATCGCCGGCACCATCGCACAAGTCGAGTATCGCGAGGGCCGCTTCCACGTGGCCAGCCGGGAAGAATGTTCCACCCAGAACGAGCAGAACATCGTGACGGTCGAAGGCCAGGGCAGCACCGTGGTCTTCAAACAGATCGCCGGACTGATCGCGCGCCGCATCGTCTTCCGCAAGAAGCCGGGCGACCGCGTGGCTGCCGGCGAGCGCGTGGGCCTCATCAAGTTCGGCTCGCGCGTGGATGTCCTGTTCGGCCCCGAGTGGGAAATCGTCGTTAAGCCCGGCATGCGCGTCGCCGCCGGGTCCAGTGTCATCGCGCGCCGCACCGGCATGGGGCCTGAAAATGGGATTTAGAGACCGGCTGGTGGATCCGAAGTCGCCGGACCGCCGCCCCCGCCGCGCTGCCTACGCGCTCCCCACCCTGTTTACCGCGGGCAACATCTTCCTCGGCTACCTTTCGATTCTGCGATCGTTCAAGGGCGCCATGGTTGCAGCGTCCGGCGCGGCCGGCGCCCCCGAGCACTTCGCCATCGCTGCCAAGGCCATCGGCGCGGCCATGTTCCTCGACGGCCTGGACGGCCGCATCGCGCGCATGACCAACACCACCAGCGATTTTGGCCGCGAGATGGATTCTCTCGCCGACGTCATCAGCTTCGGCATCGCGCCGGCCGTGCTGGCGTTTGCCTGGGGCGTGCAGTTCGTCGGACCCAACACCGGCGAAGCCTTCCGCAAGCACCTGTTCGATGCCGGGTACTTCATCGCGTTTCTGTTCCTGATCTGCGGCGCGGCCCGCTTGGCGCGCTTCAACATCCAGAAGAACCCGGTCCCCAAAAATCCCGGCCGGCCCGACCGCAAGTACTTCGTCGGTCTGCCGATTCCCGCCGCCGCCACCATGGTGGCCGCCGTGGTCTTTGCCTGCGATGGCGAGCCGCTCGAATGGTGGCCCTTCTCCGTCGTCTGGATGGCGTTGCTGCTGCTGCTCGGGTTCCTGATGGTGAGCACCTGGCGCTATTACAGTTTCAAGGGCATCAACTTGAGCAAGCCCTATACGCCGTTGCTGATCATTGTACTGGCGGCCTTCATTTACGGCCTCTGGAACTACGCGCAGCCCATGCTGCTGGTCATGATGTCCACCTATGTCGGCAGCGGTGTCCTGATTCGCGCCGGCGGAATCATCCGCCGCCGCTTGAGGCGCGCATCATGACCAGCCCCCTTCCGCGAGCCGCGACTCTCCCGCCCGAAGCCACGCCTCGGCTTCCCTCTTCTCCGCCCCCTCTGGGCTCTCAGGTTTTGATCTTTCTTGCTCGGCGCCTCGGCGTCTCGGCGGTGAATTCTCTTCTCCGCGCTTGTCTCAGTGTCTCCGCGGCTCCGCGTCGAGTTCTGGGTCCTTGCCGCCGAAAGCTGGTGACCCATGCCCGCTAGCGCCGCCCTGGTCGGCAGCGAGTCCCTCCTGGGCCGCGAAATCCGCGACATCGTCGCCACCTCCTCCCCCGCCTTCGATCTCCGTCTCATCGCCGCCGACGACGAGAAGCCCGGCACCCTTACCCGCCTCGGCGACGAGCCGTCGCTCATCGAAGTCCTCGGCGCCGAGAGCCTTGCCGGCGCGCGCGTGGTCTTCCTCGCCGGCTCCCCCGAATCCAGCCGCAAGGCGCTCGATCTGGCGGATCCGGACGCCGCTATCATCGACCTCGTCTACGCCGCCGAAGAACGGCCCGACGCCCGCCTGCGCGCCCCCCTGCTTGAATCGGAAGCCGAATCGCAAGCCGAATCCGAGATCGACCTGCCTCACGAGACTGCCGTGCACGTCATCGCGCATCCCGCCGCCATCGCCCTGGCGCTGTTCCTGCGCCGCCTGCAGATGCACGACCCCGTCCGCCGCTCGGTCATCCAGATTTTCGCCCCCGCCAGCGAGCACGGCGCCACCGCCGTGGAAGAGCTTCAGCAGCAAACCGTGAGCCTGCTCTCCTTCAAGAGCCTGCCGCACGCCATCTTCGACACGCAACTCGCCTTCAACCTGCTCGCGCGCTACGGCGAAGACGCGCCCGTCCGGCTCGAGGATTCCGAACTCCGCATCGAGCGCCACCTGGCTACGCTGCTTGCCCTGCCCGGCGAGGGCGAGGGCGCCCCCATTCCATCCCTGCGCCTCATTCAGGCCCCCGTGTTTCACGGCTACAGTTTTTCGGCATGGGTGGAGTTCGAGGAGAACCCCGGCGTGGAAGCCCTGGAGAGCGGGCTGGTCACCGGCTCCATCGAAGTGCGCGGCAGCGAATCGGAGCCCCCTGCCAACGTTGGGCACGCGGGCCAGGGCGGTATCTCGGTGGGCGCCATCGCACCCGACCGCAATGAGCCGGAAGCCTGCTGGTTCTGGCTGGTGGCCGACAACCTGCGCCTAGCCGCCGAAAACGCCGTGGCCGTTGCCAGGCAACTCCTATGAGGACAGTGCCACCTACTTTTCGATTCTGCATGGATTGTGGGGCGGACCCCCTGGTCCGCGCGGGTCCCCCCGGACCCGCTTTCGCCAGCAGACTCAAGATCCGGCAGAATGCGAACAAGGCCGACGAGGGCGCTCCCCGCAGGGGGACCCCGGCGGACCACTCCGTTGCACGGAGCGAGGGGGTCCACCCCACCGCCAAAGGAAGTGGCATTGCCTTATGAAAATCTTCCTCACGCTCGCACTGGCGCTCGCCGCCTCCGGATGCGGTTACCATATCGCGGGCCACGCCGATCTGGTGCCCAAAAACATCAAGACCATTGCCGTCCCCGCGTTTGCCAATGGGACCGTGCGCGCCACACTGGCCCGCTTGATCACCGCCGACGTAAGCCGCGAATTCATCTCGCGCACCCATTACACCATCGTGGCCGCGCCGGAACAGGCCGACGCCGTGCTGTCCGGAGCGCTGACCAGCTTCAACTCCTTCCCCATCATTACCGACCCGGTCTCGGGCCGCGCCACTGGCATTGAGGCGGTCGCTACGCTGCAAATCACGTTCACCGATCGCCACACCGGCAAGACCATCCTCTCCCGCCCCAATTTCGAGTTTCGCGAGCGCTTCGAAATCACCCTCGATCCTCAGGCCTACTTCGACGAAAGCGGCACCGCCATCGAACGCCTGAGCCGCGATGTGGCGCGTAGCGTGGTCACCGCCATCCTGGAGAATTTCTAGAGCGCCCCATGACCCCGGCCCAACTCCTGTCGCGGATTCAGAAAGGCGCCGTTCCGCCGGCCATCCTCCTGCTGGGCCCCGAAGCTTACCAAAAGCGCCGCATCCTGGATGCGCTCACCGCGGGCTTTCCCGAGGGCTCCATCACCTTGCACGACCTCATGGAGCTCTCGCTGGCCGAAATCGTGGACGACGCCCGTTCGCTCTCCCTGTTCGCTTCCGAACGCCTGATCCGCGTGGCCAACGCCGAAGCCGTCCTGCCCAAGGGCAAGGTCGATGACGATGCCGAAGGCGAGTCCGCCGCCACCAGCGCCGGCCCGCTGAACGAGTACCTCAAGGACCCCACGCCCGGTGTGGTGCTGCTCTTCGAGGCCATCCGCTTCGATTTCGAAGGCGACGACAAGCGCCGCCAGGATCGCGTCCTCAAGTTCTACAGCGCGGTGCGCGATGTGGTCGAGCTGCGCCGCTATTCCAGCCACGAAGCTCGCCAGGAGGGCGAAGCGCTGGCGCGCCGCGCGGGCGTCCGCATGGATTCCGAGACCCTCGATCTTCTCGTCGAGGCCCTGGGCGCCGATGTCGCGCGCATCGCGGTGGAAATCGAAAAGCTGGCGCTCTACGCCGGCAGCCGTGAAGTGGGAGTGGATGACATCGCCGCCCTGGTTCCCGATGCCCGCGCCAGCACCATCTTCGCGTTGGTCAACGCGCTGGGCCGCCGCGACCGGGCCCGCGCCCTGGAGGTCCTCGACACGCTCTCGCGCGATGGTGAATACCTCCCGCTCGCGCTCGCATTCCTTTCGACGCAGTTCCGCATGGCGCTGGTGGCGCGCGAGTCCGGCTTGAAAAACGCCCAGCAGATTCAGTCGCACTTCACCCGCGCGGGAGTCCCCATGTGGTCGTCGCGCGCCGAACAGGTCTATCAGACCGCCACCAAATTCAGCAAGCCGCAGCTCGAGCGGGCCATGGGCCTGATTTACGCCGCCGACAAAGGCATGCGCGACGCGCGTCCCGACGACCGCATCGTCATGGAGCAATTTATCGTCCAGTTGGTCCGGTGAAGTGGGGCAGGCTTTCAGCCTGCGGACCCGCTTCAGCGGGTCCTCTTTGAGTCTTAGATGCTTTCGAAACTGCGCCAACGACTATTGACTACGGTACTCCTCCTCGCGGGACACTCACTCGCCTGGTCCGCCGTCAACGGCAGCATCACCGGCGCCGTCATGGACCAGACCGGCCGTGTGATCGTCGGCGCCGTGGTGGTCGCCACCAATACCGCGCAAGGAATCCACACCCGGACGCTCACCGGCGGCTCCGGGACATATGCCTTTCCCAGCCTGCCTGTGGGAACCTACGACCTGGAGTTCCAGACTCCGGGTTTTCAATCCTTGAAGCTTACTGGTATCGTGATCGATTCCGATAGCGCGTTGAAGGAAGACGCCGTACTCCAGGTAGCGGAGCAAACTCTAGAGGTTACCATTTCAGACAGCGCCGCCCAGGTGGAAAGAGTCAGTACCCAGATGGGTCAGGTGGTCACGGGCTCTGCCATGGCCGCGGTGGCGCTCAACGGCCGCGGCTTCACGGATCTGTTGGCTCTGCAACCTGGCATCGTGCCGATGTCCACTCAAACCCCCGACTCGATCGTCATGGCCGGCGCCACCGTCGCGATCGCCCCTTCGGGAGGCCTTAACCCGGGCAATCAATCCATCAGCGGCCAGCGCGAAGACGCCAACGGCTTCATGATCAACGGCGGCGACGTCAAGGAGTTGATGAACGGCGGCACCGCCATCGTTCCCAATCTCGATTCCATCGCCGAATTCCGCATACTGACTAATAACTTCGACGCCCAGTACGGCAACTACAGCGGCGGCATTGTCAACGTAGTGACTAAGTCCGGGACCAATCGGCTCCATGGCAGCGCATTCGAATTCTTGAGAAACACCGATCTCGATGCGCGCAGTTTCTTCTCCCCGCAGCGAAGCTTCTACCGGCAAAACCAATTCGGCGGCACCCTTGGCGGACCCATCCGCAAAGACAAGGTGTTTTACTTCGCTGACTTTCAGGGTACGCGCACCAATCAGGGTATCGACACGGGCCTCATTTCCGTTCCTTCGCTGGCCGAGCGAGCGGGGAATTTCCAGGACGAAACCGGTTCCCTGACCGGCGCGGTGAGTGGTCCCTATCTCGCAAGCCTGCTTTCCCAAGAACTCGGCTACGCAGTCTCCGCGAATGAGCCCTATTACACGGCCGGCTGTGTCTCGAGCAGTCAGTGTGTGTTCCCGAATGCCGTCATTCCACAATCGGCGTGGTCGTCTCCCGCCCGGCATCTGCTCCAGTACATTCCTCTTCCCAATGTTGGATCGTCCACGTTCTCCACCGGCGCGCAGGGAGAAACCGTGCGCGATGACAAAGGCAGCCTCCGTATCGACGGCGCCGCCCGGCGCTGGGGTCTGCTCTCGGCCTACTACTTTGTCGACGGCTACACCGTGAACAATCCTTATCCCACGGGCCAGGGAGGCGCCAGCGTTCCCGGCTTCAACGCACTGACACTGGGTCGCGGGCAGGTACTCAATTTTGGCGATACCAGGTCATTCGGTTCCGCCGCCGTCAACGAAGTTCGCCTGAGTTACATGCGCGATTCGAACAACGTGGGCCAGCCTGCCGGTGGCGTCGGCCCCAGCCTGGCTTCTCAAGGCTTCGTCACCGGCGTGGGAACACCCGGAATCGTTCCGCTGGCGCCCCAGATTGAAGGCGTCGAGAACGTCGTCTTCAATTCCTTCGTGATGGGTACACCCATCACCAACCTGAGACAGGCGAACAACACTTGGTCCGCAAGTGACAGTTTTTCGAAAGTGCTAGGCAATCATACATTGAAGACCGGCGCATCCGCCAGCTTCGAGCAGGTCAACGTCAATCCGGATCCCACCTTCAACGGGTCCTTCCTGTTCTCCGGCTCGGAAACTGGTGTGGACCTCGCCGATTTCCTCGTCGGTGTAGCCAGTAACTACAATCAGGCCGATTCGCAGGCCTACTACCCGCGCCACAAGTACGCCGGAGCCTACGCCCAGGATAGTTGGCGTGTCCGGTCCAATCTCACGCTGAACTACGGGCTCCGCTGGGAGCTGATGGAGTATTGGTCCGAAAAATACAACCAGGTTCCCACTTTCCTTCCCGGCGAACAGTCCAAGGTCTACCCCAACGCTCCGGTCGGGCTCGTGTATCCGGCCGACCCGGGAGTTCCCGATACGCTGGCGCCTTCCAGAAACCGTTTCTCTCCAAGGCTGGGCGTGGCTTGGTCGCCGGGCAACGGCAAGACCAGCGTCCGCGCCGGTTACGGCATCCAGAACTCCGCGATCCAGGGCAACGTCATGGCGTTCGACGAGCCGCAGCCTCCCTATGGCTTGAGCTATACCAGTCCTGGACCGCCCCTGTTCGCCACGCCCTTCGTTACCGCGTCCAACGGCTCGTTTGCCGGCAATCCCTTCCCCCTCACCTTTCCCGTTCTCCGAGGGCACACGCCGCGTAATCCCGATGCCAACATCGACTTCACCGGCTTTGAGCCCATCGCGGGAATGACCGCGCCGCCACCGTGGAACACAGTCCCTTATGCCGAGAATGATTTCCTCTCCATCCAGCGGCAAATTGGCGCTTCCACGCTGCTGAGCCTGAGTTACGTCGGCTCCGAGGCGCATCACCTGCTGGCGGTCTACTCCGCGAATCCAGGCAATCCCGCGCTTTGCCTGGCGTTGAGCCAGCCTCGCGCCGTAGCCGTAGGATCGCCTGTGTGCGGCCCGTTTGGCGAGGATACTCAGTACCTCGCGGCCTCTGGCCAGATCGTGAACGGAACGCGCCGCGGCTTGGGGACGGCTTTCGCGAATGACGATTACGACGCCAGCATAGCCAATTCGAACTACCATTCCTTTCAAGCCACCGTCCGCCATTCGTCGAAGAGCCTCACGTTCCTGGTGGGATACACCTACAGCAAATCCATCGACCAAGCCTCCGCTCTATCCGACCCCATCAATCCCTATCGCTTCGGCGCCACCCGCGCCCTTTCCGCTTTCGACCTGAAACACAATCTGGTGGCGAGCTACGAGTATCACCTTCCGCTCGGATGGGAGATTTCAGGCATCACGCGCGCCAGCACCGGCTTTCCAGTGACTCTGAAGAGCAACGGCGACAATTCGTTGATGGGCAGCATTCCCAACGGCGTGAATAACTACAGCCTGGATCTGCCGGACTACGACGGCGCTCCTTTGCAACTGAACGGGAATCCGCGCAACGCGCTGCCCTATTTCAACACCGCGGCATTCCGCTTGAACGCCCTCGGCACGCAGGGCAGCGCCTCGCGCCGGTCGTTTTACGGACCGGGAATGTTCAACTCCGATATCGCCTTGATGAGAAATTTCCAGTTCTCGGAAGCGAAGGCCCTGCAGTTCCGCCTCGAGAGCTTCAACACCTTCAACCACACCCAGTTCTTCGGACCCGCCGCCGTCAACGGCAATATCGACAGCCCCCTCTTCGGGCAAGTGGTAAAAGTGGCGCCGCCGCGGCTCATGCAGATCGCCCTGAAGTTCACCTTCTGAACGCCGCGGCACAGTGTAGACTGGAGGTGGCAGGACGGTATGGACTATCCGGTCACCAAGAACGGCAAGCTCCTCGATGAATTGCTCCAGGTTCTCAATTCCCACCACAAGGAATCAGGGGTCGTTGAAGCCCTTGAGGATCTGAAAGCAGCGAAGATCAACTATCAGCAGCGAAGCACCGACCATATGCTGCAGGCGTTAGTGCTGGCCGTCCATGACTTGATGGTGCACCCACCAAGCCGGGAGCTCTCGGGGGAACTGAGGTCCGTGATTCAGTCCTACTACGATGAAACGCTTGGCGCGGGGTCGAGACTCGCGGAGCTGGCACGACAGTATGAAGCCTCGGGAGGCCGCCTTCTGTCCCGGGAGGAGATCCTCCAGGAAGTTGACGAGAGGCGCGGCACATCCCGGTAACTCACGTTGGCCATTCGCACATTTCTTGATACCGGCATCCTTCTTGCCGCCCACCGCGGAGTCCCTCCTCTGCGTGAGTCGGCGCGAGCGATCTTGAACGACAAGGGCCGTACCTTCATTGGAAGCGCCTTCCTCTACCTGGAAACGATGCCGAAGGCCGTCCACCATCGAAACGCGTCCGAGGTCGAGTTCTACAGGACGTTCTTCGACAATGTCCAAATCTGGATCGGCGACGTCGAGTCGATCGTCACCATCGCGACCGAGGACTCGGAACGCTCCGGGCTGGCCGCAATGGACGCGCTTCACGTTGCTGCGGCCTATCTCGGAGAGGCAGAGGTTTTCCTGACAACAGAAAGCCCCCGCAAGTCAATCCACCGAACAAAACTGATACCTGTGGTTTCGATCCAACCTTGAAGGAGTTTAGAGACTGATAATGGCCGGTCGGGCGCACCACAACCCGACCGGCCCTCGGCAGCGGCTCGATCGCTCCCCGCGCGCCTGGGCGCCGTTCCCGGGGGCGAATGGAGGCCACACCTGAACGCTGCCGGTCAGCTTTCAATCCATTTAAGCGACGCCTCGATTATACCCCCGAAATCGGATAAGTGTACCTTTTTATCTGTGCTTCTGCGTACATCTCGCGCCCTGGGCCATAAAAAATTCCAATCCCGCCCATAGAAACTTCCATTTTGGAGCCCGCAAGCCCATGTTGGACAATAGCTTAGACTACACTATTCGCAAACCAGACTTGCAAGATAAAGGTCTTACCCATGACATCCTTGTTTCGGCTTCGTGCCCTGTCGCTGTTGCTGATTCCGGTTGCCCTGTCTGCGCAGACGGGCGGGGATATTCCATCTAAAATCGCGGCGCTCGAAGCGGCCACTAA
>Ga0209415_10016367_pt1 | contig 11922 bp, 7 predicted proteins | sample PeaSoiSIISIP2007_FD_187696 | JGI IMG/M metagenome (GOLD analysis project Ga0209415, IMG submission 187696) | Peat soil microbial communities from Weissenstadt, Germany - SII-SIP-2007 (SPAdes) (version 2) | ecosystem: Environmental > Terrestrial > Soil > Wetlands > Peat | place: Germany... | reverse complement strand
CTTAGAAGTATGCCCTTTGGTGCCGAGCCTTTGACGTTGATCGAAGATGAGCGGCGAGAACTCCAGCAGATGACGCAATCGCGGATGCTCCCGGCGGGCGATGTTGTCAGAGCGCGCATGATTCTGCTGCTCGCCGATGGCGTTCCCTATCAGAAGATCCAGGAGCTTTTGGACACCACGGCTCCTACGATTGCGCGGTGGAAGGAACGGTTTCGGCAACGTCGCATCGCTGGGCTGATGGAGGAACGACATCCCGGACAGAAGCCCTCGGTGAGGACGCCGAAACTGCAGGCCAAGGTACTGGCCGCGATCCAAGAAGGACCGAAAGACGGTTCCACACACTGGTCGTGTCGAAAACTGGCGAGCCGCTTCCGCGTCAGCAAAGATACCATTCAGCGGATTCTGGCCCAAGCCGATGTGCGTCCCCATCGACTGGAACGTTATATGGCCAGTGACGATCCGGATTTTGAGACCAAGGCGGCCGACGTGATTGGACTGTACTTGACTCCGCCGCAGCATGCGGCTGTGTTTTGCGTGGATGAAAAAACCGCCATTCAGGCCCTGGACCGCCTCGATCCGGTGCTTCCGCTGTCGCCCGGACGGCTGGAGCGGCACGGCTTTGAGTATCGACGCAATGGCACCTTGTCGCTGTACGCGGCGCTCGACGTAAAGACTGGCAAGGTGCAGGGCAAGACCGCTGAGCGGCACACCAGCACGGAGTTCGTCGGATTCCTGGAACAAGTCGTCTCCGGCTGCAAGCCGGGCCAGGAGATTCACATCATTCTGGATAATCTGTCCGCACACAAGACCAACCAGGTCGAAGCATTCCTGGAGCGAAACGCCAACGTGAAGCTGCATTTCACCCCCACCTATTCTTCCTGGCTCAATCAGGTCGAGATCTGGTTCGCAAGGCTGGAGCGTGAAGTCATCGCTCGCGGCATTTTCACTTCGGTCCGCGATCTCGCACGAAAGCTCCTCCGCTACATTCGCGCCTACTCGAAAACTGCCCGTCCCTTCAAATGGAAATACAACGATGTTCGCCGTAGAATCCAGCCATGCTAACGAACTCGCTGCGACAGGCCACTAGGTGATTAAACGGTGTCAGGTCCGGATTAGCGCCGAAGGTCATATACATCGGCGTTGCCGCGGCATCGTACTGGCTCATGGGCGGCAGGCCGAGCAGCAGTTCCATGGTGCGAAGCATCGAACTGGTGCTGTAGAGCGTACTGTCGACCTTTTCGCGCCGCACGTACGGGCTGATGACCAGACCAGCCGTGCGATGAGCATCGACGTGGTCCGGGCCGTCCTGCGCGTCGTCTTCGATGATGAAAATTGCCGTCTCTGGCCAATACTTGCTGTGGCTGATTCGCTCGACGATCATACCCACCGCGAGATCGTTGCTTGCCACCATCGCGACCGGCGTGAAGCTGCCGGGCCGTGTGCCGTTGGTGTGATTCTCGGACAGCGCCATCACCATGAAATTCGGCAGGCGTTTGTTGGGATCGGGATTGTCGTAATTTTTTTCGTACTGATCGAACTCGCGAATGAACTCGGCGGCGTTTTCGGTGTCGCGGGCCGCAGGGAACCGTTTGTAATGAGGTGCGACGTGGCCCGCCAGTCCAGGAGCGTTGGGTGACGCCTCATACGGCGTGCCGTCGCTGACGCGGGTGGCATATTCTCCATAGCTTCGATACGTAAGTCCTTTGCGCCTGGCGACATCCCAGATGTTTCCGGCGCTCGGTTGATACGCATAGTTGCGGTCGGAACTGCTCATGCCGCCATAGGTGACGGGCCACTGCTTTTCGTTGGCGTCGGTGGCGTACGCGGCATTCGACCAGGAATGCCCATCCTCGCTCACTTCACCGTCGCAATAGAGATTGTCGAGCAGAACATACTGATCGGCCAACGCGTGCTGATTGGGCGTCACTTTGCGCCCGAAAATCGTCAGCCGCGGATCGCCGTTGCCGCGTTGCATGTCGCCGAACACCTGATCGTAGGTGCGATTTTCTTTGATGATGTAAAGGATGTGCTTGATCGGGGATGCCGCGCCGACGCTGGAGGGAACGATGGTCGGTTCCGTGGGCTCCTTGGCCTGTGCGAGTTGTGAATCGTTATAGGGCGTGTTTTCGATCACCTTCTTGGTGAGGGCCTTGAGCTCTGCGCGAAGACTGGCGACGTTGACGATCTCGACGCTGCCCCGTTGCAGGCTCTTGATGCTGCCGTTGCCTTCGGGTCCAGGCGGAAGAGGGCTCTCGGGACCGCGCAAATTCGAGTACGATCCGCTGCCTTTGCTGTTGCCTATGTAAAGCTTCTGTTGCTTGGGAAGGAAGGCTAATGCAGACGGATACCAGCCGCTGGGGATAAATCCCGCGACTTCATTCTTGCCGCGACCCGCAACATGCACCACGGCGATATCGTTGTTATCGGCGTTGGCGACGTAAAGGAGTCCATTGGCGCGATCGAGCGCGAGAGCGTTGGGGGTAGAACCCTCGGGCGCGTGCGGGTGAAGCGTGGTCGAAATTTTCTCAATCGCCGAACGTGTTTTTGTGTCGACCACGACCACGCTGTTGTCGTTTGAGCAGGCCACATACAGCAGGCCGTCCGTGGAAAGAACCATCTGGTTCGGGTTATCCCCCACCGGGATGCTGGCGATCACTTTCATAGCCGAAGTGTCGATCACACTGACCGACTTGCTCGCTAGATTCGAGACGTAGAGCGTCTTTCCGTCTTCGCTGACGGCAAGATCGTAAGGGATCATTTCTACGGGAATCCGCCCGAGCAGCTTGCCGCTGGTGGAATCGAACGCGACGATGTTTCCCGTTCCGAAACCGGTGCCGCGATTGGCGGCGTACAAAACATTCTTTTTCGGATGATGCGCGACGCCGGACCAGAACAGCTGGCTCGTGTCGACGGTCTCTTCCAATTGCGCGGCCGGTTCGTTCGAAAGACGGCCGTTCGCGTAATCGAAAACATAGATCGGCGCACGGGTGGATGGCCCCTTCGTGGCGTTCGCATTGCCTCCGGAAACGAAGAGGCGTTTCCCGTCGGGACTCCAGGCGAGGCCGTACCACGCCGACTTCAGCGGAATTCGCTGTACGATTTCTTCGGTCCTTGTATCCACCACGACCAGTCCATGCGGATTGTAGCCGGCATGCATCGCGATGACTGCGAGTCCGTCAGGCGCCGCGGTCGCATTCAGAACCATATCGTTGGTTTCGAGAGATTTTCCGAGCGGCGTCAGCCTCCAGCCGTTTGGAAGCGAATAACCGCCGGGAATCGCTTGGGGAGTTTGCGCCGCGAGAACGCCGGCAAAAATGACGAGAGTTCTGAGGTGTCGCATGGGATGTCCAAGAATAACGAAAGTGAGTGAGGGTGGCGTCACAGAAATATTTCGATTCGATGACGCGAACCGGCTATGCCCGATGATATTCGTAAAACGACGCTAATCCCTCGCGGCCCATGTATCTGCTCAACAAGCGGCGGTCCGCTTTCATCAAATCCACGAAAATGAGTCCGTCAACCGCGTTTGAAAACTGCGGATCCAGGTTGAAATCGAGGACCACACCGCCCATGTTAAGGTACTGGCGAAGCAGAACCGGAACTCCTTTTTTATCGGGTTCCAGATCCGCGATCAACGCGGAAAGCTCCCCGACGTCCCTGGCGAGCGACCCCATCGCGTTGCGATCGCAACCCGGCAGGGAAGGGGATTGAAAGCGCTGCTTCGGGCGAACCTTCCAGCCGAGCCCCGGATCGCGATGCGCTTTGAAGTATTCGACCATCACCGCGCGTGAGATCGCATGATAATCGTTGCTGATGCTGACGGGGCCGAATAGAGTCCGGTAGCGCGGATTTTTCACCACGAACTGGCTGATGCCCTTCCATAAAAGCAGCAAGGGGAGATAGTCGCGCTGATACTCCGGGCGCACGAAAGATCGTCCAAGCTCCAGCGCCGGGCCTAGTCTCTCAAGGAATTTCGGTTCGAATCTAAACAAAGTACTGGTGTAGAGCCCGCGCGGGCCGCGCTTCGCGAGAATCGTATCGGCCAGCCCGATTCGATACGCGCCGACGACTTCGCTGCGCTCGGGGTTCCACACGAACAAATGCCGGTACCATTCGTCAAATCGATCCAGGTCTCGCGTTCGTTCCGTACCTTCGCCGACCGCGCGAAATGCAACTTCGCGGAGGCGCCCGATTTCGAGCAGCGTGTGCGGGATCTGGTGGGCTGCGCCCACGAAGACTTGGAGCGAATCGGTGCTTACCAGTGCGGGCAGCGAAGCAACTTCGTCGCGGAGACGGGCTGGGTCCGTTGGCGCCGCGATCGGCTTGCGGTTTTGCGGCCGAGGCTGCGTCTTCCGGGTCTGCAACAGCTCCGTTCGCATTCGGAGGTAAGCCGTCAACTGATGGTTCGAGAAACGCGATTGGGTCCCCGGCGGAATCGGTGCGCCGACCGAAATACGAATCGTTCGGCCGCTCTTATGTAGAAGCTCCCGAGGCAGCAACGCCGTGCGCAGGCTCGGATGAACCAGTCCAGCGAGATGGAAGGCTGTGCTGTTCGTACCGTGAAAATAAATCGGAACCACGGTGGCGGAGGTGAGGCGGACCACGCGGCCGATCGAATCGTTCCACGCCGGATCGGCAATGCGAAGGTCCGGAAAGCGCATGGACGAAACTTCGCCTGCCGGAAACACGATCAGAAGTCCGCCCTGCTTTAGCCATTCGACAGCCGCGCGCACTCCCTTCCAATTCGATTTGGTAGCGTCTCGCCCGCCAAATGGATTTACCGGAATCAGATAGTCGCGCACTACGTCAATCTCGCCCAGAAGCGAGTTGGCCAAAAACCGCACGTCTTTCCGGATTCTCAACAACTGGGACGCAAGCACCGGCGCCTCGGCCAAGCCGAACGGGTGATTACAAACGGCGACCACCGGTCCATGCGCAGGGATCCGCGCGAGTTCCTCTGGTGCGTACTGATAGGTAATGTTGAGGCGTTCCAGGACACTCTCAAAAAATGACTGCTCGTCGGGTTGCTGAGCCGCTCCGGCATAAACCGTGTTAAGCCGGTCGAGTGAGAGCAGTTTCTCCGCCACGCTTCCGATTCCGTAGAACGGAGTCGAAGCCAGCAGCCTCTCGCCGAGTTCCGTGCTCGGGCGAAGGTCCGGCCAGAGTGGAAACGGTTCCCTTACGCGTTGGTTCACTGCCCATAACATAAGAGGAAAACCGTTAACGCTTGATTTCGATCTCTAAACAATTTTATGAACTAACGTTTCAGCGGCGGCCATCGCCGCGAGTTTGATACGATCGGATGGCTCTAGAATTGGAGATCGACCTATGGAAAAATTTACTCAGGATTTCAAGGCCGGCAGGATCACCCGCCGGCAGCTTCTTGCGCTCGCCGCGGCGTTGCCGGTCGCGGCCGCAAAGGACGAAGCCCCGTTGCAACTCAAGGCGACCTGGGTAAATCATTATGTCTATGTCGCGCCCGACCTCATGAAGACCAGCGACTGGTATCACGAAGTCTTCGGCATGCAGATCGATCACCGGACCGCGAAGGAAGCCCACTTGTGGTACAGCGATGCGGGCGGCGATACCTGCATGATCATGCGCCAAGCGCCAGCCGGGGCTACGCAAGCCAAGATCATTAACTTCGCCTTCACCATCGATCGGTGGGACAAGAAAGCCGTGGAAGCGGAATTGAAGCGCCGCGGCCTAAACCCCGTATCCGATACCGACAAGTGTTTCCGGTTTAAGGATCTGGAGGGTTTCGATATTGCCGTGTGTGCCAAAAACTACATGAAGCGCCCCACTCCCTCGACGGAAGCGCCGAAGGTTTGGAAAGCGATCAGCGCAAATCACGTGGTCGAAAATTCCGCCGATTACCCCAAATTGCGCGATTGGTACAAGGACCTGCTGGATCTACGAATCTCTCACGACTCCGGCCGGGACGTCTACATGTGGTTAGGCGATTCGGTCTGGATTCCCACGGCGAGCCGCGCCGGAGGAAAAACCTCGGCCGAACTCGGTACGCTCGATCACGTGGCCTATAGCATCGCCGATTACAATAATGACGCGGTCAAGGTCCAGCTCGACCGGCTGCAAATGAAGCCGCAGCAAGATACTCCGCTCAGTTTCAACTGCCGCGATGTAAACGATTTCAAGACCCAGGTCTGCGACAAGCAACTGGTGATCGAAGCTGAGAAAAGGCCGCCTAATCCAGGGCGCGGTCGTGGAAAATCCGGACCCGACGGAGCGCCAGACCAGGGCAAAGGACGCCGCTAGATCTAGTTTCTACTCAATACCGCCGCCTCGTGTTTTTGGACCCGGAGAATGAAGAGTGTTTTCACAAGACGCTGCCCGGCTATCCAGATAGGATTGCGGAGTGGACGGCAAACGATCAAGAGGGAACGCGGACTGATCCATACCTGGGACCAGAGATAGTAAGTGATTTCTTGCGGAATCTGTGGAGAGTTCAGCGTTGTCGAAATGACGTCGAAAGCGAGCTCGGCGCGGCAGGACCTCGGGCGGCAGTCGTGTCAACTGCGTCGCGCGTCTGGCGAATCGACGTCATCAGGGAACTCTTCGAAATGCGCCGGATGATGGGGTCGATCGCCCAGCGGAGTGACGCTGGAATATCGCGGCTCAATCCGAGCGCCTCCACTTCGGCGTAGACTCCCCCGTCGCGTTCTTCGTAGCGGGTAATGCTGTAAAGCCGCCAGATAAATCCATCGCCCGAATCAACGGGAAGCTGGTGCTCGCCAGGCTCGCCATAGTCGTCGATCTGCTGCATGCGTGTGCTCCAGGTGATGCTGTACCACCGGTGCGCGTCCACCCGGACCGCCTTCGATTCGAATTCACCCTCGATGGCGTTATGCTGAAAAACCGCATGGTCCGCCAGGGTCATGGAGTATCGGTCCGTTCCGCGGGAGCCGATCGTTTGTGCCGAAATTACTCCAGGATGAAAGATGTCCTTGTAATGGGCGTAGTCTCCCGTAACCCGGAACACATCCTGAATCTTCGCGTTGGGATAATACGCGGCGCCCCCCCAATCGTGGATCAGTCCGCCCGGGACGCGTTTCGGAGTGTGCGGACCAACCGGATAGATCAGAATTTGTCCGTTGCGGACCTGCGCCGCGCGTTCGGGAGATTCGTCGATCCACAAGAAGCAGCCACCCGGTTGAAGACGCTCCTGAAGGCGCGAGTTTGCGGTTTGAACATACTGATCCCATGCCTCTAATGTTGATGGCTTGAGATCCGCGGCGGCCGCACTCAGCGCCAGAAGCGCGAACCATGCGGTTAACGTTGCCCTTTTATCAGCCCATCTCGTCAATGTCACACTAGGGCGGCTTGCATTTAAGAAACCATCGCTAAGAGACTGAAATGGTTACTGTAATTCGAGGCGTTGCGCCCGGAGTTGCCGGTCGGCAGAGTGCAGTTTTTGTCGTTCCGGGCTTTAATAACTGATTTCGCCGATTCGTTCAAGCACCCGTTCGAGCGCCACGATGCGACGCCGTTGGATCGCGCTTTGGCCCGTGAGATTTTCCGCCTCCGTCTCGAGTTCCCGAAGATCGGGCTCATGGCGTTCGAGTATCGGTTGGACGAAGCGGGTGTCTACGTACAGGCGGATCTTGACGTCGCCGGTGCGCGGCTTGTATGTGGCGCTGGCGAGGTCCGGCGGGACGGCGACCGACGTTTTCGCCTTGCCGTCCAGAATTTCAAGCGTCGCGCCGCTCCCGATTAAAGCACGGCTCCAGGTAATCCGCAGGTAACCCGAATCTTCCCGGACCTCCAACCCCGTCTGCGGGGAGCGGTTGGAACTGGCCCAGACCGGAAGCGAATCTGCCACGACAAAAGTGAGTGCGCAAGCCATAGCCGCACCCCAAGCCCACCTCTCTATACCTCCCATCTCGGTCATAAATTTGTCTCCGCACAATTGTTGACAACGCCCAAATGAGGCAGCCCGGTCTGCGAAAAGAACAACCTCCGCACCTCTGCACTTCGATTCAGCACCCGCAGACTGGGAGCGGCCCAATGAAACTCTTCTGAGGAGACGCTGGGGAAGAGAATTCATTTCCGCTTTAGATTCGATCGCGAAGGGGTACCGGCGGTACTCTCGGTTCCAGCCCGCTTGACGATCGCGATTAAGGCATCTGGGCAGCAGGACTACGGAGGCTCTCGCAGCGGTCCCGGAGCCAGTCGATAAGCTACTTCGCGCGATCTTAGAGATGCGGGCGTCGCGCTTCAACGCCGGACCCCATCATCGGATGAAAGTGCATGAACGGATGGCCTGAAATAATCGATGCCGGAGTAGAAAGCCGCGAGGAAATTCCACGATTCATGCTCCGGAACCGAAGGCTTACGAGGCGGTCAGTTCGCCGAGCATGGTGGGAATCAGCTCGGAGACAGTGGGGTGAATGTGCACGGCCCGCTGGATCAGCGTATAAGGAGCCTTCGCATACATCACGTCGAGGATGGAATGAATGGCTTCGTCGCCGCCGGTTCCTAAAATCGCCGCCCCGAGGATGCTCTTGTTATCCGCGTCGATCACGACTTTCATGAAGCCCTGGGCCTCGCCTTTTTCAATGGCGCGTCCCACCCGAGACATGGGGCGTTTTCCGATCAGAAGACGTTTACCGGATTTCTTGGCTTCCGCCTCGGTCATCCCGGCCCTTCCCAGCGGCGGATCGATGTACAGCGCGTATGCGGTAATGCGGTCCGACACTCGCCGTCGATCGCCGTCGAGCAGGTTGGCCGCGACGATTTCAAAGTCGTTGTACGAAGTGTGCGTGAAGCCGCCTTTCCCGTTGCAATCGCCGAGCGCCCAGATGCCGTCGACATTGGTTCGAAGCTCATCGTCCACGGTGATGTTGCCGCGTTGATCCTGCTCGACGCCGGCTTTGTCGAGGCCGAGATCGTCGGTGTTGGGACGGCGGCCGGTAGCGATCAGGACGTGGGATCCGGTAACCGAGCGCTCCGTGCCGGAACAATCGAGGCTTGCCGAGATCCCGTCGGCAGCCTTCGAGAACCCGATGCATTTCGCGTTGAGTTCGATGCGAACTCCCTCCCCTACGAGGATGTCCTGAATCTCGGCCGAAATATCCGCGTCCTCATGCCAAGCCAGTCGAGACGACATTTCAATGACGGTCACTTCGCTTCCGAAGCGGCGGTACATCTGGGCAAACTCGAGGCCCACGTAGTTGCCTCCCACGATCAGCAGGTGGGGAGGAACAAAATCGACGTGCATTATGGACGAATTGGTCCAGTAGTCGATCTGATCGATTCCCGGAAGAGGCGGAGTGCGAGCTCGGCCGCCGACGTTGATAAAAATCTTGGGAGCCGAAAGAACGGTTTCTCCTATGCTGACCTCGGTCGGCGACTGAAACCGCGCGTGTCCCTGGTATACGGTGCAGTTCGCCAGGCTTCTGAGCGACGCTTCGACGCCGGTTCTCAATTTTCCGGAGATGGCGTCTTTTCGCGCCTTAACTTGTTTCATGTCGACCGCAATCGGGCCGGCATCCACTCCAAACTCGTTCGCACGTCTTGTCATCTGCGCCGCGTAAGCGCTCGCGATCATGGTCTTGGTGGGAATGCATCCGGTGTTCACGCAAGTTCCGCCGAACAAGCCACGTTCGACGATGGCGACCTTCATCCCCGCGCCGGCGAGCCGGCGGGCTAGCGACGGGCCTGCTTGCCCCGTACCGATGATGATTGCGTCGTAGGAAATTGCCATCCGAAGACAATTTTCTCAGGTATTCAGGAGGGAAGTGTTTCTAAGTTACTTGACTTCCACCAACTCGATGGCTTCCCGGCTGGGACCTTCAATCATAATCGCGCGCGTATCGCCGAGCCTATATTCGCTCTGCAAGAACCTGACGTTTTCTCTTCGAAGCTTGGCGATCCACGCCTCCAGATTCTGAACACTCAGGGCAAAGTGATCCGCCAGATGCCCGCGCGTCGGCGCCAGAGGGGAGTCTCCCTGATTCATATACCAATTCAAAGCCACATCGTCGAAGGCGACACCCGCTTGCGGCACGCGATACATGCCTTCCTTTTCGAGCGCGGGCCAACTGCGCTCTGCGCCCCGCGCCTGCTTGCAATCGGCGTCGGTGTGCTGCGGCCCACGTCCGCCTTCCGGGACGTTCAAGTGCTTCCGGTACCAAAGCTGCGCGCAGAACGGATCGTCCTGATACATGTGGACGTGGTTGAAGCGTTCGGACGGCTGGTTGCCCAGGTATTCGATAATCGCGCCGTCGGGACCCGAGACGTAGCTGAATCCAGCGCCGCCTTTAGGCTGGATTCCCTGGGCTTTGGCCGCGGCGATCTGTGATTGGGTCCGCCCCAAGGCCCCGCCTGGTCCGCCCGCGCCCGGCCAGGTGTCGCTGTTCACGTAAACGAAGCCATCGCCGTCGCCGGTGTAGAGAGGCAGAACCCGCGTGCCGATTTCCTGAAACCGATGCAGACTTGTGCGCTCATCGGTGACATGCCAGCCAAAGTGCCAGATCGCGGTTTGCGGATTTAACGCCGGCGGCGAGTTGACCTTCGTAAAAAGAATGTAGACCTTTCCGGCTTTCAGCGCAGGTATGCCGCCCCAGGTCGACTTGGCTGTGCTTGGAAAATTCTTTACGTAAAAATCTATCGCGGCGCCGGGGTCGGTTGAGTTGAGGTGCAGATGGTGGAAGCCAGGAGTCGAGAGACTTTCTGCGTCTTGAGCCCAGCCTGAGCACACCAACGTCACTCCGACCATCGCTGCCAGAATCAGAGGATTCATAGTCATAGGCAGGCGTCATTGTATCATCCCCGGGATGTAGCGCCGAACCGAAAAGTAACCTCGCTTCGATACCTCCCATTTAATGCCTTATATATAAGCAGCTTATGTAGCTCACTCGTTCTAATGTAACGTCACATGAATTCTATAGCTGTAACGTCACATAACGAAGCTGTAAATATGTAACGCAACACAATAAATGCCTTACTTTTTTTCCGTGTTGTTGCGGATTTTCTGAAACAGAATACCTCAAGTCCACTCTATTTTTCGTAGGTCAAGCCTTAGACGCTTGGGGCTCGCAAAGTCGGAGATGAAAATTTCTAAAGCTGAGAGTTGCGGCGTTTGTCAAGCCTGGCCAATCGACACAAGGGCATCGGGGAGTCTCGATGGTATGGAGGAACACACTATGGAAGTATTAAATTTTTCTGGGGCTAATCTACCTCGAGTAGTTTCAGCCTCAGCGTCAATCACTCGAAAACCCCGCGGGAAAACCGCGCTGATCGCGCTGCTGCCGGTGCTTGCGATTCTGATGTTGTTGCCGATTCCTTCGATGGCAGCAACTCTATTGCAAAACGGGAGCAGCCTGGTTTTTACGGGCGACGCGACCGTCAGCGCAGTTTCGCTGATATGGTCCTGCAACCAACCGGGGGACACTTCGTGCGCAACCGGGACCGGCGACTTTTCGGTTGGTAGTTCCACCGATACTTTCGCCCCTTACAACGGTACGTTCGGCCGAATCATGAATATCACAGAAGCCGGACAACCGATTCAGGATACGCCGTTCGCTACGTTGGCCGATTTCATCACATTCTTGGCAAACACCAACATCACGCTCGATTTGACGGAGATTCCGGAAGGAACGGACACTCCATCGGCCACTTGCGCGGGATCGAACCATTGCACCCCCACCAGTCCGGCGTACGCGAATGCCAACAACCTGGGGGGGTTGTCGGCTTTCAATCTCGATTACAACACTACTTCCAATACAACCACAGCCTCGTTTTCTTTTCTGGGAGTAGTGCACGACAACGTGGCAGGGGATAGCCCCAGCACCGCTCCGTTCATCGGCAGCTTCGCGGAACCGATCGTCGGCATGAACCCGCAGCAAGTACTTGCGGCGCTCGAGTCCGGCGGCACGCTAACTAATGGCTATGGAGAGAATG
>Ga0209415_10016366_pt1 | contig 11922 bp, 16 predicted proteins | sample PeaSoiSIISIP2007_FD_187696 | JGI IMG/M metagenome (GOLD analysis project Ga0209415, IMG submission 187696) | Peat soil microbial communities from Weissenstadt, Germany - SII-SIP-2007 (SPAdes) (version 2) | ecosystem: Environmental > Terrestrial > Soil > Wetlands > Peat | place: Germany... | reverse complement strand
CCTGTATTACACTGACCAGTGATACGAGCGGGGTCACGACTGGAGATGCCCGGAGAACTCTGGCTGCACCGTGTGGCCTGCTTCTCCTCATCGAGAGCCTCCGACCTCAGGCCATTCCGACGCCTCATTCGATCTGGTCTCCCAGTTCACTCTCTTCACTTCCATACTGGAGCCTTCCGTCAAGGCGCGGATCGCGGCAGAGATGGTTCGCGTGACTAAGCCCGGCGGCATCATCTTGTGGTACGACTTACGGTTCAATAACCCCTGGAATCCCAACGTTCGGGGAATTGAGGCCGCCGAAATCAGGTCCCTATTTCCCGGCTGCAACGTAAGACTCGAGCGCTTGACCCTCGCACCGCCTCTAGCGCGCCACATTGTACCGATCTCCTATCCGATTGCCTTGATGATCGAGCAACTGCCGTTTCTGCGAACTCACTACCTTGGCGTTATCCGCAAACCCGAAAGCCGATGCTGACGGGGTACGTCCTCCGATGGCCGGCGTTGTTTTTGATGCGATGGTGAGCGCGGGCGGGCTGATCCTGTTTTCTCCCCTCCTGCTTCTGATCGCTGTCGCGGTAGTTTTGGAAGACGGGCTCCCCGTGTTTTTCCAACATGAGCGTGTCGGACGCGGTGGGCGGCTGTTCCGTCTCTGGAAGTTCCGCTCCATGCGCACATGCGTGTCCGGCCGCAGCATTACCTCCAGCGATGATCCTCGTGTGACCCGCGTAGGCAGAATTCTCCGCAAATACAAGCTGGATGAATTGCCCCAGCTCTGGAATGTGGTCCGAGGAGAAATGAGCCTCGTGGGTCCGCGGCCTGAAATACCGCGCTTTGTGAATCTCGACCATCCGGTCTGGCGCGACGTCCTGCAACTCAAACCAGGCATCACGGACCTAGCCAGCCTGGTCTACCGCAACGAAGAGGAGCTTCTGGGCCGCTCCGACCATCCCGAGGCCTACTACCAGGAGGTAATCCTCCCTGCAAAACTCGCCTTCAACGTCCAGTACGCGCAAGCCCGTTCCTTCTGGTCTGACATCAAGCTGATTCTCCTCACTGTCCGCTACAGCTTGTTCCCGTCGGGTTTCGAACCAGCGCGCGTGCTCCGGTTATTTCCCGGCATATTGGATTCCCCCTCAGCGTCGCCACGGCACTCATCTACTGGTGTCGGGGGAGCGTCGGGGACTGCAGCGGACGGCTGAGAACCACAAAAGCATTGAACTCGGGTCCAGTGGAAGTGCCGGTCATCGGCAACTTGACGGGTGCTCCAGAGTACGTGCCCATGGCAACTGGATCTCCGTAATAATCGAGAACGTTGCGGACTTCATATGACGCGCCCTCGGTGAGGACCTCTTGCAGGTCCACCTCGATATTCGGCTTCAAGTCCCAGTTGTACACGGTAACGTTCGCGCGCCCTGGTTCATACCGGTTGGGGCGAACAAAGACCTTCGTTCCGACGGTTCGTTTGTTCGGAGTTGCGACCAACCGGCCGTTGTGGTCGAAGTTGCCCGCCTCCTGCCATTGTGGGAAGTCTACGCTTTGATTCTGCAAGTTGAAGGGCGTTGAGGCGTCGCCGCCGAGGTACGTGTTGTTATCGATCTGATAATCGGAGGTCTCCGCACCCGCCGGCCGTATCAGGGAAAGCAGATTCTGCAGACCCAAAAACGTGTTTCCCGCCATGGTGACCTTTTGCCAGCCGCTCACACTGAGAACGGGGCTTCCTCCGGCGAAGTAATTGTCCCTGACTAGCACGTCCTTGTTGGGAGCCGAGTACCCCAGCCGGTTACGCCCGCCTTTCCCCAACGTGTGATACGTATAGTTGGCGATCAGTTCGATCCGTTCCGCGGGTCGAAGTCCTCCTACCAGAATATTGTCGTAGCGGTAGCCTTGGCGGGTGTCCGAGCCGCTGTTGAAGACGGTGTTGCCCTCAATATGGAATCCATTGAGTGAGCCGCCTTCCGTGTATGCGTGGATCCCCCAGCCATACCCATTAAAGAGAATATTGTCCACGATCCGCTTGGTCCCCGTCTGATTTTGAGTGTAGATGCCGTGTCCGTGGCCCCGATCGGGGTCTGGCCCTTGCCACCCGTTGTCGTAAATCAAACAGCCGTAAACCTCCGCATCCACCGCGGGTGTCCAGAGCCCCATGCCACCGCCGGCATCGTGCACGATCAGGTTGATGAATTTCGTGTGTGGCCCGAAGATATCTACGCCGACCGGCCGCCCCTTGGTGCGCTCCCCGCTGGAGTTCATCACTTCAAGGCCCCAGTAGGTCGCCCATGCACCTTGCACCGTAAGCGATCCGTCAATCGTCACCCTGGCCTCCGGGACCTCGCGGATCGTAATTGGATTGTTCGCGGTTCCACTTAACACACTGACAAAAGCCCCCTTGTACGTGCCGCTGCGGAGGGCCAGAATGTCGCCGGGTTTTGCCGGCGACTTGCTGGAAAGCGCGGTAGGCAGATCCAGGGGATGTTCCCAGGTTCCGTCTCCCGCGGGCACGCCCCAGGGGGCCACAAAATAGATGGACGCCCCGGCCAGGGGTACGAAAACTGTGGAACAGGCGAAAAGCGACACAATCAACGTGTTGCAGAGCCGATTGATGCTCCCAGAGTAAACTCTGGGATTCCGTTTGCTCATTGGCATGTCGCAGCCTCGCCAGCCCTATGACCGCCAATGCTTCCCGGAAAGGGGGTCACCAAAACACCCCAACGCGAGCCCTCTGAGTATCGCGCTATTCCACCGATAGGCTCGACCCGTAAGGCAAGGGTAAAAGCCGCGTTAGCGTCGCGATGGTCATTGTGTCCGCAGTGCTGGCAGGCGAACTTCTTGCCCGCCGGCTTGGTCGGTCCGTGGCACTGGGAGCACTCCTGCGAGGAGTATGCCGGAGCAACCTGGATGACTTCCACTCCGCGCAAAGCGGCCTTGTAAAGAATGAACTGGAGAAGCTGGTAGAAGGCCCACTGTGACCGTTCCGTATAGGAGCGGATCTTGGAGCCCTTCGCCCTGACGTCCTCCAGGTCCTCGATAGCAATGGTGCGACGATGGGTAGCGGCGTAGTCTACGATCACTTTGGACACGATGTGAGTTTCGTGCTTCGTGCGTCTCGACTGCCTGCGTTTAATCTTGAGCAGCCGGTTTTTCCCCTGCCGTTGCAGGTTCTTGTTTCTCCCGCGCCAACTGGCCTTCGTGCGCGCGGGGTTGAATCCGAGATGGAGCACTTTGCCGGTCTGCGGATCGGCCATGGTGGCGACGTGGCCCACGGAGTTACGGTCCACGCCGATCATGCCGGTGGGCTGGAATCGCGGTGCGGCCGGGGTGCGGTAAGAGAAGGCTCCGTACCATTCGCCGCCGCGCATGAAGAACTCGGCCGAAATATTGCGGCGTCCTTCCGCGTCGGCCACGCACGGGTGGACCAAGGCGAGCGGAAGAATCTCTTTGCCGAACACCGCGAAGATACGAACGCCGCCGCCTTCGAACCGGATCTGCCGTTCTTTATCGGCGCAGATCGGAATGATGAGATTCGAGGCCGTCTTGCACTTCCGGTTGCGCTGGTACTTGGCGATCAAACTTTTGGAAACAACCGAAGGCAATTCGGGGTAGTATTTACTGCTGGCCTCGCCGCGGTTGCGCAGCATTCGGGCGACTGAGGAAGAGACAGCCGGCAGGAGACTATCGAGGCGATGCGCAAGCGTATCGGGAATCTTGACTTTGATTGTGCAAGCCATTGTGTTTACCCTCTGGCTGTGCACGTCGTGTTCTGCACTAAGTTCCGAAGGCATACACTCACTTCTGAGAAGCGAGACTTTCTCAAGTCCAGTATGGAGCAGATCGCGCTGGACTACAATAGCCAAGTCCTCGAATTTAACGGTGAAGAGGACCATGTGCACATGCTGCTTCGGTACCCCCCGACAGTAGTACTCAGCAGTCTTGTGGGCAGAATGAAAAGCAAAAGCGCGTCCGCCGCGCTCGATCGATTCGGCTCTACGAATTGGGGCAAGCATAAGCGCACCTTCTGGTCGAGCGGCTTCTTTCTTTGTTCCGTTGGCGGAGCAACGCTCGAAATTCTCAAGACCTACATCGAAAACCAGGGCCGCTAGCTAGCGCGGCCTCGACCGCTTACCCACCGTGAAACGGAGGGATTGCGCGGTCGAAACTCGTTCATAGGGCAACTCAATACCCTTCGATCATACCTCTGAGCCGGCCTCGCCAAAAAGTGAGACCGTTCCGCCTCACAATCCTGGCTGTTAACTCCGCGATCTCGTGGTAATACATGTTGGCGCGTGCGAAATTCTCACCGGTGCCATACAACGGCAGCGATTGCGCTTCGCAAGTCCGTCCGTGTACCCATCGTTACTCTCACCCCGTCTTCACGGGGATGAATCCTGAGGATTCCTCTTCGCCATGTCCACCACGTCAACATAACGCGCACTCTTGGACCGGCGGCGGCGTGACTCAGGAAATCTTGCACTGTGCGCATTGATTGCCTTCAGCGCGGTAGGATTCAAAGCCGATGCAACCTGAATTCTGTCACTGGGGCCAACGGGGTCGGAGGTGGCAACGTGCTTCCTCGGGCAACCTGCTCATCACCGCCTCGACAAATACCCGGACTTTGTGCAGAACCGCGAGGGCTTCGACCACAGACGGCTCATCGACATCGCCTGGATATCGGAACATCCATGCATACTTTGTGAACTAAACCACCGCTTCGACGAGTGGTTCCAGCGTGTGGTCCAGTACGATTGCTTGTTTGCCCAACTTCCCCAGATCGTGCGTCTTGGGAAACGGCTGATCATGCCACACGAGGAACCCCTTCAGCGCCTTTTCTGCCGCTTGCCGGCAATGGTACAAGGCATCCTCGGGTGCCGGTGGCTCAGCGACCAAATCTATCTGCGCGCACCGCAAATCCTTACGGGCCTTTCGAACCAAGATAGCGTGTCGGCCCGGCGCCGAGCGTCAGGCTGCATAAAGCAGTTTGCCTTCCCGGGCAATGGTCGACGGCAAAGACGCCCTCAGTTGCAACCGTTCCTCAAAGCCCGAGTGGGTCCAGACCAGCACATCGGTCGCCACGCCAAGCCGCCAGATAGCTTTATAGGCTCTCCCGCTGTCGCGAAGAGAAACCGGCGTGCTGTCCGGCACGACCACCATTAGGTCGTAATCGCTGGCTGGGCCGGATTCTCCTCGCGCCGTGGAGCCAAATAGGTAGATTTGTTCAGGGTGGTACAGTTCTTGAAGCCGTCGGACGACCTCAGCCAGTATCGGATCGTCGGCGGATGGCGGCGCGAGGATCAAAGGAACTGCTTCCGGCATGTTGGTATTCTCAGTTTGCCACATTTCGATTGGTTCGGCACCGATCCCGCTCACCCCGACTCGGCGTCCGCGCGGAGACGCCTCAGACCTCAGACCTCAGGCCACCTTAGCCTGGATCTCCCTCCGGAGTGCGCTCACCCTCCGAATCGCCCGAGCCAGCCCGGCCTCCGTGGTCCCAGCTCATACTCCCCACCTCCGAACCGGCCCACGAAGGCCCCCGACGCCACCCGGATGCATGGTTTCGCGCTAGCGAGCAACTATCGCCGGGATGTTCAGACCGTGGACCTCGGAGGCCTTTTCGACGCCCCAGCTTGTGATATGAGTCGTCCCCGATAAGTTGGTGCCTGGCGCACAGGCGAAAGTTATGGGCAAGCGCTAAGCCTCCCTCATTAGGCGGCGCTCGTGATCTAGTGACCCCACCTGTTCGTCCACGTTCTGTCGGGCGCGATTCATGCGGTCTTCGCTCGAGACCTACCAACAGTCGGCGATTTCGGCCGCGTCCTCAATGAATAGGCCATACCCGCATGAGACATCGCCAGACCTTGATATCAGTCACCACGCCAATGGACGCAATGGGGCCCGGAATGTGACCGTTCGGGGACCCAGCGTGTAGCCATCAATGACGGGAATCCATCACCCTGCAAACGGATTGCTGATGCGCACGCCGAGAATCTCCTGCCCATCGTTCAAATCTTCGGTGTACAGCACCGCCGCACCGCTGCGCGCCGCCGCGACGACCACCAGTGCATCCCAGAAGGAAAGCTCGGCCTGGTCAGCCAATCTGACCGCCGATCGAATCGCCGCATCAGCTACCACCATGAGCGGCCAAGCCGTCAGGTCCTCCAGAACCGCCAGGGCCTCCTCGCTCGAGCAACGCTGGCTTACTTTCCGGGTCAGCGTTACGAAAAGCTCCTGCAACACCTGCGTGCTGACCCGCAGCCGGTCCTCTTCCATCAACTCGTTCATCAGCCGCTGGGCAACCTGCTTCTTCGGCGAATTGCTCCTGTCGAACGCGTACACCAGGACGTTGGTGTCGACGAAACTCAGCGCCCTTTCAACGGTCATAGAGATCGTCACGGCTCCATTTCCGTTCTCCGACCTCGACAAGACCTGTCTCGAATGCCCTTCTCAATCTCGCCCGGGCTAGCCGCCTCCGGCCCGGCTCCTCCACCAGCGCTGTGAGGTACTCCCGCACCAGTTGATTCACGCTGGTCCGTTGGTCCAGTGCGACTTTTCTTGCCGCCAGGAGTAGATCCTCCTCGACAACCAGAGTCACATTCTGCCTGGTCTTCTCCATGAGTCCAGTGTAGCACGAGTTCTGTGCTGCACGGTTTCCTAGGCACCTCCCATCCACTGCAAAGTCGGCTGGCCTATCCGATAAATTCAAGCCAGACGCAAAAGCGACGACCCCGCAGGTCGGAAACCAGAGTGCAGACCTCCACCAAGGTGTAGGGCCCCTCGCCCCGCCCAAGCGCGACACACCCATGACCAGAGCGGTAAAGATCGATACAATCAGGATGGTGCGTAACCAGTCCATTCTGCCGGTTCGGCGCTACGGTTCTCGCCAAAGATGACACCCGTTCACCGACATCACCGCCGTCACCACCGTCACCGGTCCAGGCACAAGTTCCGGAGACGAATGAAGAAGGTCTTGTTCTGGGTGGTCCTGCCGCTTCTCGGCTCGGCCTTGCTCGTCAAGACTTTTCTTTTTTACTTCGGCGCTCCATAGCGATGGGGACCGTGCCCGACAACACTTGGAATGTGAGAGAGGAGCGAGAGTGTCCGCGCTACGAAGACTAGCACTGGCGATGGCTTTCATCAGTTGTGCCCTGGGCGGCGTATACCTGTTGCGAGTCCCTATACTCACCGGGGTCTGCAACTTCCTGATCGTCCAGGATACGCTCGAGCCTTCCGACATGATCTTCGTCCTTAACGGAGACATCGCGACCCGTGCCTACCAGGTGGCCAAACTCGTCAACCAAGGCATCTCCGACAAAGTGGTGATCGTGCGGGCTGTGGATTCTCTGGCCGTCGACGCAGGCTTGCAGCCGAATGTCACCGACATGAGTGTGTTGATGATGAAGAGAGCCGGGATTCCGGAAGCCAAGATCGTACAATTGCCGTTCCCCAAAGGGGTCACCAGCACATTCGACGAGGCCAGGGCGCTGCACGCATACGTGCAAAAGAACTCGGTGAAGCGGGTTGTCGTGGTCACTTCCGCCATTCACACCAGGCGCGCCCGCTGGATCATCACCAAGGAATTGGCGGGTACGCCGCCGAAGATCATGATGTCGCCGGCACCCGATCCGCGATACACACCACGGAATTGGTGGCGCCAGGAGGATGGTTTCATCGGGTGCCAGAACGAATACCTCAAGCTCGCCTACTATCTGGTCAAGTATCGGTGACGAGCGAGCGCTCTGGCTTGATCACGCGGTTTGAGGAGCACCATATATCGACTAGCACTAGCAATCCACCACATCGCTGAGCGCTCCGCAGCACTGGGAACAGCACGTTCCCAACGGAGCTTGCATCCATCAGGGTGGGCTGGCTGTCCGGAAGGGATGAAATTGGGATGGTACGGATCACCGATTCAAGCCAGCATCCCAGAGCTAAAACCGAGCGATTTTATTACCCGGTCCGCCGGCCTTGTCTGCTCCGGATTTCCGCGACCTCCCGATCACAATAATTATCGAGCAGTCCGTCAATCTCGGCGATGACGTCCGGCTTTGTCTTGCGAATCTGGGCGATCGGCAGCGGCCGGGCCAATGTGAGACTTCTAGCGGAGCCGCCGCGGAGACGTACATGAACCTGAATCGTTCCCCATTGGCCAATGGTCTGCAAAACCTCTACCCGTCGCTCCCAACGCCCAGATCGGCCAGAGCCGAATGTCCCGACTCGACGTGCAATTGCACGTGCAGAAAGCGCCGAATGGTCCGCTATTCGGACACCGTGCCGCAGCTTTTGGGTTGAAAACAAACGGGTGAGGGGTTGGAGCGTTTGCCTCCGGAGCAAAAGGTCGGCCGTTCGAATCGGCCCGGGCGTACCATCTTTTCAATGGCTTACAAGCTTTTGGCTTTTTTCGCCCCCACAATTACCCCCACAAAACGTCACTGGATCGCAAGGCTGGCATCGCGGACATGACCTTCAGGCGCGCCTCCGGCTCGGTGGGTCACAAACGGAAGGAATCAGATCGTAATCGGAATCAGCCGCGCAGGAGGGAATTGCGCGCGGCCCAGAGAATGGCGATCAGTGTGCGGATGGGTGGGGCCAGAAGGGCGCCGCAACTGACGCCTGCACCGTTGGCGAGGACACGAGCTCCACCGCGCGGCCGGGCGAGAAGTGCTGACCCCTTCGAGGGGGGACTCCCAGAAGGAGCATCGAGAGTCCTGCCCTAAGCCCTCTGCGGCGATTCGGAATCCGATCACAGGTAGAAACGAGAGCGCCAGGTTGGAGCAGACGTGCTGTACCTTGTCGTTGATGTGCAGGGGGGCCGATGTCCATCATGATTGGAGGAGGCGGGCAACAGGGAGCCGATCACGACGCAGCGGACCAGCACGGCCCAAAGGACCAAAATCACCGTCCGGCGTGCCTCGGAAGAGCCAGTGAGCCCCCGCCCTGACCGTGCCATCAATCGCGGTAGCGCGGTTCAATCGGGATTTCCACACGATTGTCGCCAATAGGCTACACTAACAATGATGGCTGATGGACCGAAAGAGTTGAGGATCTACTCAACGGCAGACGGCAAGAAGCCTTTCCAGGAATGGATCGAGTCCCTAACAGATCATCCTCCTGGTGTGGTGGGAGTAAAGCTACTCAGCGTAAAGACATAGCAAACGGGAAGGCGTATTGGCAGGATTACAGGAGAAGGAAAGATGCCAAGAAGCGAACCATATGATGACTATCTGATCGAATCGCTCAAAGACCGCCGGCGAGCGGAGGCTTATTTGAATGCCGCTCTCGAAGAAGATGATCCACGCGTCTTTCTGACTGCCCTGCGCAACGTTGCGCAGGCTCGCGGAATGAGCAAGGTTGCCGCTAAGAGCAAGTTGAATCGGGAAAGCCTCTATAAAATGCTGTCCAAGCGTGGAAATCCGAGTCTGCAGAGTCTCGGTGCGCTATTGGACAGCCTGGATTTCCGGCTGACGGTGGAGTCGAAGAACGCCGCCTAATCCTAATGAGGGAAGGCTTAGCGCTTGCCAATAACTTTCGCCTGTGCGCCATGAACCACCGGACCGGGGACGACTCGTATCAAAAGCTGGAGCCTCGGAAGTTAACTGGGCGCAGTGCCACCGGGGGCGTTGGCATGGCCGGTGTAACTCACGGTCTTGCTGCCATTATTGCCATTATACATCGTGTCAACGTTGTTGCTGGCATCCACGGTCGTGAGGGTGATGTTGAACGAACTCCCAGCCGTCTGGCCTAAAACGGTGCCACTGTTGCCACTGCCGGAGGTAAAAGTCTGACCAGGCAACGTGACGACCAACCGCGTTGCTGCAGCGGCCACCGGTACATCCGCAATGGAACAGGCGGCCGAGCTTCCCAGAGTCCAAGCCATCGAGGTTTGCGAGGGGGCCTCGCTTCCGGCTCCCAATACATCCTGAAACGAGCTTGAGGTTATGCCGGTCCATTCCCGAACTTGAGGGCTTTGCGCCGTGGCAGTGCTGGCGTTCGGGGCGGACACTGTGTCGAACAGGATCCCGCCGGTGCCCGTGGCGGTCAATCCAGTTACTGACGGGCTACTGCCGTTCCTGAATGATCGAAAGTCTCGCAAGTCATTGCACCAAAAGATGTTAGGCGTGCCCGATTAAATAATTCTTTGGAGAGTCCTCAAATACTTCATTTGTATCAGTGGTTCCTTGATACAACTGATACATGTCTGATCCCGATCCATGTCCCGAAATCCGAGCTCAAATTCGTGCCCTTCAAACACAACGCCGCTCGATCGAGTCCAAGTTGTTACAGCCCCAAGCGATGCGTGTCGGTTCGATGGTCGAGCGTCATTTGGGCGGCCGCGGCGCGGCGCGAGCGCGGCCAGCATACTACGTGTCGCGTTCCCAGCAAGGCCGCTCCAAGGCGACCTATGTCAAACAGGAAGAACTCGCTGCCGTGCGGCAACAGTGTGCTGCCTACCGTGCGTTCCAGCAGAACCTGAAATCTTGGCGGCAACTCACCGCCGCCTTGGAACAGGCTTGGAAGCAATTACAGCGATCCCAGTCCGGATAAAACATTTTCTTGTGTTCATGTCGGATTTTGCTGGACTTTTGCCAGAAAGCGTGCACAATCTAAAAGGGATGACAGGCCCTTTTTCCACTACAGCGATGCCGCCGGTGGCGGCGGTCGATTGGCGGGTTTGGGAGAAAGATCGCAAGCGCGTCGAGCAAGAGATCGTGGAGGGGCGTCCCTTCCAGGTGTGGGATACCGAACGAGGACGCTTCGACGCTATGTTCGACTTCATGCTGCATAGCGGACTGTGGGACGCCGCCACCGGGATGCGGCCTTCCCAGTTGAAAAAGGACAATGGAATCCGCTATCCACTTCTCAATGGCGTGGAGTGCTTGCGGGAGATGGCGGGCATCGACGTGCCGGCCAACTGCGGCCCACTCCTGAAAGACCCCTACCTGCTGGAACGGATCGGCTTCACCGCCGAGAGAATCCAGAACTGCCTGGCGAAGGACCGGACCGTGGTGGATACCGAGACACTGTTAAATCATCTCAACCGTTTCACCGAAAAGGATCTGGAAGGCGGCTTTCTCGAACACGTGCAGGTGATCCGCCACAAGCGCTGGTTACGAGGCGGAGTGTATGCCGTGGATGGCCACGACATCGTGATCCCGTACGGGAAAGCCTATGAGGGAGCCCGCCGCACCAGTGAAGGCAGCTACGGCTACAAACTGCTCGTCCTGCTCAATCTGCAAACCGACTGCGAGCTGATCGTGGGTATGTGCTGGGCGGATTGGAGGAGAGTGAAATCACCATGCTACGGCGCCTGTTGGCGCGATTGAACCAGACTATGGGGCCGCTCCGGGAGTGGCTGAAGATTCTGTTGCTGGATCGGGGCTACTGGGGAACGGACCTGTTTTACGAACTCAAGCAGGACTATGGGATCGACTTTGTGAGCCGGGTGCGGGACGAGAAAATGGACGTGAATGGCTCCATCCAGCGGCAACTGGAGGAAGCCGATCGGAGTTGGACCGAGATCGAAGAACAACGCCAGTTCTCCGGGCGCCGGGAGACTCAGAAAGTGCGTTTGACGGCGTTGCGGCCGATCACCTTAATCAGCGACCAACCGCCGCATCGTCAAATCGCGGTGAGTGTGGTGGTGGCCATTCAATCCCATCCGGATGGCGCGCCCATCCTGGATAAAAAAGGTAAAGACATCTCGAAGACCGATTATGTGACCAGCCTTCCGCCAGGGAGGCATGGAGTCAAAATCCGGCGGTTCTATCGAGGCCGCTGGGGGATCGAGAATCAAGGTTTTCGTTCGCTGTCCCAGACCTGGGATATCGACCGTCCGGCCGGGCACGGCTACGGAGCGGTGTTGGCGCGGTTGGTATTCGTGTTCATGATCTACAATGCGCGCCACTTGTTCGAGCGGCAAAGCCGGCATCGGCC
>Ga0209415_10016364_pt1 | contig 11923 bp, 7 predicted proteins | sample PeaSoiSIISIP2007_FD_187696 | JGI IMG/M metagenome (GOLD analysis project Ga0209415, IMG submission 187696) | Peat soil microbial communities from Weissenstadt, Germany - SII-SIP-2007 (SPAdes) (version 2) | ecosystem: Environmental > Terrestrial > Soil > Wetlands > Peat | place: Germany... | reverse complement strand
CCGCGGCGGCCGCCGCGGCGGCGGAGGGCGCGGCGGCGGCGGAGGGCGCGGCGGCGACCGTGTCGATGGAGGCGCGCAAGGGCCGGGCCTCTTACCTCGGCCCGCGCAGCGTCGGCCACGAGGACCCGGGCGCGGCCTCCACCGTGCTGATCCTGACCGCCCTGCGGGACGCGGCGCGAGGAACTGACGCCGGAGCGCCATGACCACGTACCGAGGAACACCGGTCTCCGAGGGGGTGGCGACCGGGGACCTCTACCTGCCAGACGCGCCCGCCGGGACTGGCGCCGAGGCGGTGACCGTCACGGTGACCGCCGACGACGTCCGTGCGGCCTTCGCCGCGGTCGCCGCCGAGCGGACCGCGCTCGCCGACCAGCTCCGCAAGGCGGGCCGCGGCCACGAGGCGGACATCGTCACGATCGGCGCCCTCATGGCCGCCGACCCGGCACTGTCGACACCCGCGCTCGGCGCGCTCGGCGCGTCGGGCGCAGGCCAGGTTGCCGCACCTGGGCGTTACCCGTTGGCGACCGCGGCCGCCGCGATCACCGCGGCGGCGGAAGCCCAGGCCGCGATCCTCGAGGCGCTGCCCGATCCCGATCTCGCGCAGCGGGCGAGCGACGTCCGCCAGGCCGCCGCGGCGGTCAGCGCCGCGCTCGCCGGGGCCGAAGGAGCGGCACCGCCACCCGAGGTCGCGTTCATCCTGGTCCGCGCGGAAGTCGACCCCGCCGACTTGATCCGCCTCGTGGACAGCGGCCATCTCGTCGGCGCGGTGTCGGTGGGCGGCGGCGCCAGCTCGCACGCCGCCATCATCGCCCGCGGCCTCGGTCTGCCTATGCTGGCCGGCGCCGACCCGGCCGTGGTTACCGCGCCCGCCGGGCACCCGGCGGTCCTCGACGGGAGCGGCGGTGAGCTGCTCGTCGATCCCGTGCCCGCCGACCTGGCCCGCGTGCGCGGCACAGGCGGCGTAACTGCCGCAAGGGTCGCCGGCGCGGCGCGCACCGCCGGCGGCGAGCTTGTCACGATCCTGTGCAACGTCGCGTCGGCAGCCGAGACCCGCCTCGGCCTGGCCAACGGCGCGGCGGGCGTTGGCCTGCTCCGCACCGAGATCCCCTTCACCCGCGCGGCCGGCTGGCCGACCCGCGCCGAGCACCTGGCCGCGCTGACCCCTATCCTCCGCCTGCTCTCCGGCCGGCGCGCGGTCGTCCGGCTGCTCGACTTCGCCGGCGACAAGGTCCCGCCCTTCCCCGGGGCCGAGGGCCTGCCCGCCTTCCTGTACGCCCCGGGCGCGCTCACCGCCCAGCTCGCCGCGATCCTCCAGGCAGGCGCCGGTACCGACCTGGCGGTCATGATCCCGATGGTGCGCGAGCTCGCCGAGGTCGACTTTGTGCGGGGCGAGCTGGCCAGGGCGGCCAAGGCGGCCGGCGTGGACCCGCCGCCCCTCGGCATGATGGTGGAACTCGCCGCGACCGCGCAGGCCGCGCCCGCTTTCGCGGGCAGGGTCGACTTCTTCTCCATCGGCACGAACGACCTGACGGCTGATGTCCTGCGCCGCGACCGGTCCGCGCTCCGTCCCGCCGACGCGTCGCAGCGAAAGGTGCTTACTGCCATCGCCGCCACAGTCCGCGCGGCGCGGGAGGCGGGCATCGGGCTGTCCGTCTGCGGCGATGCCGCCGCGGATCCCGCCGTGCTGCCGCAACTGCTCGCCATCGGCGTCCGGACGGTGAGCGTCGGCGCGGCGAAGGTCCCTGCGGTTGCCCGCTGGATCGCCCAGGCCGCCGCGTCCGGGCCGGCGGGCACCGCATCAGGAAGGCCGACGATCCCCGATGCCGGCTGACTTCGCACCGGACGTGACCGCGTGCGCGGCTTTCTGGCCGGCATTTCCCAGACCGGAACCGGTGCGGGGGCGCGAACTGACGGGAAACGGCCGGGGCGCCTTCGCCCGGGCGTCCGGTAACGGCGAGAAGCTCCGCCCGCCCGGGACGGGCCGGGCCGGGGACGGCCCGGCGTCAGAGGACGGACAGCGACACGCCGCCGCGGCCCGCACCCAGGTCGCGGGAGACCGCGCGGCCCGCCGTGACGACGGCCCGCACCATGTCGTCGCGGGTAGACACGGCGAGCAGCCGGTCGGCCGCGCCGACCACGCCGATCGCGCCCGCCACCACGTCGTCGCGGCCGAGGATCGGGGCGGCGATGCCGGCGTCGCCGACGGTGGCCTCCTCGTTCTCGACCGCGTACCCGGCGGCGCGTACCTGGGCGAGCGTGCGGGTGAGCGCCTGGCGCGTAGTCTTGGTCCGGCCGGTCAGCGGTGCCAGGTCGGCGGCGAGGGCGGCGGCGCGCTGCGAGGCCGGCAGGCTCGCCACGATCGCGTGACCGAGCGCGCAGGCGTGCCACGGGATCGCCGCACCGACTTCGAGGATCTGCACGGTGTCGTCCGGGCGGAACACGTGGTGCAGTACGATCACGCGGCTGCCGGACAGTGTGGCCACCCAGACGGCCTCGCCGGCCTGCTTCGCGAGCGACTCGGCCCAGCGCAGCGACCTGACCCGCAGCTCAGAGCCGTCCAGGTACGCGTTGCCGAGCTGGAGCACGCCCGGGCCGAGGCTGTACTTGCCGGTCTCCGCGTCCTGGGCGACGAGCTCGTGGGCCTCCAGGGTGCGCAGCAGCCCGTGTACCGTCGGCTTGGCCAGGCCAAGCCGGTCGGCGATCTCGGTGACGCCGAGGCGCGGCGTGCCGGAGCCGAGAACGCCGAGGATCTGCGCCGCGCGCTGCACCGACTGGATCATCGCACCCCTTCGCCGCCCACCTGCAAGAATTCAGCCGACTGCCAGTCAGCTCAGTCCAATCCGACACAGTTTGCTTCGACACAGTTTGCTTCGACACAGTTTGCTTCGAGACGGGCAGATTCGACGCTGCCGAACAATATTCAGGATAGGCCATGTCACAGGTAGCACCACGGGTAGGGATCGTGCTGGTGTCGCATAGCGTCCGGCTCGCGGAAGGCACCGCTGACCTGGCCGGCCAGGTCAGCGGGGGGACCGTGCGGGTCCTCGCCGCCGGCGGCACCGAGGACGGCGGGCTCGGCACGAGCCTGGAGAAGGTAGCGCAGGCGGTGGCGAGCGCCGAGGCCGGGGCGGGCGTGCTCGTGCTGCCCGACCTGGGCAGCGCGGTGCTCACCGTGCGGGCCATGATCGAGGAGCTGCCCGGCGCGCGCGTGGTGCTGGCGGACGCGCCGTTCGTCGAGGGAGCGGTGGCCGCGACGGTGACCGCCGCCGCGGGAGCGGACCTGAAGGCGGTCGCGACGGCTGCGCAGGAGGCATGGCATGCCCGCAAGCTCTGAGTCGATCACGCTGGCCGGCGACCTGCACGCCCGCCCGGCGGGTGCCCTGTCCGTCGCGGCCGGCCGGTTCGCCGCGGCGGTGTCGGTCACGGCGGGCAGCAAGACCGTCGACGCCAAAAGCGTCCTGGGCGTCATGGGGCTCGGCGCGACCAGCGGCCAGCAGGTCACGGTCTCCGCCGACGGGCCGGACGCCGCGGAGGCGGTGGCGGCGCTGATCGCGATTATCAGCGAGGCGACCCGCGCCGGCGGCTGAGCCCGCCGGGCTCAGCCGCCGGCCGGGGAAGGCCAGCTGTCCAAGGGTCAGCTGTACATGAGGATGCGGGCCACCTGGCCGATGCCGGGCATGGCAGTGACGTGGGTGTCACCGCCCGCGAGCTGCTCGGCGGTGCCTGGAACGCGGGAGACCGAGACGACCTGGGTGCCCCACGGGCTGCCCGGCAGCGTCGCCGGGGTCAGTTTGCCCGTGGCGTAGTGCACCAGGTAGGACTTCCCGCAGCAGTAGCCAGGCATGGGCAGCCACAGCCCGCCGGCCCCGTCGGAGCTGACCTCCTGGGATCCGTTGCTCGGCGTGCCGTAGCCGAAGCTTCCGGTGGCGACCTTCGTCCACTTGCTGCCGTCATAGTGCAGCATCACGGTCGGGCCGCCCTCGTCTTCCGCGTTGCCGTTACCGATCGCGTACACGTTGCCGGCCGACAGGGCGATGATCCCGGTGATCGCCGGGTCATTGAGCAGCATCCTCGGCGGGAGCAGTGAGCTCAGCTGGGTGCCTGCCCACCGGCTGCCATTGAAGTGGTACACCTTGGTGCCGCTGAACGCCCACACGTTCGCCGGGGACAGCGCGCTGCCGCCCTGGAGGTTCGCGCCGGTCAGCCGCCAGGTGTGCCCGTTGAAGTACCAGGCGCCAAGCGTCGGGCCCACCAGGTTCGTGCCGAAGACCCAGACGTCGTTCTTCCCCGCGACGGACGCCCCGCCGATCTGCGCGCCGAACGTCTTCGCGACCGACCACGCCGTACCGTTGTAGTGCAGCACGCGCGAGCCCGTGCCGTCCTGGGTGAACGCCCAGACGTCCGACGGCGACGACGCGCCCGCCGCCAGGACCGTCTCCGACGGATCGCCTGGGAACGCCATGTCCTGCTTCCACGTGCCGCCCGCGAGCCGCCAGGCCGTGGGGCCGGTAACCGAGGCGAACTGGCCGCCGAACGCCCACCCGGTCGTCTTCCCCGTCGCGACCACGGCGGTGAAGGCCCCGGCACCCGTCGTTACCGACTTAACGACATGCCATTCCGGCTTCGGCGCTGCCGTCACCGCGCCGGCGGCCGACGCGGCCAGCGTGACCAGCCCCGCGGCGGCCAGCGCGACCGCCCCCCACGCGCGCCTACCGCGCATAGCGATAATGCGTGACATTTCTTCGTTTCCCCCTTGAGGAGCCCGCTACTGCGGACCCAATAGTGGCACGCGGCGAGCGCGCCGAGAGACAAGATAATTTGTTGAATTATTGAATTCTTGCGGCAGTAATCCCGTCCCGTCGCCGATCCGACCCCAGGCGGGTCGGGCGCAAGCTGAAGGCGCCCCGAGCCGAGCCGGCCTGTTCGCCTGCAGCGGTTGACTGGGCACGGTTTCTGGCCGGCCCTAGCGGTACCCGCCCAACGGGCGAAAGGTACATTTCCCCGCTCGGCCGTGCACGGAGGCGGCTTTCCTGGGGCCGGTCCGAAGATAGTGGATGGCTATGCGTGCCATGGCGTGTACAGATATCCACTATCCCTGGCTCGCATCGCGGGCCGCCCGGTATGCCGGTTTCCCGCCGTGGCCGCTAGGTCCAGCGGTCACCCTGACACTTAATTCCGGTAACCGGCGGTGCGACATACCGGGCATGACGGTCGTGATCATGGTCACCGACTAAGCGAAGGCGACGATCATGGTCGCCAGATGAGCGAACAAGGGCACCGGGTGTGTGAAGTGGCAGGGCAGGCGGGATCGGAAGGCGTCTCCGCGAGGCAAGTTGCCGGGGTACCAGTCGCCGGGTGCCGCGCTTCGAAGGCCCCCGGCTCCTCCTTCTGGAGCAGGACCGCGAGTCGGCTCGGAAATCCGAATACCCGGAGCTCCTTAAGGAGACGCGGCGGCTCCACCCCGAGGCGAGCGGGAGCGGTGCCGTCTGGCGGATCGTCCCCGAGCAGCAGCCCGGCGATATCATCCCCGGCCGCACCGGGCCGGGGCGGTGGTATCCACGCGACGACCCGGGCGGTCCGCGGCGCCCCGGGCCGGCGTCGAAACGGGAAGTCGACGAGCACCTCTACGCCGAATGGCCGCTCCTGGGAACTATGATCCCGCCCCAGCGCATCGTTCACCAAGTGCGCGGTTCACCAAGTGCGCGCAGGTCATGATCCTGCGCCCGGGGAGCAGCATGCCCGCCCCGGCGACCGTGCCGTCCGCGCGCAGCATGTGCGCCACGCAGGCGGAATTATCAGCAGGGGGCACGCGTCCCGGTGCGGCTTGCGGCACGGCGAAACACTATCGTTTTTCCGGGCTGCGTGACCTATTCCTCGCGGTGTGTCACGACTTGCGGCGTCATATACCCGAGGGCTTGCGACGATGCGGCCCAGCGATTATTCGGTCCTCAGGGCCGCAAGGATTGCGGAACGAACTCGATTTAGCCTTCTGTTGTCACGGGCATGGTCTGGCCGTGCCGCATCAGCCGGCGTCGGCTAGCGTGGAGCGGGGTTGTCCGAAAGGTGCAGGGCGGAAGGGCTCAGTTGAGCGCGAGATCGTGGCGACAGGTTGTGCAGGCATCGGCCGTTCCCGGGTACGGCTACCGGTACCGGCGGTGGGTGCTTGACTCGCTCAGGTACGTCGACGTGCAGGATCTCGCGACCGGCGGTGACCACATCCCGGAGCTCGGCGACGTGTACGTCGATGTCGCGCTGGTCAGCCGGGCCCCGCACCAGGTTCCCGATGACCCGCTCGACCCGGCGGCCGAGGACACCGCGGAGCGGCACTCGATCAGCGAGCTCCTCGACCGCCGCTCGCGCGTGGTCCTCGCGCTAGTCGGCCAGCCAGGGAGCGGCAAGAGCACCCTGCTCGCCCACGCGGCCCGCCGCAGCGCCCGGACGGCCCTGGGCGGCCGCCCGGCCCGGCGGCGCTTCCCCGTGCTGCTCGCGCTGCGTGAGCGGGCGGAGTCGATCGTCGCCGATCCGGCGATCTCGCTGCCCGATGTCGTGCGGGCCGCGGTCGGCGGCGTGGCGGGCAAGGAGCCGGCCGGCTGGTGGGAGCGCCAGCTGGGCCGGGGCCGGTGCCTGGTCCTGCTCGACGGCCTGGACGAGGTCGCCCGGGCGGAGGACCGCCGCGCCGTGGCCGGCTGGGTCGAACGGCAGGTCGCCGCCTACCCGGGCGACCACTTCGTGGTCACCTCCAGGTCCTTCGGCCTCCCCGACCCGCTGACCGCCCAGGCGGACATCCTCGTGGTCCGGCCGTTTACGGCGGAGCAGGTCAAGCTCTTTCTTGACCGCTGGTACCTGGCCGCCGAACGGCACGCGACCGGCGCCTCGGGCGCGGCCGCGCGGCGCGCCGTGCGGATGCGGGCCAGCGAGTCCGCCGCCAGGCTCACCTCCCTGCTCTGGGAGCACCCCGCGCTGCAGGACCTGGCGGTCAACCCGCTCTTGCTCACGATGATCGCCACGGCGCACCGCTACCGTGGCGCGCTGCCGGCCAGCCGCGCCGACCTCTACGGGGAGATCTGCCAGGTCCTGCTTTCGCGCCGCGGTCAGGCTAAGGGCCTGCCCGAGCTGCTGTCCTGGCCTGCCAAGCAGGCGCTCCTCGGCGCGCTCGCCTACCAGATGATGCGCGACCACGTCGGCAACCTCCCCGCCGCCCGTGTCCTGGAGATCCTTGAGCCCCACCTGGAGCGCTTCCCGTCGTCGGTCACCGGCTCGGCGTTCCTCGACGACATCTCGCGCAACGGCCTGCTGACCGAGGTGACAGCCGGCCGGTACGCCTTCACGCACCTGACCTTCCAGGAGTACCTGGCCGCCCGGCACGTCAGCGCCAATCCCGACCTGGTGAAGAGCCTCGCCGACAATGTCAGCGACCCCTGGTGGCACGAGACCACCCTGCTGTACGCGGCGACCGCCGATGCCAGCCCGATCGTCCGCGCCTGCCTGGACAGCGGCACGATCCCCGCTCTCACCCTGGCCTTCGACTGCGACGAGGCAAGTGCCGAGATCGATCCCGAGCTGCGCCAGCGCCTCGACCGGGAGCGCGGGCGGGCGTACGAGCCAGGCTGTTCCCGCGGGCACCGGCGGCTGATCGCCGGGGTACAGGCCGCGCGCCTCGTGCGCCGCACCCTCACGACCGCCGCCGGGACCAGGATCTGCGCCCGGCCCGTCCCCGCGGACCTGTACTGGCTCTTCCTCCAGGACACCGGGGCACCGCAGCCCGACAGCCCGTGCGTCCCCCGTACCGACCAGCCCGCCACCGGCATCTGGGGCACCGAGGCGCAGGCCTTTGTCAAGTGGCTGAACTCGATCACCGCCACCGCCACGGGCATCGAGGTCAGGCTCCCGCGGCACGACGAACTCCAGGAGAAGGCCGTCGCCGGCCCGCTCGCCCGCCAGCTCCCGGCCTCCGTAACGTCGGCGTGGACCCAGCCCCGCCCGGGACTGTGGCTCCGTCCCGGCCAGCCCGACCCGCACGAGCTGACCGGCGCCGCGATCCGCCAGGCAGTCGCCGCCGATGCGGCGGACACCGGGCTGCTGCCCCAGGTACTCACTGCGGCGGTCCTCGACGTCGCCCTCAATATCATCCGCGACCTCCGCGACGCCCGTGCCCTGAGCGGCGCGCTCGCCAGTGACCTCGCCGCGCGCGCCAACTCCGGCGGTGAGGTCGTCGACCTCATGCACGCGCACGCCCGCGCCATCGTGCTCACCTACGCCCATGCCCGCGGCCTTGCCCGTGCCGCCGCCGTCACGCACACCTGCGCCGCCGACCCTGACCTCATCCGTACCCTCGGCCTGGCTCCCGCCCGCGCCCTGGCCGATGCCATCGCCGGCGACCTCGCCGGCGCCATCGACCTCGCCGACGCCCACGCGGTCGAGCTGGCCGGCGCCATCGACCTCGACCTGAACATCCTCAGCGCCTTCGACTTCGACCTCGCTCACGTCCTCGAACTCGCCCGCGCCCACGAAGCAGGCCTCGACGGCGCCTACGCCCTCGCGCACGGCATCCCGCGCGACGCCGACCTTGACCTGGCCGACGTCTTCGGCCTCGCTAGCGTCTACCCCCTCGACCCGGCGCTGCCGCTCCCCGGAGTCCTCGGGCTGCCGTTGCGCTGGATCGCTGACGGGCCGCTCGCCAGCACCCTGCTTCAGGTGCTCGCCGCGAGCTCGCCGTCAAGCGCACCCGCCCGCCCGCTGCCCGGCGACCCTTACCTGGCATTCGCGCTCGCCCTCTGCTCCCGCGCCGGGATCCAGGAAACTACGCAGCTCACGGCGGCCCTCGGCGGCCCGCTCAGCGACGCGCTGCGCGGCCTGACGGCCGTCGGGACCCCCGACGACTGGCGCCACGCAACGGGGCTCGGCCGCCTGACAGACGCCTGCGCGCCGCTGTCCAGCACGCACCGGTCTCCCGGCCCGGCTGCGGCGGCGGCGCTGAGGGCCGTCGCGCTCGCCCTGGCCGCCGAGGCCAACGCCGGCGCCATCGGTACCGCTGCGGGCGCGGCCGACGCCCCCGGGGTCTTGCGCACGGCCGCCGCTACGGTCACGCTGATCGAGAACCGGGGCAAGGGCGAGTCCAAGGCGGGCGAGTCCGTAATCCTCGCCCTCGTATAGCGGGGTCGTGAGCGGCGCGCTGCCCGCGCTAGGAGTTCGTTAGGACTTGGAGCGGAGCGCGGACTCGTTCGTGATCACCTTAAGTTTCTTTAGCATTACTGACGGTAGTTTTTCGGTTAGCGGTACTCGTGCGTAGACCAGATGTCCGTGTTTTTGCGTAAGAGGGTGAATAGATCGCACAGAAGGGGAAGCCGGATTAGGCTCTGGGCGAAAATTTTTTGGCACGAAGTGCCGCTAACCGGGCGCCCCGCAGTCGGCGGTCGGGCACGGTTCCATTACGATCGCAGCGTGGGAGACCGGATTGTTACCTGGCCAAACGCGCTCAGCGCCGCGCGGCTAGCTGGCGTTCCCGTGTTCCTGTGGCTCGTCATCGGGCCGCGAACCGCCACGGCCGATATCATCGCTGCTGGCCTGCTCGGCTTCGCTGGGATTAGCGACTGGCTCGACGGGAAGCTGGCACGGATGCTCAACCAGGCGAGCAGGCTCGGCCAGCTGCTCGACCCGGCCGCTGACCGGCTCTACATCTTGGTCACGATCATCGCCCTCGCGGTGCGCGGGATCATCCCGTGGTGGCTGTTCGCCGCGCTCGCGGCCCGCGAGGTGTGCGTGGCGCTCGCGCTGCTCGTGCTGCGGCACCGTACCGAGTACGGCGCGCTGCAGGTGAGTTTCGTTGGCAAGGCCGCGACTTTGTGCCTGATGTACGCGTTTCCCTTGTTGTTCCTCGGCTCGCACGGCGGTGACGTGTCCGAGGTAGTGCGGATTATCGGCTGGGCGTTCGCCGTGTGGGGCGTCGTCCTCTACTGGTGGGCGGCGCTGCTCTACCTCACCCAAATCAGGGACTTGGTGAAAGGAGCGACTCCGTCATGAAGGCCGTCGTGATGGCAGGCGGTGAGGGCACCAGGCTCCGCCCCATGACCGCCAACCAGCCCAAACCGCTGCTGCCGGTCGTGAACCGGCCGATCATGGAGCACGTCCTGCGGCTGCTCAAGAGGCACGGCTTCGAGGAGACCGTGGTCACGGTCCAGTTCCTCGCGGCGATGGTGCGGAACTACTTCGGCGACGGCGAGGACGTGGGCATGTCGCTGCGGTACGCCACCGAGGAGACGCCGCTTGGCACCGCGGGCTCGGTGAAGAACGCGGAGGACGAGCTCAAGGACGACACTTTCCTGGTCATCTCCGGTGACGCGCTGACCGACATGGACCTGAGTGAGATGGCCCGGTTCCACCGGGATAACGGCGCGCTCGTCACCGTCGGGCTCACCCGGGTGCCTGACCCCCTGGAATTCGGCATTGTCATCGCGGACGAGGACGGCCGGATCCAGCGGTTCCTCGAGAAGCCGACCTGGGGGCAGGTGTTCTCCGACACGGTGAACACCGGCGTCTACATCATGGAGCCCGAGGCGCTCGCCGAGGTGTCGCCGAAGGAGTCGGTGGACTGGTCGCACGACGTGTTCCCGAAGCTGCTGTCGCGCGGCGCCCCGATATATGGCTATATATCGGACAAGTACTGGGAGGATGTCGGCACCCTGGAGTCCTACCTCAAGGCACAGGCTGATGTGCTCAACCGCAAGGTCGACACGGACATCGCCGGGTTCGAGCTCTCGCCCGGCGTGTGGGTAGCCGAAGGTGCCGAGGTCGACCCGGACGCGGTGCTCACCGGGCCGGTCGCCATCGGCGAGTACGCGAAGATCGAGGCCGGCGCGCACGTGCGGGAGTACAGCGTGATCGGCGCCAACGTCGTGGTCAAGGAGGGCGCCTTCATCCACCGCGCGGTCGTGCACAACCGGGTGTTCGTCGGCCAGGGCGCCACGCTGCGCGGCTGCGTGGTCGGCAAGAACACCGACGTGATGCGCCGGGCGCGCATCGAGGAGAGCGCCGTCATCGGCGACGAGTGCGTGATCGAGCCCGAGGCGTACATCTCCGCCGGGGTGAAGGTCTACCCCTTCAAGACCATCGAGGCGGGCGCGGTCGTCAACAACTCGGTGATCTGGGAATCGCGCGGCCAGCGGACCCTGTTCGGCGAGCGCGGCGTCTCCGGCCTGATCAACGTCGAGGTGACCCCCGAGCTGGCCGTGCGCCTTGCCTCGGCCTACGCGACCACGCTGCAGAAGGGAACGACGGTCACCACGTCGCGTGACGTGTCCCGGGCGGCGCGTACCCTCAAGCGCGCCGTGCAGAGCGCGCTGAACGCCTCGGCCATCAACGTCATTGACCTGGAGGCGCTGCCGCTGCCCGTCGCCCGGTTCGAGACCGCGCGGCGCAAGTACAGCGGCGGCATCGCGCTGCGGACCACGCCGGGCGACACCCAGTCGGTCGACATCATCTTCCTCGACGACCGCGGCGCGGAGCTGTCCCAGGGCGCGCAGCGGAAGCTGGAGCGGGTCTTCTCCCGGCAGGAGTTCCGGCGCGCGTTCCCCGGCGAGATCGCCGAGCTGTCCTACCCGCCCCGCGTCGTCGAGCTCTATACGCACGAGCTGCTGCGCTGCGTGAACCTGGGCGGGGTCAGCACGGCGGGGCTGAAAGTGGTCGCGGACTGCGCAGGCGGCACCGTGTCGCTCGTGCTGCCCACGCTGCTCGGCGGGCTCGGCGTCGACGTGCACACGCTCAACAACCGGCTCGACGAGGTGACCCCCACCCAGACCGTCGCGCAGGACCGGGCGGGAATGCAGCGGCTCGCCGAGGTGGTCTCGTCGTCCCGGGCCGCGTTCGGCGTCAGGTTCGACCCGGTGGGCGAGCGGATCCACCTGGTCGACGAGAAGGGCGCGCTGGT
>Ga0209415_10016361_pt1 | contig 11924 bp, 13 predicted proteins | sample PeaSoiSIISIP2007_FD_187696 | JGI IMG/M metagenome (GOLD analysis project Ga0209415, IMG submission 187696) | Peat soil microbial communities from Weissenstadt, Germany - SII-SIP-2007 (SPAdes) (version 2) | ecosystem: Environmental > Terrestrial > Soil > Wetlands > Peat | place: Germany... | reverse complement strand
GCAGTGTCGATCGTGGTCGGCCTCGTGTCGGCTGCCCTCTACCTCCACTCCCAGGTCGGCATCGCGTTCCGAATCCCCGGCATCGCGTACTGGGCGACCGTGCTCGGCGGACTAGCTGCTTCGCTCGCGATCATCGCCTCGACTTTCCCGCTCCTCAACCGGATCACGGGACCTGAGGTCGCCCGAAACGACTGATTGCACCGCGCCGCGTCCATGTCAGCACCGCGGTCAGTAGATCAGTATTAGGCACGAATCAGGCATGCCGGAAAGGGACCTCCCCGCTCGATAGAAAGGTCAGCTCAGGACATGAGTCATCGCGGGAGTCGATCCGTTCGAGACTTCGCGACGCGCCGGACACAGCTCAGTGGCGTTCACTTATGACCAGTATGGGCATCTGTTCCCAGAGACCGACAGGCAGGCGACGGAGAAGTTGGAGCGGGTGCGACGTCCAAGTCGTGCCTGTCCATGACCGGCACCATTGGGACAGTCAGCCAGAGTTCCCGTGCCAAGCGATTCCCGCAGGCATTAGGCGCTACCTCGGAATCGCCTCAGGCGGGCTCCGAGGCGTCAACAGGTGCAGAGTGCAGGCGTTCCATTGCAGCGACATCGTTGGGAGTGGCGGGCCGGATGGAGGGCCACCCGAACGCGTTCAGCAAACAGACAAAGTGCTTCTCCTCGCCCTCGGCCAGAGGAACATGGAGTTTCCTCGATCGCCGCAAGCCCCCGAGGAAGTGCAGACTCAAAGAATGTTCCCCAGGTGAGACCTGGTACACCTTGATCTGCTTGGGCGAGATGGCGCCCACCTTCGAGCCGTCGAGGAAGACGCTGACAACACCACCCTCACCGATTGCAGGGCTCCGGCGTTGGGCGCGGCCCCGGCCGAGCCGGGATGCGGCCCGGACCACAACCAGGGTCGGAAACGCGGGCCAAATTCGATTCGGGGCTCGCCACAATTGGATGGTCGCTCCAACCTCGTCATCCATGCCCAGCGAGGTGTCTCCGCCCCTGGTTGGCGCGACACCATCGGATCTTTCAGGGTCGTGGTTCATGGTTCTGTCTTACACCGATCGGCGTAAGAAGAACAGCAACAAGCTGATGAAATTTCGCCTACATATGCTTGGCCGCCGTGGCGATCATCTACGAACTCCATTGAACAATCCACACCGGAGAGCCAGAGGGTGCCCCCTACGGCCGGCTGTGGGGTGCGGTGATCTATACCGATTCTCCCGTTGCTGTGCTCTCCCACGGGTTCGGGAGGCGTCGGAGTGTCGAGTCCTAATGTCATCCCCCGTTGCAACGGCTGCCGAGAGGCGCTCATGTCGTTCGCTGGCGCTCCTCGGGCGTGCTCGTTGACCTGGGCAACGGCTCCCATTTGGTTCACAGAAAAGGGTTCACAGGGCAGCACACCTTATGCATAAGGCGGATCGCGTCGCGACAGAACGTCGGCCAGGTCGCACTCCGGGAGTCGAGAGCTGGCGGAAATATTCGGCGATCTGCGCTCACCTACTGCCCTAAGACGGCGATGTTCCTGGCTCTCCCGTGCTGGTCCCGTGCCATGAAGGGTGGTCGAGCTCAGAGTTCGGGACTCGTGGGAACCGCTGGCGTGGGCGGCAGCTCGTAGGAAGGCCCGATGTTCCGCCTCTGCATGATTGGTTGTGGTGTCGGGGCGCTCCTGGCCGAAGAACGATGGCGATCTGCGCTGGCTTGGAGGGTTTCGATGGCTCGATGTAGTTGGCTGATCCGATCGACGACGTCGGGGTGCGCCTTGATGAAGTCGGCTCTGGCTTGTTTCGCATCTTCGAGCTCGCCGATCTGAGCGGCGAGCCGGGACCGCTCGCCCTCGAGAAGCCGAGCGTGAGGTTCGGTCCTCTGCTGCCAGGTACGTTCGGTTGCCTGCACAATGGCGGCGCTGATTTTGAGGTCCTCACGGCTGCGGTGCCGAGCGAGGAGCCCACGGCGGGGGTCTTGGGCTCGGCGGAGGTTCTCCTCGTAGGCTCGCCTGGCCGCTTGAAGGTTCTGGTAGCCAGCCCGGACGGGCGTGTTGGCCCACCGTCCGGCGCCGGTCCGGAGATCGGCGAGGTCGTTTTCGACGGCGTCTCGTTGCTCGCGGATCTGAGCGAGCTGGTCGGTAACGAGAGGAGGGATGCTCCCGACGAGTTGGCGGTGCTGGGCGCACAGCACCTCGAGGCGCTCGGCGGCTCGGGCTTGGTCAGTGGCCCATCGCTGGCGGCGCTCGTCATCCCACGACCAGGCGAGGCGTTGCGCTGCTGTGGTGAGGTCAGAAGCGGTGGTGTAGACGTGGCTCGCGCTCCGGGCGCGGCTCATGGCCACGTAAGCGAGCTCTCGGCCACCGCCGTCATCGATGACGTGGGCGACCTCGACCGTGGTTCCCTGCGCGCGATGACCGGTGATGGCGTAGCCGTAGCCGAGGCGGTCGGAAGCGAGGTCTTCGGCTCCCATGTGAAGCCGGCGACCATCGGGAGTGATCGCCGTGAGGGTCTGGGCCTCCGGATCGACAGTGGTGACCTGGGCGGCCTGTGAGGTGACCCAGGCGCCGTGAGGCCCGGGGGCAAGCGTGACGACCCGGTCGCCGGCCCGGTAGGTGCGCCCGCCGGGAGCGATGAGCTCGGGCCCGGTGAGGCGCCCGGAGCGCTCCCACAGGTCGCGAGCGGCGCGGTTGAGCATCTCGACGTTGTCCCGGCGGTAGGCGAGAAGGAGGGGGTCCCTCCCGGCGTCGATGTCGGTCGCCCAGGCACGGATCATCCCGATCACGGCTCGGCGGCGGTCGGGCACGGGATGCACCCGGCCGTTGCGCGCGTACCAGCCGACGGCGGCTTCGATGTCGCCGTCGCGGAGCTGGGAGAGCGCGGCGCGTTCTGCCGGGTTGGTCTGGCGGAGATTGTCACCGAGCGCCCAGAGCTGTTCGAGATGGCGCGCGGCAAGGGCGGTCAGAGCACCGCCTGGGCCGATGGCGCCGAGCTGGCGGTCGTCTCCGACGACGATCAGCTTTGCTCCGGATCGTTCGACGGCGGCGAGGAGCCGTGCGAGATCGACATCTGAGGTCATGGCTCCCTCGTCGAGGATCAGCACGTGCCGGTCCGAGAGTTCAAGGGCGTTGTGGTCGAGCCGCCATGTGACCGACGCGACCGTGCGCGAGTCGATCCCGGCGCCCTCTCCGAGGTTCCTGGCAGCTTGTCCTGAGGTAGCGGTGCCGAGCACGGTGTAGCCGGCGGTCTCGAAACCTTCCCGGACCGCCGCCAGCGTCGTGGTCTTCCCGGAGCCGGCCACGCCCATGACGACATCGAGGCGGTGCCCACTTGTCATGAGGCCGACAGCGACCTCATGCTGGGTGGAGCTGAGCGACGCTCCGAGGTGTTCCTCGAGCCGGACGACGGCATCCAGCGCGGCTCGTTCCTCAACGTTGGGGCCCTCTTCGCCGGTCAGGGACTCGGCCAGTGTGGCGATGGCCTCCTCGTCGGCGAGCACACAGCGTGCCGCCCACACCTGCTCTCTGCTTCCGGTCACGATCGGCAAGCCGACCGCGTCGCGGCGGGCGAGGACGGTCTCGACGGCCCCGTCGAGCAAAGAAAGGGGTAGGCCGTGAAGATGCGGGGCGACGGCGATGATCACGTCGCCACGCGTGAAGGTCTTCTCACCCGCGAGGCGCCCGCCCGGGCTGAGCAGCTCGCCGGCAAGCTCCTCTAGGTCGACGACCGTGAGCTGGTAGGCGGCGCTGGCGGACTCGACCTCGGCGGCGAGAGCCTCCGGTGGGTGACCTGCAGCAGTCAGCTCCGCCTGCCACCTGGCCGAGAGGTCCTCGACGAGAACCTCCGCCTTGCGCTCCCGGGTGGCCCTGGCGGCGACCGAGCGCGCCTTGTAGGAGGCCTCAGGTCCGACCGCGGCGGTGATCTGTGACGAGCGGGTCGAGTGCAGCTCGCAGACCCCAGCGGGGATCCCGGCGATCGCCCAGCCCCCGAGCCGTCCGGACGGCCCCGGGTCGGCGACGATTCCGTACCCGAGCTCGACCGCCCTGGCGGCGCCGGCCATGCGGCCGATAGCCGTCGCCGCGTGCAGGTGGTCTCGCAACAAGGCCGTGTCGGCGCCTTTCCATCCGCCACGGGCGTCGAGCATGTACACGGCGTTCGCGACAAGGACGTGATCGTGCACCTGGGGATCGCCGGCCCGGGTCGTCGCGTGCCGGGAGGTCGCCCAGATGAGTCCGCCGGTGCCCACCCGGGTCTGTGTGCGTCCACGCCGGCCGCCGCGTTCGGCGACGAGGCGGTCCAGGTAATCCAAGGTGGCGTCGCGCTCGGCATCGACGATCTCATGCATGTCCTCGGCGCGGCCGATCACGCCGAGCTCGGCCACCGATTTGGAAGGTGAGACCACGAGCTCCAAACCCGGGCGCAGGCAGCCCACGAGACGGCGGCCGGTTCGAGGGTCATGTGCCCCACCCACGCCGAACACGGCCCGGTAATCCGCGAGGTCGACCTCGCCCTCCAGGCCGAGCAGCGAACGCCCCGAGCCGCCCCAGGACATCGGGGTCTCGCCGCGCGAGGCGTAGTACTCGCGGGTGGCGGCGACCGGGTCGTCACCCCGGCCGGCGACGGTGTGCTCATGATACTCGACCGAGTCCGCCCCCATCATCCGCATCCAAGCCACGACACCACCCGCCCTTGCCAACTGGAAGTTGCAATCGTGTTCTTCTTGGTTTGTGGTTATAGCAGGAATGTGGGTGATGTGAAGGGGTTGTTTGGTGGTGGGTAGAGGGAGGTTAATGGAGGTGAGGGATGGTGAATGGCGAGAGTGGCGGAGTGGGGAGTTGGGATGGGAGAAGTGGAGTGGATAGGCGAGAGTGTGGTGGGGCTGGCGTTTGGTAGATAGAGGTTAGTACTGGTGAAGGTTGTCGAATCTGATTGACTTTGATTGCTGGTCGTAGCTGGCTTGCATTTTCACGGTGAGCAACGGTCTGGACGGGGTAGGCGTAGTTAGCCTGGAGCGCCAAGTGCCTCTCAATTAGAGGCTCGTCACCAACGTTCACGACAGTTGACGCCGGGCCGGAAACACCACAACGACTGAGGAGAGCACCAATGGCCAGCACCCAAGCCTTGCCCGAGCTTCTTACCATCGACCAGCTCGCTGAACGCCTCGGGGTGAGCATCCGCCACATCCGCCGGCTGATCGCCGAGCGACGCGTTCCCTACCTCAAGGTTGGGTGGCTGGTCCGCTTCGACCCGGCAGAGATCGCCGCCTGGCTCGACGGTACTCGGCATCCGCAACGACAGGGCGACGATCGCGCGGGCGTTGTGATCCCAACCAGCCGGCGTCGCTGAACTTGGCAGCTGTCAATGTCGCGACGGTCACCCGCGGCGGCCCGCGACCGGGGACCCTCACGCTCCTTCGGGCCGTCGAACCCGAACCAGATGGCCGCGTACGACGACGATGCATCCTGTGAGGTCGCCGAGCTGCTCGTTGCTCAGGAAACTCCGTACCGTGGCGGCGACTGTGGCCACGTCCTGGTACCGAGAGCGGATGACAGCAATACCTGGGTGGCTGCCGGGCGGGTATCGACGGATATCGCCAAAGCCTCGATCGAGCGTGATAAGGAAGCGCTGGTCCCTTATAGCTGCGGCAAGGACCTCGGGGTCGCCTGTACCCTCCAGACCTTCCTCGATCACGGTGTCGACCTCGTGACCCAAGGAGGCGGCTGCGACTCGTGCCTCCTCTGGGAGATTCTCGTCGAGCTTCAGCCTCACCCCGGCGACGGCTCGAGTGGATGCAGCTCGTCGCGGGCGAGAAACGCCGCGTAGGCGAGGGCGGCAGCCACCGCTCCGGTCGGAAGTGACGGGTACTCGGCGTGGATCTGCTTTTCGGTCATTCCCGCCGCCAGGCAGTCAAGTATGACGCTCACCGGGATGCGAGTACCGCGAATCCGGGCCTGACCGTGCACGACCGCCGGGTCAGCGTCGACGAGGTCGAGGGGCTCGGTTGTCATCACTTTCATGGTCCCACATCGGTCGGCTAAGGCGGAGAAGTGTGGTCGGCCCATCTCCCCTGTGGTACGAAAGGTGGTAAGGCCACGTGACAGGGGCGGATTCGAGCAGTCGATCCGCTTTCCACGTCGGCAGATCGCGCCGACGCCTCCGTCGGAGCCCACGTCCATTCGACCGCGCAACGCCGCTCGCTCACTCGCTGTGACCGCCGACGGTTGCCGACGAAGGAGGAATCATGAGCTCCGTCACCAAGGTCCCCACTGGCTGGCGTGCCCGCTGGCGCACCCCTGATGGCAAGTCCCGGTCGAAGACGTTCGCGCGGAGGATCGACGCCGAGAAGCACCTCACCGGTACTGATCACGCGAAGCTGACGGGGGCCTACGTCGACCCCGGCGCCGGCCGCATCACGTTCAGGACCTACGGCGAGCAATGGCGGGCAGTCCAGGTACACCGGCCGTCCACGGCGGTCCAGCTCGAGACGAACCTGCGTCGTCACGTCTACCCGACGCTGGGTGATCGCCCGATCGGCGCCATCCGTCCGTCCGAGGTCCAAGCCTGGGTGCGCAGCCTCGCCGAGGTCCTCGAGCCGAGCACCGTCGAGCTCGTCTACCGCTACATGGTCGCTATCTTCCGGGCCGCGGCCGCTGACCGGGTCATCTCGCAGAACCCCGCGATCGGGACCCGGCTGCCGAAGGCCGAACCACGACGGGTCGAGCCCCTAGAGGCTGAGGTCGTGCAAATGATCATCGAGAGGGTCCCGGACCGCTACCGGGCGCTCGTGGTCCTCGCAGCCGGCACGGGGCTTCGCCAGGGCGAATGCTTCGGGCTCACTTTGGATCGGGTCGACTTCCTGCGCCGACAGATCACCGTCGACCGTCAACTCGTCCTCCTCCCCGGGTCGGCGCCGGTGCTCGGGGCGCCGAAAACGCAGGCGAGCTACAGGATCGTGCCGCTGCCTGCTGTCGTGCTTGACGCGCTGGCCGCTCACCTCGCCCGCTACCCGGTTGGTCCCGATGGCTTCCTGTTCACCAATCACGCCGGCAATCCAATCCGCCGGACTCGGTTCTCGGACGTATGGCGTCCTGCCGTGAAGGCTTCTGGCGCTCCCGCAGGGACCGCCTTTCACTCCCTGAGGCACTTCTACGCCTCGTTGCTGATCCGACACGGGGAGTCGGTCAAGGTCGTGCTGGCCCGCCTCGGCCATGCAAACGCCGCCGAGACGCTCGACACGTACTCGCATCTTTGGCCCGACAGCGAGGACCGGACACGCGCCGCCGTCGACGAAGTGCTCGGACTTCGTGTGTCACCTGCGTGTCACGCCGTAGAGGCCGGAACCTAAAAGTCCTGGTCAAGCTGGTGGTGGTGGCGAGCCGGCCTGTAGGCGGGGTTCTGTCCGCCGGCCCGGCAAGCCGGGACCAGCGGGGTGGCCATCCATCTACGCGGCCTACCTTGGGACATCGGGCGGGCCGCCCGTCCCACATTTGGCCTTGCTCCGGGTGGGGTTTACCAAGCCGGCCAGGTCACCCCGGCCGCTGGTGCGCTCTTGCCGCACCGTTTCACCCTTGCCTGTGCACGGCGAACCGTGCCATCGGCGGTCTGTTCTCTGTGGCACTTTCCTGCGGGTCGCCCCGACTAGCCGTTAGCCAGCACCCTGCCCTGTGGAGCCCCGACCTTCCTCAGCCGGTTGCGGCGCCGAAACACCGCCCGGCCGCGGCCACCCGGCCGACTCGCCATCACCGGGGCCATTCTCTCACGTACTCGGGAACCTGGCTGCAAGCCGCGTGACCTGCGCTCGAGACTTGGCCAGTAGTATCATGAGTGCTTGTACGGTGAAAAGTTAAGTGCTATACTATCAACCGAGGTAATAGTGTCTATTTTCAGTTAGGAGGTAAGGAGAGATGTTGATGCGTTTTGATCCATTTCGTGAGATCGATCGTCTAACCCAGCCGATGTGGAACGCGCGTGCCTCTGTCCCCCTCGACGTCTATCGCAAGGGTGACAAGTTCATCGTGCGAGTCGACCTACCGGGCATCGACCCCGCAAGCCTCGACTTGAACATCGAGCGGAATGTGCTCACCATCAAGGCCGAGCGCACATGGGCGCCCGCTGACGGCGACGAGGTCCTCATCGCGGAGCGTCCGCAAGGAACCTTCACCCGCCGGTTGTTCCTCAGCGAAGGCCTGGACCCCGACAAGATCGTGGCTCAGTACGAGCTCGGCGTTCTGACCGTGACCGTACCGGTCGCACCGTCGGCGAAAAGCCGTAAGATCGAGGTCGCAGTCGGTGCTCCTGCGGACACCAAGGTCCTCGACGTCGCGGCGACCCAGCACTGACCGGCAGGCGCTTCGGCGCCCTGGTCACAAGACTCGATTACCGCGAACCCCCCCTCGTCGGTGATCGAAGTGGCACCGTCCTCCGGGTCCCAGCCGAAAGGCTCGGGAACCTGGAGGACGGCCGCGTCCGGCCCCACCTTCGCCCACCCTCGGCTGCCTCGGCCGCCTCGGCTGCCTCGGCCGCGGCACGATCATTCGGGCGTGCGGGAGAGGTGCGTCATCTCATTGAAGCTAACCAGGGCTGGGCCGTCTGAGCCACCCGTTGCTATTCGGGTGATCGATGCGACGCCGAGCGACAACCGCCACGACAGCTCAGGTTCGCCACCGAGGGCCCAGATGACGGCCGCCTTGATCGGCGACACGTGGCTCACGATGACGACATCGCATCTAGCAGCCTCAGGGGCAAGCTCGTCGCAGGCAGCGGCCACTCTGGCATTGACCTCCCCGAGGGTCTCGCCGCCGGGCGGTCGCCAGGTCGCATCCGAGCGCCAGCGATCCCAGAGCCCTGGCGGAAGGTCCGAAGGTGCGATGCCGTCGAGTTCGCCGTAGTCGATCTCCACAAAACGCCGGTCCACGCTGACCCCCGGTGGTGTTCCCGGTCGCCCTGCACGAGCCGAGGCGTCGGCGATTGCCTCCGCGGTCTCCATGGCTCGTAGAAGAGGGCTGGAGACGAATCGGCAGGGAGTGGTGAGGCGTGAAGCCAAGACCTCGCCAAGCAGGGCTGCCTGCCGGTAGCCAAGCTCGGTCAACGGCGAGTCGGCCCTTCCAACAAGGAGGCCCGCAGCATTCGCCTCGCTCTGGCCGTGGCGGACGAGCAGCAGCATCGGCTGCTAGTCGCTGGCCTGGACGCCCATCAGGGCACGAGGATGCGGCCGCATTGTTCGCAGTAGACGACGGCATCGGGCGCAGCATGGCGCAGCCGATCTAGCTCCCCCGCCGGCAGCTGGAGGTGGCAACCACTGCACGCGCCACCGACCATGCGTGCGGCCCCGATGCCGCCGAGCTTGGCTCGGAGACGTTCGTAAGACGCCGCGAGCTCGGGTGCGAGCTGAGCAGCCAGTTGATCCCGAGTCGCCCGGGTCGTCGCCACCTCGTCGTCAATCGTCGCCGCTGCGATGCCGAGCTGCTCACGGGCAAGAGCAAGCTCCTCGGCAGCCGACGCAGCGCTCTCCTCGAGCCCGGCCAGTTCCTCGTCGAGCGGCTCCAATGCCTCCATGACCTCGATCTCCTGGTCCTCGATCTCACGGCGCTGGCGGGTGAGCGATGCCGCCTCCTCACCCATTGCCTGCTCGTCGCGGTAGGAGCCAGCTCGCCCGGATCGCAGCCGCTGCTCGATGGTCGCGATCCGGGCACCGACCGCCTCTGACCGCTCATCGAAGGTCAGCTGCTGGGCTGCGAGCTTGTCGCGCTGGGTTTGAGCCTCGGCGACCCGGGCGGTCTGCTCGGCCAGCCTCGCGCTGAGCTCGGACACAGCAGCCCGTTCCGCCAGCTCACGGCGGCGATACGCGAGGCGATCGAGTGCGAGGTCCTGCGCTTGCAGCTCGAGCAGGATCGAGAGCTGCGGCGCCCGTGAGGGGGAGGTGGGCTCGGGTTGGGAGGGCTCGGTTTCGCTGGGTGACATCGGGGACCGAGGCTATCGGTGCCACGTCGCCCGGGCGGCGAGAAGTTCGGACAAGAGCGCGGGAGTGCCAGCGGCGACGGGGGTCCGACGCCCGGTTTGATCCCGCACGACAAGCTCACGACCCTCGGCGTCGGCAATTGGCGCACCCGCCTCGACACAAACCAGGAGGCCGCCGAGGTAGTCCCAGCTCGCATGCGCGTCGCGCATGCAATCGATGTACCCGTCCAAGGTCCCATCCGCGACGGCACACAGGTCTAGCGCGGCGGCCCCGAGCGATCGAAACTGCCTCCAGCCCAGATAACGAGGCGGGTACCCGGACACTCCTATGAGTGAGCGGCGGAGCGATTCCGCCCTCGAGGGAGCAATCGCCTTACCGTCGCGCCGTGCTCCTCCCCCTCGCACCGCCTCGTACCGCGTGCCGGTCGCCTGGTTCACGACGAGCGCGGCAAGGGGCCCCACATCATCCAGGACGCAGATGCTCGTGGCGAACCACGGAATGCGACGCGAGGCGTTGGTCGAGCCGTCCACCGGGTCGAGCACCGCGAGCAGAGGCCTCGTCGAGGCCTCGGCACTGAGGCCGGACTCCTCGCTCAGAACCCCGAGTCCTGCGTCAGTGAGGACCCGAACGGCTGCGGCGTCCGCGACAAGATCGGAGCGGTACTGGCCTGGCCGTGTGCCGGCCAGCCCCCAGTCGAGGAGCCCGCGCAGCGCATCGCCGACGGCGTCGGCCGCGTCGGCGAGGACTTGCATGAGCTCGAGGCCGTCCACAGGTCGAACCGTAGCCTGCCGCCCGCACTGGGCTGCCCGGACTGGGCTGCCCGCACTGGGCTGCCCGGACTGGGCTGCCCGCACTGGGCTGCCCGGACTGGGCTGCCCGGACTGGGCTGCCCACACTGGACTCCCCGGGCTCGGCCGGCCGGGCTGGACCTCCCGGGCTGGGCCGCTCGCCTACACTTGCCTGCTGAATGGCCGTCATCGACGTCGCCGGTTACGTGGCCGAGCTCAAGGACCATGCGGTCGACCACAAATTTCACGTGCACGACGAGCGGCATTTCGTCGAGACGTACTCCCTTCGCCAGTTCTGGGAGGTCGACCTCCATCCTGAGGAGGGCTGCGGCGGACCCATCGACCTCCACCTCGCGCTCGAAGTCGAACCGCGGGTGCTGCTCGACTTCGAGGATGCCGTCGTCGCTCTGCCCGAGGACGAGGACCCACCCGACAAGTGGTTCTTCCCGCTCACCTTCAATTGGGGCGTCCCGCCGCTTCCGAAGGGGCCCGACCTGCTTCGGCTCGCCATCGACCTGGCGGGAGTCGGCGGCGTAGAGCTTCCGCTCGAGATCTCGGCGACGGACTCGTTCGGCTCGGTGACCGATGCGCCCGTCAGGCGCCTCACCATCGTCGCAAGGCAGCAGGTCTCGCTCGCTCGGGTGCTGGCGGGCGAGGAGCTGCTCTGCGACACGTTCGACCGCGCGCTCGGCGTGACTCGCTTCCTGCTCGACAATGCCCCCATCTGGCTGGGCGAATAGCGTGGTGCGGCCACTTCTGGTCGCCAGCTGCACCATGCTCGCCTTGTGCTGTGGCACCGTCCTCGCGAGTTGCGCCCATCAAGACGCCGAGGCGCTGGCCAACCAGGCCTGCAGCCACGTGAAACTCGGGATCGCTGCCGAGCACAAGGCAGCAACCGCCAGCGGAGCACAAGCGGCGCACCTTCAGGCCGTGGCGCTCGATCAGATCCGCGCCGCCCTCCCGCTTGCGGCGGTCGCCGCCGGAGAAGACACGACCTGGCAGGCACTCGACGCAACCCTGAGCGAGTCGAACCGCGTGCCCCTGCGCTATCTCATGCCTGCTCTCTCCGCTCAATGCGCGAGCGGTGTCGGAGGCGGTTGACACCCTCGCCAAGCTAGTGGTCCGTCGCTTAAATAGCTCGCATAGCTAAGATGTGGGCATGCCGACACTCGCTGATGCGTTGCCCGTCAC
>Ga0209415_10016360_pt1 | contig 11924 bp, 9 predicted proteins | sample PeaSoiSIISIP2007_FD_187696 | JGI IMG/M metagenome (GOLD analysis project Ga0209415, IMG submission 187696) | Peat soil microbial communities from Weissenstadt, Germany - SII-SIP-2007 (SPAdes) (version 2) | ecosystem: Environmental > Terrestrial > Soil > Wetlands > Peat | place: Germany... | reverse complement strand
CGCTGACGGCCCTCACTCGCCCGACCGTCTTCCACGGCCATACGCGCCGGCCGCGATAGACGACCTCCATGCCCGCTACCGTCAGCAGCGGTTCGGCCGAGGCCATCGGGGCCGTGCCGCTATGCGACATGGGCGCCGTCCAGGCTCTCGCGCCCGAGGTCCGGCCTCGCCGCCAGTTCGCGCCAGCGCCGGCAGGCGACGTGGTGAGCTTCGCTGGCGAGGCCGAGCAACGGCTCCCGCTCCCGGCAGGCCTGCTCGGCGAAGTCGCAGCGCGGCGCGAAGCGGCAGCCCGCGGGCATGTCTTCTCGTTTCAGCGTACCGCGGAGCGCGAGGCGCCTTTCGGGAGGACTGTCAATCCGCGGCACCGAGGCGAGCAGCCCGCGGCTGTAAGGGTGACGCGGGGCCTTGAAGAGTTCGGCAGTCGGAGCAACCTCCACGATCTTGCCCGCATACATGACGGCGATCCGGTCGCAGATCTCCGCGAGCGCGCTGAGATCGTGGCTGACATAGAGTAACGCCGTCTGGAGCCGATCGCGCAGTTCGGACAGGAGCCGGAGAATGCGCCACTGCGTCGTCACGTCCAGTCCCGTCGTCGGCTCATCGAGGACGATCAACGCGGGCCGGCAGGCGAGTGCCATGGCGATGACGACGCGCTGCTGCTGGCCGCCGCTGAGCTGATGCGGATACTTGACGAAGGTCGCCGCCGCGTCCGGCAACCCGACTTGACCCATGAGGTCGAGAGCCGCCGCTTTCGCCTCGCCGCCGCGAGCGGCGCCGTGAAAGGCGAGCACCTCGACGATCTGGGCGCCGCAAGACATGGAGGGCGTGAGGCTTGCGGTCGGATTCTGCGGAACAAAGCCGATGCGGGCGCCGCGGATTTTACGGAGCTCTGGGTCACCCAGGCGCAGGAGATCGCGGCCTTCGAACAGGATATTGCCGCTCCTGATCCGGCTTCCCGGGCGTCGCTCCCCAAGCAGCGCATAAGCTACGGTCGACTTTCCGCAGCCGGATTCGCCTGCGAGCCCCAGGATCTCCCGCGGGCCGATGGAAAGCTCGACGCCGCTCACTACCTCGACCCACCGTCGATGGGTCCAGTATTCGACGCTCAATCCCGCGACCCGGATCACTGGCTTGGATTCGTTCTCGGCCTGCGTGCTCATTCGCGCATGCCCAGGAGGCCACGCTGGCCGATGAGGCGCGCCAAACCCTCGGTGAACAGGTTCACCGCGATGACGAGGACGGCCATGGCTGCGGCCGGGGCCATCACCGGCCAGAACGACGCGTTGATGTTGGCATAGCCCTCGTTGATCATCAGACCCCACTCGGGTGCCGGCGGCGGCGCGCCGAATCCAAGGAAGCTGAGCGCGCCTATGAAGACGATGGCATAGCCGGTGCGAATCGAGAACTCGACGAACACTGTCCCGGCGACATTGGGCAAGAGCTCGCGTAGCGCGATGCCGAGCGCTGATTCGCCCCGCGTGACCGCTACGGTCACATAGTCCTCGGTCACGATGGCAAGCGTGGCGGCGCGCACGATCCGGGCTACGCGAGGCGCGAACAGGAAGGCGACCGTCAGCACGACCAGGATGCTGTCGCTGCCGAGCGCGCTGATGAGAAGTAAGGCGAGGACCAGCGGGGGTATGCTCATCAGCACGTCGATGACGCGCATGGCGAATTCGTCGATCCAGCCCCTTCGAAATGCAAGCAGCATGCCAAGAATGGAGCCGATGATGACGGCCAGCCCCGTGGCGGAGGCCGCCATGACGAGGACAGGGCGGCTGCCGTACACGACGCGGCTGAACACGTCGCGGCCAATATTGTCCGTGCCGAATATGTGAGCCAGGGTGGGGGGCTCGAACGGGTCGCCGACGAGCATGTCGGCGGGGCCGTAAGGGGCCCAGAACGGTCCCGTCAGCGCGACGACGACGTAGACCAGGAGCACCAGAGCCGCGCCGGTGGCAACCGGGGGCAGGTCCGCGAGCCCGCGTCGCCAGCCTGCCACGGGCGCTGCCGGCTTGATCGTGGATGAGATGGTGCTCACGCAGCCGCCCTCAGCTTCGGATTGAGAAGCAAGGAGGCGACATCGGCCAGGAAATTACAGAGCACGTAGACCACCGTCAGGAGCAGCGAGGCGGCGAGGATCACCGGGACATCCTTCAGGCTGATGGAGTCGACCAGCAGCCGTCCCAGCCCCGGAAAATTGAACACCGTCTCCACGACCACGATGCCGCCCATCAGCCAGGCAATATTGAGGGCCGTGACGTTCAGCGCCGGGCCCAGCGCATTCGGCAGCGCGTGCCAAAGCAGCACCCGCCAGCGCGGCAGGCCCTTGAGCCGCGCCATTTGCACGTAACCGGATTCGAGCACGTCGATGAGATTCTCGCGCATCAGCCGCACGGCATAGGCCGTCATCGCCGCCGTAAGCGTGACCGTCGGCAGGAAAAGAACATGCACCAGCCCGAAGAAATCATGCACCTGATCGATGAGGGCGAGCGGTGGAAACCAGGGCAAAGCGAGCGCAAAGGCAATCATCAGGAGGATGCCGATGACGTATTCCGGCACACACATACCGATGAGGACCAGAATGGACACGATGTGATCGGCCGTGCGGCCCCGCGACACCGCCGTCCACAGACCGAGGCCGATGCTGAGCGGTGCGTAGAGCGCGAGGACGAAGCCCGCCAGGGTCAGCGTATTCGCCGCGCGGCCCCAGACGTAGCTCAGCACCGGGCGGTCGGCGACGAGGGAAACGCCGAAATCGCCCCTGAAGACGCCGCCCAGCCAATGCAGATAGCGCACCGAAGCCGGCAGATCGAGGTGAAGCTTGTGGCGCAATACCGCCAGGCTTGCGGCCGTGGCGTCGCGGCCCAAGATGCGGCTGGCGGCGTCGCCGGGTAGCCATTCGACGCACCAGAATATGATGATCGATACGGCCAGCAGGCTAACCAGCGCCAGCACCGATCTTGCCAGGATTAGGCGCCCCATGACGCCTCAGAGGGTAAACTCAACCGCGTTGAAATCCTTGCTGAAGTTTCACGCACTGAACACCGTGCCGGCGTTACCCGCATCCGCGACACCGACCAAAGTCACACTTGTCCTCCTCGCCGGGAAGTACGGCCAGAAACCGGCAAGCAAGGCTGGCATGATCGCCTCCTGTTTCAGCCGCTTGTCCCGCGGGCCGCTTCATCGGCGCTCCGGCGGACAAGGCACCAGGACTCATAGCCCACTCGATCACTATTTGGAACGCTATACTATCTTTTAGAACGCAAAACGATTTCTCTGTTGACCCGGTACGGCCGGTTGGGGTGCTAATCGCCGCAGCCGACAGCGGCGGGGCGGAGGATTGGATGGCGGCGGGCGAGTTCGACTATATCGTTGTGGGCGGCGGCGGAAGCGGGGCCGTGCTGGCGCGAAAGCTGGCGGAGGGAAGCACCGCGAGCGTGGTGCTGCTCGAAGCCGGACCGAACGACGAGGGCCTGGCCGAGGTCGCGGATTTCCGGCGCTATCGCGAGGTGGCCTTCGAAAGCCCTCTTTCGCAACGGATCCACATCGAGCCACCCGCGAGGGGGAACGGCCGCGTCGTGTATCCCATCGGCCGCGTCCTCGGCGGCTCGACCTCCCACAACAGCTGCATCTGGTTTCGCCCGCCCGAGAGCGATTTCATCGGTTGGGAGTCGCTCGGCGCTACCGGATGGGGGCCGGCCGAAGCCGGACGTTGCCTCGACGAGATCGAGGAGCGCGTCCCGGTGGAGACCGTAAGCCCCGAGTCACCGGCCCATCGCGACATGCTGCAGGCTGCGCGCGAGATCGGCCTACCCGATATCGACTTCTCCCGTCCGTTTGACGACGGTGTCGGGCACTATCGCCTGAGCAAATCCGGCCATCTGCGCCAATCCGCCTCCGCTACGTATCTGCGTCCACTCGCGGCGCTGCCCAGGAATTTGACCGTGTTGACCGAGACAACCGTGCTTCGGCTGGTGTTCGCGAACGACGACCGGATCGCCGGCGTCGAAACCCCGCGGGGCGTGCTACGGGCAGCCCGGGAAGTGGTCCTTTGCGCCGGCGCCTTCGGCAGCCCCAAGCTGCTGATGCTCTCGGGCATCGGGCCCGCGCGGGCGCTGCAACATCTGGGGATTCCCGTGCGGCAGGATCTTCCCGGCGTGGGAGCGCATCTGCTCGATCACCCCGCCTGTGCTGTCAATGTGTCCGCACGGCGTCGGCCGGACAAAGTCGAGCCATGGAACTACGCCGGGGTGCTCTTCGCGCGCGTTCAGGGCGACGCCGTGTGGCCGGACATCGAAATGCAGATCGGCCCCGAACTGTACGAGCAGGAGACGGGCACCGCCGGCTATCCCTCGGCCCCGGCAGGGTTCTGTGCTTATTTCACCGTCAACCGCGCGCGCAGCGAAGGCCGCGTCAGCCTGACTTCGCCCGACCCGGCGGCCGACGTCGCCATCGATCCCGCTTTCTTCGCCGACCCCGAGGGCTATGACCTGTCGATCATGGTCGGCGCCGTCCGCTTGGCACGGCGCCTGTTCGCGGCGCCGTCGCTTCGAGGCTGGATCGGGGGCGAGCTCGCCCCTGGAAGCGCCTGCGACAACGACGGGGCCATCGGCAATTTCCTGAAGGACACGGTGACCACCGGCTATCATCCGGCCGGGACCTGCCGTATTGGTCCGCTTGGCGACAAGGGAAGCGTCGTCGGTACCGACCTCAAGGTGCGTGGCGTGCCAAACCTCCGCGTGGCCGATGCCTCGGTTTTTCCCGCCATGGTCAGCGTCAACATCGCGCCGGCCTGCATGATGGTCGGGCTGCGGGGCGCGCAGCTGCTTTTGGAGGGCGGGCGCCCGTGAGGCCAAGTTCCGTATGGTGATACAGGATTTCATATATTAGAATGCCGCCAGGCACGAGACCGCGCTGGTACCAGGGCCACAGGAGCAAGCGATGTCAAAGTTCTATTTCGATGCCGATGCCGATCTTTCCTTGCTGCAAGACAAGACCGTTGCCATCCTCGGTTATGGCAATCAGGGCCGTTCGCAGGCTCTGAACCTGCGCGACAGCGGCGTCAATCTCATCGTCGGCAACATCGAGGACGAGTATGCCGCCAACGCCCGCGCCGACGGCTGGGATTTGCGCCCGATCGCCGAGGCCGCAGCGGCGGCGGACGTGAAACTGATCCTGACTTCGGACGACAGCCAGCCCGAGGTCTACGGGAAATGGATCAAGTCCTCGCTGAAACCCGGCGACGTGCTGAGCTTCGCCCATGGCTTCAACATCCACTTCCGAGAGATCGTGCCGCCCGATTTCGTCGACGTGGTGATGGTAGCGCCGCGCATGCTGGGCGAGGGCGTGCGCGCGACCTTTGTCGAAGGGCGAGGCTTCGCCAGTATGATTGCCGTGCACCAGGACGCTTCCACGCGCGCGCTCGACAACTGCCTCGCCATCGCCAGGGGCATCGGTTCGACCAAGATGGGCGCGCTCATGTCCTCCTTCGAGGAGGAGACGCTGATCGACCTCTTCGAGGAGCATCAGCCGGCGCTTTATGCCCTGCGCACCGCCTATGAGGCGCTCGTGGAGGCGGGTTGTTCGCCGGAGGCCATCATCCTTGACCTCTATGCCTCTGGAGAATCGATCAAGTGGGCCGAATATGGGCGCGACCTGGGCGCTTTCGAGCGGATGAAGCGCGCGTCCCAGACGGCGCAATTCGGCCACCTCGTCTGGGCACAGCAATATTTCGACCGGGAGGCCGCGCTCGAGGGTGCTCGCAAGATCATCGGCAACATCAAGGACGGCAGCTTCTACAAGGCGCTGAAGGCTCAAAAGCGCGCCAATCTGAACCAGGTCGAGGACACCAAGGCCGCCAACAGCGCGCATGAGATGATGAAGCGCGAGGACGGACTCTATCGCCTGCTGGGTCGCCGCCCGAAGGACGATTGACGCTCGTGTCCCGCGGTCATCTCAATCGCTGAAGCACCCGCTCCATCGGGCCCGAGGAAAGTCGAGACATCACAATGGCGTCACGCTATCGCCTGGGCGTCGACATCGGCGGCACCTTCACCGATCTGCTGCTCATGGATGAAACGGATGGAAGGCTGCTTGCCGTCAAAACAGCTTCCACCCCGGCACCCGAAGACGCGATCCTCGCCGGATTGGCGTCCTTCCGCGACAGATACAAGGTCGATCCGGCGGAGATTGTCTATTTCTCCCACGGCACCACCCTGGCGGTGAACACGCTCCTTCAGCGCAACGGCGCCGAGGTAGGCCTGATCACCACCAAGGGTTTTCGCGATATTCTCGAGCTCCGGCGTCTCAGGCTTTCGAAGGCCAACGATCTTTTCGTGCCGCGGCCGCAGCCGTTGGTGCCGCGCCGGCGCGTGGCTGAGGTGGAAGAGCGGCTGCTGCAGGACGGCAGCGTGCTGAAGCCGCTGCAGCGGGCGGAAGTGGAGCGTCAGGCTAAGGCGCTGATCGATGGCGGCGCCGCCAATATCGCGATCTGTTTCCTGCACGCCTATCGCCACGATGCTCACGAGCGGCAAGCCAAGGCCTGGATCGAGGAGAGATTCCCCGGCGTCTACGTCTGCACCTCCTCCGAGGTCTGGCCGCAGCAGCGCGAGTACGAGCGTTCCCTCGTCAGCGTCATCAACGCCTATATCGGCGGGCGGATGCGCGACTATTTCGACACGGTAGCCCGAAAGACCGCCGCCGCCGGCATGGCTTGCCGCCTCTTTTCGACCAAGTCCAACGGGGGAGTAATGAGCGTCGAGGCTGCAGCGGCAAGGCCGGTCGATACCTTGCTCTCGGGCCCTGCCTCCGGCGTCATCGGCGCCGCCTTCATCGGCAAGATCATCGGCGACGACAGGATCATCACGCTCGACATGGGCGGCACCAGCGTCGACATCGCCGTGGTCAATGGCGAGGTCCCCTATTCCACGGAGAACACGGTCGGAGACTTTCCGGTGCTGCTCCCCGCGGTCGACGTCTCCGCCATCGGCGCCGGCGGCGGATCGATCGCCTGGCTCGATGCGGAAGGGGTGCTGAAGGTGGGACCGCGCAGCGCCGGCGCTTATCCGGGCCCTGCCTGCTACGGCCGCGGCGGCACGGAGCCCACCGTCACCGACGCCTATGTCACGCTCGGGATCTGTTCGCCAAACGGGCTTCTCGGCGGCGAAATGAAGCTCGACGCGGCCGAGGCTGTCGCCGCCATTGAAGGGGTGGGCGACCGGATGGGCAAGCCCGCTCGCGACGTGGCGGATGCCATCCTCCAGGTGGCTACGGCCAACATCTATGCCGAGCTCGTGCCCCAGCTCGCGCGACGGGGCGCCGAGGCGCAGGAATATTCGCTCCTGGCCTACGGCGCCGCCGGGCCGACCCACGTGTTCATGCTGGCGCGCGAAATCGACGTGCGGCGCGTCATCGTGCCGCCGACCCCCGGGCTGCTCTGCGCGCTCGGCTGCCTGGTGGCGGATCTGCGGGCGGACTTCCTGCGCAGCCTCTGGGAGGATTGCACCAACCTGGAGGATGCCCGCGTGCAATCGATCTACGAGACTCTCGAAGGGGAAGGCCGCGCCTGGCTCGATGGTCAGAAGACCGACGTCAGCGAATCCTATCTGATCCGCTCGGCCGACCTTTGTTACGCAGGTCAGTCCTTCGAAATCAATGTCGTCTTCCCCGACGGGCCGCTGTCCGTTGCCGCGATCGAGCGGTGGTTCCACGATCGCTATGAGCTGGTGTACGGTTACGCCGACCGCGCGGCGCCGGTGCGCCTCCTCGAGGCGAGGGTCCAGATTGTGGGTGTGACCCGCAAGCCCGACTTCAATGGCCTGCGTCCCTTCGCCGCCGCGATCGATACCGCCGTCGGCCACCGTTGCATCTATGAACAGGGGCATGAGTTCGAGGCGGCGATCTATCAGCGCGCGGGCTTGAAACCCGGCGACGGGTTACTCGGCCCCGCCGTCGTGGAGCAGTACGATACGACCGTCTATATTCCCGAGGGTTTCCGGGTGAGCGTCGACCGCTGGTACAATCTGATCGGAGAGCGCCTCTCATGATCGCCCCCACCATCGATGACAAGATCGGTCTCGAGATCCTGAGCAACCGCTTCCAGGCCATCGTCGACGAGATGGCCCAGGCGCTGTTCCGAACCGCTCACACCGTCTTCGTCAAAGAAACGCAGGATTATGGCGCGGCCCTGGTCAGCCGGCGGGGCGAAGTCTTTGCAGCACCCCGGCGCTATGGAGTGCTGATGATGATCGGCATGCCCATGGACGACGCCATCAAGTGCATCGAGGACGACGTCCAGGAGGGTGACGTCTTCATTTCCAACGATCCCGAGGCGACGCGGGGGATGTGCACCCATCTCTCGGACGTCTTCCTGTGGAAGCCGATCTTTTGGCGGGGCTCCCTCATCTGTTACGCCTGGAGCTTCATCCACATGTCGGATGTCGGCGGGCGGGTGTCCGGCAGCATCGCCCCGTCGAGCTATGAGGTCTATCAGGAAGGCATCCGGATCCCGCCGCAGAAGCTCTTCCGGGCAGGCCGGCTCGACGAGACCTTCCTCAAGATGTTCCTCACCAATACGCGGACGCCGGACCCGAACTGGGGCGACATGAAGGCTTGCCTTGCCGGCCTCAATACGGCCGAACGGCGCGTGCAGCAGCTCCTTGACCGGTTTGGCGCCGAACGGATCGAGAAGGGCATCGACGACGTGCTCAACTATGCCGAGACCCAGGCGCGCCGGGTCATCGCCCATGTCCCCGCAGGCACCTATCGCTTCAGCGATTTCATCGAGGCGGACATGGTCGGCCTCGGGCTGGTCCGCATCAATCTGGCGATGACCATTGCCGACGGCGAGATGCTGCTGGACTTCACGGGCACCGCGCCCCAGGTCCGCGCCGCCCTCAACCTGCCGACCTACGGCAAGGATGGGCATTGGATGCTGATTACCGGGCTCGTCAACTGGCTGTGCACCCAGGAGCCGAACATCGCCTATAACGCCGGGCTCGTCCGGCCCATGAAGGTGAAGATTCCCAAAGGCACTATTCTCAATCCCGACCCGGGCGCTGCCTATGGCGCGCGCTACTCGACTTCCCACAAGGTCTGCGATGTGACGATCGGGGCGCTCGCACAGGCGGTGCCCTACGAGCTTCCGGCGACGGATTCGGGCCAGGGCTCGATCCTGCTGGTCTCGGTGCCGGACCTGGAGACCGGCGGCACCAAAGTCAGCGTCATCCAGCCCATCGTCGGCGGCTCAGGCGCGCGGCCGATGGCGGATGGCGTCGACGGCACCATGGTGATCCTCAATTTCCTCAAGAACGTGCCGACGGAAATGATCGAGCGCGACATGCCGTCGATCTTGATCCGCCACTACGGACTGCGGGACGATTCCGGCGGTGCCGGCAAATACCGCGGCGGCACCGGCACGGTCATCGAGTTCGAGACGTCATCGCCCTACACGACCGTTACCTCGCGCTGCATGGAGCGCTATCTCTTCCCGCCGGCGGGTCGCATGGGTGGCTCGCCAGGCACCACCGGTTATACGACCCTCAACCCCGGCTCCAACCACGAGCGCGACATCGGCAAGATCGACGTGCTGGAGTTGACACCCGGCGATGTGCTGCGCATCGGGACCCAGGGCGGCGGCGGGTTCGGAGACCCGCTCGGCCGTCCTGCCGAATTCGTCGCCGAGGATCTTGGCAACGGCTTCATTTCGCCGGAGACCGCCCTTAACGCCTATGGCGTCGTCACTGAGGCAGACGGCAAAGTGGATGCGGCGAGAACCCGCGCGCTACGCGCCCGGGCCGCCGAGGAGCGTGGCTGGCGGGAGCCGCCGGCCTTTTCCTTCGGCCCGGCACGCGAAGGCTATCACGCCCGTTGGCCGGCCGAACTCCATGATGCCGTGGTCGCTGCGACGAATGATCTTCCGACCCTGTTGCGCCAGCTTTCTCACCAGCGGTTGACCGCGGAAATCGACCGCCGGAAGGCCGCAGGACAGCGCGTGACGGCCGAGGACGTGGCCCAGATCATGATCGAATTGCGCCAAGCACCGATGATGAGCCGACCGGCGGCGGAGTAGGCGGCCTGTCGAAACGCGCCTCGGGCGTCAGCGGCCGACTATGAGGGACTGACGCCGAACCGCGATAAGCGGAAGGGCGCGAGCTCGGTGGAACTTGCTTCGCCTGTGACGAGGTCCGCGGCGAGGCGCCCCGCACCAGGCCCGATGCCGAAGCCGTGGCCCGAGAAGCCGGTCGCAAGGTAGAACCCGGGCAGGTTCGAAACACCGGAAATCACCGGGAGGGCGTCGGGCATGACATCGATCATGCCGCCCCACCGCTCGACGATGGTCATGCCGGCGAAGGCAGGAAACGCCGCCGCGATGTTGCGTGCGGATTCGTCGAGCACGGCACGCGACGGCTTGGGGTCCAGCATTCGGACGGTCTCGAAAGGCGAAGGCTGGTCAAGCGGCCAGCGGTACGGCAGGCGCCACTCGTCGATGAAGGGGCGGCCGAGATGGAGGCGCAGATTCCGCCATTCCCGCTTGAGCGAAGGCAGGAAGGCGCCGAAATGGCGAAAGCTGTCCGGCACTATCTCGAAAATCGTGGCGCCGGGCTGGGAAACGATATAGCCGCCGTCGGCGCGCTTGCGAAAGCCGAAGCCCGGCCCGGTCGCCGATACCGTCGGCGCACCCGACAGCGGCGCCGTCCGCATCACCGAACCCATCACCTTCAGCTGCGGCAGGCTGATGCCGAGGCTCCGGCAGAACTGGCTCGACCAGGCGCCGCCGGCCAGCAGCACGGAGCGGCAGGCAATGCGGCCCCGTTCCGTGATGGCGGCCGATACGCGGCCAGCCTCCAACTCGATGCCCCGGACGGCGCAATTGGTGACGACCGCTGCCCCCAGGCCAATTGCCGCTTCAGCGATGGCGGGCGCCGCCAGCTCGGGCTCCGCCCCGCCGTCCTCGGCCGTGTAGAGGGCGCCGGGCCAAGCTCTGGCGCCACCGGGCAGCAGGTGAGTGACTTCGCCGGTGGTCAGCATGCGACTGTCGAGCTGGTGCTGGCGTGCGTGCTCGAGCCAGGCTTCATACTTCTCGGCATCGTCCGGACCTCCGCAGAGATACATGAGGCCGGTTGTCCTGAAGCCGGTATCGACGCCCGCGAGCCGCTTCATGTCGCGCCAGAGCCGAAGACTCTCTCCCATCAGCGGGATCTCGGCCGGGTCGCGCAAGGTCATGCGGCACCAGCCCCAATTGCGGCTCGACTGCTCGCCCGCGATGACGCCCTTTTCGCACAGGACGGCGGAAATACCCTTGCGGGCCAGAAAAAAGGCCGCGAAAGCCCCGACAATCCCGCCGCCGACGATCACCACCTCGGCTTGCGCCGGGGGGATGTCGAGGGAGCGGACGGGAGCGACCGGCGGACTCACGGGAAACCGACGCGCGCCGGCGTCTTAGGCCAGCCGCTGCTGCCTCTCCTGGTGCCGATCAGAAGCCAGATAGGGCTCCAGGTACTCGTCGAGTTCGATTCCGAGCATGGTGTTGAAGACATTCGTCGCCAGCATCGTCCCGCCGTAGGTGACGAGATTGACGAGCGTGCGCTCGTCATAGCGCCGTTTCAGCCGATCCATAAGGTCGGGTGCGGGCGGCTGCTGAGGATTGCCGATGGCGTATCCGAGCTCGATCAGGAGCGCCTCCTCGGGCGAAGGCGAGAAATCCTCGGGCTTTACGCCCTCCTTCAGCAGCAGGCGCCGGAAGTAGGTCGAGCACAGAAGGCAGCCGGCGGTGGCCGAGATGGCATGTGAATAGAGGGATAGGGCCCGCTCGCCGATCGCGGTGCGGACCTCGTCCTTGACCGTAAGCCAACTGCCGAAGACGTTGAATGCCGGAAGCGAATGCAGAAGCGTCGCCTTCATGTTGGTGACGTGACCGGCCC
>Ga0209415_10016358_pt1 | contig 11927 bp, 7 predicted proteins | sample PeaSoiSIISIP2007_FD_187696 | JGI IMG/M metagenome (GOLD analysis project Ga0209415, IMG submission 187696) | Peat soil microbial communities from Weissenstadt, Germany - SII-SIP-2007 (SPAdes) (version 2) | ecosystem: Environmental > Terrestrial > Soil > Wetlands > Peat | place: Germany... | reverse complement strand
GGTGCTTTCCGATGGGACGCTTGGTCGTGTCGGTGACCGAGTGATCGATCTACACTTTTGGAACGAGCAAATTCCGACGATACCCGCAGAAGGTCCTTCTTTGGCATGGGGACACCAAGTCAGCATAAGTTTTGGGGAATCTCTTCGTGAATTCGCGGACAATGGTGTCGGAACCATTTTGAGTGATGGTAAGGTCACTGAGGCTGTGGCCCTGAGCGGCGTTATGTCGATTAGGTCCTGCCCCGGTGGAAGTCCTCCACATAAAGCCAGTGTTGTACGCAGCATCTTTCGCAACTATGCCGCGGGACAGAGCCCTCGTGGTATAGCCCGAAAGCTCAACGAGAAAGGAATCCCGGGCCCTTTGGGTCGACCATGGCGCGATACGACAATCCGCGGCCATTTTACGCGCGGTACCGGGATCCTCAACAACGAGCTCTGTCGAGTGCCTTGGTGTAAGGGCTGTCGCCGTCAGCTCCGTCCTCCCACGTTGCCAGGTTGCGTGGCATGAGGGATTAGGGTGCCTTCCGGCGCCTCCATCTGCGCGAGCCCGCCGGCGCTTGACCTGAGACCCCGCCCGCCGAAGGGATTATTACGGCAAGCGTCGAGCATCACGACGTTGAGCTTGGTGCCTGCGGCTTCCATCTGCCGGAGCACGAGCGCAGCGTCGACCATTTGAAAGTCGACATCTGCTTCGCGGGTTGGATTAGCACTGACTGCAACGAGATAGTTGGCCCCGCGCACCTCCGGCGTAGTAGAATAGACCGACATTGGCGCCTTGCAACTGATTGCCGAAGCTCTGCACGGCGCTGTCGAAACCTGCCTTGTCGAGATCGAGCTGTGGGCCATCGCCTACGAGCCTGAAGCCGAGCGAAGAGAGCCTAGGTAGGATTGCTTTGCCGGGCCAATAGCTGAATGGTCCTTATCCACGCTAACGTCGCGCGCTGTCCGTGGCCTCTTTCAGAGCGCCACGGCCACCCAACAGATCTGTAATCGCAAATTCACGAGGACGCCGACGCAACGAGAACTGTGTCGGCCTCGGTGCGGACTATTCGGTCCGCTAGCGCCATTTAGGAGCCAGTGACGCGGCTGTTGCTGTGTCGCAGTCGGCAGCACTATAGCTTTGGCGGGGAGCCTAAGCTTCTGCCGTTGTTTCGCGCGAAGGACCCCGATTAAGGAGGTGGCCTTTGAGTGTGATCATCAGGAGAGCTGAGTCCTTCTGTAGCCGCTTTAATCTGCGTGCACCAATTCTTCTCGCGCCGATGGCGGGCGCTTGCCCACCTGCTCTGTCGATTGCTGTCGCCAACGCGGGCGGCCTAGGGGCTTGTGTCGTGTTGCTGATGAAGCCCGACCAAATCGCGGCGTGGGCAAGTGAAGTGCGCGCGAACAGCAACGGCGCTTTTCAGCTCAACATATGGATTCCAGATCCATTGCCAAAGCGTGATACTGCCAAGGAGACGCGTGTGCGCGAGTTTCTCCAGAGATGGGGCCCACCCGTAGCTGCAGAAGCCGGCGATGCCGCACCACTAGACTTTGCGCAGCAGTGTGAGGCCATGCTGGAGGTACGCCCTCCGGTAATCTCGTCGGTAATGGGCCTCTTTCCGCCCGTGTTCGTACAGAAAATGAGGGAGCGCGGGATCGCTTGGTTTGCCACGGTCACCACAGTCGGCGAGGCGCGTGCGGCTGAAGCGGCAGGCGCGAATGCGATTGTGGCGCAAGGGGCAGAAGCGGGCGGGCATCGTGGTTGCTTCGATGCTGCAGCCGCGCAACGAAAGCAGGTGGGGTTATTTGCGCTGTTACCGGCAGTGTCGGATGCGATCAGGGTGCCGGTAGTAGCAGCCGGCGGGATTGCCGATGGGCGCGGCGTCGCCGCGGCACTAACGCTCGGCGCGAGCGCTGTGCAGATTGGAACGGGCTTCCTTCGTTGCCCGGAAGCCAAGATCCATCCCGTGTGGGCAGACGCACTCGCCCAAACGGCGCCAGAGGACACGATGGTGAGCCGTGTCTTCAGCGGTCGCGCGGGCCGTAGTATTGCCAATGACTATGTTCTTGCTGCAACCGGGGCGGATGCCCCGGAACCTGCTCCTTATCCCGTGCAACGCGGTCTCACCGCTGCCATGAGGGCCGCCGCCCAGACGGAAGGAGACATCAGCCGCATGCAGGCTTGGGCAGGTCAATCGGCAGTCTTGGCGCGAGCCGAGCCCGCGGCGGCAATCATGCGACGCGTTTGGGAAGAAGGTGCAAAGACCCTCTTGGGATGATCGCGCCAGGCCTGCGGAAGCGGGTCGTACCACAGGGCTCAGCTTGAGCTTTCGCCGCTAAAGGTTTGAAATAATAATGGGAACCTACAAGACGCCGGGTAACAACCAACCGCCAGCAGCCACAATCATCATGTGATGCACTAAAGTCGCCGGTGATTGGCACTGTTCCCGCTAACAAGGTCGAGCGCAATCGCCCTGTCGGGAGACGCCCACGCGAGCACCCATGCTAGGGCGATCAGAGGAGGCGCCCAACGAGTTCGCAAGCGGCACTGATCGCCTTATCACCGTCCTCGGTCATGGTCTGACGGCCAATACCTTCATTCTTTCCCGGACATCTGGTCGTCCGTGCCGACACGGTGCCGACATGTGTTTTGCCGAGATAAGCGCGGGCCTCCACAGCCCAGAGAATTAGTTTGCTGGACAATGAGTTAGAATGGTTGCGGGGAGAGGATTTGAACCTCTGACCTTCAGGTTATGAGTCGAATTTTTACGTTTCCTGAGCATTCCCAGTCATTCCTCAAGTTGCACAAGTACTTGATTTTATTACGTTTCACTTGTAGGACGATTCCCGAGGATGCTCCCGGTTTCCGTTACGGTGGCGACCCGGTGGCGACCCGAAAGGTTTTTGATGCCCATCGCAAAGCTGACCAAACGCGTCGTCGACACCATCAAGCCAGGCGATCAGCGCGTCATCTATTACGACAGCGAACTGAAGGGGTTTGGCCTCAAGGTCTCGCCGGCCGGCGGAAAAACATGGTGCGTGGAGTACCGTCCAGGAGCGCGAGGGCGCAACGTCTCTAAGCGACGTATGGTGCTCGGATCGGCAAGCACGCTGACGCCCGACCAAGCGCGCAGTGCTGCTCGCGGCGTCCTGGCGCGCGTGGCGCTCGGCGAAGATCCTGCGGCATCACGGTCCGCGGCGCGTGAGATGCCGACCTTTCGCGACTTCGCTGGACGCTACCTCGCCGAAGAGGCCAAGGCGAAGCTCAAGCCTCGGACGGTTGTCAATTACGAAATCTATCTCCGCAGGCACGCGATCCCCGTAATCGGCAGCCTGAAGCTCGACAGAATAGCCACATCCGATATCGCAAAAATGCATCGGCTGATCGGCCAAACCAAGCCGATGACAGCGAATCGGGTCGTGGAATGCGTCAGCTCGATCTACCGCTACGCCGCAATATGCGGGCTCGTTTTGCGCGGGCATAACCCCACTTCCCACATTGAGGCTTTCCGCGAGCAGCGCCGCGAACGTTTTCTCAACACCGAGGAGCTCGCACGTCTCGGAGACGCGATCCGAGAGGCGGAGACCATCGGCATCTTGTGGGAGGTCGACGACACCAAGCCGACCGCCAAGCACATCCCTAAACATCAACGCACTAATATCGGCCCGCACGCGGCGGCCGCCTTGCGACTCCTTATTTTAACCGGTGCGCGTTTACGCGAAATCCTCGGCCTGAAATGGGAGTATGTCGACATGGAGCGGGGGCTTCTATTCCTGCCCGACAGCAAAACCGGACGCAAGACGATCGTGCTCAACGCCCCTGCCCTCGCCGTCCTCTCCGCGCTGCCGCGCGTCGGCTCCTACGTGATCATAAGCGGTGATCCAGAAAAGTCGCGCCATGATCTCAATCGCCCCTGGAAGCTCGTCTCGAAACGCGCTGCCCTCGAGGGCGTCCGGCTGCACGATTTAAGACACACTCATGCAAGCTTTGGGGTGGGCGCCGGTCTTGGCTTGCCTATCATTGGCAAGCTCCTTGGTCATACACAGCCAAGCACCACCCAACGCTACGCCCACCTCGACCTCGATCCGCTCCGCCGAGCGTCAGAGAATATCGGCAACCGTCTGGCCAGCGCCATGGGGGATCCAGCCACCTACCAGAGTTCATCGTTTCGGAGCAAAGAGTAGTCCCACAGTCACCGGTTGCGTCAGAACAACTTCCAAGAGCGGACATCCGCGAGCGCCTGCACCGATGTCGCAGAATGACCCAAAGCGGAAGTGTTGAATGCCTGTCGTTGCGCTGGGGTCTGAGACCCCCTTCGATGATGCTTATTTGGAGCATAGTTCGGCGCGCATCTCGCCAGCTTCCATGAAAATCGCCACCTTCAATATCAACAAGAGGCTCGAAAATCTCTTGGCGTGGCTGCGCGACGCGCGCCCTGACGTGGCCTGCCTTCAGGAGCTGAAGGCGACAGACTCGGAATTCCCGGCCGTGGCAATCGAGAAGGCCGGTTACGGCGCCGTGTGGCGCGGGCAAAAGTCCTGGAACGGCGTTGCCATTCTTGCGCGCGCCGCTGAGCCGGTCGTCACCCACACAGTGCTGCCGGGTGATAAGGCCGATACGCAAAGCCGTTACATCGAGGCTGCCGTGAATGGCGTTCTGATTGGCACGCTCTATGCGCCTAACGGCAACCCGCAGCCGGGTCCGAAATTCCAATACAAGCTGGCATGGATGGAGCGACTGCTGACGCACGCCGCCGAATTGTACGCCCTCGATGCGCCGGTCGTGCTGGCAGGCGATTACAACGTCGTGCCCACCGACGCCGACATCTACCCGACGAAATCCTATAAGAACAACGCGCTGGTGCAGCGAGAGCCTCGCGCGCGTTTCGCCCGCCTTCTCGATCAGGGCTGGATCGACGCGATCCGCACTCTGCACCCTAACGCGCCGATGTACACGTTCTGGGATTACATGCGAAACCGCTGGCAGCGCGACGCAGGGCTTCGGCTCGATCATCTGTTGCTGAACCCGAAAGCTGCAAAGCGTCTTGCGAAGTCAGGAGTCGATCGCGAGGTGCGCGGAGAAGAGAACGCGAGCGATCACGCTCCGGCGTGGATCGTTCTTGGCGATGCGCCGGCGGCACGCGGGAAGCCCGCTCGAAGCGCAGCGAAGCCCGCGCCAAGAAAGAGTGCACTAGCCGCACTGCGCGCGTCACCGGTCGCACGCCGGCCGCTACTGGTGATCGACGGCGATTCATTCGCCCACCGCTCCTACCACGCCTTGCCGAAGACAATCCTGCGATGCGGCCGCAAGCAAGCCGGCGCCATCCTCGGCTTCGCCAATCTTCTGCTGCGTCTTTACCGCGAGGAGCAGCCGCGCGCCGTCCTTGTCGCCTGGGACACGTTGGAAGTTCCCACCTACCGGCATGAGAAGTTTCCTGCTTACCAGAGCGGCCGCGAGTTCGATGACGCCTTGGTCGAGCAGCTCGACGCGCTACTGGAATTCGTCTCTGCATGCGGGTTTCGGAACGCGAAAGCGCCGGGCTTCGAGGCCGACGACTTTCTCGCTGCCGCTGCTGCTGCCGAAGAAAAGCGCGGCGGCACTACCCTCATCGCAAGCGGCGACCGCGACACGTTCCAGCTTGTTTCGGAACGCACCACGATTCTTTATCCCGTTCGCGGTAAGGGAATGGTGCGCATCGATCCCACCGAGGTCCGTGCGCGTTACGGCGTCGATCCGGCGCAGGTGCCTGATTTCATCGCCTTACGCGGCGATCCCGCCGACAAGCTGCCCGGCGCGCCGGGCGTCGGCGCGACCGGCGCGGCGACACTGCTGGAACGATATGGCAGCCTCGAAGCGGCGCTCAAAGCAGGCCGCTTTCCTACTCAAGTGGAGAGCCTTCGGCTCTACCGGTCGATCGCCACGATGAACCGCAAGGCCCCGCTGCCAATCCTTCGCAATCAAAAGCCGACATGGCGGAAAGCGGCCGCACTGGCTCGCGATTGGGATCTGAAGCAACTCGCGAGCCGCCTCGATGACCTCTCCGCGAACGGCGAAAGATGAACCGGCGGCCGGTGTACCCCAATGTCTGCCGGAACGCATCCGATTTGGTTACGTTTTAGGTCGGTGACAGTCTTTGGAGGATTTCCCTTGCCGAGAAAATACTCACCCAGCGCTTCTAAAGATGTTGAGCGCGAAATGCACAAATTTAAGCGTGGCGAGCTGAAGAGCGGTAAGGGCGGCAAAGGTGGAACCGTTAAGAGCCGCAAGCAAGCGATCGCAATCGGACTTTCGGAAGCGCGAAAAAAAGGAAAGAAAGTTCCGAAAAAGAGGGCCAGCTAGCCGCTCACACCAAGCTGACTGAAGAGGTTAAACCGGGGTAGTTTTCGCGGCAAAGGATCCGCTCAAATGTCTGCTTTGGGTACAAACCGGACGTTCAGCCGATCGCGTCGACACGTCTGGTTCCGGCCGAAAAGCGGACATGCCTAATCAGCGTGTGGAATGTCCGCTTATGACCCAAAGCGGCCATCCGTGCCCTTTATGAGGTTGCCGCAAAATGGCCGCTCTATTGATCATGGGTAGCGACCAATCTGAGAAATATCGGCAAGGGGTCGAGCGCGATGATACAATCAACGAGCGTTGTAACAACTGGTGTCCTGGCAGCCGTTTTGTGGGGGATGATTGGCGTTAGTGCTGCGCAGGAAGTTCTTCCCCGACCGGAACCTCCCTTCAAAGGCCACATCGGTCCTACTATCCAAGACTCAACGCTTGATTTTCCTCAGCAAGTCAAAGCGCCACAAGGAGCGCCAAATATTTTGCTCATCCTGACGGATGACGTGGGCTTCGGAGCGAGCAGCACATTCGGTGGGCCAATTCCGACGCCGCGCATGGATCGACTAGCGAGGGAGGGTTTGCGCTACACGCAGTTCCACACGACGGCTCTCTGCTCACCCACGCGGGCTGCCTTGCTGACCGGGCGCAATCACCATTCCAACGCCACTGGCGTGATCATCGAGCTCGCTACAGGGTTCCCCGGCTACAACTCGCTGATGCCGAAGAGCAATGGCACGTTCGCGGAGGTTCTTAGGCAGAACGGCTACAACACGGCCTGGTACGGCAAGAATCACAACGTCCCCGATTGGCAATCCAGCCAAGCTGGCCCATTCGATCTTTGGCCAACGGGACTAGGCTTTGAGTATTTCTACGGGTTCTTGGGCGGCGACACGAGCCAGTGGGCACCAGCCCTTTACGAGAACAACAAGCCCATCGAGCCTCCGCATGATGACCCTAATTACTTTTTTGAGAAGGACATGGCGGATCATGCAATCGCTCGAATCCGCATGTTGCACGCGGTTGCGCCAGACAGGCCGTGGGTAACCTATTACGCACCTGGCACGGCCCACGCTCCGCACCATGCGCCTAAGGAATGGATTGCCAAATTCAAAGGCCAATTCGATATGGGGTGGGACAAGATGCGGGAGGCGACAATTGCCCGTCAAAAAGCGCTCGGGATTGTTCCTCCAAATACGCAACTCACTCCGCGGCCGAAGGAGATCCCGGCTTGGGATTCGCTAAGTGCCGACCAGAAGAAAGTCTATGCGCACATGATGGAGGTGTACGCTGCTGCGCTTTCCTATTGTGATACGCAGATGGGTCGCATCCTCGACGCCATAACTGACATGGGAGAGCTAGACAACACGCTAGTCATCTACATTCAGGGCGACAACGGCGCTAGCGCCGAAGGCACGCCGCAAGGTCTGCTCAACGAGATGTCTATCTTCAACAACATCCCAGAAGACTTCAGCCAAGTGCTGGCCCATATGGATGACCTAGGCGGGCCAACGACATTCAATCACTATCCAGTGGGCTGGGCCCACGCTATGGACACGCCTTTCCAGTGGACAAAGCAGATAGCGTCGCACTTCGGTGGCACGCGTAATGGTCTCGTGATCTCCTGGCCTGCACGTATCAAGGATAAAGGCGGCATCCCGCAATTCAGTAGTGTGATTGATATCTATCCAACGATCCTCGAAGCCGTTGGCGTCCAATCGCCATCAATGCTCAACGGTGTGCCGCAGAAGCCGGTGGAAGGCGTGAGTATGGTTTACACCTTTGATGACGCCAAGGCTGCTTCTAAGCACCGCACGCAGTATTTCGAGATGTTCGGCAACCGCGCCATCTACAATGACGGCTGGGTCGCCGCCACCACGCCACCCGTCTTGCCATGGGTCATGGGACAGACTCCCAATGTGAATGACTACAAATGGGAGCTTTACAACGTGGAGAACGACTTCAGTGAAGCCAACGACCTCGCGGCCCAAGAACCCAAGAAGCTGCGCGAGCTTCAGGACCTGTTCTGGGCGGAAGCCTCGAAATACAACGTGCTCCCCCTCGATAACAGCAGGATCGAACGATTTGATGTGAGTCTACGTCCAAGCCTCGCGCAAGGCCGCACCGAGTTCACCTATTATCCGGGAATGGTGCGCATCCCTGAAGGCAGTGCTCCCGACTTCAAGAACAAATCCTATCGCATCACCGCCGACGTGGAGATTCCTGAAAGTGGCGCTGAGGGCGTGCTGATGACACAAGGCGGCCGGTTCAATGGTCTCGGCCTATACCTGCTGCAAGGCAAGCCGGTCTTCCACTACAATCTCGTAGGCGTTGATCGAACTACCATTGCTGCGAAGGATGCATTGAGCCCCGGTAAGCACACCATCATTGTCGATTTCAAATATGATGGGGGTGGAATTGGCAAAGGGGGTGTCGCTTCACTGACGGTAGACGGCAAAGACGTCGCCAGCGGCAAACTGGCACGAACAATCCCATTTCGTGTCTCCGCAGACGAAACGCTTGACATAGGCGAGGACACCGGCACGCCAGTTAGCGAAGATTACCGTGTCCCGTTCAAGTTTACCGGCACGCTCGACAAGGTCGTGGTTGACCTCGGCGAGGCCGAACTCAGTTCCCAAGATCAGAAGGAACTGGACCAACAAGAAGGGACAAGCGAAGTGGTTGACTGAGTGTCAGGCGCCGAGTGTGGCAATGTCCGCTACTGGCACTTCAGCGACATTGAAGCGACGCCGTTTGATGTCCGGTTCCGAACCATCTTGGGACGTCAACGCATCGCCAACGCATGTCGCCGAATGACCCAAAGCGGAAGTCCGAGGCACCTTCAATGGGAGTTTTCCGCCATGAAAATCAGTCGCAGCATGCTTGCGGCCGCAGGTCTTCTCGCCCTCAGTTGCGTCTCGGCGTTGGCTCAGCAGATCACAGGTGTCCCAGGTTCGCCGAGCGCCACCACCACAATCGACGGAAAGCAACTTCCGCCGCCCGATCCGAAATTCGGCGGGGTGATCAAGGAAAAGGCCTCGGAGTCGACGCCGTGGTGGCCGCCGCGCGTCGTGCCGCCGAAGGGTGCCCCCAACGTGCTGCTCATCATGACGGATGACCAGGGTTTCGGTGCACCAAGCACCTTCGGCGGTGTCATACCCACTCCCACCATGGATCGCATCGCAAGAGATGGACTGCGCTACACGAATTTCCATTCGACGTCACTGTGCTCACCGACGCGGGCGGCGATCATCACCGGACGCAACCATCACTCGGAGGGCTACGGGGTGGTCGGCGAAATTGCGACGGGCTTCCCGGGTTACGACTCCATCATCCCGCTCGAGAAGGGCACGATTGGCACAATCCTTAAGGAGAACGGCTACGCAACCGCGTGGTTCGGTAAGGACCACAACACGCCCTTTTACCAGTCGAGCCAGGCCGGGCCGTTCGATCAATGGCCGAACGGTATGGGCTTTGATTATTTCTACGGGTTCGTCGGTGGCGACGCCAGCCAGTGGCAACCGAACCTGTTCCGCAACACGACGGCCATCTACCCCTTCCAGGGCAATCCCGGCTGGAATTTGGAGACGGCGATGGCCGATGAGGCCATCCAGTATATCAAACAGCTCAAGGAGATTGCTCCCGGCAAGCCGTGGTTCGTCTATTACGTGCCGGGCGCCACCCACGCGCCTCATCATCCGACGCCGGAGTGGACCAAGAAGATCAGCGACATGCACTTGTTCGATGACGGGTGGAACAAGTTGCGGGAGACAATTTTCGCCAACCAGAAGCGGCTGGGCATCATGCCCGACTACGCCCAGCTGACGACGTGGCCGAAAGAACTGCCGGAGTGGGATTCCCTCAGCTGGGACGAGAAGAAGCTCTTTATCAAGCAAGCGGACATCTATGGGGCCTACCTCGCCTACGCCGACAATGAGATCGGACGGGTCATCCAGGAGGTCGAAGACCTCGGTGAGCTCGACAACACCTTGATCATCTACATCGGTGGCGACAACGGCGCGAGTGCCGAAGGCATGCTCAACGGCACCCCGAATGAGTTCACCACGTTCAATGGCATTGCGGTGCCGGTGAAGGATCAGTTTCTTTGGTACCCGTTCTGGGGATCGGAACGAACCTACCCGCATTTCGCGGCAGAATGGGCGTGGGCGCTGGACACCCCCTTCAAATGGGTGAAACAAGTGGCATCGCACTATGGCGGAACGGCCCAGGGCGTGGCCATGTCGTGGCCCGGGCACATCAACGACGTGGGCGGTATCCGCCGCCAGTTCAGCCACATCATCGACATCGTGCCGACCATCCTCGAAGCAACCGGCATTCCGGCGCCCGATACGATCGACGGCATCGAGCAGCGCCCCATCGAAGGCGTGAGCATGGTGTACACGTGGGACAAGGCGAACGCGGACGCCCCGACCCGACACACGACGCAATACTTCGAGATGCTAGGCAATCGCGCCATCTATAACGACGGGTGGCTGGCGGCCACGACGCCAGCGACTCTCCCGTGGGAGCTGAGCACCAAGACGCCTCCGGATGTGATCACCGGGTACAATTGGGAGCTCTATCACGTCCAGGAGGACCCCACCGAGTTCAATGATCTGGCCACCAAGATGCCGGAGAAGCTCAAGGAGATGCAGGATCTCTTCTATTCCGAGGCGAAGAAATACGACGTGCTGCCGCTCGACAATTCGACGCTCGTGCGCTGGAATACGCCGCGCCCGAACCTGACAGCGGGGCGAACGGAGTTCACGTATTCGGGCGAACTGGCCGGCACCCCGGCGAGCGCCGCGCCGAGCATCCTGAACAAGGGCTACACCATAACAGCCGAGGTCGAGATCCCCGAGGGCGGCGCGGAAGGCATGATCGTCACCGAGGGCGGTCGCTTCGGCGGCTACGGCCTGTTCCTAAGCAAGGGCGACTTCGGCGTCGGCCGGGGCAAGGTGGTGTTCCTCTATAACCTGCTCGACCTCAAGCGTACGATGTGGGAGGGGCCCGAGTTGGAAGCTGGCAAGCACACCATCGTTTTCGACTTCAAGCCAGACGGGCCGGGTCTGGGCAAGGGCGGCACAGGCGTATTGTCGGTGGACGGTCAGGAAGTGGCCAGGAATTCCATGGAACACACCACCCCGATCACGTTCCCGGAGGACGAAACCTTCGACATCGGCGAGGACACCCGTACCGGGGTCGCGCTGGTGGAGTATCGCTACGACGTTCCGTTCAAGTTCACCGGCAAGATCGACAAGCTGACATTCAAGCTCGAACCGGAGCAGGACACGGAAGCGAAGCCCTAGCAGCTTCCAGTCATTGCCAACCCGGTCGCGAGCGCGAAAGACAGGTTTATCGGGGCGATGAAAAAGGTGCTGAACTTCGCCGCTGTCGCCGAGGCCGCGACAGGCTTGGCGTTGCTGATCGCTCCATCGCTCGTTGGGCGGTTGTTGTTGGGTGAGGAACTGACCGGCATCGCCATACCAGTTGCAGGCGTGGCCGGTATCGCCCTGATCGCGTTAGGGGTCACCTGCTGGCCTGGCCCGCCGCTGGTCGGGATGTTGATCTATAGCGCAGTCGTCACGCTGTATCTATCTTATGTCGGTTTGGCGGGTGG
>Ga0209415_10016356_pt1 | contig 11928 bp, 11 predicted proteins | sample PeaSoiSIISIP2007_FD_187696 | JGI IMG/M metagenome (GOLD analysis project Ga0209415, IMG submission 187696) | Peat soil microbial communities from Weissenstadt, Germany - SII-SIP-2007 (SPAdes) (version 2) | ecosystem: Environmental > Terrestrial > Soil > Wetlands > Peat | place: Germany... | reverse complement strand
AGGACCGAACGGCATCAATGTGCCAAAGTGGAAGTTGCGAAACCACCACTTGAGGAACGGAGGGCCCGAAATGAATGGTCGCTGAGTCGATCATCCCGCACTTCGGACGTTGAATGTCGTCTTGACCGCCACTTGGGTGGCGTTGACACCGTCGCGTCAGTGACGTTGAATGACGCTGGTCAGCCGTGAGCCGTTTGGCGCAAGCGTTCGAAAGGGACCTGATGGAAATTCGTTGGCTTCTTGCCGCGCTCCACCTCCTCGCACTAGGGGTCGGCCTCGGGGCCGTTTGGGCCCGAACCAGGTCACTTCGTGGCCATCTGGATGCGACTGCGCTCCGAAGAGTTTTCTACGCGGACAACTGGTGGGGCATCGCGGCGGTGGTGTGGGTTGCTACCGGATTTGCCCGGGCTTTCGGTGGCTTCGAAAAAGGCGGCGCCTACTATCTCCACAGTCGTCTATTTTGGATCAAGATGGGCCTGCTAGCCATCATTCTCGTCCTAGAGGTGATTCCCATGATTACCTTGATTCGGTGGCGAATCCAACTGCGTCGCGGCCGGCAACCGGATACCACCGTGGCCACGCGACTCGTCAAGGTCGGTATTTTGCAAACCTCGCTTGTGGTCCTTATGGTTCTCGTCGCGACCGCAATGGCCAGAGGCTTCGATGTGCCCAACGTCCGGGCGGCACTATCTTCCGTCGCTTCGTGACCGGAGTGTTGCTACTGCGGCCCATGGAATTGTCCATTTCGTAATACGGGCCCGCGATAGTCGTCACGAGGCGCGGCAATTCGGTCAGAAAACCGTACAGCATGCCCCGGTTCTTCGGAACCGAATTAACCGGGGTTGCGCGAATCGGTGGTCAGCTGCACATCGCCAAACGCAAGTAGCTACCATGGCACCTGGGCTGGATAGACCGTTTCATCAAAGCCCGCGTGCGCTTGTCTGAAGGCGAACATGAGAGAGCGCAAGCGCCACAACCACCACGTATCTGTAATAGGACTGGCGAAACACGGTCTTTACGAAGACCGCTTCAACAAGACCAACCCCGATTGCGTTGCGGGCGAGTTGTGTGTTGATGTTTGCAGGACGGAATAAGATCCCGACGTTCGCATTTATCAACACAAGGCGGGTATCCAAGCCAATCGATGCGTCGTACAGCAACTCGGGTTGCGGTCATTGCAGCTGCCCACGTAGCTATTTTTCTACCGGGTGGCCTTGGAGCTTTGGGTATGCGATTTTGCGGAAAGGATCAACCTTGACCGATCTTGCCATATTCCCCATTACAAAGAAGTGGCCCGCGCATTTTCCCGGCCGCATCCAGCTCTATTCTTTGCCGACGCCCAATGGCGTAAAGGTCTCCGTCATGCTCGAGGAGACGGGCCTGCCATATGAGCCCCATCTGGTGCGCTTCGGGCTCAATGAGCAGACGTTGCAGGAGTTTCTGTCGCTCAATCCGTACGGCAAGATCCCGGCCATACTCGATCCAAGCGGGCCAGAGGGCAAGCCCTTTCCCCTGTTCGAATCTGGTGCAATCCTGATCTAACTAGCGGAAAAGGCCGGGCAATTCATGCCGCAGGATGCGGCCGGCCGCTACGAGACGATCCAGTGGGTGATGTTTCAGATGGGTGGTGTTGGTCCGATGTTCGGCCAGCTGGGATTCTTCAACAAGTTCGCCGGCAAGGACTACGAAGACAAACGCCCGCGCGACCGCTACGTCGCGGATTCGAAGCGCTTGCTGGACGTGCTCAACCAGCGGCTTGCAGGCCGCACCTGGATAATGGGTGAGGCCTACACCATCGCCGATATGGCCATTTTCCCCTGGGTTCGTAACCTTATCGGTTTCTACGAAGCCGGTGATCTTGTGGGCATTGCGGGCTTCCCCCATGTCACTCGGGCGCTGCAGACATTCCTTGGGCGCCCAGCCGTCGTAAGGGCTGTTCATATTCCCAGACGGGACAAGGTCGCCTGAGCAAGACGTCGACTGAGTCCGCGAAGCTCGACACCGATTGCGCCAGGTCCCACCCGCTGCAGCTTGCCTAGACCGGTCCTTCGAGATTCGTCCGAATAGCGGACGCGCAACCACTAAAAGGCGTCAGTATCGAGCCTGGGGCGTTAGGCGCACAGATCTCGGGGAAGTGATGGAAGTTCAAATTATTGATATGCGAAGTGCCCGATCGAGCTTTGTCAACGTGCTCGCGTGGATCTTCATCGTGATCGCGGGGTCCGCAACCGTAATTTCAATCCTGCCGAACGTTGGTATCAACACCTTGATCCCGCTCGACCAGATCCGTGCCGCCGCGGGTCCCGGCGCTGATCAAATTCTACCGTTTGCCAGGTTCATGATGGAGCACGTGCAATCCTTCTTTTTTCTCTTCTTCGTCGTGTCCAGCGCTGTGCTCATCGCTGCCATTGGGCTTTTTCGTCGCAAGAACTGGGCCCGCGTTGCCTTTGTCGCAATCCTGGGACTCGCCATCGTGTGGAACATCGCGTGCCTTGTTGTGCAACAACTCATGTTTTCGTCGGTACCAACCATTCTGCCGAAAGAGCCGGCAGATATCCACGCCAATTTCCATCGAATGATTTCGCTCGTGCGCGTATTCACGTTCGTCTTCGCGATCGGGCTTTCCGCCCTGCTCGCATGGCTCATTAAGCGCTTGCTCTCGCGGTCCGTACGCGCCGAGTTTACGTAAGCTCTCTATACGCTTCGTTTGGCAAGTGCAGCGCCATTGCTCGCCGCCGATACATGCCGTCCGTGGTGCCGGGATTTGACGACGTCGATTGGCCGCTTCAATCGTAGCGATCGCGGCCAGCTTAGGCCGCCCCGTGTCGATGCGACCGCAATTCGATTCGGCCTTTGGTGTCTTGCCAGCCGCCTACCGTCGCCGATTTTGCGCCGCGCTTTGACTGCTAGCGCACGCCCGCCAACACCCGGTTGCCCAAACGTGTGCAAACGGCTGGTTGCAACTGGTCGCGTTAGCCCGGGTGCGTTGGGTCGATCCAGGGTACATTTTCGGGCGGCTCCGCAGGCTCGATATCAAGGTTGATCGCTACCGCCTCGCCGTCACTGCGCACCAGCACGCACTCGAGTGTCTCGGTGGGGCTTGCGTTGATTTCTTGATGTGGCACGTACGGCGGCACGTAGATGAAGTCCCCCGGCCCGGCTTCCGCGGTGAACTCCAGCCGCTCACCCCAGCGCATACGTGCTCGGCCGTTGACAATATAAATTACGCTTTCGAGCGGGCCATGGTGGTGTGCGCCGGTCTTGGCATTCGGGTGAATGTGGACGGTGCCTGCCCACAGCTTTTGAGCACCGACTCGCGCGAACGTGATTGCCGCCTTGCGGTCCATCCCGGGTGTTTGTGCGGTATTGGGATCAAGCGTGTTGCCTGGGACAACGCAGACGCCGTCGTGCTTCCAGCGGGGCGTGGGAATGTCGCGAGATGACTTGTTCATCGAAGGCGCTCCCGTAGCTGAACTGCCAGTTATTGCGGCGGAATTCTGGCGAGCTTTGCTATTTCCACGAACTTCTCTTCGCAATTGCGCCCGCGTACTGTGCGCCTTTGGCGCGCAGATGAAAGCCGCAGCCTTACCGCATTGCGGGTGGCGGTTCCGGCCATCCGCACAGACCACGCAAGGACAGCCCCTACTCCAGCTGCGACACCGCCGCCTCCCGTGCGATCTGCTTGCGCAGTTCCCGGAAACGCGCTGCAACATTGTCCCCGAAAAGCGGGTCGGAAATCGCAGGAGCCGTTGCCGCCACCGCCGCCCAATCCTCCTGCGTCAGCAGCTTCGCAGCGCGCGGCAAGATCTCACGCTCCTCCGTGGCAAGGTGGTTACGATAGTACACAAGGTACGTGGCGGCGGCCGCCTCTAAGGCTGCGCGCGGAAACAAAACATCCCCCGTGGCTCCATCTAGGATCTTGGAGAGTTCCTCCCCGGCCGTGGCGATCACGCGATGCTCTTGCAGTAGGCGGTTGATCACCAGTTCCATTCCGGGCGCGCGCTTGGTGAGTCGTGCGAATGCTACGTCCTCCCGGGGATGGTGAACGCAATCGGCAAAGCACCGTAAGTAGGAGATAACATCACCCATGAGATCATAGTTCGGGTGCTCGCCGCGGTGAAATGCGGCTACCTGTGATTCGAGCAGGTCGAGAAGCCGGGCAAAATTGACATGCTCGTAATGCCATACCGCGAGTGGATCAGTCATGGCGCGCTCCTTCGATGATGGATCAGTCCACGATACCCAATTGGTTCTTGTGCGGGAACGGCTCGCGGCTAATAGGAAACTCACGCCGCACGCCTGCGTCCACTGGCGGCCTTGCTGCTCGCCTTCTCGACCGCCGCGTCCAGGGTATCCGCGAGCGTAGGCCGGGTCGTCCGGTACAACAAGCCGAGGGCCGGCGACTCCACCTTCATCGCCAGTGCGATCGCCGCGCCGAGGTCGCCGGTGTTGTGCTCGGTCGGGACGTCGATGACATGATCGCCCAGTCGTTGGTAGGTCCGGTCGGTCTTGTCGAATGTTACGCAGGGCGACAAGATGTGCAGGTAGGAAAAGCCGCGGTGGGCGATCGCCTGCTTGATCAGCGCCTCCAATTGCTGCGGCCGTCCCGCGTACGCCTGGCCCACCCAGGTTGCACCGTAGGTGAGCACCATCAGGAGCGGATTCAGCGGTTGGTCGGCATTCTCATATGGACTGGTGGAGGTGCGAAAACCGATCGCTGAGGTGGGCGAGGTCTGGCCCTTCGTGAGCCCGTAGATGCCGTTGTCGAATAACAAATAGGTCAGATCGATGTTCCGGCGCGCGGCGTGTGGTACGTGTCCACCGCCGATCGCGAAGCCGTCGCCGTCGCCACCGACCGCGATGACGGTCAGCGCGTCGTTGGCCGTCTTGATCCCCGTGGCCACCGGCAGCACGCGTCCGTGCAGCGTGTGGAATCCGTACGTGTTGACGAAGAACGGGAAGCGCGAGGAGCAGCCGATGCCGGAGACGACGACCGCGTCCTTGGTCGCGATGCCGGCTTCGTTCAACGCGCCCGGTAGCCCGTCGACGATGCTGAAGTACCCGCAGCCCGGACACCAGGTTGGCATCGAACGAGAGCGGTAGGCGAGTCGGCCGGACTCGTGGATCTCCCGGAGCTTGTCCTCGAGATAAATCGGCTGAGCCTTCATCCAGCGCTCCTCAGGCGGCTTTTCGGCGAGCCGCGGCGACCAGGCGCTGCGCCTCCGCAAGTATGTCCGTGACGGCCATCGGCGCGCCGCATACGCGGTCATAGCGGTTGACGATCCGGCCCGTCTCGGCCTGTACCAGGCGGGCGAACTGTCCCTGGTAGTTTAGTTCCGGAACCAGCACCACATCGCACTGATCGATGAATTCCGCGACGGCCGCGGTCGGGAAGGGTTGCAGCATGACGACCTTCATCGCCGCGCAGCGCATCCCCTCGGCTTGCGCGCGGAACATTGCGGCGAGGCATTCGCCGAAAGTCGAGCCCCACGCCAGCAGGCCGATTTCGACGTGTCCCTCGTCGCCGAAGCGCTTGTAGTGCGTGAAGTCCGGATGACGCAGCGCCGCCAGCAGCTTCTCATGGCGCTTGCGGCTCATCGCCTCGTGATTGTCGGGCTGCTCGCTTACGCGCCCGAATTCGTTGTGCTCCAGGCCCGTCACGACGTGCATGCCGCTGGCTGTGCCGGGCAGCGTGCGGGGGCTGATTCCGTCCTGCGTCAGCGCAAAGCGCTTGTAGCCGGCGCCCAGTTCCTGCTTGGCGACGGGCTTGTCGCAGTTGGGCTCGAACGGTGGCTTGGCCGGCATGACAACCGTCTCGTAGCGGTTGGATAGGTAAAGATCGAGCAGCACGATGACCGGGGTCTGGTAGCGCTCGGCCATCTCGAGCGCCTTGCCGGCGCAGCGGTAGCAGCCCTCGACATTGGTCGGGGCGATCACGATGCGCGGGGCGTCGCCGGGACTGCCGTACAGCGCCATGTTCAGGTCGGACTGCTCGGTCTTGGTCGGGATGCCGGTGGACGGGCCGCCGCGCTGCGAGACGAAAACGACGGACGGCACCTCGGCCATGATGCCGAGGCCCAGCATTTCCGACATCAACGCCAGGCCCGGCCCGGAAGTTGCCGTTGCCGCGCGGGCGCCCGCGTAGCCGGCGCCAATCGTCGCCGCGAGCGCCGATATCTCGTCCTCGGTCTGCAGCAATCGCCTGCCACGCTTGGGCATTTCGACGGCCAGCCGCTCCATGATGGTAGTTGCCGGCGTGATCGGATAACCGAAGAAGTTGTCGATGCCGGCGTCGAGGCAGCCCTCGACCACTGCCGCGTTGCCATTGAGCATCACCGACGGCAGGCCAGGGGCCGGCGGCCCGAATGTCACGATATCGAGTTTGAAGGTCTCCGCGCCGGCGACGTGGCCGGCCTCGAACGCCCTGCGATTGGCCTCGGCAACTGCACCCTTGCCTTTGAACTTGGCCTCGATGATCCGAAGAAAAGGATCCTTGGCCAAGGCATACAGCCCCGCGAGGTAGCCAAGGACGACCAGGTTGCGCGAACGGATGGCGCCCGTGGCACGTTCGCTCAGCTCGCGCATTGGCAGCGGGTACGGAATCTGCGCCGGGCGCAGATGGGAGCCGACGTGCCCGCCTTCGCTCAAGCGCACGATCGATTTCGCCTCGTAGATCACGGCGCCGAAGTCGCGCACGTCGGCCACGTGCGGTATGCCGTGCTCGTCGTTCAGGCAGACGAGCACGTCGGACTTCTCCTTCAGCGAGTAGACCTGCTCCGTAGTGGCCCGCAGGCGTGCGACGCACTTGCCAAAGCCGCGGATCTCGGCCGGGTACGCATCGAAGCTAATTATGCGGTAGCCCGCACCTGCGAGCGCATTGCGCAAGATGTCGCCGGCGGCGATCGTGCCCTCGCCGGCCGAGCCGCAGATCGAGATCTGTACATCGGTACTCATCAGGCGTACTCCCAGAAGGGCGAGTGGATCGTGATGTCGTCCTGGATGTGCAGCGTCTCGTCCTGCGCCGGGACGAATGCCTCGTTGTCTCCGGTAAGGTTGCGCGCGGCCAGGTCGCCCATGGCCCGTACGTTCTTCCAGCCATAGTAGAAGCGGTAACGCTTCTCGGCACCCGACCAGATCTGGCAGACATCGCCCGCGGCGAGGATCGACTCGTCCGTAGTGCGCAGCGTCGGACTCACCAGTAGGCCGCGCTCGATTCCGATCCCCGAACCGATCATGAATTCCACCGACGGAACCAAGCCGAAGGACGGCAGCACGACGTCGGCGGTGCATTCGCGCCCATTGCCGAAGACTACCCGCCGCCGGGCAAAACCGCGGGCACCGGCCTGAATCGACGCGATGCCTCCTTCGCCATCGGCGTCGAGGACTTCGATGCCCATGCGCTCGAGGACCTGGATCAGCTCCTTGCGCTGCTCGGGCGACTCCTGATGGGGCCAGAACGTGTGCTTGCCGGCGACCAGCACGACACGGTGGCCCGTATCGACCAGCGTGCGCGCCAGGTCCAGTCCGATCATATCGCCGCCGAGGATTGCCAGCGTCCCGCCGTCGGGCAGCTTGCGGCGGATCGCCATCGCCTGCTCGAAGGACGCGAAGCCGTCGAGCAGCGGCCGGTACTCGGACAGCTCCTCGGGCAGATAGGCGCGCCCGCCGGAAGCCACCAGCAGCGTGTCGTACGGCAGCTCCTCGTTGTGCCCCAGCGTGATCGTCTTGTGCTTGGCGTCGACGTTGACGACGTGCGTGCAGCGCCGCAGCTCTATGCGCTGCTCCTCGTAGTAGGCCGGGGGATCGACCAGGAATTCCCGCCAGTCGTGAACGCCGCGAAAAACGCGCGGCAGGTCGTAGCGGTTGTAGAACGGCAAGGCCGACAGCGTCAGCAGGCTGATGCGTGCGAGCGGTTCGCGCTGGCGCAGCGTTCGAGCGGCCTGGTTGCCCGCAACGCCGGTACCGATGATGACGTGGTGGCGCGGGCCGTTCATGCCGTATCCACCTCGACGAACTCGTTGCGGGTGATCGAGATGCAGTTGACCGGGCAGGCGCGAAAACAGGCGCCGCAGCGCACGCACTCGTTGTTGTCGATCCAGATCGCACCGACTTGATTCCAGTCCCGTGCCTCGCGCAAGCTGCCATAGCTGCCGTCCGGCAGGATCTCGACCCCTTGAACCAGCTTGATGCAGTTGCGCGGCGCGACCTCGATGCAGGCCCGGCAGTAGATGCAGCGATCGACGTCGATCTGGTAGTGCAGGTTGCACAGGTAACAGCGCCGAGCCTCCTGGGCCGTCTGCTCGGCGTCCATGCCGAGCTCCACCTCGGGCTGGACCTTGCCGAGACGATCGTGCAGCGGCGCCGTCTGCATTTGCTGGCGGCCGATGAAGTCGAACGCCCGTTCACGCAGTGGTTCGTCGACGGGCACGATCTGCACGACCCGTTTGCGCCGCGGCTTTCCCATCAGCCAGGCGTCGAGCCGCTGCGCTGCCTGCCGGCCGCGGCCGATGGCTTCGACGACCGTAGTCGGTCCGGTGACGAAATCCCCGCACGCGAACAGGCGCTGGGTGGAAGTCATCCCGTCTTCGCCGATGCGCACGTTTTGCCACTGGTCGAGCTCGACCTTGACGTCGAGAAAATCGTTGACGGTCCTCTGGCCGATCGCGATCAGCAGCGTGTCGCAGGGCTCGACGAACTCCGAGCCCTCGATCGGTATTGCCTTGCGCCGTCCGTCCTCGCGCCAGGCACCGAGGCGGTTCTGAACGAATTCGACGCCGCACAGCCGTCCGCCGCCGTCGAGGACGATGCCCACGGGTGTGCGTAGCCCCTTGATCCGCACACCCTCGCGCTTGGCTTCGAAGATCTCCTCCTTGGTGACGGGGATGTACTCCTCGGCGGTCCGGATGTGGATCGTGACCGCCTGGGCCCCGAGGCGAGTCGCGACACGTGCGCAGTCGAGCGCGGTGAAGCCGGCGCCGACCACTGCGACACGGCGCCGCACGGACTTGCGTTCGCCGCGGTGCAAGGCCATCAGGAATGGCAGTCCGTGCTCGACGTCCGGGCAGCCACCGGCCGGCTCCGCCGTCTCGCCCCGCAGTTTCAGCGACAAGGGCAGGGGTGCCATGCATCCGGCCGCCAGCAGCACCGCGTCGTGAGCCTCGAGCAATTCGGCGACTCGCACCTCGTCCGCGCCTTTGCCCACGCCTTGGCCACGCCGTAGTTCGACGCCAAGACGCAGCGCGTTGTGCAGCTCGAATTCGAGGATGTCGCGCGGCAGCCGGAACTGCGGAATGCCATAGCGCAGCATCCCGCCGAAGTGCTGCTCTCGCTCGAACAGCGTCACGTCGTGTCCGAGAACCGAAAGGTCGTGGGCCGCGGCAACGCCCGCGGGCCCGGCTCCGACGATCGCGATCCGCTTGCCCGTCGGCGCATAGAGGCGCTCGGTAATACGGTGGCCGGCGTGCTTCAGGTCCGCGGCCGAGCGCTTCAGATTGCAGATTCCGACCGGCTCTCCGTTTCCCGGCCAGCCGTGGCGGCAGGCGCTCTCACAAGGCCGCGAGCAGATGCGGCCCAGCACACCCGGCAGAACGTTGGCGCCGCGATTGATTTCGTAGGCCTCGCCGTGCCGGCCCTCGGCGATCGCCCGGATATAGGACGGAACGTTGGTGCCGGCCGGACACGCAGCCTGACAAGGGATGTTCCGGGTGACCCAGCCGATATCGCGCGGATCCTCGGAGTACATCATCTGCGCGCCCGGGCGGGCCTCGCGGTCCTGCGGCTCGACAACCGCCGACATGGCAACCTCTTCGTTCGAACGTCGCGCGCGCCGGCACGAGGTTGCGGTGCCACGAATCGAGCGCACCGCAGCGGCTGCGACAGTAACGTGTTCGAATTCTGTGGTGGAACGGCCGATGCGGTGCTGATCGAGGTCAAGCGCAGTCGGTGTTGCAGTCAGTAATGAATGCTCGCCGGCGCAAGTCGGATGTCTCTCAGAGCATGCCTAACAAATTGATTCCGTGGTGTTTTTCGGGTATTTGCGGCTCTGCGGCACCCTGGGCAACGCGTGCTTGGTGTCTGCGCCACCGGCCTGGGAGCGCCGGTGCGCTGCTCCGCGGCGAGCTCACGATGCCGGGGCGGGCGCAGGGCAGAACTCCCGGTGGCGGCCAATTGCCGGTCTTTGCTCGCCTAATGGCATGCGAAACTGGGAGTCGTAAGGACCGAATCGGCAGCAGCCCACATGAGACGCTCAGCATTGCTGATCGCGGGATTGATGCAGGGATGCATTTACGTTCCGCAAACCACGAGCGTCTACGACCAAGGGTGCAAGATATACGCGAAGCACATGACTCTTGAGGTCACGCAAGTTGCGGCCTTTGGAAGATGCGAGAACCAGGGCTGTGTCGCTTTGCTCGTTGGCGCCGGCGCAGTCGCGGCAGCCAGTGCCGTTGTGTCGGGCAGCATCGTCGTGGCGGGCAACATCGTCTACTGGTTCGAGAAACAGGGCCAATGCTCCCCGTGATGGGCGGCAGCACGAAATCGATACCACGTCCGAGGGTCCGTCGTCCCCCGAGTTTGCGGGCCGTTACGAGCAGCGGTCAGTTCTGGTCGATAGCCTCATGGCGCTCGGTGCTTTTCTCCCGCGTGCGAGGACAGCGGGATTGCCGTTAAAGCATGTCTAGCCGCGAACTCCCTCATTACCTCATTCATCTCGTTCAGATCGAGCGTGGTCGTAACGATGACGTCTGCATTGATCAGGCCACGATGATGGATAGGTTTCGACAGTTCGGAAGGCGTCACGTTTTCGGCCGTAGCGTTCAACTCATTCAAGTAGTCGGGCAGGGCAAGCATGAAATCGTGTATCACCGCTGTCACCTGATCGCCGACCAACTGGGTATGGCCGCCTACGGACGGGTCATCGTCGTAGCGGATGCTGTAGCCGTAGCGGTTCATGGGGGGATCTCCATTGGCGGGTGAACGCAGCGTAGAACGGCGATCGGTGCATCGCTGGTCGCGGTGACCATGCCCACGGCGCTCCGCTAGACTTGGCGACAAGCCGCAGCCGATCCCATTCATTGCATTCGCCGGCTTTGCAAGTCTGTGAGGTTACAGCATGGCTACGGCAAAAGAGCGAAAGGATCCGGAATTCTAGGCACTTCGCCCGGAGCAAGTGGCAAACCCGACCAGAGCGCAGATAGCGCAAATCGTGCCGGACAGCCGGCCCGCAAAGCGCCGATGACGCTGCGAGCCGCAATGACCACCGCGTCACAGGCCCAGGATGTTCAGCGCGGAGGACCTGCAGCCACAGTGTACGGGCAATCCAATCATACGGGCTGCTCACCACTATCGACGAGGAGGCATGATGATTTCCGTCGCGGCATCGCAGGGCGGCAGCAGGCTTGCCTGGTACGTCGGCCTCAAGCCGGATCACTGGCGTGTGCTGGCTGCCAGTTTCCTGGGGTGGGTATTTGACGGCTATGAAGCATATGCGCTGTTCATCGTCATCCCTTTCGTCCTGAAATCGATGCTGGCACCCGAGCAGCTTGCAGATCGCGCGGTCTGGGCCGGCATCGCGATCGGCGTGACCTTGCTCGGATGGGGGATCGGCGGACTCATGGGCGGTGTTCTCGCGGACTATGTGGGCCGCAAGCGCATGATGATCTACTCGGTGTTCTGCTATGCCCTTTTTGCCGGTCTCACCGCCTTCGCGGCCGATTTCTGGACCTTTTGTTCACTGCGATTCGTCACCGGGTTCGCAATGGGCAGCGAATGGTGCACCGGCGTTGCACTGCTGGCCGAGACCTGGCCGAACCGGGCCCGGCCCAAAGGGGCGGGATTCTTGCAGTCGGGATTCGGGTTTGGCACGCTGATTGCAGCCTTGGTATGGCTCGTGCTGAACCAGGCGCGACCGCTTGGCGAGGAAACGTGGCG
>Ga0209415_10016355_pt1 | contig 11928 bp, 10 predicted proteins | sample PeaSoiSIISIP2007_FD_187696 | JGI IMG/M metagenome (GOLD analysis project Ga0209415, IMG submission 187696) | Peat soil microbial communities from Weissenstadt, Germany - SII-SIP-2007 (SPAdes) (version 2) | ecosystem: Environmental > Terrestrial > Soil > Wetlands > Peat | place: Germany... | reverse complement strand
TGGGTCGCGGCGGGTTCCCACCGTCTGAGACGGGTTCATTCTCGGCCCACCACACGGCCCAGTGGGTCGGCTTGTTTTTCAGTTCTCAGTTCTCAGTTCCCGGTTCTCAGTTGCCTGGGGAGCTAAGACCTTGCTCCCCTGCTAGACTCATTTCAGTACTCAAGCAGCGACCGGAGCATCTAAACTAACGTGTTCCCCAGACTTTTTCATATTGGAAGTTTCTACCTGCCCACCTATGGCGTGCTGGTCGCTTCGGGCGTGCTGATCGGGCTTTGGATCACTGTCCGCAATGCGGAGAAGCAAGGCATCAACGGCGACGATGCCTGGAATCTTGGCATCCTCGTGGTGCTGGCCGGAATCATCGGGGCGAAGATTCTTTACGTCATCAACGATTGGACCTACTACGCGAACCACTGGCGGGAGATTTTCAGCCTCAACACGCTGCAAGCGGGAGGCGTATTTTCTGGCGGGCTGATTGCCGCCCTCGCCACCGGGATCTGGTACATGTGGCGCCATCACATGCCGGCACTGCGCACTCTGGACGGCATCGCTCCTGGAGTGGCTTTTGGCCACGTCCTCGGACGCTTCGGCTGTTTCGCGGCCGGCTGCTGTTACGGCAAGCCGACCAATCACTTCTGGGGCGTCATCTTCACCAATCAGTTGGCGCATGACGTTAGTGAAACGCCACTCGGCGTCAGGATTGAACCGACACAACTGATCGAGGCGGCAGCCGAGTTTTTTAATTTTCTGCTGCTGATGTGGTTGTTCAAGCGCAAGAAATTCGACGGCCAGGTTTGGGCCAGTTTCATGATCCTGTATGGAATCGAGCGTTACTTTATCGAGTTCCTGCGCGGCGACAACGGCCGCGGCGAAGTCTTCGGCGGGCTGATGTCGGGGACGCAGTTGATTGCGATTTTCTTGGTCGTCGGCGGCGGATTGATCTGGTGGCTGAAGAGCGGAGTGCCGAAGCGAGTGCCGGCCCAGAGCGGCATTTAGCGCCTCGCCAATGGCCGAATTCCCCATAACTCTCGTGGTCTTGGCAAAGGACGCCGGACAGCGCCTTGACCAATATCTCGCAACGCAACTCTCTGAAGTCAATCGGACCGAGGTCAGCCGCGCCAGGGTGCAGCAACTCATCGCGAGGGGTGAGGTTCTTGTTGAGCACACGGCGGCGAAGGCGTCGCTGCGTCTCAAAGGCGACGAACAAATCACGATTACCGGGCCGCCGCACGCTCCGCCCTTGCGCGCCATCGCGGAAGAGATTGCGCTCGACATCGTTTATGAGGACGACGACCTGGCGATCGTCAACAAGCCGGCGGGCATGATGGTACATGCGGGAGCGGGAGCGACCGACGATGCACGCAACCGCGGAACGCTGGTCAATGCTCTGCTGCACCATTTTAAGAAGCTTTCCGCGGTTGGCGGCGAACTTCGTCCGGGGATCGTGCATCGCCTGGATCGAGCGACCAGCGGGCTGATGGTGGTGGCGAAGAACGATGAAGCGCACCGCCTTCTCGCCAAGCAGTTCAGCGGACGCAAGGTGCACAAGACTTACCTTGCGCTGGTCCACGGCTTGCCAAAGCAGGATCGCGGCACGATTCAAAGCGCGATCAGCCGCCACTCGCAGCGGCGAACACGAATGACGACGCGCGGCTTCGGTGGGCGCGAGGCGGTGACGCATTACGTAGTCCGGCGAAAGATCGATTCACCCTACGGCAAGTTTGCGCTGGTCGAACTCAAGATTGAGACGGGACGCACGCACCAGATTCGCGTGCACATGTCGTCGCTGGGGCACCCGGTGGTGGGCGACGCGCTCTATGGCGCGCCGGGCGAATTGCGGTCGCAGTCGAACAAGCGGCGGGCGGCCGGCATGCCTGCGGCGCTGACGCTGGATCGGAATTTTCTGCATTCGGCGGCACTGGAGTTGGAACATCCGCGGACAAGAGAATTGCTGAAGTTCTCCCGGCCATTACCTGCGGAACTGGAGAACTTGCTCGAAAGGCTGGAAAATGCCCGGCAGGAAGGTCCGCGGCTGGAACCTGGCCGGTAAGACCTTAGGTTGGCTGGCGCCGGTCCAACATGGGCCCGGCGCTATAATAGGACAAATTAGTTCCGAGTAATCGTCCTGATGAAATCGCGCATTTTTCTACTGCTGGTTGCCTTTTACGTACTGGCTGGCTCGCTCATGGGCCAGACGGCGCCGCCCGCTTCCGCTCCGGCAGCGGGACAGAGTACCGCAGGCAAAGCGCAGGCGCCGGCCGCGAGCACGCCAACGTCTTCGCCATCGACGCCCGCCGCACCGGCAGGGCAAGCTCCGACAGAGACGCAAGGTCAGGCAGCATCCGATTCCGATGACTCGGTCGCAACCATCGTCCACGTGGTTAACGAAGTTCGCGTGGTGTTCACCGTCACCGACCGGCACGGCCGCTACATCAAGGACCTGAAGCGCAGCGACTTCAAAGTCATCGACGATCAAAAGCCGGCGGAGCTGCGCAGCTTCCGCAGTGAAACCGATCTGCCCCTGCAGGTGGGGCTGCTGGTGGATGCGAGCAACTCGGTGCGCGACCGCTTCAAGTTCGAGCAGGACGCCGCCATTGAATTTCTGAACTCCATCATCCGCCCCGCCTACGACAAAGCGTTCGTGGTCGGCTTTGACGCCACTCCAGAGGTTACCCAGGATTTCACCGATAGTACGGAGCATCTTTCCGCGGGTGTGCGGATGTTGCGGGCGGGCGGCGGCACCGCGATGTACGACGCGCTTTATTTTGCGTGCCGGGACAAGTTGTTGAAGCAGGAACAAACGGGACCGGTGCGCCGCGCCATTATTCTGCTGAGTGACGGCGAAGACAACCTGAGCCACGTGACCCGCGAAGAATCCATCGAAATGGCGCAGCGCGCCGAGGTGATCGTCTATACCATCAGCACGAATATCAGCGGCATGAAGGGCAGCGGCGACAAGGTGCTGGAGCGCATCGCGGATGCCACCGGCGGCCGCGCGTTTTTCCCGTTCCAGATGCGTGAAATGTCGGACGCATTTGTTTCCATTCAGGAGGAGTTGCGCAGCCAGTACGCGGTGGCTTACAAGCCGGCGAATTTTATTGCGGATGGGCGCTACCGCACCATCGAAATCCTGGCGCAGGAAAAGGGCCTGAAAGTGCGCACGCGCAAGGGATACTACGCACCTAAGCAGTAAGTCAGTTCTCAGTTCTCAGTTCTCAGTTCTCAGTTGTAAGTTGTCAGTTGTCAGATCGCCGTCCCCGATTCTCAAACGCCAACTTGTATGCCTGGTTATTCTGGAACTCCTCTCGCAAAGAAGTTGGGCATCAAGGCTGATTTTCGGGCTGCCCTCCTGCACGTTCCCGACGACGTGAAGTCCGAGATTCGCGACGCGCTCGCGACATGCCGCATTCAAGCTTTCAGCCGACGGACCAGTAAAGATCTTGATTTCATCTTCCTGTTTGCCAAGTCGCGCGCGGCACTGGAACTTGAATTGTTGCCGGCTGCGAAGGCGCTGGCGCCAGCCGGCATGCTCTGGATCTCGTGGCCGAAGAAAAGTTCAGGCGTCGCCACCGACCTCACGGAGGACGTGATCCGTCAGAGCGGGCTCGATGCCGGCTTGGTCGATATCAAAGTCTGCGCCGTAACCGACGTCTGGTCGGGATTGAAGTTCGTGATCCCGGTCAAAGACCGGCCGAAGAGATCAACGTAGAGACAGCCGCCCTCGGCTGTCCCGGCGAGCACAGCTCGCCAGTATCCTTCCCAAAAATAACGTGGCGGGGCTTCGCCCCGCTGGACAGTCGAGGGCAGCCGTCCCTACGTTTGGTTGCTCGCTTTCAGAAAAGTTTTCACCATGATCATGGCGCAACTTGCCTTGAGCGCGCGGGTTTACATGCAGTAGACGCGGCTCCCAGGGCGGCGCGTTGCCAAGGGACGCAACGAGCGGTGACTCGAAAGGAGAACGACTATGAAACGCATGATAGCTGGGGTTCTTTTGCTGATGGGGCTGGGCGCGGGAACGATGTTTGCCGAGGACGGCTGGCGCGACCGGCGCGACATCCGGCGCGATGAAGCGAAGATTGCGCATGACCGTTGGGAATTGCGGCGCGATCTCTACAACGGAAACTATGCCGCGGCACGGCATGAGCGAAGAGAGTTGCGGCGCGAGTATCGCGATGTGAACCGGGATCGCCGCGACTTGTATTGGGACCGGCGTTAAGTGGGAGAAGCAGGGTCCGTGCCGCAGTAGCTTTCCCTGCAACCTTGCGACGTTCGTAACTTGCCGGGATGGGGCAAGCCGGGTTCTATTCATTGAGTCCTTGTGGAGACGTGATGGCGCAAATGGAAACCCGGCTGGCGGCGGCGATGGTGGGAGTCATGCTTTGCTGGTCGGCATACAGCCAGACATCGGGGTCACAAGCGGAGCGGGAACTATTCGCTTCGGTCAACCAGGCTAGGCGCGCGCAGGGACTGGCTCCGCTGCGCTGGGACGACCGGCTGGCGGCAGCCGCGCGGCGGCATGCGGAGGCGATGGCGAAACGCGGATCGGCGCAGCATGGATTTGAGGGTGAGCCGAGCCTGTCGGCGCGAGTGAAGCAGGCGGGTGCGCATTTCAGTTGGCTGTCTGAAAACGTGACCCAGGGGCCGACGCCCAGGTTCATCCACTCGCAGTTCATGAACTCGCCCCCGCATCGCGCGAACATTCTGGACCGGGACATGGATTCGATCGGAGTGGGCGTGGTGGAGCGGAGCGGGCAGTTGTTCGCCGTCGAGGATCTTTCGCAGGCGCGGTGAGCGGCCGGTGCAAACGGACTCAACCGGAATTCCTGCAAAACAGTTTGGCCCACGCTCGGAGTACGGGCGTGGGCCACTTGATTTAAGCAGATTGGGCTCGAGGCCGGCGTTTAGTGGTGGTCGTTGTCGTGGTGATCCATGTCGTGGTGGTCGGGGCACTGCCGCTTGGCTTCCTCGAGTTCCGCGCGGCGCTTGCGGGCCTGTTTGCTGTCCTCGCCGTGGCGTTGGACAGCATCGCGCAGCTTATCTTCCGCCTGGTGAATGCGCTTTTCACATTTGTCGTCCGCATGTGCCGGGAGGGACGAGCCCACCAGGCCGGTGATAGTCAACAATGCAATACAAAAAACTCTGATGAATCGGGTCATGACTTTCTCCTTGTGAATTGGGATTATACGATCAAACAAACGATGCGCGCTCGTTGGCCGGTGCGGCTGCCCGTCGCGGGGAACGATTCGTGCGTTTACACCAGAAGGTCCACAAGCAGGGCGCACGCTGTTGTGCTGAGTGGAATCCGCCGGGCGGCGGACGGGCAGGGGGCACCCGTCTCTCCACCGACCGGTTACTGGCCGGTTCCGGTCAGCTTGATTACTGCCGGGCCGAGCGGCGCATTGTGGGTGACGGTCGCCGCTCCGGCGATCGCCCCAGTTACATTCGGCGTGAAGGTCACGCTAAAGGTGCACTTCCCTCCGGCTGAGACGCTCGCCCCGCAGGGCTTGGCGCCCGAGGGTGTGGCGGAGAAATCTCCACTGGCCACGATACTGGAAATGGTCAAGGTCGCTCCGGAACTGTTAGTCAGAGTAACGGTCTGGGGTGCGCTGGTGGTACCGACCGTCTGCGCGGCGAAAGTGAGACTCGTCGGCGAAAGGCCTACGGGGAGTGCGCCGGTGCCACTCACGTCAACGATCTGCGGACTGCCCGCGCCGGACGTGGCAATAGCGACTGCCCCCTTGGTGGATCCCGTGTCGGATGGGGTGAAGGTCACACTCAGCGTGCACTTGGCGGACGCGGCCAGCACCCCTCCACAGGGCGAGGCCCCGCTGCCGGCGGCCGCATAGTTAGCGCTGGCACCGAGGGTGTTGATGGTCACGGAACTGGCGCTGCTGTTGGTGACGGTAATCGTCTTGGCGGCGCTGGTCACGCCGATTCCGGTTGAAGAGAAACTGAGCGTGGCCGGGGTGAAGGTGAGGGGGACGGCCGGGCCTCCCGTACCGGTTCCCGAAAGCGCGACGATCTGCGGGCTGAGCGCGCCGCTGGTGGCGATGGCAAGCGCGCCGTTGGTCGAACCCGCGGAGGTGGGCGCGAACGTCACCGTGATGGTGCACTTGGCCGCGGCCGCGAGTGAGGCGCCACAGGTTCCGCCGGTGGCCGAGTAATCGGCGCTGGCGGCAGAGTTCAGGTTGATGGCCGCGGTCTGGTTGTTGGTGACGGTGACGGTCTTGGCCGAAGTTTTTCCGGCGGCGACGCTCGAAAAGCTCAGGCTGGCGGGCTTGAACGACAGCGGCGTAACGCCCGTGCCGGTCAACGTTACCAGTTGCGGGCTGGTGACCGCGTTATCGGTGAGAGTGAGTACGCCCGTGACCGCTCCCGCCAAGCGGGGACTGAAGGTTACGTTGATGGTGCAACTGCTGTTGACGGCGAGCGAACTGGAGCAGTTGTTGCTTTCCGAAAAATCTCCGCTGGCCACAATCGAGCCGATATTGAGGGCGCTCGATCCGGCGTTGCTGAGCGTAACAACCTGTGCCGCGCTGGTCGTGCCCGCAGCCACACTGCCGAAACTCACGTTGCCCGGACCTACGCCAGCGGTCGGACCCGAAGCGAGCAGCACGTAGAACGTCGTTGGGACGTAGGCCGCGCAAGCAGCGCCGGACGGGAAGTTGCCGACGGCGACCTGGAAAGCGCCGGACGTGGCGATGTCAGCGGCTGTCATCTGCACCGTGACCTGGGTGGAGTTGACGAATGTAGCGGCACGGTACAATCCGCCGATATAGGCGGCGGTCGACGAAGTGAACCCCGCGCCGTTGATGGTCAGAGTAAACGGTCCGCCACCGGCAGTGGCGCTCGCCGGACTGATGCTGGTCAGTTGGAGCGGCGTCGAGGTGGTGCTGTAATCGGCGGCTACCAACATTTCGTCACTCACGGTAAGGTTCTGTGGATTAGTAGTTCCGCTAAGGTCGTAAAGCCATTCCGTGAAGATCCAGCCGCTATTCGGAGTCTCGCCGAAACTGATCAGGCTGCCGGTGGGATAGAAGCCGTCGCCGGACGGCGATCCGGGCGAGACGTTGATCGCGCCGGCACAGGTCTCCAGAACCCAATCGGCAACGTAATAGTCAGGCGTGATGCTGGCGGTATAGGTGGCGCCGCCGCTGGAGGGCAAGGTGGTGTTGTGGGTCTGCGCTCCGCTGTCACTCCAATTCGAAAACGAGAAACGTGAGTTCGAGCTCCAGGGATATTGCGGCGAGTCAATGCTCAGGCTGTGGGAGCTCGATGGCGTCCAGCTGGAATCATAAGGCAGCGCAAAATTCACCGGCGCATACCAGAAGCTGCCGTCCACGGTGACGCCAACATTCGATTCCACCGGATCCGTAGTCACGGTGTACACCGGCGAGCTGGTGAAGTAAGTGGTCAGGTTGATGGAGCTGCCGTCGTCCATCACATAAAAAGTCTTGGGATTCGCGCCAATCCCGCCGGGCAGGTAGTAAGGAGAATTGATGTAGTTCCAAAAATTCTGGCCCGCGCCCGGCGTGGCAGTGAGGGTCACCTGCTGGCGGATGACGTAGTAAAAGCCGGAGAGCCCCGAATAGCTCAGCGGCACAGGCGAGGGCGCAACGGTTCCGGTGCCGGACGGCGAGATTGCGTTCACGTAGGGAACAAGCTGGATAAAGTTCGCCGAGTAGACCGTGACTGCCGGCGCGGTCGCGGGCTGCGTCACCATGTTGTTGCCGGGCGTGACGGTGATGGTGTGGCTGGCAGCGGTCGAATCGTTCCAGCGTCCGTAAATGTAATTGACGCCCGTACTAGCGAGCGTCTGCGGCGCGGAGGGGACATTCACAGTGTGGGTCGAGTTCAACGCCCAGGCGTAGGTTTGCGGAGTGGTGACGGTTGATCCGTCAACGATCACTTGCAGTCCCGGAGGGTTGCTGGTCACGGTGACTTGCGTGGGGATGGCGCCGTAGAGCCGGAGAATGCCGTCGATGTCCCCAGCGCTGTAGCCGTTCGAGTTCGAGAGCGGAATGCCCGCGGGAATCGTTTCAATGCAAGGCTCTCCATTGCGCGAGAAGGAGAATGCCGGGTACTCCATGACCGAGGCGTAATCGTAGGGAGTCAGTTCCTGGTTGTTGTCGAGGAATTGATCGAAGTTGGAGCGGGAAGCTTTGATGACCGCGTTGTAGATCACGTTGACATAGGTATTGCGATCCGGACGCGACTGTTCGTGCCAGACGCCGACGGTGTGCCCCATTTCGTGCAGGATGGTCGCGACGGTGCAAGTGCCAGAGCCGCCGACAACCTGTTCTTTGCCCGTATAACCTTCGTTGGCTTCGCAGACACCGCTGGTGTTGTTGGGATCGAAATTGAAATCCACATAACCGGTTTGGTTGGTCTGGGCAACGAACTGGATCACCCCAGCAAACGTGCTGTTGAACTGCGCAATGGCCGTGTTGAGGTTGGTCAAATCCCCAGAAGCCGGGTCGATGATGTAGGGAATTTGATAGACACTGCCAACCTTCGGCCAGAGGTAACTGGAGTAGGCAACGCCCAAGCCTTCGCTGCGAGGACCATTCGGCGATTGCTCAACGTTGTCGAGAAGGATATCGCCCTGGTAAACGGCTTTGCCGCCGCCATCGGGTTGGGGGGTCCATGTGTAGGTGACCTTCATGCCTCTCCAAATGCCGGTGCGAAGCTCGGGCTGCTGGACCTGACCCCAGAGGGTGGAAGCGATGGAAAGCACAAGTAGAGCGGACAGCGCAACGCGGCGCAGCTTGGTCACAGATCCTCCCGGGCAAGGCAGGGATTTGGAAAAAGGGGGATACAGGGGGATTCTGGGTCAACGGACGTGGGGGTGTCCGGTTGAGATAGTTTGGAGGGTAAATGGGCCGGTGTCAAGCAGAAGCCGGTGCTTCAGGGTCCTCGCGCTAAGTCACTGTAAATGCGGAGTATAGCGTTGGGCAGGTGGGGACGCCCGTCCGTCCATAAGCGCTAGTCTTCGTGGCGGGCTGTGGCGTAGTAGCCGCTGCGGGCTTGGACTTTGTAGTCCCCCTGCTTGGGCTTGATCTCGACTTTGCGGAAAGAGCCGTCGCGGGTGGTATTGGTGGGCACGTAACCAGCGTTGTACTGGCTGCGGAGTTCCTGGGAGATCTGGTCGAAGGCCTGGCGGAGTTTCTCGATCTTGTTGCCGACTTCGATCACACGGCCACCGGTTTCCTGGGTAAGCTTCCTCATAGCGGAATCGCCGGAATAGCCACCGAAGCCGTAGAAACCACGGTCGGCGATAAGCAGCACATAGCAGATGGCGTCGGCTTTCTGGGCGGCTTCGATGGCATCTTTGATCTTCAGGCGGCTACCTTCGTCCTCCCCGTCAGTGAGCAGAATCATCGCCTTGCGGCCGACTTCGTGGCTGAATTCGTCGTGCGAGGCGAGATACACGGCATCATACAGCGCGGTTCCGCGTTGGCCGCTCGCGGAGCATGGAATCGGGCCTTGCGGGCCAATCGGTCCCCCGGAACAACCCACTCCGCCGGTGTTGATTTTGGCCTCGTTGAGCGCATGTCTGAGCCGACTGACCGAGTTGGTGAAATCCTGCAGGAGTGTAATGTCGACGTCGAAGCTGATGACGAACGCCTCGTCTTTGGGGCGCAGCGTGCTCTCAAGGAAGGACGCTCCAACTTCTTTCTCCATGTCGAGCACCCGCATCTGGCTGCCGCTGGAATCGATCATCATGCCAATGGTCAGCGGCAGATCGGTTTCCGCTTTGAAATACTTGATGGTCTGGGGCTGGCCTTCCTCGAACAGTTCGAAGTTGTCCTTGTTGAGGTTGGGGATCAGGGCGCCATGCTTGTCTTTGACGTTGAAAAACAACTGAACCAGTTCGACGTTGACCTTCAGGGTCGTGACGGACTGGTCTTGCCCCTGGTCGTTGGAACTGGCATTGGCATTAGATGGGGACGGGGAGGCGGGAGTTGGGGCCTGGGAATTCTGCGCGGCAGCAGGAAGCGACAGGGCGATGACCAGAGCGACGACCAGAGCGAAAACAAACGCTGCCAGACAATATCTGCAAGAGGGTTGAGGCATCGGAGTTTTTATCCCGTGACTTTGCTAGTCTATCCTGTAACGACCTGTTACCGTTAGATGCACCAAAGAGGCGCGATCGGGCATCTGAATTAGTGGAAAAATGGTCGAACAGGCCGCAATGGCGCGGGAAAGACAGAGGGTTTCGGGGATGTCCACAAAGACGAGCATGGTACTGATTCTGGGGTTGACATGGTTGCTGGCAGGCACCGTGATGGCGCAGGAGAAGCCCGAGGAGATTCCGGACGCTCCCTCAGCGACGCGCCCAATACCGCCGCCGGCGCCTCCCAGCCCGCGGCCCGGGGCGGATGAAGAGACCAAGCCCGATGCCCCACCCGATGCATCCAGTGTGACTACCGGAAACAAAGAACTTCCACGAAGCGCCCCCGGTACCGCGGATTCGACGAATGAGAAGCCCGCGCCGCCACCCATGCCTCCAGTGAAGACGGTGCCTGCCGGAAGCGTTCCCAAGGATCAGGAAAGTGGCGAGGATGTCGGTTTCACCCTGAGGAAATACGTAAATATGGTGCTGGTCCCGGTCACGATCAAAGACACCGAAGGCCGGTTGGTGGGCGGTTTGCAATCCAGGGATTTTTCAGTCATGGAAAACGGACAGAAGGAGACGTTGACGTTTTTCACCAGCGATCCATTTGCGCTGTCGGCGGCAGTGGTTTTCGATACCGGTATGGCGGACGTGGGGTTGAAAAAGGTGCAGGAGACGCTCTCGGCCTTGCAGGGAGCTTTCAGCCAGTTCGACGAAGTCGCGATTTACACCTACAGCAGCACGGTCGGGCGCGTATCGGACTTCACGGCCGTGGGCAACCACTTGACGGCGGTTCTGAATGAGGTCAAGGGCTACAGCGGAACCAATAATGGACCTCCGGTGACAGGCGGCCCGCTCGGTCCCCAGGGCCCGACGATTAATGGTCTTCCGGTTGGCTCGGCTCCCGTGAACCCGGTGTACACCCCGCCCAAGCAGGCCCGCGTGATCAACGACGCCATCCTGGAGGCGGCCCGCGATCTTTCCAAGCGCGAACGCGCCCGGCGGAAAATCATCTTCGTGATTAGCGATGGACGGGAGCGTGGCAGCACCGCCAGCTATAAAGACACGCTGAAAGTCCTGTTGACGCAGAACATCATTGTCTACGCGGTGGGTGTGGATGGCGCGGCTATTCCGGGATACGAAAAGCTGCAGAAGATCCACATGCCCAACCTGGGATTGAACAAGTTAGGATTCGAGCCTATCGGCTATGGCAACATCCTGTCGAAGTACGTGGGCGCCACCGGGGGCGGGAGGGTTTATCCCGAATCCGCCCGGGCCGATATCGAGCGCGCGTACGCCGACGCGATTGGAGATGCCCGCAATCAGTACACGCTGGGCTACACACCCAGCAAGCCGGGCATTGGCGGATATCGGCAGATCGAAGTGCGGGTGCGGCGTCCGGGCGTGAAGGTGTATGCCAAGGACGGATATTATCCGCTGCCGACGGCGCGATAGTCAGTTGCCAGTACCCAGTTGCCAGTTGCCAGCACCCAGTGCAGCCAGCCATGGCGTTCCACAAGACAATCGCGATCCCCGATGCAGATCAAAGCGGGAAAGCTGGCAACTGGGCACTGGCAACTGGCTACCGGCAACCGATCTAGTAACATGCGTAACCAGCGCTGAAGGCTTCCGGTGTGGTATAAAAATCAGCAGGATACTGTAGTCAAAGTGAATTGGTGGCGAGAGATTCGCGCGTTGAGGGAGTGGTTCGCAAGCGCCTTTTTCGCAGGAGTTTCTGAGGAAACCTTTTGAGTTTCATCAACTTCGCAGCACGTGAGATCAACTGCAAGATCGTCTACTACGGCGCCGGG
>Ga0209415_10016354_pt1 | contig 11929 bp, 13 predicted proteins | sample PeaSoiSIISIP2007_FD_187696 | JGI IMG/M metagenome (GOLD analysis project Ga0209415, IMG submission 187696) | Peat soil microbial communities from Weissenstadt, Germany - SII-SIP-2007 (SPAdes) (version 2) | ecosystem: Environmental > Terrestrial > Soil > Wetlands > Peat | place: Germany... | reverse complement strand
ACGCCCTTTTCCTTGTTGCGAGAGGTCAGCGTGATTTGCAACTCGCGCGCCGCCAGAATGGCGTCATCGAAGAAAAGCTCGTAGAAATCTCCCAGGCGGAAGAACAGCAGGGCACTGGGATGCTCTTTCTTGACGGCGGCGTATTGCCGCATCAACGGCGTGGACGGCTCGGTCATTCCGGGGAGTTTCGTGCGCGGATTATAACAAACGAGCGCGTCGGTTTTCGGTGGCGGAAATCACAGTTGACGTATCCTCCGCAGCGGTGATCTCCTTACCGGCATGGAACTTCGGAAAGATCCCATTACCCGCTCCTGGGTCATCACCGGCGACGATGTGCCGGATACCCTGCCGCGCGCGGAAAACTTCTGCCGTTTTTGCCCGGACTCGCCCACGCCGCCGCAGCTTGTTTCCAATATTCCCGGAACGCAAGGTCTGCCTTGGACGGCGCGCGCCGTGGTGCATCCCACTCCGTTGTACCGCATTGAAGGAGATCCCGGACGCCGTGGCGATGGCATCTACGACCGCATGCGCTCGGTGGGTGCCCACGAGGTGTTGCTGGAGCACCCCAAGCACGACCGCCAGTTGTGGAACGCAAGCGACGCGGAAATCGAGCAGTTTCTGCTGCTGGCAGCTCAACGCATCCAGGACCTGAAACGGGACGGACGCTTCAAGTATGTCAGCATTTTCAAGAACCACGGCGCCAGCGCCGGACAAGAATTCGAGCACCCCCACTCAGAACTCACGGCCACCACCTTTGTGCCGCGCCGTGTGCTCTACGAGCTGCGCGCTTGCCGCCAGTATTTCAAGCAGAAGGAGCGGTGCGTCTTTTGCGACATCATTTCGCAGGAACTGCAGCAAAACCAGCGCTTGGTGGAGCTGCGCGGCGATTTCATCGCTCTCTGCCCCTACGCCCCTCGCGTTCCTTATGAAATCTGGATTCTACCCCGCACTCACGAGGCGGCTTTCGAGCGTTTCGGACTGAATCGTCCCGGTACGCTGCGCGATTTGGCGGCTCTGCTGCGCCGCACCCTGCAACGCATCCGGAGCATCACCGAGGATTTCCATCTGGTGCTGCATACCTCTCCTAACAGCTTGCATCCTTCCGCCAGCTTGGGTTATTGGAAAACGTTGGATGAGGATTATCACTGGCACATTGAGATCATGCCCATCCTGGCTTCCAAGGCAAAGTCGTACACCTTCAAGGAGGTGTACTATTCGCCGCTCAGTTCAGAAACCGCGGTGAAGCGTTTGCGGGAAGCGAGGATTGAGTAAGGGCAGCCGTTAGCTCTTGGCCGTTCGCCTTTAGCCCTAGAGGCCATTTTGTTGGAGGTTTGGGATCGCGAAGTTAGACAGCGGCAGCTAAAACGCCAATGCCCAAGAGCTAACGGCCAACAGCCAACGGCCAGCGAGTCACTTATGACTATTCGCCGTATGAAGACCTACACCGGGGGCCAGGGATACGTCTATCAGTACTACTTTGTTGGCCAGCGCCCGGCGCTGGCAAATTCCGCGGAGGGTCCCGCCACCGAGTACATTTTCGACGTAACCTCGGATCGGAAGACGACGTTCGCGGTGAGCGTTTTTGTGCCGGACGAAGCTTTGCGCGCCTGGGCCTCCCGCCACGGCCGCGCCCTCACCGAAGCCGAACAGTATGGCGCCGTGAAGATGCGTCTGTTCCAGGCTTTCGACGAAATCGAAAATATGATGGCCAACGGTCGCCGCTTGGCGGTGAACGGCGATACACTCGAGCAAGTTTTGGCGACACTGCGGGTGGAATGAACACCCCCTATTTGCCATTGGTGGTTACTCCTTCCTAAAGGTACACAGCTGGAGGTACATACCTGGCTTCTGCCCCACCCCCGGTGCAGACTATAATCAGCCTGCCGGAAGAAGGTCTCCACCATGCGTCGCTGTCCGTAGTCTTACATCTATGCCTATACTTTGGCTGCGAGTCGCGCTCGGCTGCTATGCCGTCGGTTTGCTCTACGCGTTAGTGACGCTGACGCGTACCAGCGATCTGCTCAGCAAGGTCGCCCTGCACGCCGCTTATCTGGGGATGGTCTTTCACTTCGTCTCCCTGGCGGAAGCGATGCGGCTTTCCGGTCAGATCGCTCTGACCTCGGTCCACAACGCTGAATCGGTATTGGCCTTCCTGATCATGGTCGTTTTCATGATGGTGTACCTCGCCTACAAAACAACTTCGCCCGGCATCATCGTGTTCCCCTTGGTCTTTCTGCTGACCCTGGTGGCGGCGACCGGCCAGCAGCCGTTTCTGCAGATGCCTCCCGGCGTGCGGAAAGGCTGGCTGATCGCGCACATCACCCTGATTTTTGCGGGATACGCGGCGCTGTTCGTCAGTTTCGGCGCCAGCCTCTTATACCTGATCCAGGAACACACGCTGAAGTCCAAAAAGTCGACGGGAATTCTCTCGCGCCTGCCCGCGCTGGAGGTGATCGACGATATCGGCTACCGCTCGGTTCTGCTGGGCTTTCCCTTCATGACCCTGGGCCTGATCGCTGGCACGACTGTGGCCCAAGCGACGTTCGGACGGATCGATTTCCTCGATCCTAAAATATTGCTCTCTATCCTTATGTGGGCGGTGTACCTGGTGATGGTGTACACCCGCTGGAATGCAGGCTGGCGCGGCCGGCGCGCTGCGTACCTCGCGGCCGGGGTCTTTGTAGCTGCGGTGATCGCTTGGTCCGCCAACTACTTCAGCTCCATTCACAGGTTCGTGCAGTCATGACCTTTCGTCTCATCGGCGTAAACCACAACAGCGCGCCGGTGGAGGTGCGTGAACGGCTGGCGATTCCCGAATCGCGCCTTGCGGAAGCATTGCAGCAGCTGGTGCGGCATCCCGGCGTGGACGAAGGTCTCATCCTCTGCACTTGCAATCGGGTGGAATTGCTGGCGCGCACTCGCAACGGCAGCGCCGACCTGCGCGGTTTTCTGCATGACTATTTCCTGCTGGATCCCGCCGCTCTCGAGCCTCATCTCTACGATTACAGCGAAGCCGAGGCCATCCGCCATCTTTTCCGCGTGACCTCCAGCCTTGATTCCATGGTGGTAGGAGAGGCGCAGATCCTCGGACAAGTCAAGGAAGCCTACGCCACCGCGCGAGCGGTAGGAGCCGTCCACTCCCAGCTCGATCTTCTCCTTACCCGATCCTTCGCTGTAGCCAAGCGAGTGCGCACCGAGACTGCCGTGGGGTCCTCTGCCGTTTCTGTGGCCTCAGTCGCTGTCGAGCTAGCAAAGAAGATTTTCGGATCGCTGCAGGGTAAACACGTATACCTGGTCGGCGCGGGAAAGATGAGCGAACTCGCCGCCCGGCATCTGCAGGCCCACGGCGCCGCTTCTATTTTTGTAGCCAACCGCACCTATGCTCGCGCCCAGCAATTGGCGGCCAAGTTCAAGGGAGAGGCCATCCACTTCTCCGAAATTTATAACACTTGCGATCGGGCGGATATCGTCATCACCTCGACCGGGGCTCCGGTGGCCATCTTCCGCCGCGAGCACGGCGAAATGTTCCTCAGCCGCCGTAGGAACCGTCCCATGTTCTTCATCGACATCGCGGTCCCCCGCGACGTCGATCCGGAGATGAACAAGCTGGACGGCATTTTCGTGTACGACATCGACGACTTGCAGCAGGCCGTGAGCTCGCACGTCGCCGACCGCAAGAAAGAAGCCGAGCGGGCCGAGGAAATTATCAGCAGCGAAGTCGAGCGCTTCCAGGCCCGCCTGCAAACTCTCGAGGTCGTGCCCACGATCGTTTCCCTGCAGGACCACATCGAAACCATCCGGCACGCCGAAATCGACCGCGTCCGCGGCCGCCTGGGGCCGCTTTCTCCGGACCAGGAATTGGCGATTGAAGCGTTGACCCGCGGCATCGTCAACAAAATCATGCACACCCCCATCAGCACCCTGAAGACCGCGGCCCGCGCCTCCGAGGCCACCACGGTGATCGATGTGGTCCGCCGCTTGTTCAATCTGCAAGATCAAAAGCCGGGCAAGCCGGACGGCGAACCCGAAGAGCACGAGTGATGGCTCGCCTGCGCATCGGTTCCCGGGGATCGCAACTCGCTCTCTGGCAAGCCAACCACATCAGCGCGTTGCTGCGGGAACGCGGCCACCAGGTGGAAATCGAGATCATCAAGACCACCGGCGACAGGATCACCGATGTTGCCCTCGCCCAGGTCGGCACCAAGGGTATGTTTACGAAAGAGATCGAAGAAGCGCTGGCGGAGGAGCGCATCGACCTGGCGGTTCATAGTCTGAAAGATTTGCCCACCGAGCTTCCGCCCGGCTTCGAGATCGCGGCCATCCCGCAGCGCGCCGACCCGCGTGATGTTCTTTGTTCGCTGCAGTACGACGGCATCGATCAATTGCCTGACGGAGCGCGCGTCGGCACCAGCAGCCTGCGCCGGATGGCGCAACTCAAGGCGCTTCGGCCCGAGGTCGAGATTCACGCGCTGCGCGGCAACGTGGATACCCGGCTGCGTAAACTGGAGTCGGGTGACTATGACGCGATTATTCTGGCCGTGGCAGGGCTCCATCGTTTAGGAAAGATGGACTCGGCCAGACAACTGATTCCCCCCGAGCGCATGTGCCCGGCGGCGGGTCAGGGCGCTCTGGCGGTCGAAATCCGCCTCGGTGATGCTATCACCCGCCAGCATTTGGAATTCTTGGACGATGTCGCGGCCCGGGCGACCACCGTGTGCGAACGCGCTCTGCTGAGCCAATTGGGCGGCGGCTGTCAGGTCCCCATCGGCGCCCTGGCACAGCTTCGCGACGGCCAACTTCACCTCGACGCGGTGGTGGCCCGTCCCGACGGCACAAAGATCTTGCGGGAGTCGGGCGACGGAGACGATCCGGTCCATCTCGGCAAGGCTGTGGGGGAAGCGCTGCTGCAGCACGGCGCAGACGAAATTCTGGAAGAGGTCTACGGCTAGACTGTTTCAGCGCTAGCCTTGTCATGCTGAGCGAAGTGGAACCTTCGCAGCGCGAAGGCTCCGCGGAGTCGAAGCATCCCTGCCGAGTCCAATTCGCCGAGCTGAACGGGGATTTCCGCTACGCCCGGAACGACAGGGCATGCAATCTCAAATGGCCAGACAACGTCTGAAAACCCGCCCGCTACCCCAGCCGCTTGCCGGCCTCCGCATTTTGGTTGGCCGCGCTCGCCATCAGGCCAGCGCGCTCTCTTCCGGACTCCGCGAAATGGGCGCTGAAGTTCTGGAAGTCCCCTTCATTGAAATCCGCCGGCCCCGTTCCTACAAGCCTCTAGATGGGGCGTTGAAGAAGCTCCGTTCCTACGACTGGCTCATCCTAACGAGCGTGAACGGCGTAGAGGCCTTGTGGGGCCGCTTGAAAAAGCTCCGGTTGACCAAAAAAACTCTGCGGCATCTGCAGGTGGCGGCCATTGGCCCCGCCACGAAGAAGGCGATCGAACAGCGTGGCATCCGGGTGAATATCGTCCCGGAACAATACGTGGCTGAGTCTGTAGTCGATAGCCTGCGGGAGCGGGTGAAAGGAAAACGCGTCCTGCTGGCTCGCGCCAAAGTGGCTCGCGACGTGATCCCCCGCGAACTGCGCAGGCTAGGCGCGCAGGTGGAGGTGGTCGACGCCTACGAGACTGTTATTCCCTCGGCGTCCCGCCCCCGCCTGCGAGCGGCTCTCAAAGATCCGAAGCGCCGCCCGGACGTGATCACGTTCACCAGTTCCTCGACGGTGAGAAACTTCGTAGCTTTGCTGGGAAGGAATTTGTGGCGCGGGCGCCCTCGCCCGCGAAAAACTGCCCCGCGTCTCGAGGGAATTCTGTTCGCCTCGATTGGTCCGGTGACATCTTCTACCCTCCGCGAACTCGGTCTTCAGGTGGATATCGAGGCCAGAGAGTACACCATCCCCGGCCTGATCGCAGCGATAAGTAACGCTGTCATGCTGAGCGAGGACTGAGCTTCGCTTGGCAAAGCTCAGCTGCAATCGAAGCATCCCTACCCGGGAGTGATCTAAGGTCGGGATTCCTGGCCTCGCTTGAGATGACAATTCCGCTCACCAGACCGGAGTCCAAACGGAGGTCGCAGCCCTACTCCGTCAGCGAACATCCGCAATCCGCCGGCGGCACGTGCGCCTTCAGGAAGTCCGCCACGCGCTGGTACGCGTCAATCTGATTCTCCACTCGGGCAAAGCCGTGTCCTTCATTCTCGTAGATCTTGTACTCCGCGGTTCCGCCGCGCTTCTTAACGGCATCCACGACCTGTTGTGTTTCTTCCTTTGGACAGCGCGGATCATGCCCGCCCGCCAGCAGAAGGAGCGGCGCTTTGATCTGATCCACAAAGAAGATGGGCGAGCGTTCTTCGAATAGCGCTTTATTCTTGACCGGATCCCCCATGGTCGCCAGATCGGACTGTTGCAGTACCGGGTCTTCGTTTTCGATTTCCGTAAACCAGTTCACAAAAGGCACGATCGGCACGCCCGCGGCCCAGACTTCCGGCGCCTTCGTCACTGCCATCATGCTCAGATAGCCGCCGTAGCTGCCCCCCATCACCGCGATCTTCTTGGGATCGAGGTAGCCGGTCTGCTTGATAAAGTCCACTCCGGCCAGAACGTCCTGCAGATCGCCGCCGCCCATGTCAAGCAGATTCGCGTGCTGGAATTCCTTGCCATAACCGGTCGAGCCCCGATAGTTGGGAGCGAGCACCATGTAGCCTTGGTTGGCGGCATATTGAATGAAGCGATTGAATGAGTTCACGCTCTGCGACGCCGGGCCGCCATGGATGTATACAATGGCGGCATTCTGCCCGTTCCGCGCCATGTTGTAGGGCACATAGAGAAACGCCGAAATCGTCCACCTGCCATCGCGGCTGGGATAGTGCACCAGATACGGCTCGACCATGTCTTCGCCACGCACGCCTGCCACCAGCGAGCGCGTAACCTGCCGTGATTTCCCCTCCGCCAGTGAATAGACCCAGACATCATTCGGCGAGTTGGGCCCGTTATGGTAGTAAAGCAGGCTCGATCCATCGCGCGTGAAGGCGGAGTCCGATCCCCCCGGCGTATTCACGCCTTTCGCCAGGGGCAGGGAAGTCGTTTTTCCGGAAACCACGTCGTGCAAATAGATATCCGTGCTGCCGTCCACATTGGCGGTCCAGGTAATATGCTTGCCATCCGGCGAAAATCCGCCTCCTGACATTTCCCACTTGTCCTGCGTAAGCCAGGTAATTTTCTTCGAGTCTATTTCAAGCCGCCCCACATTCTCATACCCATTGGCTGCGTTTGAGGTTATGAGCAGCCGCTTTCCATCCGGCGAGAAATCGTCGGCCCGGTAAATCTGTTCTCCCGGATGAGGAGTCAGCAGCGTGCTCTCTCCCGTCGCCAGTTCCGCGACAAGGATATTTGAGTCGGTCCCTTTGGCTTGCTCCTGGGTGTAGGCGATCCATTTGCCATCGTGTGACCACACCGGACCCACATTCATCTTGTCCTTCGGTGTGCCGCTGGTCAGGTGCTTCACGTCGCGCATCAGCGTGTCGTAGACATCGATCTCGAAAACCGAAGACGTTTTCGGCTTGACCATGTACGCAAGATATCGTCCGTCAGGCGACCACGCCGGATGTTCCTCGGCAATCAGCCGGGAATTGGTCAGGTTCACCACCTGGCCGGTCTTGGGTGAAACCAGAAAAATATCCCACTGCTCATCGCCATCGTAGTCGGACTGATAGGCAATCCATTTCCCATCCGGCGACCATGCGGGATGACTTTGCCGCTGATCGCTGATGGTAAGCTGCGTGGGCCAGCCTCCCACCGCCGGCACTAGCCAAAGATTGTTACGTCCGCTGATATTCGAAATGAAAGCAATCGTCTTCCCATCCGGCGACCAGGCGGTGCCGCCAATCGAGCGCGTCATGTACAGCTTTTCAATGGTAAGATTTTTCTCCACCAGCGCATTGGGCTTGCTGGAAATTTGCTTGGGATCGGTAATCGCTGGGGATATCGGCGCAGTCTGGCCCAGGGCAAGCGTACTCATGAGAATGACGATAGCAAAGGGACTGAGAGTTCGCATGGACTTTCTCAAACCAAGGTTGGACCAAAAAGTCTAGCAGAGCGTTCGCATTTCTTGGTGACAGCCCCTGAAAAACATTGCTCTACAGTCTTGCACTCTTGTGAAGCTCCACCGTCGTCCATGTCTTGTCGGCCGCGTGGCAGAGTTTTTCGAGCGGGCACTCAGCGCACTTTGGCCGCCGGGCAATGCACAGCTTCCGGCCATGCCAAATTACCTGGTGGGAGAACAGAGTCCACCGCTCGCGTGGAATCACCTTCATCAGGTCCTGCTCGATCTTGGGAGCGTCGGTATTCTTGGTCAGCTCCAACCGCCGCGCAATGCGGGTCACGTGAGTATCCACAACCACGCCCTCATTCTTGCCAAACCACGTGCCCAGCACCACATTCGCTGTCTTACGCGCCACTCCGGGCAGTGAAAGCAGCTTGTCCATGTCGTCCGGCACCTGGCCGCCGAAATCGTTGACGATTTTCTTGGCAGCGCCGACCACGGATTTGGCCTTATTGCGAAAGAACCCGGTGGAATAAATATCAGGCTGAAGCTGCTCCGCAGTCAGCGCCGCGAAGTCCTCGACGGTCGGATACTTCCGAAACAGTTCCGGCGTCACCCGGTTTACATTCACGTCGGTGGATTGCGCGGAGAGAATGGTCGCGACCACCAACTCCCACGCGTTCTTGTGATGCAGGGCGCACGTCACCTCCGGATAAAGCTGGTTCAGCCGCTGCAGAATCTCCGCCACGCGCTCCGGAGCCAGCGGATTGTAACGCCCCGCTGAGCCCGGCCCCTTTTTCCCAGCCTTCGTTGGGACCGAACGGGTTGGCATGCCACGTGTGGGGACGGGCGCCCCCGCCCGCCCCGGTCGGGTCGAAGCCCCGGCAGTCTTCAGCGCGGCTTTCGCGCGAGCCCCTTCCTGCCGGCCAGTCTTCGCGGGTTGACGGGGAACAACGCCTCGCACCATAGCTCCGCTCCTAATCGATTTGTGCCTGACAAATTCGCCTCATGGTAGCAAATCGCGAGCGCCGCTGTGTTAGAGGCTCGAGCCCAATCGCTCGGCAGAACCGCAGTCGCAATTGACGCGGGCGGGCCCTCCCGGTACTCTGGCTGTGTGCAGCAGTGGCTCTGATAGCACCTTACCTCTCAGCAGCTGCGCCTTGCAGGCATCACGAATGGCAGTGAAGTCCATCCAACTCGGGCAGGTCTGGCGTCAAGACGAAAGTGGGCAGGATTATCTGGTTACCAAGGTCTACACCGAGGTATTCACGCAATATGCCATGTTGCGCCAGGCGGGATCGACCACACCCAGCGGCTCGGCTACGCGGGTGAAAGTGGTCAAGACGGCGGAGGGCGCCTCACTGCCGGGCTACACATTCACTCAAGAGGGTTCGTTTTAGCTCGCGAGCGCCGTTTTGCGCCTTGGATCAGATAGCGAGCTGTGCTAGCTGCGGGATCCCCGCCCTAATTAGTTACGTTAAGATTTCCCCTTCATGACCGAGCGAATCCTTACCGCACTTTTCATTTTGATCAAATCAGTGGTGGCCGCCACCGGGTACGGCGGCGTTGCGTTCTTGATGGCCGTCGAGTCCGCCTGCATCCCCCTGCCCTCGGAATTGATCATGCCCTTCGCCGGGTACTTGGTTCATCTGGGGACGATGAATCTGCTCGGGGCGGCAACGGCGGGTGCCATCGGCTGCAACCTGGGGTCGCTGGTGGCGTATGAAATCGGCTGCTACGGCGGGCGCCCACTGGTGGAGAGATACGGCCGCTGGATTCTGCTCAGCCGCCGCGAGCTGGACTGGGCCGACCGCTTCTTCGTCCGCTGGGGATATCTGGCAGTTTTCATCGCTCGTCTGCTGCCGGTGATCCGAACCTTCATCGCGCTTCCCGCCGGAGTCGCCCGCATGCCGCGCGGACGCTTCCATGTTTATACTTTCCTGGGCTCCTGGCCATGGTGTTTGGGGCTGGCTTGGCTGGGCATGAAGCTGGGCGAAAATTGGCGGGAACTGGGCAAGTACTTCCACCAGTTTGATGCGGTCATCGGCGCCATCCTCGCCGCCGGCCTGGTTTACTTTATCTGGACCCATTGGCAGAACCGAATTCGCGCCGCAGAATAATAATATTGAACGCGAGAGGCAGGCTCCGCATGAAACGAATCAGCTTGGTATTTTTGGTTTTGCTCTTGGCTGTGGCAACCAGCTTCGCGCAGGGAGCGCCCGCCAAATCCGCCGGGCCTTATGCCGTCGAGTATTACTACAAGGTGAAGTGGGGGCATTCGGAGGAATTTCTCACCCTCTTCAAGAAGAATCACTATCCGTTGCTCAAGAAAGGCGTGGAGTCGGGCCGAATGCTGAAGGTCTTCATGGAGCAGCCCCAACTGCACATGACCGAAGACGCGCGCTGGGACTATCGCGTGACTATCGTGTTCAAGAACGCCACCGTCGCCAATGAGCCTGATCCTGGCGAGGAAGCACTGATCAAGCAGATGTATCCCGACCAGGAGACTTTCAAGAAAGAAGAGCAGCGGCGTTTTGAAATTCTCGACGCGCACTGGGATTTGCCAGTTACGACCATCGACCTAGACGGGAAATGACGAGCCTGGAAGTGAGACACATCCGGGTGGCGCTCATGCGCCTGATTCTCCGCCGCCAGCGATTTCGAGAGCAAATGAAAGGCCCCACGGCGTCCTAAGCGGCAGAGAGCAGTGCAATCCCACCCTTTCGCAAAGTACGCGAAAAGGATGGGCGCCCCGCAAGAGCATTTCCGCTGCGCTTTTCTGTGCCTATTCCTCGACGGTGCGCAGGTTTTTGTTCGTCTGGCCAGGTTGGACTGTCAGCGAAATCCCGAGCTGCAAGAACCCAAAGATGGGACACCCGCGGATACATCCACCCAAGGAAAATCCCCGCCCAAGCAGAGCTTGGACAGGGCACCCTCAAGAGGAGATGAACATGAATTCGGCCGGGGCGCCCGCCGCACGGCAAACCATCTAGGACCAAAAGCCCGCATACGGTATCATCAAGTAGATGGCTAGCGTGCACCCATTCCAGACCGACGACCCGCGGCTTGCGCCGATCCACGCGAAGGTCCTGGCCCGCGAGCGCCTCACCTCCGACGACGCCCTCGCCCTCTACCGCTCCGCTGACATTCTGGCCGTGGGGTGGCTGGCCAACTCCGTACGCGAGCGCATGCATGGCGACAAGACTTACTTCAACGTCAACCGGCATTTGAATCCGACTAACGTCTGCGTCGCTGCCTGTCGCCTCTGCGCCTTTGGCCGCAAGAAGGACGCGCCCGGCGCCTACACCATGGCGCTCGAAGAGGCCTTCCAGACCGCGGCCTCCGGATACAGCGAGGCGGTGACGGAGTTTCACATCGTCGGCGGGCTGCATCCCGATCTGCCGTTTCAGTATTTTCTTGATTTGATTTCCGGCCTCAAGCAGCGCTTTCCGCAGGTGCATCTGAAGGCCTTCACCATGGTCGAGGTGGCATATCTGGCCAAGCGCGCCAAGCTGTCGATCAAAGAAACGCTGGAGCAGATGAAAGCCGCAGGAGTGGATTCGCTCCCCGGCGGCGGCGCCGAGATTTTTGCCGACCGGGTGCGCCACATCATCTGCGATCACAAGATCGACGGCGATCAGTGGCTGGATACCGCCCGGCTCGCTCACCAGATCGGCTTGAAATCCAACGCCACCATGCTCTATGGCCACGTGGAGAACGACGAAGACCGCGTGGACCACCTGCTCAAGCTGCGCGCGCTGCAAGATGAAACCGGCGGTTTCCAGACGTTTATTCCGCTGGCTTTCCATCCCGACAACACCCCGCTGCAGCATTTACCGAAAACCACCGGTATGTTGGACATCAAGCAGATCGCGGTCGGCCGCCTGG